>ENA-OUOG01000798-OUOG01000798.1-marine-metagenome-genome-assembly--contig:-NODE-798-length-39660-cov-5.571937_pt1 | contig 39660 bp, 33 predicted proteins | sample MGYA00248635_ERZ508505 | MGnify/ENA primary metagenome ERZ508505 (study PRJEB26176, sample SAMN06267871) | marine metagenome | isolation source: Saanich Inlet, British Columbia, Canada | place: Pacific... | reverse complement strand
TGTTCCAATTATCAAAGCTATCAAACGGGTGTTTCGAAACCACAACAAAAAAGCAACCAGTAACTCAGCCCCACCCAAAAACATAGAATATCCTCTAGACATTCCCATAGTGCTCCAATACAAAATATCTGGTGATAGATCCCTGAGATTCGTATGTAAAATATTGGGTTCTGGATAAAAAAACTGACACTTAAACAATTTATCGAAGCCGTAAATTAACAGATGTAAAGATAAGTAGTATGTCAATATTTGCAATAACTTTGGTCGTAAATTTACGATGTTAAACCTCAAAACCTCTGTTACAAAGAGGGCTATTACAAAAGAGACAAAAAACAGATTGAAAAGATGAACAAAAAGACCCAATGAATCTGACGAAATTTCGGAATTAAAATCAGAATCAAGGCCAAAAAACACAGTTCCAGAAAACCGAATTAAGGCCTCAAAAAATGGATTAAAAAATTTATAAAGTTCGGGTAAAATAGAATATTCAAACTCGAAAGTAACAACGAAAAAGAGACAAAATACAGATGCAAAAACCCACAAAAATCCTTTCATTTATTTCTTAGGTTTAAGTTATTTATCTCTTCTTTCACAATTTGTTTTACACCTAAAAACATAAAGATGGAAAATACAAAAAAGAAAATCCCCATCCACACTAACCACAAATCAAAAGGAGGAGTTTTTGGCTTTGATAGAAGCACCAATTCATCCTGTTTTTTCTGGTCATTGTTTTCCTGAATTTTATCTTTTTCTAATTGATTCTCTTCGAGAAGTAATTTGCGCTTCTTTTTTTCTTTTTTCTTGATTTTATCTCCAATTATAATCGGAAACGATTCTTTTGGATTTATTAGCTCTGGTTTCAAATTTCTTGTTATTGAATAATCCAAAATAGGATATGTCATTAAGATGCGATAATTATTGCCATCTCTTATAAAGTTGTTGGAATTCCGAATGAATCTTGGATTGGTTTCCCAATGAAGAAGTGAATCTGAAACTGCCAAAAACCGGGCAGCTCTCGCTTGTGATTTATCCCATCGAAAAAAATACAATTGATACACCCAAAACTCGGAAGTCACCACATCAAAAACTAACGAACCATGATTGAGGTATTCTCTGTAATCTCTATCGCAGCCAATAAGCGAGTCTTTGGTGTCGTGAAAACGCATTGTTTTATTTGCTGTGTCGAGAATAACCTTAGGATAAACGTGATAATTTGTTTTTATATAATTTAATTTGATGTTGCTCTCGGGAGTTCTGTATCGAACTGGAGCCATTCCGGGTCCAAAATTATTTTTTTCATCAAGGAAAATTGTCCCCGGTTTACCACTGTGACTTTTGTGAAATATTTTTTTGGTTTGACCAAAAGTGACGGAAGAGATGAGCATCAATAGAAACGTTGTTTTTTTCATAATGGATTTTGTTTATGAGAATCTGTACACAGATAAGTGTCAAAAGTTCATTTACTTATTGTGCTTTAATAAACAGAAACCTTTACCTACCTTTGCAGCATGGTTTCAGTAAATAATCTTTCGGTGTTTTTAGGAGGCAAGGATCTCTTTGATAATGTGTCATTTATGATTGACAAAAAGGACCGAATTGGCCTTGTTGGTAAAAATGGCGCAGGAAAATCTACAATGCTCAAGGCAATAATGGGATTGCTTCCTCCCTCTGGCGGAACTGTTAGCTCACAAAAAGGAGTAACTATTGGGTATTTGCCGCAAGAAATGAAGCACAACAATGGAGCCCGGATCATTGACGAAGTGGAGAGCGCTAATTCCAAAATAACCACCATTGAGCAAAGGCTAGATGAAATCAATCACTTGTTACAAACCAGAACCGACTACGAAAGTGATTCTTACATGCAACTCATTGAAGAGTTGAATGAACTAAATGAACAGTTTTCTCTCCAAGGTGGTTTTAACATGAGAGAAAACATAGAGAAATTTTTACTTGGTCTTGGGTTTAACTCTCCCGATTTTGAACGAAAAATGAGTGAGTTTTCTGGAGGGTGGAAAATGAGAGTGGAGTTGTGTAAAATTTTGTTGGAACAGCCTGATGTTCTTTTGTTAGATGAGCCAACCAATCACCTCGATATAGAATCGATACAATGGTTAGAAGATTTTCTTAAAAACTATAACGGAGCTATCATTCTTATTTCGCACGACAGAGCATTTCTGGACTTTGTAACCAACAGAACAATTGAGATAAATGCCGGAAAAATTTATGATTACAAATTTTCTTACTCCAAATACAAAGTAATTCGAGAAGAGGAATTGATCGTGCAAAAGGCTGCTGCCAAAAATCAAGAAAAGTACATCAAAGAAACGGAGGAGCTCATCAATAAATTTAGAGCAAAAAAGAACAAAGCTGCTTTTGCTCAGTCGTTGATAAAAAAACTGGATAAACTAGAAATTGTAGAAGTGGATCAGGTAGATTCCGGAGGACTCAATTTTAGATTTCAGCCTGCGCCAAGATCTGGAAAATTTGCTGCCAAATTTGAGGGACTTACCAAAGAATTTCCCGACAAAAAAATTCTGAACAACGCAGATTTGATGATTAACGCTCAGGACAGGATTTCATTGATTGGGAAAAATGGAGTAGGAAAAACCACCATCATCAAATTGTTGGTAGGGGATGAAAATTACCAAGGAGGAGAATTAGAGCTTGGGCACAACATTTCGGTAGGTTATTTTGCACAAGACGAAGCAGAAAAACTAAATGGAAACAAAACGATTTTTGAAACGATAGATGACATTGCTGTCGGGGACATGAGAACAAAAGTTCGAAATATTTTGGGTTCATTTTTATTCAGTGGAGAAGATCAAGACAAAAAGGTGAAAGTGCTATCGGGTGGAGAAAAAACTCGACTAGCTTTGTGTAAACTACTCCTCGAACCTCACAACTTTCTTATTTTGGATGAGCCAACCAATCACTTAGATATTGCGAGTAAAAATGTACTGAAAGATGCGCTAATGAAGTTTGATGGAACTCTCTTGGTGGTATCTCACGACAGAGATTTCTTGGATATGCTAACCAATAGAGTATTTGAAATTAACAACGAACAAATAAGCGTTCATCACGAGGATGTAAGTAGTTTTCTTAAGAGAAAGAAAAAAGAAAGCATTGCCTTATTTGAGAATACTGGAAAGAAAAAGGCTGAAGTAATTGTAGAGAAAAAGGAAGAAAAAGAAGAAGCCAAACTGAGTTACGAAGAACAAAAAGAACAGAAAAAACTTCAAAACAAAGTACAGAAACTTGAGAGAGAAATTGAACAGTTGGAATCCAAAATTAAAGATTACGATGCCAAAATGCTCAATTTAGATTATTCTGACGAGGAAAAAGCAAATCAAATAATTGAAGAATACAAAGAGCTTAAAAATTCTCTTTCGGAAAAAGAAGGGCTGTGGGAAGAAACGGTTGAGCTATTGAGTTAATTGCCACCCATCCCTAAAAATAGCCAGTTACAAGATTTTAACATTTTAATCTGTCAGTTTGTTTTAAATTTGTTGCCTAAACTCAAACAAATGAACAAACTCCTTATTCTGCTCCTATTTATTGTACCAATAGGAATCAGCGCACAACAATTTACAATAAGCGGAACTTTGAAAGATGCTTCCAACGGAGAAGATTTAATTGGTGCCACTGTAAAAGTAAAAGAAATCCCGACCACAGGCGCAGTGACCAACGTATATGGTTTTTTCTCGCTTACGCTCGACAAAGGGAATTACACATTGATTTTTACTTCTTTAGGATACGAACCCATTGAAAAGAAAATCTCGTTGAACGATAACCAACGATTCAATATTGAATTAAAAGAACAATCTACCAAACTGAAAGAATTTGAGGTAACTGGTGAGATTGAAGATGCCAATGTATCCTCCACAGAAATGAGTATAGAAAAACTAGATCCTAAGTCCATAGAAGCGATTCCGGTTCTGTTAGGAGAAAAAGATATTGTAAAAACATTTACTTTGATGCCAGGAATAAAAAGTGGTGGGGAAGGAAATGGTGGTTTTTTTGTAAGAGGAGGTGGAGTGGATCAAAACCTCATATTATTGGACGAAGCTGTTGTGTACAACGCCTCTCACCTTCTCGGTTTTTTCTCGGTTTTTAATTCAGATGCCATCAAGGATGTATCGCTTTACAAAGGTGGAATGCCCGCAGAATATGGAGGAAGAGGTTCATCGGTGATGGATATTACCATGAAAGACGGAAACAACAAAAAATTTGGTGCCTCAGGAGGTTTGGGTGTTATTTCCTCTCGACTTACTCTGGAGGGTCCAATTGTAAAAGACAAAGGTTCCTTTGTGATTTCTGGTAGAAGAAGTTATGCTGATTTGTTTTTGAAATTATCTAATGATGAAGACTTAAGAGATTCTAAATTATATTTTTATGATTTGAACTTAAAAGCGAATTACAAAATCAACGAAAAAAACAGAGTTTATTTATCTGGATACTTTGGAAGAGATGTATTGGGAGTGGGCGAAACTTTCGGGTTCAATTGGGGAAATGCTACTGGAACATTAAGATGGAATCACCTCTTTAGCGATAAATTATTCTCCAATACTTCGCTTATTGTAAGTAATTACGATTACGAATTCAAAATAGGAAGTGGAGAGGAGTCTTTTGGTTTCAAAGCATCCATTTTGGATTACAACATTAAGCAAGATTTTTCTTATTTTATGAATGATAAAAACACCATAAAATTTGGTGTAAATATGATTTACCACACATTTGACCCAGGAGAATTGTTTAGCTCTATATCCGGTTTTAATCCAATAAACCTAAACGACAGATTGGCAACAGAAAACGCAGTTTATCTCCAAAATGAACAAAAGGTTTCTGAATTGTTCAGCATTCAATATGGGTTGAGGTATTCGTTTTTTAATTACCTAGGAAATAACGATTCAATTTTCGATTACAACGAGGCAGGAAATGCTACAAGTTCTCAATTTTACAACCGTCACGAGACAGCTAAATTCTACGGAGGATTTGAACCAAGATTAGCCGCCAAATACATGCTGAATGAGGTGTCATCTATAAAAGCATCTTACAACAGAAACTACCAGTATATTCATTTGTTGTCGAATGCGACCACTTCATCACCAACCGATTCGTGGGTACCTAGTTCCAATAATGTGAAACCACAGATTATTGACCAAATTGCTCTTGGATATTTTAGAAATTTCAAGAAAAATGCCTACGAATTTTCTGTAGAAGGATATTACAAAAATCTACAAAACCAAATTGATTACAAAGACGGAGCAGACTTGTTCTTGAATGGGGAGGTAGAGAGAGAATTAACTTATGGAAGTGGAATAGCCTACGGAGCTGAGTTTTATTTGAAGAAAAAGAAAGGGAAATTCACCGGATGGTTGAGTTATACTTACTCTCGTTCTTTAAGAAAATTTGAAACCATCAACAATGGGGAATACTATCCTGCTCGTCAGGATTTGATCCACGATATTTCAGCAGTTGGTATTTACAAATTCAATGAAAAATGGACAGCTTCTGCCAGTTGGGTTTACACGACAGGACTTGCAGTAACTTATCCGGCTGGAGGATACCAAATAGAAGGTGTGAATGTGCCTTACTACTCTGGTAGAAATCAATCGAGATTTCCAGATTACCACAGAATGGATTTGGGTGTAACTTGGTACAATAAAAAAACAGATAAGTTTGAATCCAACTGGAATTTCTCAATTTACAATGTTTACGGAAGAGAAAATACATTTTCAATTGCTTTTATTGAAGATGAAAACAATCCTGGGCAAACGGTTGCCGAACAAACCGCTTTGTTCAAAATCATACCTTCTGTTACTTATAATTTTAAATTTTAAGCGTTATGAAAAAAATATTTTTAGCTATTTCAATCCTTGCTCTTTCGACAGTTTCTTGCCAAAAAATAATAGACATTGAACAAGAAGATGCAGACAAAAGAACCGTAATAGAAGCAATATTACTCGAAGGAACCAATAATTTTGATGTGCGAATTACGGAAACTTCTAACTTTTTTGGTGACAATACTCCTGTTCCAATTACCAATGCAACCGTAGTTCTTAATGACGGTACATCGGATTATACACTGGCGAGTTTTGCTGACGGAAATTACCAATTGGTGGGTTTCAATGCAATTTCGGGAACCGAGTATACTCTTACAGTAAATGAAAACGGAAATAGTTTTGTGGCAAAAGGAACTATGCCAGCAATTGTTACAATCGATACAATTGCTTATCAATTTATAGAGCAAAGTACTTTTAGTGATAGCGGATACATCACTCAAATTGAGTTCAATGACCCTGGAGCTAAGGATAATTATTACCGCATAGAAGTGGATGTACAAGGTACTTATTATGGAGATATTTCAAGTCTAATATTGTTGGATGATGGATTTCTTAATGGAAATAGAATCGAGTTTCCTCTTTTTGCAATTGATGTGGCTCAGGCATACGATAATGTAACTATGAAACTGTCTTCTTGCGACAAATCTACTTTTACTTACCTAGAAGGTTTAGATGCATTAATTAACTCTGGAAATGGAGCTCCTCCTGCCAATCCATCTAGCAATTTTAGCAATGGTGCATTGGGTAATTTTAGTTTGTATGCCTCGGATACAAAAAGTATTGTAATTATACCTTAAAAATAAATCAACCGCATAAAAAAAGGGTCTGCTAGAAATAGCAGACCCTTTTTATTTAAAATTTTATTTACTTACTCTTGGTTGGTAGCAGCATTTTCATAAAAATACTTCGTTCCGTTCTTTCTCCAAATAATTACCCCAACAGTAATGTTTTCTTTGTTGTAAGTAGATGGGATTGTAGTTGTGTAAGTTTCGTCAAATACATCGTCAGCTGCAACGGTTCCAGAAACAATTTCTTTTCCCCAAACTCCTCCTTCTACAGAGCCTCTCATGGCAAGGTGATGAGCTACTATTCCCGACTGACCGCTTTGTGTCGCCATAACTTCATCTTCTACAAGGTAAACACCCATGTAATAAGCACCGCCTGTATTTTGGTAAAATTTAGCTTGTGCGTCTACAGTAATTTTATTTCCTTCCCACTTAATTTTGTAGGCAGCAGATACTTTTACGTTTGTAGCAGGGGTATTAATGGATTGATCAATTTTTACCTTAGAATCTGTTACCTGAGCTGTTCCTGTATTGGAACTTGCTTGACTTCCGTTTACATAAATTAAAGGCTTTGATCCTCCGTAAGGGAAGTTGGCTTGAAATGCATTTTGAACCGAATTAGCTGGATCCAATTCCGAGTTTACAAAAAATGAATTTGATACAAAATAGTTGCTATAATTGGCCCATTTAAAAGCCGTTGAGCTGTAATCGTTTATCAAAGTTTCCCAATTGGTCCATCCCCAACCTCCACAAGGTGGGCAAAGTTCTCCAGTTTCTTTCAATACAATTGGTACCTGAACTTGTGCATGAGCGCTAAAAGTTGGTTCTGGTGCAGTTGTTCCAGTCTTTGGTTCAATTACTTCTTCCTCTTCTTTTTTGCAACTAGAAATGGTCATTCCCAGTGCTAAAACTGAAAGCACAATGTACTTTCCAAATGATAATGTTGATGTTTTCATGTGTTTGTATTTTTTATGAGGGCTTAAGTTACTTATTATTTTTTCCATAAAACTAAAATAAAGCCAGTTTTTAGTTCTCTTCTTGCCTCAAGAATTAAAAAAGAGCTCTCAATTTATGACATAAAAAAGGGTCTACTAGCACTAGCAGACCCTTTTTTTACATTTATATAAACTAATTATTCTTGGTTAGTTGCAGCATTTTCATAAAAATACTTTGTCCCATTTTTCTTCCAAATAATAACTCCCACAGAGATATTTTCTTTTTTGTAAAAAGAGGGAACCGTTACCGAATATGACTTATTGATTGTAGCTCCTGCATCAGCCGAGCTCGAAATAATTTCTTTGCCCCAAACTCCACCTTCAACTGAACCTCTCATTACCACATGATGTTCTACTTCCACGCTACTTCCTAGAGCGTGACCCTGTTGAGTTCCTTTTGCTTTATCCTCAATTAAGTATACCCCCATGTAATAGTTACCGTTCAAATTTTTATACAATTTAGCTTGAGCGTCTACTGTTATTTTGTCTCCTTCCCATTTAATTCTGTATGCTGCAGAAACATTTACATCGGCAGGTGGTGTGGCAATAGAAACAAAAGCATCAGCCTGAGCTCCGCTGTAATCGTTGTACTGATAAAAATCTCCATTCATGTACCAAGATGGCTTGGCTGTAGACAATGGAAAGTTGGCTCTAAAAGTTTCCATCACAGAGTTTGCTGGGTCTAATTCTTGATTTTTAAAATGAGAATTAGAAACAAAAAATGTACTGTACTGTGAGAATAAAAGGGCTTTTCCCTTTAGGTTGTTGATTACCCCTTCCCAAGCTGTCCAGCCCCAACTTCCGCATGGTCCGCAAAGCTCACCTGTTTCTTTAAGCATAAAAGGAACTTGAGCCTGTGCATGTGCACTAAATGGCTTTTCTGTTGGTTCTTCTGCTGTTGTTTCCTCTTCTTTTTTACAACTAGTAAAGACTAATCCTAAGCTCAAAAAAGAAAGTATTAAGTACTTTCCTAAAGTTAATTTTGTTGTTTTCATATAGTATTTTGATTTGGTTATGGATACAATTTACTATTTATAATCTACAAAATTTAATCTTTATGTATTTTTTTTAATACCCTTCTTCCCGTTTAACCAGCATGAAAAATCCATTGTCCAACTCCAAATATCCTTGATTATAAACGAAGTAATACACTGTTCCTTTCTTGGTAGTGTAGACACTCGTGATGTAATTGAAATCAAAGTTTTTGGCAATTAATTTATCCCGATGTGTTTTTGACTTTTGATCAGGATTGAGGTCCGATAATATTTTATAATTTTTCTTGAGTCGATTGTTGATATTACGAACCAAATTCTTGTCCTCCACGTGTAATTTATTGTTGTAAGAATTTCGGCAATAATCCGAACAAAATTTCTTGTCCGCTCTTCCGCGTACAATTTCTTCGCATTCTAAACATTTCTTTTCCATGGTATTACTTTTTTGCTGATTCAAACATTTCTGGTTGTTAATCAGAATTTTACAGCTGTAAGATACAAAATTATTTATCAATTACAAACGACTACAAACGATTACATCCGAAAGTAAACGAAAACAAGTAGTTAGCAACCGACTTGTAGAAAAGGCTTGCCGCATATTTGCACTGTCGAAACAAACAACGAGGTTTGACGGCACATAAACGAACCTGCCTTTGGGCGGAAGAAAACACACAACATTATGAGTAATTTAAGAAACAAAGTACAATTGATCGGAAGATTAGGACAAGCGCCAGAAGTAAAACATTTAGAGTCTGGGAAAAAGGTAGCAAATTTTAGCCTTGCTACCAATGAAAAATACAAAAATGCCAAAGGTGAGCTGATAGAAAACACAGAATGGCACAACCTAGTTGCTTGGGGGAAAACGGCCGAGATTATAGAAAAATATGTGCAAAAAGGCAGCGAAATTGCGATAGAAGGAAAGCTTACTTCAAGAACTTGGGACGACAAAGACGGAAATAAAAGATACACCACCGAAGTATTGGTGAACGAACTTTTGCTTATGGGAAGTAAGCCCTCGAATGGAAAAGAAGGCGTAAAATCTGACGATGATTTACCGTTTTAATTTCTAAATAAAATTGAAAAGAAAAACGTCATTCTCTACCTATTGAGAGTGGCGTTTTTTTAAACCCAAATTTATCTGGTTTGATTAGTAAATTGACCTTGAAAGGCAAAAGAAAAATCTGTATGACAGAAAGAGAATTCAATTGAGTTTACATAGATTTGTTTTCTAACTTTGTAGCATGAAATATATCAAAATTCTTATTCTGTCGGCTGGTTTATTCAGCTTTACTTCGGCTCTTTCGCAATTTAATATTGGACTCTACACTGGTTTCGAAGTAGCCAATTTTAGTTTTATGGAATCAGACCCAAATGATCCCATTCGCTTTAGATACTCCTCTACCGAGAGTGAGGCTTCTTCTTTCTTTCAAAAAAAAATTGGGTTCATTCTTGAAAACGTAATCAGCGAACGCATAGCGTTAGTTTGGTCGTTGGAATTAGCTCCTGGGAATTATAAAACTCATCAAAGGCAATTTTTGGACGAGGCTTCACAACTTGTATTTGAAGAAGAAATTTCGGAAAGAATGAGTGGATACAAAATAGGATTAGGAATAGATGTAGCTGTACTTGGAGAGATTCAATATGATCCACTTCAGGTTTTAATCAACGCTACTTTTATTCAACAGTTTTCGGTTCATCAATTTGATTCTGAATTGAAAAATGTAGCTAACAGAGAGGTGAATTTTTTGTATTCTCCTTATAATTTAACTACTTGGGAGGCAGCCAATGCCGAAAGTTCTTTTGGTACATTTTTGGCTATAGGACCTAAAGTAAATTACCAACTGAACGATGACATAATGTTCTTTGGAACAGGAAAGTACAATTTGAATATTGTGAGTTCTGATGGTGGAGATTTAGTTCATAAGAACGGTTTCTTCCTAAACATTGGAGTGAAATATATGGTGTATTAATTCCATTTATATCGCCCACTCGTTCACCGCAAACCAATAAGGAATTGCAAAGCCAACTAACGCACCTGCATAGACTTGAAAAGGAGTGTGCTTGTTGAGAATAAGCCTACTTGTGCCTACCAATCCAATACAAGCCAACAAGGCAACTATCAATCCAGTGTGAGAAACAAAAGTAACTTGAGTTACTCCCGTTATCATTCCTGCTAGCGAACTTATTCCTTGTGTGTGTAGGCTTATTTTCCACTTAGAAGTAATTACAATACTTACTATCAAAGCGAGGCAACCTCCAAAATAGCCTGCCAAAATTGGTTCGTCAAGTCCGTTTATCCTGCGGATGAAATAATAAAATCCAAGATAATATGCAACTGTAATTACAGAGGGCAACAACCTCTCTTTTCGATTAGTAAGTGACAAATCCGACACCATTCCCGATCGATAAAGCACATAGATAGAAACGAATGGAAACACTAAAGTCAAGATGCTTGCCAGTAAAATTAGTAGATTGCCAAAATCATTCGGATAAATAATTCGATAAATAGCGTGAATTTTGAATACGAAAATAACGCCAAGCAGAGGCATTATAAATGGATTGATAACGATGGAAAGTACTCGGGCTATGTGTTTCAAACTTCTACAATTCTTTTCTTAATCTGGCAACAGGAATTTCCAATTGCTCTCGGTATTTAGCTATTGTCCTTCGAGCAATGTTGTATCCTTTGTCTTTCAACATTTCTGCCAAAACTCCATCTGTAAAGGGTTTCTTTTTGTTTTCGTCTTCAATGATATTCTGAAGTATTTTCTTCACTTCACGGGTAGAAACATCTTCGCCAGAATCGGTAGAAAGTGATTCGGAGAAGAATGATTTCAATAAAAACGTACCAAAAGGAGTTTGAATGTATTTTGAATTGGTAACACGAGAAACTGTGGAAATATCGAGCTCTACAATCTCGGCAATATCTTTCAGTATCATCGGTTTTAGCTTCGTTTCATCTCCAGTAAGAAAATATTCTCTTTGGTAATTCAAAATAGCTTGCATGGTGCTCATCATGGTGTGCTGACGCTGTTTTATCGCATCAATAAACCAAGAAGCTGCATCTAGTTTTTGCTTGATAAACATGATTGCCTCTTTATCCTTTTTTGTCTTTTTACTTTTGTCGTAAGTATCCAGCATATTATGGTAAGTTCTACTTACGCTGAGTTGAGGGGCATTTCTAGCATTCAACATTAGGTTCAATTCATCGTCTTCGTCTGTCAAGATATAATCAGGGATAACATGCTGAGCCGGCATCGAACTTTCTTTGATAGATCCCGCAGGTTTTGGGTTCAATTTAGTTACCACCTCTATTGTTTCTTTTAGTCTTTCTTCCGAAAAACTCAATCTCTCAAGAATCTTGGCGTAATGCTTTTTTGTAAAAGCTTCGAACTGGTGTTCTACCAAATTAATAGCATCGGCAAGTAATCCTGGCTCTTCCTCGTGCAGCATTTGCTTTCTTTCCAACTGAATAAGTAAACACTCTTTGAGGTCTCTTGCGCCCACTCCTGCTGGGTCCAAGTCCTGAACTTCGTACAATACTTCTTCTATTTCATCTTCCTCGGCCATGATGTTGTACATAAAAGCCAAATCATCCGAAATATTAATGAGTTCTCTTCTCAAATATCCAGATTCATCTAAGTTTCCAATAATATTTTGAGCGATAATAAGCTTTCTCTCCTGGCGCAACCTCAACGAAATTTGATTTGTGAGCCTCTCCTGAAATGTTTTACCTCCAGAAATAGGAATGTTTGTTTCTTGCTCTGGATCAGCATAATTGTTTGATTTAGTAGAATAATGCGATTCATTATCCAAGTAATCGCTTACATCAAAATCATCGCGTGAATCTGTTAAATCTTCTTCGTATTGGTCTTCACCAAACTCATCCTCTTCCTTTTCTACTCCCTCTTCTAGTGCAGGATTTTCCTCTATTTCGTCTTTTATCCTTTGCTCTAACTCCACAGTAGGAACCTGCAGCAATTTCATCAACTGAATTTGCTGTGGCGATAGCTTCTGAGATAGCTTCTGTGATAGGTGTTGTCTTAACATTGTTGGTTGCTCGTGTTAATCTTGTTGCAAGTTTATTCTTTGCGTCCTTTGCGACTTTGCGGTGAATTTTTAATTCTAATTTTTTCTCTTATAACCTAAATATACTGATTTTACTCCACGGTAACTAAAAAATTATTCTTCTTCCCTTTCTGCAACAAAATGTACTTTCCTCCTATCAAATCATCTTCTCCAAGAATCTTGGTATCCGTTACTTTTTCTTTGTTTACACTTATTGCATTTTGCTTCAGTTCTCTTCTCGCTTCTCCATTCGATTTCAAAAACTGTCCTTTTTCTACCAAGGCAGATACAATATCTATACCATTTGCTAAATCGGTTTTTGTAAATGTGGCTTGTGGTACTCCTTCAAAAATATCTTGAATCAAATTTGCTGGCAATGACTTTAGTCCATCTACTGCCTCTTGTCCTTTTTTGAAAAGTATTTCTGATGCCTTTACAGCATTTTCATATTCTTCTTTGGAGTGAACTCTTATCGTAATATCTTCTGCCAATGTCTTTTGCAACTTTCTTTCGTGCGGTGCTTCTTTGTGCTCTGCCGTTTGTTTTTCTATTTCCTCTTTTCCAAAAAGGGTGAAAATCTTTATGTATTTTTCGGCATCTTCGTCACTTGTATTCAACCAAAATTGGTAAAATTTATATGGCGAAGTTTTCTCTGGGTCCAACCATACGTTTCCGCTTTCGGTTTTTCCAAATTTTCCTCCATCGGCTTTGGTTATCAATGGACAAGTTACTGCAAAGGCTTTTCCTCCACCAATTCTTCTTATCAGTTCAGTCCCTGTTACAATGTTTCCCCATTGGTCGCTACCTCCCATTTGGATGGTGCAATTTTTTTCTCTGTATAAATGTAAGAAGTCATATCCTTGAACCAATTGGTAAGTGAATTCCGTAAAAGACATTCCATCGCTATCCTCTCCTGCAATTCTCTTTTTTACAGAGTCCTTTGCCATCATGTAGTTTACAGTTATGTGTTTTCCTACATCGCGAATAAAACCAAGAAAAGAAAAATTCTTCATCCAGTCGTAATTGTTTACCAATTCTGCTGCATTCTTTTCTTTCGATTCAAAATCCAAAAACTTTTTTAATTGAGCTTTTAGTCCATCTTCATTTTTACGAAGAGTTTCTTCGTCCAATAAGTTTCTTTCTGCTGATTTTCCGCTTGGGTCACCAATCATTCCGGTAGCACCACCCACAAGCGCAATTGGCTTGTGCCCTGCCACCTGCAAATGTTTTAGCATCATCACAGACACCAAATGCCCAATGTGCAATGAATCAGCTGTTGGGTCTATTCCAACATAAGCCGCACGCATTTGCTCTGCTAAGTGTTCCTCCATTCCGGGCATGCTATCATGCAACATCCCTCTCCAAGTCAATTCTTCTATCAAATTCATGTCAACCGTATTTTTGGTTGGTTAAAATTAGGGATAAAAATGCTTTTTTAATGGCTAATTCCTGAGAGAATTACAAACTATCCATCACTTCATTCAAAGTGGAATCTGTGTCATCCGAAATGGTATCGAGAACAGGAAACATAATTTTATCCAAAAGTGGCTTCACAGAATCCACGTATTCCAAGTATTTTGGGACATGAACTTCCTTCATAGGTTTTGCACTGTTGAAGTTTTGCTTTCGTGAGTCTACTTGTTTTCCATCTTTCCAAAAACGGTAACAAACATGATTTCCAGAAGATGAACCTGTACTTCCTACGTATCCTATAATCTCTCCTTGTTTTACGTACTTTCCAACTTTTATTCCTTTGGCAATACGCGACATGTGCAAGTATTGAGTAGAGTATTGTTTGTTGTGCTTTACTTTAACAAAATTTCCGTTTCCTCTCCCGTAGCCAGCCCTAGATATTGTTCCGTCTGCGGTAGTCCAAATTGGCGTTCCGTATGGTGCAGCATAATCCGTTCCTAGGTGAGGCTTTACTCTTCCGTATAGTTTTATGTAACGTTTCAAATTGTATCCCGAACTCATTCGAGAATACTTGAGCGGTGCTGACAAAAACATGCTTTTCATTGTTTTTGCTTTCTCTGTATAAAAACTATAACTAGAGTCAATGGAATATCCAAACGCATAGAAATCAGTGTTTTTATGGTTAAATAAAATGGCTTTTACTTTTCCTATTCCAATGGCTTCGCCTCCTACGGTTTTTTCTTCGTAAATAATTTTCAGCTTATCGTCTACTTGCAAGTGGAAAAAATCAATGGACCAGGAATAAATATTGGCAATTTCATCTACCAATGGATAGGTAACAGTTGGGTTCTGAATTTGTCTTTCAATCGCAAAGGAAAGGTTTCCTCCTTTTCTTATTCGAGCACTTATTTCTTTCTCAACTACTGTTACAGTTTTTCTTTTTGCCTGAACGGCAACGGTATCGTTAAAATCAAAAATAAAATATTCTACTGCATTTTTGATATAAATAGCGTACTGCAAGTTGTTTACCGAATCTTCATCGATGCGGCAAAGCATATAGTATTCTCTGTTCGGGACAATGTAGTTTAGATCTAAACTATCTTTGGAAATAAGGTATGCCTCATTTATTTCGGCTTGCGACACATCGTACTTTGCAAACAAATGACTAAGTGTCCAGTCTTGCTCTACCAAACCTTCGTGTACATCAAAATTATTGAAATCAAACCCAAACCTCATGTCTGGAGTTACAATTTCCACTTCATCAGGGAATTCTTGTGTTTGTGGTTTTTCTTCGCTGCAAGACCACAACGAAACGCTTGCCAAAAGCGCTAATGCAATTATTGGGTTTTTCATTAAAATAATTTGTTCTTTTTTCTTAGTTCATCGTTTTGTACGCCTCCAATCCACATTTCAAGAAATCTGCATAAAATTGCGCTCCACCACCTTTTTTGATGTCGGCATAACTGATTGGGTTATTTAGTAATCTTCCGTCATCTGACAACAAAATATACCTCGGCTGAGCGTTGTTTTTAAACACGATAGTTTCAAATGTAAACCACTTGTCACCCACTGTTTTAATTTTCTTCTTTTTTATCTTTCCATTGTCGTATTTAATATCCACTTCTCCCTGATCTTCTTTTGGAAGCTCAATGTCTTCATCTACGTACAATGAAACCAAGATAAATTCTTCTGAAATCAACTTCATAACTTCTTCGTTTGGCCAAATATTTTCTTCAACCTCTCTACAGTTTACACATGCCCATCCTGTAAAATCAACCAACATTGGTTTTCCTTGTTCTTCGGCTGCTTTTCTTCCTTCTTCATAATCTTTGTAAGCATGGAACATTTCTCCACCAAAATAACTGTAATGCATCGGTGGTGGAAATCCACTTACTAGTTTTCTGTTTGCATTTTCTCCACCAGTTAATCCTGGAATTAAATAAACCACAAAAGCAAGTATCATAATTGCAAACGACACTCTAAAGAAAGATAATTTTGTTTTTCCGTGATCGTGAGGAAACTTGATGAGCCCAAATAAATAGGCTACTAATCCTAATCCGATAAGAATCCATAATGCAAAGAATACTTCTCTTTTTATTAATCCCCACTGCATTACTAAATCGGCATTGGATAAGAATTTAATAGCTAGAGCTAACTCTAAAAATCCAAGAACTACTTTTACTGAGTTCAACCAGCCCCCAGAAGAAGGCAGTTTTTTCATTAAACTAGGGAAAGCAGCAAAAATTGCGAAAGGCAACCCAAGTGCTAGTCCGAAACCAGCCAAAGCAACTGTGAGAGGTAATGGTCCATCTTTTAACACTCCAGCTAATACAGAACCCAAAATTGGTCCAGTACAAGAAAATGAAACCAAGGCAAGAGTTAATGCCATTAATGCTATTCCAATAATTCCTCCTACGTTAGAGGCAGAATCTACTTTGTTGCTCCATTTTGAAGGAAGTGTAAGCTCATAATAACCCAAAAAGGAAAAGGCGAAAAATACAAAGACAGCAAAAAACACTAGGTTCAAAATCGGATTTGTTGCTATTCCGTTTAGTACTTGCGGGTCGGCATCTGTAAACCAAAATGGTAAACTTAACGAGGTGTAAATTAAAAAGATAAACAATCCGTACAAAGCGGCTTTACCAAAACCACCTTTGGAATCTTGACCACCTTTGGTGAAGAAACTTACCGTTAAAGGAATCATAGGATATACACACGGAGTTAATATTGCAAAAAGTCCTCCACCAATTCCCAAAAGAAAGAGCAGCCAAAGACCTTTTTTTTCTTCTGAATTTGTTGATTCTCCTCCACAATCAGCAATTGGATTGTCCAAATCAAAATTTTCCATTGCCGGCAAAATCTCTAATGCTCCACTATTGTCAACACTCGAAGTTGCTCCTTTAATGATGTTTCCGGTAGCTACGTCTACTTTTATTTCTTCGTAAGTTGGAGCTAAGCAGTGACTTGTATCGCAAAGCATATAGGATAACTCTACAGTGAAATTTGCGAGTCCTTCTGCGGATTGAAATTGCTGAATAAACGTTACCTCATCTTCATAATATCTGCTATCTGCATCGTTTACTTCCTCGTATACTTCATGAATGTCACCCAACTCCTTTATTTCTCCTTGAAGCTTTCCCATTGAATCAGCAATGTAAAATTCCGTAGGAATAATCATATCACTTACTTGCCTGTTTGCGTAGATATGCCAATGCTTATCAAGCTTTGCTTTTGCCGATATTTCAAATGTATTTTTTCCAATTTTTTTCGATGTAATCTCCCAGTCAATCGGATCTTCTATTCCTGATCCACTATTCGTTTCTTGTTGGGTTACAACCTCATCGCCTTCGACTAATTTCAGTCCAGGAGCATCTGTTTTTTCTTGGGTTGAATTATCTCCATTTAGCTCAAAATTATGTCGTTCGTCACTTGGCGGCAAACACATAGATTCGTTACAAACCATGAAGTAAACCCCTCCTTCGATATTAAAGGGTTTGTCCGTTTTTAGTTTTACTTTTTGTTTTAAAACAGCTTTGGTTTTAAAAAAAGTGAGATTCATCTCAAAATTAGGGTCGTACTCATTGTAGGTTTTAGATTCGGTAGTTTTTCCTAACAATTCGTAGTTTGGATTTGGAGTAAAAGTTACTTCAGTTGCTATTGGTCCGTCTTCACTTTCCAATACTTGCGAATACACGTGCCATCCTTTTTCAATTGTTGCTGTAAAAATTAAAGTTGCCTCATTTCCATTTTGTTCTAAGGAATACTTCCAGTCTACTGGATCGTATACTTGCGAAAATCCTACGAATGCCGATAAGGCTAAAATAATTGATGCAATGAAGTTTTTCATATCTTGTTTTTTTGAGAAGAGTAAAGTTAGTTTTTTTCAGGATTTTAACCCGATTTCAAATACAGAATTTAACTATTCTACTTCAAAACCTACTTTCTTTTTCTTTTCCTCCTCCCCTTTTAATTTATCCAACCAAGTCTTTCTCTTCTTAGCTTTCTCTTCTGTTTCTTCTTGGCTCTCGGATTTTTTGGGTGTTGTAGGGGTCGATTTATTCTCTTCCCATTCCACTTCAAACTTTGGCTTAGCCTTTGGTTTTTCTGGAGATTTTTTAGCTGAACTATCATTTTTAAAAAGTCCAAATTCATCTTTCAAAATTCCTTTTACATTGCCCTTTTCTTGTGCTCTCTGCTCTTCTTTATAATTTTTTCTCCCCTCTTTGTCCAGTTTAAAAACAGGCTTGTCAATAGTCCCAGTCATCAATAAAAATAAACGCACTCCGCTGCCATCATCCACAATGTATCCATCTTCAGTGTCTTTCTTTTTGGTCAAAATATCTTTTAGCCTGAGGTTTATTCCGTAATTAATGTCAAAATCAAAGCTTTGGGTTCCGTAAAGCCCAATATCCATTGCCGAAGTTTTGATAATCATGGAAGGAATATGAATCATTCTGTCTCTGATTTCGAGCGTATTGCTAAACTCAGAAAACTTCACCAATTTGAGCCTCTTTGAAAGTTCATCCACTTTTACAATATTCTTAGATATCACGTTAGATTTTAAATAATCTCCGATTTCCTCAAACAATTCTAGATTCTTTAATTCTCCTTCAGAAATGGAATATTCTGTATTTACAATCAAGGAATTTAAATCTAGCTCCAAGTGTTCGTTCAAAGTGGACTGAATTGAAATAATTGCATTTGCCCTTCCAGTTAAGTGCTCGCTTCGCACCACATTTTGCTCAAAATTATTGAACCTCAACAATAAATCACTGATATCAATTTGTCCTAGCACAATGTCTGATTTCAATTCAAATCCTTGATTATTTGCCGTCAAACTTCCTTTTAAATTTATTTTTCCCTTGTTGGATACAAAAAGTAAATCATTTGTGCGAATTCCATTACCATTCATGGCAAGCGACCCCGAAACTTGTTCTAATTCATGCTTTTGATAGGTAAGTTTTTCGACAGAAACTCTCAAAGTAGCCGTAATGTCATTAGGAATTTTAACGCCAGATGTATCCATTCCTTGTTCTACCTCAGCTTTTTCGTTCCCCAATAATTCATCCAGCTCCAAAAACTTAGATTGAACATAAATGTTAGCGTCAAGCGTTTGATTGTTGAACAAATAAGGAATAAAATTGGAAAACTGACTGCTAATCGACAAGTCAGAATTTCCGTAATTCCCCGTTAAACTCGCATTAGATTTGAATCTGTTGAAAGTAATATTGCCATTAAAATTGGTATAGCTCGTTTTGTTGTTTTTTAGCTTCAATGAAGCTTCATTCAGTTTTGCTGTACCCAAAAATTCTGAAACTGATAAATTACCGTCTCTATAACTTCCTCGAAATTCGTTATTCAAATTAAGTGTTCCGCCCATATTTTCTATGGAAGCTACATTCAAAAACTGAGCTAACTCGTCCAGTTTAAAATTTCCTTTGATGTTCGTTAAAATAGTTTGGATGGTTGTACCCAATAATTTTCCATTCAGTTCAAATTCACCGCCACTTAGTCTTCCCTTTCCTTTTGTTAGTTCTATTTTTTGTGTAAAAGGTGATAATTCATAGTTCCCATCCAATGCCAAATCTTGAAGTTTCACTCCAGAATTACTTTCAGTTACAGTTCCTTTTTCAATATGAAAATCTGCCTTTATCCTAGGGATTGTCTCTTTTTTATTTGTTTTTATTTCAATGTTTCCATTCACAAATCCATCCGTTTTATAGGCTTTCAGTTTTTCGCTCACTTCGTTTGGCATGAGAGAGAAGACTTCGGAAATCTCTACATTCTTAGCAACTGCACTAATCGTGTTTTTTTGCTTATTGAGGTTAAAAATAGCATTGAGATCCAGCGACATTTCGCCCACTTTTAAACTTCCTTTTTCTAGACGAACGTTGTCTTTGTCAAAAACAGCTTTTTCGACCGACAGCAGACTCGACTTTTCATTAAAATAAACTGTACTGTCATTTTGTATGGACGAAATCCATAAATCCGACTGAATAGATAATACTGAAGAATCCAACGCGAAATCGCCCGCAAACTGAGCAGAATTAAGTGTAAACTGAGCTAAATTTTTGGTTTGTTCGTTTGTGTAATTTATTTCTACTCGATTGAAATTCACTTCTTTTAAACTAAAAGTCAAGGAAGCCTCAGTTGAATCTGTTTGTTCAGATTTTTTCCAAAAAATGTAGTTCTCTTCCCCTTTGTTGTCCACAATCAAATTAAGATGAGCATCATCCAAATCTATCTCTTTCACTTCATAATTTCCAGAAAAAAGTGATCCTAAACCAAATTCTAAAGAAAAATTTTCAGCAAAAAGAAGTGTGTCCTTTGAGTTTTCTTCTTCAATAAGAAGGTTTGAAAAATTGAGACTTGCGTTGGGGAATTTTTTGAAAAAAGAAAACGAAACATCGTCTTCCTCTATTTTCAATTTTGCTTTCAGATAAGTATTCACTTCATCTATGGCATATTTTTTTATCTCTTTTTCGTAAATATTTGCCAAAACAAATCCAGAAACCAACACCAATAAAAAGAGAGCGGCTAAAACCAAAATAATTCTTTTTAGTTTTTTCCATCTCGATTTCGATGCTACTTGCTCTGTTTGGGGTAGGTCTTCCATTACTTGGTTGCCTTTTGGGGCTTTTTTGCGTTTGAGTTAAACGCAAATTTAACGGAATAATTGCATCCTTTTAATATCCCATTTGCGAAGATATCAAAGGTGTTTTTTTAACAAAATCTTATTCTTCCTCTCTTAGTTTTTGCAAAATTAAAAGAGCTGTTTCAAAATCAGTTTCGCTAACTTGTAATTTGATATTTGGTCTGTACCCATCGGCATGAACAGTAAATGTATTTTCGTTTTGGATGTAGGATTCTATTCCGTCTAAATCCAAAGCGGCTTTGTCGAGATAAGATTCGTGCAAATGAAAATAAACTCCTACTGTTTTCATAGGTAATGCTTTACATGAATCCTAAATCCAGTTGAGCCTCTTCGCTCATCATGTCTTTGGTCCAAGTTGGGTCAAATACTACTTGAACTTTAGCCGATTTCACGACTTCAATTCCTCTAATTTTGTCCTCTACCTCTACGGGTAAGGTTTCTGCTACAGGACACGATGGAGAGGTAAGTGTCATGTCTACTTCTACATTGAATTCCTTGTCTATCCGAACATCGTAAATCAATCCCAACTCATAAATATCTACCGGGATTTCAGGATCAAAAATTGTTTTAATCACTGCTATTATCGTATCTTCTAATTCCTTTTTTTTCATCTTTTTATGCAGTTTGTTGCATCAATAAAGCGTATACTTTCATTTGTTTTACCATACTCACTAATCCATTAGATCGAGTTGGCGACAAATGTTCTTTGAGTCCTATTTCATCAATAAATCCGAGTTTTGCATCCACAATTTCCTTAGGATCCTGATTGTTGAGTACTCTTATTAATAAAGCTATAATTCCTTTGGTAATAATTGCGTCACTGTCTGCCGAGTAGGCGATAATTCCATTTTCCTTTTTTGCATGCAACCACACTCTCGACTGGCAACCTTTTATGATGTTCTGGTCCGTCTTCTGACTTTCTTCAATAATTGGTAGTTCTTTTCCCAGTTCAATAATGTGCTCGTACTTTTCCATCCAGTCGTCAAACATCGAAAACTCGTCTATAATTTCATTTTCTATTTCGGAAATACTCATGCCCTTATTTATTTTGATTCAAAATTACAGAAATTTGCAACGTAGTGCAATGTTATCTCAAAATTATCAAAAACAAAACTCAAGAAATCCCCGACAAGTAAAATTAAAATTGAATATTCATCTCGACTCTTCTATTTTTTTGGCGTCCTTCTGGGGTGTCATTTGATTGTAACGGTTGAGTTTCGCCAAACCATAATGTAATAAGTCTTTCTTCCTTTATTCCTCGTTCTACCAAATATTTTTTAACCGCAATAGATCGAGATTTTGATAAGTTCATATTTGCCTTATCATCTCCCACATTATCTGTGTGACCAGAAATTTTTAAGTTCCACTCTTTCTTTTTCACTAATAACAGAGCCAATTCATTGAGCGAGGCATACGAATTTGATTTTATCACATCTTTTCCTGTCTCAAACTCCAAATTATCAAAAGCTCTTTTTAGCACCTCTTGCTCTTCTTTTGCTATCTCAGGACAACCATTGTTTTCCCTTACTCCCGCAAGCTCAGGGCATGCATCATCTTTGTCTAAAACTCCGTCATTATCTTTATCCGTGTAAGGACAACCATCGTTTTCAATTGGGCCAGCAACTTCAGGGCATTTGTCCACGTTGTCTTTCACGTTATCGTTGTCGGAATCTCCCCAAGGGCACCCATTATTTTCTATTGGACCTGCCACTAATGGACAATTATCTTCTTTGTCTATTATTTTGTCACCATCAGAATCGGGACATCCATCAAACTCTTTAGATCCAGCAACAACGGGACATTTGTCATTTTTATCTTCAACTCCATCTTTATCGGTATCTGGGCATCCGTTAAACTCTGCAATTCCTTTTACCTCGGGACAAGCATCATTTTTGTCTAAAATTCCATCACTGTCGCTGTCTGGACAACCATTTATTTTTCCAGAAATTTCAGGGCACTCATCTTTCCAGTCTGGACATCCATCTGCGTCTGTATCTGGACATCCGTCAAATTCTTTTAACCCAAACACATCTGGGCATTTGTCCTTGTCATCACTTATACCATCTTTGTCCGTGTCTTTTCTTTCTCTTCCGAATGTGAAATTTACACCGGCATGTACGTGAGTCTTTTTGCTATTTGTAGGATATGCAAAAGCGGTGTTAGAGTTTTCTTGAAAAGCGGTGAGTCTAGTAGCAAGCACATTATCCATTGAACCGTATACTTGAATTGGCCCTAAATTAAGTGATAAACCAACTCCAAGATTATTGAATCCACGATTTACCATAGAATAAGAAACGGCTGCTTGAAACCATCTTCCAACACTTTGATTGTATGAAAAAGTAAAGGATGGACGCAATGTTCTGTTATAAAATTCCGATTGAATCAAAATGCCTGCCTTACCTTTCGAGTTTTTCCCTTCATACAACTGATAGGTTCCTCCCAAATGAATTCGCGCCATTAACATTTTAGTATAAGCGTCATTATTTTCGGAGTACGACAATTCATTTTCTGCAGATTGTGTCAATCTATCGACAAGTGCTTCCAACGAATCTCCTGAAACAGAATCTGCGGCATAAATCACCTCTGTAAGGTCCAATCCCTGAAACTCAAAGGATGCGTCATTGGTGTTCACATTAAAATTATCAGAATTCCATCGGATAAAACCTAGATCGATAATACTTGCGTTTACATTTATTTTTTTTGTGAGCTGATAAGTTGCTCCCATATCTAGGGCAACTCCTTTGTTTTTATTATTCAATAAATATCCTACAACATCTTCGTTCATCAAAAATGAAGACGAATCAAACCCCGAAGATCTTCCTTCAAATTGTCCAGAGACTGTCCAATCATACGTATCTTGGTTCGTTTGTAGATTAAATGTGTTTGTTTTGGTCCAAAGATTGGAGTTTCCAACAAGGAGTTTCGTTTTCACACCAATATTCAATTTATCTGAAACCTCTCGTTGCCATCCTAACCCATATTCTCGATAATGAGTGAAATTTACACCTGTATTGCTCATATCAATATTGCCTCCATGATGATCAAAATCTGCGTTTCCATAGAGAGGCAATTCCAAAAACCCACGAGATAAATTAAGACGAAAAAAAACGTTTTCTGTGGCATTAAAACTGAAATAATTTTTCCCTGCCTTAAATCCAAAGGATAGCAAATCTATACGGGTAGTGGCTCCAAAATAATTGTTATTTCCTATTTTTCCTTTTAGATTATCGATAGCTAAGGTTGTTTGCCCGCTAGAAGTTTCAAACAGGTTGTTTGGAGTAAATGTGGTATTTATGTGATCAAAATAAATTGAAGAAATTGCTGGCAATCCAATATTTACTTTCCCAAGCGGTTTGAAAGCTGGATTTAAATATAAAGACTGAGGAACATTGTTCATATAATACAGGTTTAAGTCTTGCTGGGAATAGACAATACCTGTTAAAACAACAAATAGGGAAATTAGTGAAAGTTTCATAAATGGGGCGATAATTAGTTAATAGCTACTTGTAAGTCTACTTTGGCAGATACTTTCAACGATACAAAATCTTCAGGGAAAATTTTAACATTATTGGGAACCGAGCTATTAATTGTATTAATTTTAATGGAATACACCAATTTTTCTTGACCAAATCTTATTAAGTTCAAATATTGGTTTTTAGTAAGCGCTACATCTACAGTTGATTTTTTTGGGGTTAAAACTTTTCCATAATTGGAACTAGAAGGTGATCCAGAAAAATTAATAGTTGGGGCAGCTAATATTTGTTTAGAACCAGAAACAAACAAAGAGTCCAACAAAACATTATTGTTATTTAAAAAATAGATTTGCATCTCTGATTCCAAAGGAAGTCCGTTAGTTGTAGAAATCCTAAGAGTTATTTGTTTTAAATTTTTCGCATCAGAGGTGTCTATTCCAATAACATCCTTTAGATTAGTTGAGGTCGTATCATTTATTTTAAATCCATTTCCCCATCCATTTAGTGGTATTGCAATTTTGGAATTAATTGCAATTTTGGAAACATTAGCTACAAAGTTGGAGGTTGCTCCATTAGGATTCATTTGAATTGAGGCGTTGTAATTTAAAGCGGTAAGCCTTTCACCAAATATCGTTGTAAGGGTTGGGGAGGTGTTGCTGTTGTCAATTAGGTGATTGGTTATTGTAGAATCGCCCAGTTGAAAAGCTTTATTGATAAAAGGAATAGAAGTAAGTCCAGGTCCGCTTATATTTGGGTTTGATACATTTCCAATAGCCACAATAGAATTAAATTGACACTGAAAAGGAATACCAGTTGAATTTATGATTTCGAGCTCAAGTCTGGGATCCGCGAAACTTACAGCACCACCTAGAAAGTTATTATTCAAATCAATATTCACTGAGTCTTGATAAGAAATTGTCCGATTTCCTAAATATCCAAAAGCTGCAGAAACTTGAGAAAGGTTAAAGTTAGCAGTGTACCCTATCGACTCAGAAGTGTTGGCTGCTCCAGCACCTTTAGTAAACACAGCATTTATGTTTACTCTCACAGTATTGCTTGTCGTACCGGCATCGGTCAAATCCAAAGTGTAACCATCTAAATTAAGGCTTGCGGTATTACTAACTGGAGTTGAGCCCGAATAAATTAATGGAACATTGGCAGAATAAATTACCCCATTTTTTCTCAAGGAAGGAATTGTAACAGTTAAGTTTACAGAATGAGAATAAGTTGAATTAAAAGTCAAACTCAAACTTCCAGTCTGTATCAAAAGAGAATCCATTTGTTCTGAGTTCGTAACCGAAATCATTGATGGATTGGAAGTATTTATGTTATATGAACTCCCTAGGGGTGTTGAATTAAAAACTGCAACTTCGGCAGCATTCATAGAGCTATTTCCTGACAATATTGGATTTGGAAGCTGATAAAAGTCCAAGAATTGACTCTCAAAAATAGAATTAAGATAGACCAGTTCAAGTAGTCCGTTAGTCGCGTTAACTTCCAAAACTCTGTCGGCCCTATCATTTATTCTACCCAACTGTAACTTGACGTTTCCAATAGGAATAGCAAAACTGGGGTCAAAAGAATCAGAATTGATGTTGTCCAAATCAATTTTTTCTTTCACACATCCAGAGATAAAAAGAAATATAGAGATGCTTAGAAATATGTTTTTCATATTGATTATTTTTAATTGAAGTAAAGCTGCGTCCTTTTAAAACGAAACTAAAAACTCACTGATACCAAAAGACTATATGTTTATCTTGAATATAGTATTTATCATTGAATTACTGTCATTTTCACTCAATATTATTTGGTTCTAAATAAATTTTACACAAATTTGTTATGCAAGCATAACAAATTATTCTTATATTCGTTCAAATCAAATAAATGAAACCAGAAGAAACCATAGATTTTAATATAAGAAGTACTTGGCATAAAATTGCCAGAATTTACAACTTACAAGCTGCCGAACATGGTGTGAGCATGGCTACAGGTATGGTTTTGTTGAACATTGATCTAAAAGAAGGAACTCCCTCTACTAGTTTAGGTCCGAAAATGGGTATGGAAGCAAGAAGCCTGACAAGAACCTTGAAAAACCTGGAAGACGAGAAAGTAATTTACAGAGAAGCTGACAAATATGACAAACGAAAAGTTAGAATTTTCTTGACAGAACTTGGAAAAGAGAAAAGAGAGATTTCAAAAAACAAAGTGATTCAATTCAATGAACATTTAAGAAAAAACATTAAAAATAAGGAGCTCGAAATATTTTTTAGGGTTATGGAAAACATCAATGAGCTAATTGATGAAAACCATATTTTTTTTACGAATGAATAAAACAACCATTATTTGTCAATCATACAGTGACAAATTCACCTCAATATAAATTTAACATGAAAAGAAACATTAAAAGAGTAGCAGTAATAGGTTCTGGAGTTATGGGATCGCGAATTGCCTGTCATTTTGCCAATGTAGGTTTGGATGTACTCCTTTTGGATATTGTGCCAAAAGAAGCCGCAGATACTGACGACAAAAATGCTCGAAATAAAATTGTGAATGACGCTTTGACGTCATCGTTAAAATCGAATCCTTCGCCAATTTACAGCAAAAGCTACACAAGTAGAATCACGACTGGAAACATAGATGACGATTTGCATCTAGTGTCCAAAGCAGATTGGATTATTGAAGTGGTGGTGGAAAGACTAGACATAAAAAAACAAGTTTTTACCAATATTGAAAAACACAGAAAGCCAGGAACACTTATTTCTTCTAATACTTCAGGAATTCCTATTCATATGATGTTGGAAGGAAGGAGTGAAGATTTCCAAAAACACTTTTTAGGAACTCACTTTTTTAATCCTCCTCGTTATTTAAAATTATTTGAAATAATTCCTACTCCAAAAACCGACCCGGCCGTGGTTGATTTCTTGATGGAATATGGGTCAAAAATATTAGGAAAAACAACGGTTTTGGCAAAAGATACTCCAGCATTTATTGCAAACAGAGTTGGGGTCTTTTCCATTCAAGCTTTGTTTCACACGGTAGAAGAAATGGGACTTACAGTTGGTGAAGTAGATAAATTGACTGGCCCAGTAATGGGAAGACCAAAATCGGCAACTTTCCGTACTTGCGATGTTGTAGGATTGGATACTTTGGTTCATGTAGCAAATGGAGTAAAAGAAAATTGCCCGAATGACGAGCGTAAAGATTTGTTCGAAATACCAAGTTATGTTTCCAAAATGGTGGAAAACGGATGGCTTGGAAGTAAATCCGGTCAAGGTTTTTACAAAAAAGTAAAAAATGCAGAAGGGAAAAGTGAAATCCTTGAATTGAACCTTAAAACCTTAGAATATCAGTCGAAAACGAGATGTAATTTCCCAACTCTGGAAATGACAAAATCTGTCGATAATTTGAAAGACAGAACCAAAATGTTGTACAATGGAATCGACAAAGCAGGTGAATTTTACAAAAAATCATTCAATGGAGTTTTCCAATATGTAACCAACCGAATTCCAGAAATATCTGATGAATTGTATAGAATTGATGATGGTTTGAAAGCTGGATTTGGTTGGGAACTTGGTCCCTTTGAATCGTGGGATGCAATTGGGGTAAAAGCTGCTATCAAACAAATGGAAAAAGCAGACTTGAAGCCTGCACAGTGGGTGTATGAGATGCTTGAAGCTGGTAACGAGTCTTTCTATAAAGTAGAAAATGGAATTCGCTTGTATTATGATATTTCCAGTAAAACGTACAAAGTAATTCCTGGAACTGAGAATTTAATTTCTCTTGAAAACTTAAGAGAAAGCAACACAGTATGGAAAAACGCAGGAGTTCATATTATTGATTTAGGTGATGGAGTATTGAATGTTGAATTCCATACCAAAATGAATACGATTGGAGGTGAAATTCTTCAAGGTCTTAACAAAGCTATTGATTTGGCAGAAACCGATCCGCAATGGAAAGGAATTGTGATTGCAAACGAAGGTCAAAACTTCTCGGCTGGTGCCAATGTTGGGATGATTTTTATGATGGCAATCGAGCAAGATTGGGATGAATTGAATTTTAGTGTAAAAGCATTTCAAGATACAATGATGAGATTAAGATACTCTTCAATTCCTGTGGTTGCTGCGCCACACGGAATGGCTCTTGGTGGAGGTTGCGAAGTTTGCTTACATGCAGACAAGGTAATTGCCAATGCCGAAACCTATATGGGATTGGTAGAGTTTGGTGTTGGATTGATTCCTGGTGGTGGCGGAACCAAAGAATTTGTTGTCAGGTTAAATGATGAATTAAAAGAAGGTGACATTAGAACAAATCAATTGAGAAATAGATTCTTGACAATTGGTCAAGCCAAAGTTTCTACTTCGGGACAAGAAGCGTATGAGCTTGGTTATTTGAGAGAAGGACAAGACGAAGTAATCGTAAGCCGAGCACACCAAATTGGCTATGCAAAACAACAAGTAATCTTGATGGATGCCAAAGGTTATGTAGAAAAGCCACAGAGGACAGACATTGAAGTAATGGGGAACGAAGGAATTGGAATCGTATATGTGGGAGCTCACTCCATGAAAGCTGGAAACTACATTTCTGAGCACGACCAACTCATTTCTGAAAAATTAGGAACTGTAATGTGTGGAGGAGAATTATCGAAAAGAACGAAAGTTTCCGAACAATATTTATTGGATCTGGAAAGAAAGACATTCTTGGAGCTTTGTATGCAGGAAAAAACTTTGAAGAGGATTGAGAGCATTTTGAAAACAGGGAGGGTGTTAAGAAACTAAAGTTTCTGAGATTATAGATGTTAGATAAAAGATATTAGAACAAATGCTTTACTATAAGGAATTAAAAATATGGATTAAAGGAATTGATTTAGCAGAATCAATTTACAAAACCGTATCTGAATTTCCTGACATTGAAAAGTATGGTATAATATCTCAACTTAAAAGAGCTAGCATTTCTGTTTCTTCAAATATAGCTGAAGGAGCAAGTAGAAAATCTCAAAAGGAATTCTCTCATTTTTTTCAATTTCCTTAGGGTCATTGTTTGAAATTGAAACGCAATTAGTTATTGCAAACAGAATAAAATATATAAATGATAAAACTCTTAAAGAGCTAATCGAAAAAATAAACGAATTAATAAACGAATTAATAAAAATGATTATCGGGTTTAAAAGACAATTATAAGTCTACATCTATAATCTAATATCTAAAAATCTATTTTTATGAACGCATATATAGTAGCAGGATACAGAACAGCAGTAGGAAAAGCACCTAGAGGAATGTTTAATTTTTACCGAGCAGATGATTTATCGGCAGATGTAATTAGGCATTTGATGAAAAACGTACCGAATGTAGAAGCAGAGCAAATTGACGATGTAATAGTTGGAAACGCTACACCAGAGGCTGAACAAGGACTTAACATTGGAAGAATGGTTTCTCTAATGGGATTAGATTCCGAAAAAGTGCCAGGGATGACAGTGAATAGATATTGTTCTTCTGGATTGGAAACCATTGCAATTGCCTCGGCAAAAATAAACTCTGGAATGGCAGATTGTATCATTGCAGGTGGAGTAGAAACTATGTCGCCAATTCCGTTTGGAGGATGGAGATTGGTTCCTAATGCAAGCGTTTCGAAGAAAAGCCAAGAATGGTATTGGGGAATGGGATTAACTGCTGAAGCAGTTGCAAACCAATATGGTATTACAAGAGAAATGCAAGATGAATTTGCAGTAAACTCTCATGCTAAAGCTGAAAAAGCAATTGATAGCGGAAGATTTCAAGACGATATCGTTCCCATTTTTATCAAAGAAACTTACCTAGACGAAAACGAGAAAAAGCAAACTCGAAACATTATTTGCGAAACGGACGAAGGAGTAAGAAGAGGTACAAACATGGAAGGTTTAGCAAGATTACGTCCGGTATTTGATGCGAAAGGAAGTGTAACAGCCGGAAATGCTTCTCAAACTTCGGATGGAGCAGCTTTTGTAATGGTAGTTTCTGAGAAATTTTTGAAAGAAAATAACTTGACTCCAATCGCAAGATTGGCTTCTTATGCAGTTGCCGGACTTGAGCCAAGAATTATGGGAATGGGTCCTTTGTACGCTATGCCAAAAGCATTGAAACAAGCAGGATTAACTCTTAATGACATTGAACAAATAGAATTGAACGAAGCGTTTGCTTCGCAATCGGTAGCTGTAATGAACGAATTAGGATTAAATCCTGATATAGTGAATGTAAATGGTGGTGCAATTGCACTAGGTCATCCACTTGGATGTACTGGAGCTAAACTATCAGTACAGTTGTTTAATGAAATGAGAAAAAGAGGGCAGAAGTATGGAGCGGTGACAATGTGTGTAGGAACTGGACAGGGTGCTGCGGGGATATATGAGTTACTATAACAAAGTTGAGCTTTGAGAAAATCCCGAAAAGTCGCGATTTATCAGTCCGCAAATCTGTACAAATCCGAATCCTGAGTTCGATCAACTAGAAGAAAACAGAAAGGTGACATGAAAACGAAAACAGTTAACAACAAATTAAAAGATTTATAGGTCTAACATCTATAATCTAACATTTAAAAATCTAATAAAAATGGAAGCAATAAAAGGAGGTGAATTTATCATCAGAGACACGAAAGCAAACGAAATATTTATCCCAGAAGAATGGACGGAAGAGCAAAAAATGCTTGCCGACATGTGTAAAGATTTTATCAAAACTGAAATCATGCCTCATTTGGATAGAATGGACGCAATGGAAGAAGGTTTTATGCCAGCACTTATGGAAAAAGCTGGTGAATTAGGGCTTTTGAGTATTTCTATACCTGAAGAACTAGGTGGAATGGGAATGGATTTTAAAACTAGTATGCTTGCTACCGAAGCTCTTGGAGGAAGTTATTCTTTCTCAGTAGCTTACGGAGCGCATACAGGAATTGGAACTTTACCACTTTTGTATTACGGAAATGCAGAGCAAAAAGCAAAGTACATCCCAAAATTAGCTTCTGGAGAGTGGAAAGCTTCTTATTGCTTGACAGAACCTAGCGCAGGAAGTGATGCAAACTCTGGGAAGACCAAAGCTGTGCTTACTGAAGATGGAAAGTATTACGAAATTACTGGGCAAAAGATGTGGATTACCAATGCTGGATTCTCTCATTTACATACCGTTTTTGCTAAAATTGATGACGATGAAAAGCTAACTGCTTTCTTAATAGAGGCTGATAGCGCAGGAATTACATTGAATCCTGAAGAAAAAAAGATGGGAATAAAAGGTTCTTCCACACGTCAGGTATTTTATAATAAAGTAAAAGTTCCAGTTGAAAACATGCTTTCTGAAAGAGAAAACGGATTCAAAATTGCATTAAACATCCTAAATATTGGACGAATTAAACTTTCTATTGGAACTACTGGAGCAGCCAAAGAAATTGTAACGGAATCAGCGAACTACGCCAATGAAAGAGAACAATTTGGAAGGCCTATTGCAAAGTACGGAGCTATAAGAAACAAGTTAGGAAAAATGGCGGTTTCAATTTTTGCGAGTGAATCGGCAAACTATCGAGCTGCACAGAACATAGATGATGCCATAAAAGCTTTGGTAGATGGAGGTATGACCAAAGAAAAAGCAACCCTGAAAGGTATTGAGCAATTTGCTCCTGAGTGCGCTTTGTTAAAAGTAGTAGGTTCTGATTGTCTAGATTTTGTGGTAGATGAAGGTGTTCAAATACATGGAGGAATGGGTTATTCTGCCGAAACTTTGGTAGAAAGAGCATACCGTGATGCGAGAATCAACAAGATTTTTGAGGGAACAAACGAAATTAACAGACTTCTCTTGGTAAACATGATTCTGAAAAAAGGAATGAAAGGGGAGATAGATTTGATGGGGCCAGCAATGAAAGTAGCTGATGAATTGATGTCTGTGCCAAGTTTTGACGAAGGAGAGGAAGGATTATTCGCTGCTCAGAAAAAATCCTTGGCTGGATTCAAAAAAGCAATCTTAATGGTGGCAGGGTCGGCAGTTCAAAAACTAATGGCAACTATGGCTAAAGAACAGGAGATCTTAATGAACAATGCCGATATGATTATCGATACGTATTTAGCAGAGTCTATTATGCTAAGAGTTGAAAAATTAGTAGCTATAAAAGGAGAAGAAGCTTGTGCGGTACAAATAGAAATGGTGAAAGCCTTCTTTTACGAGGCTTCCCATAGAATAAACAAGGCCGCTACAGATGCTTTGAATTCATTTGCTGAGGGTGACGAGCTAAAAATGATGTTGATGGGATTAAAGCGATTTACCAAGCACGAACCAATCAATATTAAATCTTGTTACCAAAAAATTGCACTTCAAATAATAGAAGAAAACGAATATTGCTTTTAAAGAATATTCAACCTACCTTCCTGTCCTATTAAGAAAATATGGACATGATTACTACTCTTGACGATGAATTAGCTATAGAAAAAAAGAAGCTTAACGCTCTTTTGGAAATCACTAATTCTGTTAATCGTAATTATCAAGTTGAAGAACTTTTATTGCAATTTGAAAAAGTTATGAGGTACCACATTGGGATCTCAAAGCTTGCATATATTAATAATTGTAATAATTGGGATTGTATACTCCATTTTGGAGTAAGTGACGCTTGTTCAGAGTTTGACAGGACCGAAATGTTAACAATTACTGAGCCAACTTTGGTTTCAGAAACCTCTTTGAAAAAGTTTACGCAATTCGATTTGGTTTTACCTGTATTTCATCAAGAGAAGCCACTTTCCTACCTTTTCATTGGAGACATTCAGTTAGGTCTAGTTCAATTCATTCAAAAGCATATTGGATTTGTTCAAACCATTGCTAATGTTGTTTCGGTGGCTATCGAAACCAAAATGCTTTCGGAAGAATTAATGGAAAAAAGATTGAAGGAAAATGACATGAAAATGGCAGTATACATGCAAAATGTGCTACTTCCAGATAAATTACCCTCCAATCAGTATATGGATATTGCTGCTACATACATGGCAAAAGATATTGTAAGTGGAGACTATTATGACTTTATACCCATAAATGATAATGAATATGTATTTTGTATTGCAGATGTTTCAGGTAAAGGAATGCCTGCAGCACTTTTGATGTCAAACTTTCAAGCAACATTGAGGGCCAATGTTAAATATAACCACCTTAATCTTACACTAAAACAGCTTGTGATTGAACTCAACAACAGCATTTTACTAGCTGCAAAAGGAGAAAAGTTTATTACTTTTTTCATTGGGTATTACAAGAGCAAAGAACGAGTATTGAGGTATGTAAACGCAGGCCATAATTATCCTATACTAGTAAGTAAGAAAGAGGCTGAATTTCTAAAAACTGGGACTACCGTTCTTGGTGCTTTTGAAGAATTACCGCACTTAAATGTTGGTGAAGTCAGGCTTGAAAAAGAAACAATAATTATTTGTTATACCGATGGAATGGTAGAAGTTGAAAATGAAGGAAACATTCAATTTCAATCTGAGAGACTGGCAGAAGTCGTATTAAATAACTCTGATCTCTCAATGAACAAAATGAATCAAACTCTCTTTAATGCTTTAGAAGAATACAAAGGGACTAAACCATATCCAGACGACACCGCGGTGCTAAGCTTGAGAATTAAATAATTCAACGGCCAACTCTATATTTTTTTTCTTTTTGTCTACTCGCGAAGATTTTGCTGTATCGGTATAAAACTTATGAGTTTTAAGAAATTTTACTTGGGCCTCATGGAACTCTAGAGGAGTTTTTACCACATGATTTTCAATGTACTCATTCATCAGTTTATGGCTTATTTCTCTGAAATCACTCCTGCCCAAATAATCCAAATCCGAATCTTTCATGATTTCCTCCAAAAGAGTTTTTGGCTCTCGGTTTGGTTCGGTAGCAATAATAAGACTTGCTATTAATTCTATTTGTTCTGGACTAAAATTATACTTTGGTAAAATCGCCTGAGCGTACTTTGCTCCTATTTCCTCATTGTTGTTATATTGTGTCAAAAAACCAATGTCGTGAAGCAATGCGGCCGTTTTCAAAATCAAAATATCTTCATTAAATATCTCTTCTCCAAACCCCAAAAACTCTGCCGCAGTCATTACATTAAGTACATGTTTTTCGTTGTGGTAATAAATTCCGGCAGGCAATTCTTCTCTTAATTTTTGTTTTATATCCTTAAACAAGGAAATGTAATCTGGCTTGGAGTTTCTCAGGTTATTCACATATTTCCAAAACAAATTATTAGGTATGCAACCGTCAGCATCTGCGGATAACTCTGGTTTTATTCTTTTTACAAAATACATGGATATGTTTCCCACATTTTTTGTTTTTATTTCACCTCTTTCTTCGCAATCAAAAAAAGGATATATTAATCGGTAAGTAGTCTCCGAAATATTAACTTTTCCCGGTAGTCCTGCCTCTTGCAGCCTACTCGCTACATTTACAGAGCTACCCCAAACGTCAAACATTGGTCTTTTGGTATCCAGCACTCCTGCAGCAATTTCGCCTGTAGTTATTCCTACCCTTATTTGCCAATTGAACTCCGTGTTTTGGTTAATTTTGCTGACTTCATGTTGCATTTGCAATCCAGAAAGCACAGTATATATTGGGTTTTTTTTATTCTTTTTAGGAACGCCACCCACTGCAAAATAACTGTCACCAATTGTTTTTATCAAAATCATTTTGTTTTCAGTAATTACCGAGTCAAATTTCTTGAAATATACGTTCAACGTGTCCACCAGTTCGTTGGCAGTTAGAAATGGTGTGACTTTAGAAAAAGCAACAAAATCAGCAAACAGTACAGAGGCCTCTGCGTAATATTCAGGTTCTATTTTTCCTTTGTTTTTTAAAACTTTCACAATTTTATCTGGAAAAATATCCCTCAGCAATTCATCCGATTTCTCATGCTCATATTCTAATAAGGCTTTTTGCTCCTCTATTTGTTCTTTTTGAGAAATAATTGTTGCAGTTCTTCGCTCCATAAAAGCTCGAATTCTTCTTTTTTGGCTTCTTCCCAAAAAATACAGATAAATAAAAGCAACAGCCAAAACTCCGCACAACACTTGCCAAAAGGACATAGATTGTATGAGATTAGAAACAAATTGCGATTCTAACATAATTGGCTTTAATACGAAATAAACAATCGAGTTCATGGATTCGATTCAAGGTTGGAAAAGTTTCCAACTCTAGTAATAATTAGTTTTTCTTTGGCTTGGTTGGAGAAGTTTCCGACATTTTTTGCCCTACAAAGGTACCTTCTATTATTTGCTGCTGAAAATCTTTCATTCCTCCTGGCGAATGAGGCACAAGAATCGTGTTATTCCCTTCTTTAGTACCAATGCTGTTCAGTGTATCGAAATATTGTGTAAGCAACACAAACTGCATTACCTCGGTAGAGTTTATTTCGTCCAAAGAATCTTTAAAATCTTCTATCGATTCTTTGAATCCTTTTACAATTGCAATTCTTTGAGCAGCAACACCTTCTCCTTGTAGCCTTTTACTTTCGGCATCCGCTTCGGCTTCTTTCACAATCGTAATCTTAGTTGCCTCGGCTTCTTGTAATGCCGCTTCTTTGTCTCTTTTCGCAGCATTAATTCTGTTCATCGATTCCTTCACATTTTTGTCTGGGTCGATATCTGTAATAAGTGTTTTAATAATCTCAAATCCATAATCATCCATTGAATGAGACAAACTTTCGTTCACCGCATTGGCAATGTCATCTTTACGAGAAAACACCTCGTCCAATTCCAATTTTGGAACCTCAGCTCTTATTACATCAAAAATAAAAGAGGATATTTGACGAGAAGAATCATCCAAACTATAAAATGACTCTTTAGTTTTACTAGGAATTACTTTGTACTGAACAGAAGCCTGCATCACCACAAACACGTTGTCCATTGTTTTGGTTTCTACATGAACATCTAATTGAAGCACACGTAAATTTACGGTTCCAGCTACCGAATCAATAATTGGAATTTTAAAACTTAATCCAGAATCTGCAATTCTCGTAAACTTTCCTAGTCTCTGGATTACTTTGGCAGATTTTTCTGGTACAATTACAACAGACAGTACTAAAAATAGCACCACCAAAACAAGTAGTACAATAATTCCTGGGGACAATGTGGATTCTAAAAAAATCATAGGTTTTCGGTTTTTAGTGTTTCTTTATTAGAAACGAAATGATTTACTTCTTTTAAATTACAAATAAATCTTACTATTAACTTCATATTAGTTCATTTATTTACAAAAAAATGCAGCGATTTAAAACCACTGCATTCTGCAATTTAAAACAAGAAATTACACCGTAGTGTTATTGATTGTAATTTGCGGATTTTTAATATTTTTTAAATCTCTATCAAAGTGATACAAACCACTTTTATCGTCTCCTATTAAGTTCAGTTGGTCAATAATGGTTCTTACCACTGCTTCTTCTTCTATTTGTTCAGAAACATACCACTGCATAAAGTTCATTGTTGGGAAATCTTTTTCTTCGTGACAAATACCAACTACTTCATTTACTTTTGCCGAAACCGTTAACTCGTGTTTTAAAAATTCTTCAAACACGTAACGAATCGATTTAAAATCATTCGATGGCATATCAATTTGTGGAATAACTGCTTTTCCACCTCTTTCATTGATAAATTTTACGAGTCGAAGCATATGCATTCGCTCTTCGTCCGATTGCTCATAAAAAAATTCTGACGTTCCGCTTAGCCCATTTACTTCCGCCCATGAGGCAACAGCAAGGTAATAATGAGAGGAGTATGCCTCTACGATTAATTGCGAATTTAGTGCTTCTTCTACTCTTTTGTTTAGCATAATTTAGTTGTAGTTTTGTAAAACAAGATTGAATTATAAAATTACAAAATATTTAATCAAATTGATAGTGTTAACCCTTAATATAGAATGGATATGAATAAAATTGAACACATCGGAATCGCGGTAAAAGATATTGAAAAGTCCAATGCGCTTTTCTCTTCACTTTTCAATAAACAGCCCTACAAGCAAGAAGCAGTAGAATCTGAGCATGTAATTACCTCATTTTTTGAAACTGGCGAATCAAAAATTGAACTGCTACAAGCCACGAATGAGAGCAGTGCCATAGCCAAATTTATAGATAAAAAAGGGGAAGGAATTCACCATATCGCTTTTGATGTAACTGATATTCACACAGAATTAGAACGATTAGAAAAAGAAGGGTTTCAGATCATTACAAAAGAGCCGAAAAAAGGTGCAGACAACAAATTAGTTGCTTTTTTACACCCTAAATCCACCAATGGAGTTCTGATAGAGCTTTGTCAAGAAATAAAGGAATAATCAAGTTCAGGAGTAATAATGACTCTTAGTAATTAGTAAGCAAATAGAATTTATATTCTTTATCTTCATTGCAAAATAATACAGCATGATCAATTGGAATTCTGTCATAAAGTTTGCGAACCATGGTTCTCCTGAACCGGAAAAAAAGGTTGTGAAAACCGAAAAAGAATGGGAGAAAATTCTCACTCCTGAGCAATTCCGAATTGCAAGAAATAAAGGAACTGAAAGAGCTGGTTCGGGCGAATTTTGTGCTGCTCATGATCCTGGAAAATACAATTGTATTTGTTGCAACACTCCTCTTTTTGATTCAACTATTAAATTTGAATCGGGAACTGGATGGCCAAGTTTTACTCAACCAATGAGCGAAAATGCCATTGGATACATAAAAGATACTTCATTTGGGATGATTCGTGTAGAGGTTATTTGCAACACTTGCGATGCACATTTGGGACATGTATTTCCCGATGGGCCAGAGCCAAGCGGATTGAGATATTGCATCAATTCAGCCTCGATGCAGCTAGAAAAATCTCCGGTATAATGAAAGATATATTTTCACTTCCGATTGCCCCTAGTTTTTCTTCTGAATTACCTGCCGATCCTCTGACAACCAATGTCTCGAGGCAAGTGAAAAGTTCGTGTTTTTCTTTTGTCAAACCTATTTCTCCGGCTCGCCCAGAATTAATTCATTATTCTGCGAGTTTGCTCAAGGAATGGAATGTAGGAATTGAAAATAAAAAAGAGTTTACTGAGGTTATGAGTGGAAACAAGTCTTTTTTAGGTTTTCGACCTTACGCTATGTGTTATGGCGGTCACCAATTTGGGCAATGGGCAGGACAATTAGGTGATGGAAGAGCAATTAATATTGCAGAATTAGAGGTAAACAACTCACTGTTAAAGTTTCAGCTAAAAGGTGCCGGGCCTACTCCTTATTCAAGGCGAGCAGATGGTTTGGCTGTTCTACGATCGTCTATAAGAGAATATTTGTGCAGCGAAGCAATGCACAATTTAAGAGTGCCTACAACTCGGGCATTATCTCTCATCAAAACGGGAGATATGGTTCCCCGCGACATACTATACAATGGAAATGTGAGGGCAGAACCGGGAGCCATTGTTTGCCGAACGGCTCCTAGCTTTATTCGATTTGGTAATTTTGAAATATTTGCATCTCGCCAAGACAAAAAAAACCTTACCAACCTGGTTGATTATACGATAAAACATCACTTTAAAGAATTGGGTTCGCCCAGTAAAACTACTTATTTGTCGTTTTTTGAAGAAGTTGTGAATCGAACTCTTTCGCTTGTCATTCATTGGCAGCGAGTTGGTTTTGTGCACGGGGTTATGAATACCGATAATTTATCTATTCTTGGACTTACAATTGATTTTGGACCTTATGGTTGGTTAGAGGATTACAATCCTGGGTGGACACCAAACACAACAGATGCACAACACAGAAGATATAGATTTGGAAACCAGCCCAATGTAGCACTTTGGAATCTTACTCAATTGGCAAATGCCCTGTATCAATTGATTGACGAAGCTGAACCTTTGGAAAATATTTTAACAGGATTCAAAGTGAAATATGCTCACCAAAGCCATAGTATGATGTGTAATAAAATTGGACTTTATTCTTTTGATAAAGTCTCGGATGGACTTATATATACCTTAGAAGAAAACTTAAGAGTTTCTGAAATGGACATGACAATTTTCTTCAGAGAAATTTCTTCTTTTGAATCGTTTAAATGGCAAGATTTTAAGCTAATACTCAAACAATGCAGCTACATGGAAGAGTCCGAATTGATTTCTCATTTTCCGAAATGGAAAGACTGGTTTAAGGAATATAAAAAGCTGGTGTTGACAGAAAATATTGAAAAAAAATCGAGGTTAGATAAAATGAAATTAACTAACCCCAAATATGTTTTGAGAAACTACATGGCTCAATTAGCGATTGAGAAAGCCGAAATTGGAGATTATAGTTTAGTTGATGAACTATATACTTTGCTTCAGAATCCTTATGATGAGCAACCAGAATTTAAAAAATGGTATGCAAAACGGCCTGAATGGGCAAAACAAAAAGTAGGGTGTTCCATGTTGTCTTGTAGCTCTTAAATTATATTTTGTTTTTAGAAATGCAA
>ENA-OUOG01000797-OUOG01000797.1-marine-metagenome-genome-assembly--contig:-NODE-797-length-39664-cov-6.180489_pt1 | contig 39664 bp, 17 predicted proteins | sample MGYA00248635_ERZ508505 | MGnify/ENA primary metagenome ERZ508505 (study PRJEB26176, sample SAMN06267871) | marine metagenome | isolation source: Saanich Inlet, British Columbia, Canada | place: Pacific... | reverse complement strand
GAACGGCATGGAGTCCTTCTGCGACGGCAACGACGACGCCGAGGAGTGCAAGGTGTTCGACGAGTGAGAGAGGTTAGATCTTGCTTCACATCGATGCGCGCGAACGAAAGAAAACGCGCGACAGGCGACGTGAGGGCTCGCGCTCCGCGACGCATCCGACGCGACGACGTAGCGCGAAGCGCTCCCGTTTCACGAAACGAAAGCGTCTCCGTCGTCTTTTCTTTTTCGTCGTCGTACGTACTGTCATACAGCTTCAATATAACAACGTCGTCGTCGATTCTCCACTTCACGATCGTCGTCGTCTAAGCCGCGCGCCTTAATTGCGCGACGACAAAAAGGAACGGACATAAAGCGTTTATCTCGTCCGTTCGCCGCGTCGAGAAAAAGAAAGCGCCGCGTCGTGAACAACACCGTCACGTCACGCGTTCAGACTTCGCCTGCGGATCTCCGCGCGCCTCGCAGCCGCCTCGGCTTCCCACTTGTCGTCATCCTCGCGCCGCTTTCGTTGCGTCTCGGCGCGCACGTCCCGCGTCCGCGCCAGGAGCTCGGGCGTGACGTACGCCAGCCGGAACTTGAACCCCGCGGGTTTGTCCGCGCTGTTGCACAGGTTGCGCCACTTGTCCTTCAGGTCCGTCGCCGAGCGCTTCGGGAAGTCGACGTGCTTCAGCCACACCGCGTCCAAAATCTTGGCCCACTCGCCCAGCCCAAACGCCGCGACGCCGTCCACCAGCGCCAGCGCTTCGGGTTCGGTCCAGCTCTGGTTCGGCGCGCGCCCGCTCGCCGTGCGATACCTCGACACCTCGTCTAGGCTCGCCATCGCGGCGCGCTCGACGCCGCGCGCAGCCTCCAGCCGCGCCTTCGCCGCGGCCTTCGCGCGCGGGCTCAGGACGGGCGAGGGCGCCTGCCTGGCCCCCGCGCCCTTCGGGCGCAGCGTCAACCCGAATCGCGCGCCCTGCACGACCCCGATGGTGGCGAGCAGCTCCTGGCTCGGCACCGACGCCAGCTTGGTGACGCCGAAGGTGAGCTCGCAGCGGTCCGCCTGCAGCTTGCCGTCCGTCTTGCTCGAGATGAGCCAGGCGAGCGAGCCCACCGTGGCGTCCGAGCGGATCTTCACGGGGAGCTCCTCGTCCCGCCAGCAGATGTACACCTTCCACATCTCCACGGGGGCGTCGCCGCCGCCGCCGCCGCCGCGCGGCGACTTTGCGGGCGTACGCGCCGCCTCGGCGGCTCGCGCCGCCGCCTCCGCCCGCACAGCCGCTTCCCTGGCTTTCTGCTCGAGTTCCTTCGCCGCCTTCTGCGCGGCGCGCAGCTCCGCGTCCGCTTGCTCCTTGGCCCTCTGCGCGCGTTTCCTCTCCGTCTCCGCCTCGAGGATGCGCCTCGCGTCCTTGCGGCGCTTCGCTACGGGCGACTCGACGTCAGAGAGCGCGCTGCTCGAGGAATCCGACGAGTCCCCCGCGTGCTTCCGCTTCGAACGCGTGGTCGCCGACTTGGTCGTCGCCGAGGCGCTCCGGGTCGACCGCGTCGCCCGAACGGGAGCCGCCTTCTCGCTTTTCTTCTCCCGCGCGCTCTTTTTCCTCGTCTCCGCCAAACGCTTCTTCTTCGCCTCCGCCTCCTTCTTCTGCTGCGCGGCGGACTTCTGGTACTTGCGTCGCTGCGTTTTGACCGCGGCCTCCGGCTTCTCCTTCTTGGTCGTCACCGCGCCCTTCAGCAGCCCCTTGGCCTTGCGCGAGGGCGCGGCCGGGCCGGCCGCGGCCGCTGCGGGGAGGGGAGGCGGGACGAACGGGCGTGAGCGGACGGAATTTCGCGCGAGGGTGCCCGGAATGAAAGATTCGCGAAGCACCGGCGTGGGGGGGCGGCGAGGGGTCGCGCGTCGGACGTACAGGCACGCGTCACTCTAGGCATGGATTTCCTAGGATACGGCGCTCGCGCACCGCGCGTTCGGCTGTGGGTGCAGGTGTGCGCCCGCGGAACTGCTTCAGATGTCGTCTGATTCCTCGTACCCCTCGAGGCTTTTCATCGTCCCTTTTCTGACGGAAATCGGAAACGCCCGCGCGCGCGTCCGCGCGCACGTGAGCCCAGTCGGGTCTCCGGCTGACATTCATTTCTCGGTGGTACTTGACGCGCGCCGCGCGGGCGTAGGCCTCGACGACCGCGATGCGGCGGGTCCGGCTGTGTCTGGTCGCCGCGGTCGTCGCGCTGATGGCCGCGCCGGCGGCGCTCGCGGCGGCGGCGCCCTCCGCGCCGTCACCCGGCGACCCCGCGCGGAGCCTTCGCGACTCGCTGTTTCGCGACTTCGGGGCCTCCGAGGCCGGAGACCCGCGCGACGAACCCCGAGGTCTCTCCGCGTTACTCTGGGCCGACGACCCGGGCGAAGCCCCGGACGCTTCGTCCTGGATCACGGAGTGCGCGTCCATCTCCCCGAACGCGACCGGAAACCTCTCCGACGCCAACGGCACGGGATGCGTGTTGCCCGCGAACGAAACGTCCGTCGTGCCGTCCGGATCTCGCATCGCGGGCGAAGGCTCGCTGGTGCTCCCCGAGGGCGCGGTGCTGACGTGCGCGGACCTCACGGAGTACTGCGCGCTCACCGTGGCGCTCGGCGCCGACGCTCGCCTCGTCCTCGACGAAGGCGCGCGCCTCTCCGCGGGTTTCCTGAACGTCACAGCGGGCGTGGTGGGCCTCGGCAAAGCCGCGCGTCTCGACGCGGATGGCCGAGGCGACCCGGGCGAGCGCCGCGGATGGAGCGGCGACGGCGGCGCGGGATACGGAGGCGACGGCGCGGCGTGTCCCGCGGCCGGCTCGGCGTTACCGCCGCGGCCTGGGGGCGCGGGGTACGCGTTCCAGGAGTTCATAAACGTCGGACGCGCCTGGAAGGGGAAGAAAGGCTTGGCGCCGCCGCCGCAGGGAACCGCCGCCGGCGGCGCCGGCGGCGGCGCCGTCGTCGTCGTCGCGCGGACGCTACGGTTCGGGGACGGCGCCGCCGTCTCCGCGGACGGTGCCGCGCCCGCGCCCGGCGCCGCCCACGCGGGCGGTGGGTCGGGGGGGTCCGTCGTGGTGTTCGCCGGCGAGGTGGTCGCTGCATCCGAAGACGCCGCGACGCGGGGCATCGTGCGCGCGGGCGGCGGCGCGGGCGCCGCCCAGGACGGCGGCGGCGGCGGCGGCGGCGGCGGGCGCGTGGCGCTGCTGGCGCCCGCCGTCTGGCCGCCCTCGGTGCGCGTGGGCGCGGGCGGGGGGCGCAGCGGCGGCGCGTGCGGCGCGGCCGGGTTCCACGGCGGCGCCGGAACGACGCTCAACGCCGCCAGCGGCGCGCTGGTTGTGTCCAACGCCGACCCCCTCTCGGGGCGCGTCGCGCCGGCGCCGGCGGCGTGCCTGGCGGACGGCGCTTGGGGCGCTTGCGCGGTAACCCGGCTCACCGGCGCGCTCCCCCTGCAGGGCATCGCATCCCTGCGCGTCGCGGACGGCGCCGTGGCGTGCACGGACGTGTGCGGAGCCTCCTCCGCGCCCGGCGCGGAGGACGCGAAGGCGTCGCGATCGCGCTGGTTCGCGCGCGGGCTCCTGGGCGGCGACGGCGGCGGCGGCGGCGGCGTCGGCGGCGTCGTTCACTTGGAGGTTTCCGAGAGCGTCGCGTTGACCGGCGACGCGCACCTGCTCCACGGGGGCTCCGCGCCGTCCCTCGCGGCGGGCTCGACGAGCTCCCTCTCCGCCGCGTCGTCGACGCTGTGGGTCGTCTCGCCGTCGGTTTCGGTGGCGGACAAGTCGAGCATCCGCGTTTTGGGCGCGGCGAGCGTGGACGGCGGCCCCGCCGGGACGGGGTCCCTTTCGGTGCGCGGCGGCGGGTCCGTCCGCGTGCTCCCCGCCCCCCCCGACGCCGAATCGTACGTGTTCAACGTGGCCACCGTGCGCGTGGACTCGGGCGGCTCGCTGGTCGTCGACGGCGCGGGCGCGCTCAGCGTCACCGGACGCGGCGAGGACGTGGGGTCGCTCACCGTCGGCGACGAGGACGACGGCGACGCGCGCGCCGCGCGCGGAACCGACGCGTCGGCGGCGTCGGAGATGGTCGCGGGGCGGCTCGTGGTGGACCGGTTCGGAGCCGTGCGCGTCCGCCGCGGGGGCATCGTGCGCGCCACGAGCGACGCCACCTTTTCCGGCGCGGAGGACGACGCGCAGTGCTCGTCGACGCGGTGTCCGGCGTACGTCTTCGGGGAAGAAAAAGAAACGTTCGTCTCGGGAGCGCTCCGGACGCCGGCGGCGTTCGCCGCCGACGGCGCCGTTCCGTGCCAGACCGGCGCCGCGTCGCCCTTCGCGCTGCAGCTGTGCCACGGCGGCGCCGTGGACGTCGACGGCGGAGGCGTGGTCAGCGCGAGCGCCGTGCACGTGTACGGCGTCGGCGAGGTGAGGATCGGGCGCGGCGCCCTCCACGCGGACGCCGCGGGGTGCCGCGCGGGCGAGGGCGAGGGGCGCGGCGAGAGCTTCGCCGACGGCGCCGGCGCCGGCGGCGGGTACGGCGGCGTCGGCGGGGACGGGTTCACGCCCGATAGTTCGCGTTCGCTCGTGGCTCGTACGTCTGTCTCGGTATCGAACGGGACCACCGCGCGCGGCGGCGCGGCGTACGGCGACGCGGCCGCGCCGTGCAGCGCGGCCGCGGCGCACGCGGGAAGCCTGGGCAGCGGCGGCGGCGCGGGCGCCGGCGCCGGCTACGGCGGCGCGGGCGGCGGCTTGCTGGTGGTGGGCGCCGCGCGCCGCCCCGCGGCGGCGCTGGTGGTGGGCGCGGGCGGACGCCTCTCCGCGAACGGCGGCGACGGCGGGAAGGCGGTGACGCTTCTCGGCGCCGACGCGCTCGCCGGACTCGGGTACGGCGGCGGCGGCTCCGGCGGGACGGTGCTCGTGTTTTCCAAAAGCTTCGCGGTGGACCCCGGCGGGCGCGTCGCCGCCGACGGCGGCGCCGGCGCCGGCGGCGCGAGCGGCGCCGAGGGCGGGGGCGGGGGGGGGGGCGGGGGCCGCGTGCACCTGGAGTGGGCGAAGGATGGCACGAGCGGCGCGGGTGCCGCCGCCCCGTCGGGAACGAACCGGACCGCGCCGGACGGGACCGTCACCGCCGACGGCGGCGGCGGCGGCGGCGCGGAGCCCGGCGCGGAGCCTGGCGCGTCTCCCGATTTCCGCTCGGCGCGCGGCGCGGCGGGCACGGTCACCGCGTCGGCGTGCGCGCCCGGGTTCGCGGGCCTGCTGTGCGCGCCGTGCCTCCCCGGGACGTACAAGGAAGGCACGGGCAACGGGGCGTGCACGCCTTGCGCGCCCATCCCCAGGCGCGCGGCGTTCGTGGACCCGAGCCGAAGCGGGCCGGGCGGCGCGGGCGCGACGACGCGCGAGTGTCCGTACGAGTGCGTCGGGTCAAAGAGCCTGGTGTATCCCGCGTGCGCGACCCGCGCGGAAGCCGCGGTGGCGGCGGTGGGCGGCCCCGCCGCCGCGGGCGCGGCGCTCGCCGCCGTGGTGCTCTGCGCGACGCTGCCGCTCTCCGCCGTCGTCGGGCGCGCGCGCGCGGCGGAGCGCCGCGCGCTCGAGCGCGAGCGCCTGAGCTACGGCGGCCGCGGCGGGTCCCGCGGCGGCGGGAGGCTCGGGTCCCTCGCGTTCCCCCCCCCGGGGTTGGGGGGGTGGCGCGAAGGACGCTTCGCGGTCTCCTCCCGGTCGCGCAAACGCGGCTCGTTCGCGAACGCGTCGTCCACCTCGGGTCTCTCGACGCCGTTCCTGCGCGGGCGCGACTCGCCGTACTCAGGGTCGGGCTCCGGGTCGCCGGCGGACGCCGACGCCGCGCATATCGAAGCCGGGTCCGTCCCAAACGCGTTTTTAGGCCGGGTGTACTTCACCGGGGCCAACGCGTTCGGGGACCCGTGGCGGCTGCCTCCCCCCCCCCCCCCCGCGGTGCAGCCGCTGCTGCACGCGGAGGAGTGGGCCAGGCTGGTGCGCGCGTGCGCGACGGGCGCGCCCGCGAGCTGGGGCGAGGGGCAGGGTCCAAGACGCGGGTCAGGGTCCCCGGAGTCGTTTCCGCAAACGCGGGGGCGCGCCGAAAGAAACGCGAAAAAAAAAAATTTCGGCGGCGCGTCGCGCGCGCGGTGGCGCGGTTTCGTTGACGCGCTCCTGGGCGCTTTGTTCGTGCCGGGGCAGACGTGGTGGCGCGCGTTCGAGCGTCGCCGGGTCGCGGCGTGCCTTCACGCGCTTGTGGACGTCTACGACCGGCGGTGCCTCCGCTCGGCGCGCGCGCGCGCGCTGCAGGAGGGGCTCGCCTTTGGTTGCTCGGACGACGCGCGCGTCGCGTGGCTCGACTTTTTCGCGCAGGGCGACGAGGAGGACGCCTTCCTTTCCGACATCGACATCTTTTCCGCCGAAGCGATCGACGACGCGCGTGAGGACCGAGGCGAGCGAGCGAAGAAGAAAGAAGCGAGCTTTCGCGGAAGAAAAGAAAAAGACGAGCACCTTCTCGCCGACCACCTTCCCCTGGTGGTCGTGTTCTCGGGCGAAGGCTCGTTCCGAGCGCCGTGGCGATGGGAGACGGCGCCGGAAACCGCCGCGGGGGAAGGTTTGCCCGCGGCGGCGCTCCGCCGCGCGGTCCCGCCGGCGACGCTCGCGGTCGCGGCGAGGGAGGTGCGCGCGGCGCTGCGGCGGTGCCGCCGCGTGTCCGTCCCCGCGGCGGCGGCCGCCGCCGCGGGCACGGGCGTCCGCCGCCGCGTCGAGCGCCGCCGCGGGCGCGGCGGCGGCGGCGGCGCGTCCTTTTCCTTGGCCGGCGACTTTTTTGGCTCCGACTCCGACGCGCGCGGCGCCGCGCGCCCGGCTCGGTACGCGCACGCAGGGTCCGCCTCGTCTTCGGGCGCGGACACGCGGGGTGTGGCGCTTACCTTTTCGCGCTCGGACGCGTTTCTGCGCGTGGACGGCGCGGACGCGCTGGCGCGCGTCTTGGAGACGTCCGTGAACGCCAAGCTGCGCGCGCGTGGCGTCGCGCTGGCGCTCGCCGCCTTCGAGCCCCCCGAGGACGACCCGTTCGGCGGGTTCCAGCTGGGTTTGCTCGGCGTCCCCGCGGAGCTCGACGAGGAGGAGGCGTTCGGGTTCGGAGACCCGTCGTTATCGTTCGGCGGCGCCGCGAGAGAGGCGTTCGTGACGTTCGAGAACGACTCACCCGACGGACGCGGGACGCGCGGGAGAGAGGTTTTCGAAGCGGCGCGTTCCGAGAGCTCCCCGGCGCTTCCGCTGTCCACGCCGCCGCCGTTCAACCTGAGCCGCGAGATCGACGAGGCGGGGGTGACGCCGGCGCTTCAGACGCGCGACGTCTTCGCGCGCGAGTCCTCGGACGAGGACGTCTCTTCCGACGTCGAGCGGGCGCCTTTCATCCCGCGCGCGGAGGAGGAGTCCGGCGGCGAGAGCCACGCCGGGAGCTTCGTGGAGACCACGCTCAGAGGTGCCGCGGCGTGGGCCATGGCGGCGGCGACGTCCACGTCGCCGGCGCGCGCTGAGAGCCGAAGGCGCGCGGAACCGGCGGCGCGCGACCGCTTCCAGAGCCTGCGCGCCCTGGCCACGCCGCGCGCGGAGGACGCGCGCGGCGCGCCCAGGCTCACCCCGAGCGCGCGGAAACACGAAAAAGCCTTTTCGGAAACGCGTGGACCGCCGGGGAGGAACGCCGCTCTCGCGGATCGGCGGAACGGCGCGGAGAGGAACGCGTCGACGTCGACGCCGCGCGCGGCGCAGCCGGCGTCGCCGGCGGCCGGCGAGTCGGATCGCGCCGGCGCGCGCGCGAGCGCGACGCTCGCCGCCGCGCCTCTCGGGACGGTCATCTACGTGCCTCACGCCGCGCGCCAAGGAGGCTTGTCTCGGTCCACCGAGAAGAAGCAAAAGCAAAAGCACAGCGCCCCCGACGGTCCCGACATCTTAAGAACGTGGTTCCGCAGAGCCTCTATTTTCTCGCCCTCGCCGCGCGGCTCGCGCGCGCGTCTCGCCGCGGCGCTCGTCTCGGCGGCGCTCGTCGCCGTCGACGCGGCGGCGTCGTTCGCCGTGCTCGCGCAGACCCTGGAGTGCGACGGGGGTGCCCGGCTGTCGCTGGTGCTCTCCTCGCCTCCTCTCGCGCTGCCTCTGGCGCCCGTCGCGGGCGCCGCGGCGCTGTGCCTCGCCGCGCTCGGTCCGAGCGCGGGTGGATCCACCTTCGCCGAGTCGGCGCGCGCGGCGCGCGCATACGCGGCGTGGACGCTGGACGCCGTCGTCGCCGTCTTCGTGGCGTTCCTGGCGACGGCGCTGGCGCGTTCGGGCGTGGACGCGCTCGGGTCGCGGTGCGGGGACCGCGGCGGGCGGTTCGGAGGCGCGCTCTCCGCGGACGGCGCGGCGTGGTTCGCGCCGCCGATTGCCGCGGCGGTCGCGAAGCTCGCGGCGGCGGCGGCGGCGGCGGCGCGCGCGGCGGACCTGGACGAGAAGGAAGAGGAGGCGTCGGCGGCTTCCGCGCGCGCCGACGGCGAGGATTCGTAGAGGTAGTCTACGTCGTATTAATAGACTAAGATCGTAGATGTTGCGTAGTGTTAGTGTTTTTTTTACATCGCGCTTTTGTCGCGAACGCGTCGCTAGCAGCTAATTTTTCAATCGACTCGACATGCTCGAGGGTCGCGAAGAGGCTCCGTCTCGTGGACCGCGCGCGACGAATCAATACGAGCCGTACGTCTTCTTGTTGGCGTCGGCAACTTTTTTGGGCGCGAGGGGCGCCACCACCACCGCGGGCTTGGCGTTTTTGGCGATGGCCTCCTGCTTGGTGACGCCCTCCGCCTTGGAGTGCGCCGCCGCCGCGGCGACGTCCTCCGCCTTGGCGATGGCCTGCACGGGCCAGCCCTGCCAGATGTCCCCGGGCTCCACCACGTCGCCCACCATGGCCATGGTGTGCTCGAGCAAAACGGAATCCTCGCCGATCACGACGCCGCCCATGATGCGGCTCTCGGTGCCGAGCGCGGCGCCGGATTTGATGACGATGTGGTTGAGCGCGAAGGAGCCGAGGGTGTTGGTGTGGCAGATGATGTGCGCGAAGTTGACGGCGGCGCCGTCCTCGATGACCACCAGGTCGGGCTCCACCATCGGGGGGTCCGCGCCCGTGGGGTACAGGCACACGCGGCGCCCGATCTTGCTCCCCATGTTGTTGTAGAAGAAGGGCAGGAACGCGCTCCCGCCCAGAAACTTCAAGTCGTGCAGGGTGTCCGAGCACAGCGCCTCGAAGATCTTCCAGCGAAGACAGTAGGAGGACCGGTCCCAGGGGTACAGACCCGGCTCCCTGCGCCCGATGATGATCCACTTCAGGCCGGTGTCGAACACGAAGCGCGCCACCGTGTGCATCATGTGCACCCAGAGGTAGACGAACACCAGCAGCAGCAGGTACCGCCACTCCGCCATCTGCGTCCAGAAGTTGTTCCCCAGATCCCAGGTGATCACCGCCACCACGTACCACGACACCCAGATGGGCACTACCGAGTACGCCGTGCGCAGCGCGATGAACATCGAGAAGAGCAGCGGCATCACCTGCCACGGGGGGAGGAAGTAGTTGGCCTTGCCCTGGTACACGGCGCGCCCGAAAGGCTTCGCCTCGCGGGGCTCCAAGCCCGCACGCGAGACGTCGTCGCTCTCGCCCGCATCCGCGCCGTCCTTCACCCCCGGGTCGAGCATGACGGCGGCGCCGTTCCGCGAGCCGACCCAGATGGACCCGACGCCGAATTTCGATTTGCGGCCCGCCACCGCGCCGGAGCCCAGGCAAGCGTCCTCGCACAGCGTCGCGCCCGCGTACAGAACGCACCGGTCGCTGACGTTGCCGCCGGCGCCGATGCGCACCGGGAGCGCGCCCTGGCCGTCCGCGGGGAACACCAGCGAGCGGCTTCCCCACACCACGTCGTCGCCAACCTCCAGCAGGTCGAACATGCCGTCCGCCACGAGCACGCCCGAACCCGGCCAGAAGACCCTCTTGCCGATCTTCGCGCCGAGCATCCGGTACACGAAGCTGGTGTACTCGTAGTGCTTCCCGATCACGCCGACGGCGCCGCGGAAGTTCCCCGAGGGCAACAGCTTGTTCATGATCCAGCGGCGCGTGAGCTCCCACTCTCGCGCCAGGTGCGCGCGAGGCAGCGGCCCCGGCTTGAACTTCCCGATCAGGCCGCGCTTGACGAGGATCACGAACGCCATCTGCAGCAGCGGGCCGAAGATGTTGTGCCCGATACGCGCGGAGAAGATCACCGCCAGGCGGAAGGGGTCCATGAACCAGGTGATGCAGTCCTTCCACGTCATGTTGTCCAGGGCCTCGAACAGCGGGTCGCCGTAGTAGAACGAGTGCACCTGTCCGCCCTGGGGCATCGAGCCGCCGCCCTCCTCGTCGGGGACCTCGTTTCCGTCGCGGTCGAAAATCACGGGCTCCACTCTTTGGGGATCGAACACGGAGCCCGCGGAGGTCGCCGCCGCCGTCGAGGCGGCGTCGGTGGTGATCTTTCCGGGCGCGAGACGCTTGCCGTCGCGCGCGCTCGCGGAATCGCGCGCCGACGCCGCGCCCTTCGTCTCCGAAGTTCTCGTTTCCGAAGTTCTCTTCTTGTTCCCGAGCGTCGAGGCGGCGTCGGAGTAGGCGCCGCGCGTCACCTCGAGCTCCGGCGTTTCTATCCCCGCGCCGGCTTCGAAGCCGAGCATTTTGCGTCGCGCGCCTCTTTCCGCGGCGCCTCGCGGCGCGTTGAACATGGTCTGGTACGGCATCATCATCGCGTCCGCGTCGATGCCGTTCGCCTCGGCGCCGGTGTAGTGCCCCAGCCACCTCTTGATGTACGCCGCCGGGTTGGCGGAGAACGCGACGCCCTCTGTTTCCGCCACCGCGCGGTCGCCCGCGCCGCGGTCGTGCTCGCCCGGGATGGACAGGTACAGCCCCTGCGAGCGGATCAGTATGACGAACACCAGCACCCAGGGGACCCACACGATCGCCTCCGCGACGAACACCAGCGGATACGCCAACACCTGGCTAAAAATCGACGGCTGGGGTTGCCTCAAACGCGCGATCTTCTTGTGCTCCTCCATCTGCGCCGCCACGCCGCGCCCGCGCACGTCCAGCTCGCGCCACGACATGTAGGGGCCCAGCGTCGCGCCCGCGGGCACCGACCCTCCGGGCCCCACGATCGCGCGCGTGCAGACGGTCGCGTTGGGGCCCACGTACACGGGCGCCACCCTGAGCGCGCCTCTTCTCACCTCCGCCGCGCGCAGGTGCGCGAAGTCGTCCACGGTGGCGTTGGCGTGCACGTCCAGGCAGTCAAAGTCGGCGATGCGCACGTGGCGCCCAATCTTGGCGCCCTTGCCGATGCGCGCGCCCATCAGCCGCAGGAACACGCGGTACGTCACGTCGTTGATTCCAAACAGACCCGGGCCGGAAACCTCGAGCGCCTTGTTGCACAGCCACCAGCGCAGGTAGTACTGCCCCCAGAGCGGGTGCAGGCCGGGCTTGAGGCGCCCGAGCACGCACCACTTGAACGCGCACGCCATCAGCGGGAACGCGATCGTCGAGACGAGCGCGGTGAACACGAGCGCGGCGAAAAAGGCGCACAGCCGCAGGTGGTGGAAGTGCTCGTTCTCGGGGTCGACGCCCGCGGCGCGCACGACGTGCGAGATGAACGTGTGGTTGGACACGTAGTGCACGAAGTCGATGGACGGGTGCAAGCCGTGGATGCAGAAGGACCACATGTTCAGGAAGATGCACCACCGCAGGATCTTCTGCATGGGCGCGAAGACCAGCAGAGGCAGGCTCTGCAGCATCAAACTAGGCGCGGACGTCGGCGAGAAGTGGTACGTCCACGCCATGCTCCCGAGCGGTTTAGACGCCATGGAAGGGGGTAAGCCGCCCTTCTTGTTTTTGTCGCCGCCGTCGCCCGCCTCGGCGCGCTCCTTCTCGATCTTGGCGGCGATCGCCGCGACCGTGCGGTACCGGAAGATGTCCGCGCCGGTGAGGTTCGCGCCCAGCGCGCGTCGCACGTCCGACGCGAATTGCCCGGCGACGATGGACGAGCCGCCAACCTGGAAAAAGTCATCCTCGGCGCTCACCGTGCGAGCGTCCACCCCGAGCGTGTCCGCCCACGCCTTGACCACCGCGGTTTCCACCGGCGTCAGCGGCGCGCCGCCGCCGCGCGCGCTCTTCTGCCCCTTCCACAGCGTCAGCAGCGCCTGCGCGTCGCACGAGCCGTCGCCCTTGCGCGGAATCACGTCCACGGCGATCACGTCCTTGGGCTCCAGAAAGCCGGGTAGGCACCGCGCGGCGTACGACGTAACCTTCGCCGCGTCGACGCTCGCGGGAGTCACCGCGCCGATGATCACGTTGCTGCCCGTGGTATCCACCACGGCGGCGCTGTCCTCCACCCCCGGGGCCTTGGAAAGCGCCGCCGCCACGCGCGCGGTGGCCTCCTCCCTGGTCGCCGCGCTCTTGCGCCCGCTCCGCGCCGTCGCGGCGAGGTCCGCCTCGAACGTGACGTCCAGCTCGGACATGCCGTCGGCGATTTCGGCGACGTCGAGCGCCTTGGCAATCTGGCTGCGGCTCACCTTCCCGGTGGCGAGCCGTGGGATGTTGTCCACGAGCACCAGGCACTGCGGCCACTTGGAGGGCGGCAGGCGGTGCGCGGCGTGCTGGCAGAGCTGGCGCAGGCCCGGCTCCTGGATCCCGCGCGTGGGCACCACCACGACGCCGACGGTTTCCTGCAACGTCGCGTGCGGTACGGAGATGGCGACGACGTCCGACACGCCGGGGTGGCTCTGGAGCGCCTCTTCGATCTCCGCGGGCGAGATGATCTCGCCGCCGCGGTTGATCACCTCTTTGCTCCTCCCCGTGACGTACAAGTACCCGTCCGCGTCCATCCAGCCCATGTCCCCCGTCTTAAACCAGTTCCCGTCCGGTTTATAGAAGAACGACTCGTTCGTCGCGACCGGGTCGTTTTCGTACCCACAAGTCACGATCGAGCCCTTGACGACGATGTGCGCGACGCGACCGTTCGCGACGCGCTCGCCCGCGTCGTCCACGATGGCGACGTCCGGGCAGATGGGCTGCCCGCTGCTTCCCGCTCTTTCCAGTTTATACCCCGGCGGCGGGCACGTGATGGGCATGCACTCCGTCATGCCGTAGGACGTCAGCACCGCCGCGCCCGGGAACACCTCTCGTAACTGAATCGCCACCGACGGCAACAAAGGGCCGGCGGCGTTTGCCACGAACCGCACGGAAGTTTTCGGCGGCCCGCCCGCGTTCGCGAGCGCCGAGTTCACCACCAGCATGTGCATGGTGGGCGCGCCGTAGTACCACGTGCACCGCTTCTCCACCAAAACGCTCCAGAAGTCGCTCACGTCGAAGAAGGGCATCGCCACCGTGCTGCCGCCCGCGAAGAGCGGCGCGAGCAGGTTGCGGCAGATGCCGCCCACGTGGAACAAAGGCATGAAGTTCAGGCAGACATCCTCCGACGTCAGGCCCGACGACGCGGCGATGGCGGTCGCGCCGAGAACCAGCTGGTGCGTCGTGATGGGCACCACCTTCTTCTTGCCGGTGGAACCGGACGTGTGCAGCACGAGCGCCACGCGCGCGTCGTGGCCGCCAGCCTTCGGTGATTTGGCCGCGGGCGACTTGGGCGCCGCGCCGGAGAAGGGCGTCTCGCCGCCGCTCGACCCGCCGGCGTTTGGCGTCGGAAAGTCTCGCGGCGTCCCCGCCGCCGCCGCCGGGGCGTCGAAGTCTGCGTCGTGGAACGGCCCGCCGACCCCGTCCGTGCGGTACGGGTCGCCCGCGAGCGTGAACGCGCCGCCGACGTGCGCGTCCGGCGTGATGGCGAGCGGCGCGATGCCCAGGTCGCGGCACAGTTTCTGCATCTCCGGCGCCGTCTGCGAGCCCCCCTGGTACACGAGCGCCACCACGCCCGTCGCGCGCAGCTCCGTGAGCATCTCCTGCGGGGTCGTGCCCGGGTTCACGGGCACGGCGGTGTGCCTATCCATGACGCACATCAGCACGGACATGAGCTCGGGGCCGTTCGGCACAGCCACGCCCACGCGCGACCCGGGCGTGCGGACGCCCCACGATTTCAAATCCGCGTCGGTGCGATACACGAGCTCTCTTAGTTCGGCGTGCGTCATCGCCCTTCGCTCGTCCACGGGGACGATCGCGGGCGCGTCCGAAAACGTCAGGAGCTCGCTCATGTGCGCGTAGCTCGGGATCTGCGTCGCCAGCCAGTCGCCCTTCAGCGAGCCGCGCTTCACGCGCTCGGCGGTGGCGCCGGCGATGACGGCGCCCAGGGGAGGCGCCGGCGTCGGACCCACCACCGAGTCTCTCGGAGCGCGGTGCGGGGAGAAGGCGTCGGAGGCGGTCGACGTCGCCGTCGCGGGGCGATCCCGCACGGGGTTCGCCGACCGCGCGTCGCCGGCGCCCCGCGACGGCGACGCCGGCTGAGACGTGGACATCGTCCAGGTCTGCGGGCCCGCGGACCGGCGCCTGTGCCTGCCCATCTTCTTCTCCGCCACGTGCGACGCCTCGCCCACCAGCAGGGGGGTGTTCAAGGAATCTTCCCCCGCGCGCGCCTCCGCCGGGCCGGAGGGCTCGTGGAGCTCGTACCCGTCGTTGGAGCGCGCGCCACGCGCGCCACCGCGGTGCATGGGCGAGTCGACCAGCTCGGTGGCGTCCCCGAGCCCCGCCTCGGGGTCATCCAGCAGGTGCGCCATCCGCGAATGTCGATCGACGCTTCTGCGTCCCGAGCTCCTCCCCGCGAAAAGCGCCGCGCCCACTCACGCGTGCGCGGCCCCAACTCTCGCACGTGCCGCGCGACCGGCGCGTCGCCGCGTCGCCGTCTCGCGCTGACCGTGACCGCTGCGAAGAGCGCTCTCGAGGTCGCACGCCGGCGTCCCCGTCCCCCTTCGCGGCGGGATGTGCGCGGCTCGGGGCGTGTCGTGGCTGTCACCTCCGTCGACACGGGTGTTATTCCTCGGCGCACAGAGCCGCGGCTGAGTACGGGAACGTTTATTTTAGACTGATTCGCGTTGAAATCCAGACGAAAAAGATTCACAATACTCGTATTAATATTAGTCACAAACTTCCGTTAATAATTTAACCACGTTTTCGCGTCGAAGACGTTTTTTTCTTTACAGGAAGACTCGAGTTTCTTCTTCACTCGTTGGACGCCGTCTCCGAGTGTCCCTCCGCGGCGGCGTCGATGGCGTCCGCGACGTCCTCGATCTGCGCGTCCACGAGGAGGTCCAGGTTCTGGGACGACGCGTCGATCTCGTCGAGGGACGCGCGGCGCTCGTCCTTGAGCTCCATCTTGAGCGCGGACGCGACCCGGGGGATGCCCAGCGCCTCCGTCACGCGCTCGACGTTCGTCGCCGTCTGCGGGTCCGCGTTGGGGTCGGGCGTCGCCACGCGCGAGGGCTCTGATTCGTCCCCCGCCTCCGTGGACGCGCCCTCGTCGTCGTCGGATTCCCCCCCGAAGCCCTTGCTCTTGCGCCACTCCGGCGAGTAGATCTTCGACAGGTACTTGATCCCGGAGTCGGGCAGGACCACGACGATGGTCGCGCCCGGGTTGCACCGGCCGGAGAGCTCCACGGCGGCGTGCATGTTCAGGCCGGAGCTGCCGCCCGTCAGCAGACCCTCCTCGCGGCTCAAACGGAGGCACATGTCGAAGCACTGCTTGTCCGTGACGGACAGCATCGCGTCCACGACGTCGAAGTTCATCGTGCCGGGGACGGAGTCTTTTCCGACGCCCTCCACGTTGTACTTGCCGGCGGCCAAGACGCCGCGCTCGACGGGCTTGCCGTCGCCGTGGTACGCGCCGTACATCACGGAGCCGACGGGGTCGGGCATCAGAACCTTGACCTTGTTTTTGGACGCCTCCTTCAAAAACTTGCCGGTGCCGGAGACGGTCCCCCCGGTGCTTCCGCCCGCGATGAAGTGCGTGACCCGCCCTTTGGTCTGTTTCCATATCTCGGGGCCCAGCGTGCGGTAGTACGCGTCGGGGTTGTCGGGGTTCTCGTACTGGTTCACGGGGAAGTAATTCGCGTTGCGCTCACACAGAGTCGCCTCGAGGTTCACGTAGTGCTCGGGGTGGTCCGCGGCGAGGCCGTCCTTGGCGACGATGAGTTTGCCCCCGTACGCCGCCATCGAATCCCTCTTCTCCTGCGAGCACTTGGCGTTCGTGATGGCGATGTAGCCGTACCCGCGGATCGCGGCGACCATCGCGACGGCGGCGCCGGTGTTCCCCGAGGTGGACGCGACGAGCGTGTCGCCCGGCTTGAGCTTGCCGTCGCGCTCGGCGCAGTCGATAATGTGCTGCGCGATCCTGTCCTTGATGGATCCGCTAGGATTCAGGTACTCCGCCTTGGCCAGAATCTTGACCCCCTTCGTCTTCGACATCCGGCTCAGGTCGAGCAGGGGGGTGTTGCCGATGATCGCCGCGGCGCCCATCTTGCCGCGGCGGTCATCGCCCTTCAGCTTCGATACGATCGGACCCATGACGGGGAGGGGGCACGGCGCGAGGCGCTGTGCGGTTCCCCGAACGGGCGGCGGGGTAAAAAGCGACTGGTTTCTTCGGGTTTGGTTCGTTACAGATTTTTCCGAGCTGACTGCACTGAAACGCGAGTCTCCAAATTTGTAAAAGTGAAAAAATCTCGCACACGTCATTTTCCAATCCACTTTTCGCGTGCAGGAGATTGATTCCATTTTTCCTACGTCAACGCTCTACGACGCGGCGCCCGCGTTCGGCGGAGCCCCCCCCCCGTTCCCCCGCTTCTCCCGCTTCTCCTCCCGCTTCTCCTCCCGCTTCTTCCTCTCCCGCTCCGCGCGCTCGCGCGAGGCGCGCTCGCGCTCGCCGTGCTCCGGGTAGTGCGCGGTCTCGAAGTCGATGTGCACGAAGGCGCGCTCCACCTCCGTCATCGCCTCGACGGTGTTCTGCAGGCTCTCGCCGATGTCGTGCGCGCGTCGCAGAGGCATCTCCTCGGGCAGCACGACGTCCACCTCCACGAAGTACTTGGGCCCGAACGTGTACGCGCGCACGGTGTCGATGCACACGATCTCCGAGTGGTGGTTCCACGCCAAATACGTGAGCTGCGTGAGGAACTCGGGCGGCGCGCTCACGCCCACCATCGCCTTGATGTTCTCGAGCGCCGTCTCCGCCCAGTTGTATATGATGTACATGGCGAGGAAGATGGCGCCCAGGGGGTCGATCCAGAAGTACAGGCGGTCGCCCAGCATGGCGCATATCAACCCCACGGTGTTCGTGGCGACGTCGTTCCGGTGGTCCTGCGCGTACGTCTGCACCGCCGCGCTCGCGCTCTTGCGGCAAAACAAGTACAGCGCGAACTTCACCACGATGACGGTGACCATCACGCCTAATACGCCGTAGATGTCCTCCAGGTGGTGCGTGTGGTCCGGCCCCACGAGCTGCTGCACGCCCTCGATGAGGATCTGGAACCCCAGCGTGCCCATGATGCAGGAGAACACGATGATCCCGAGCGGCTGCATGCGGGACTTCCCCGCCGGGAACAGGTATTTGTTTTGCTTCCGCATCGACGCCTCGGTGCGCCACAGGATGAGGCCGCTCACCAGGTCCAGGAACGAGTCCAGCGCGCTTGTGATGATGGAAAGCGACCCGGAGCTGTACGCCGCGAAAACCTTTATGCACAGCAACATCACGTTCGCCCAGAACGAGACGCGCAACGCGAACGCTTCGCGCCGCGCGCGCTTCGCCAGTTTCGCATCCTCCGCGCTTATAGACGCGTCCTCGCGCTCGGAAAACGCCGCTTCTCGCCCGGGAACTCCGCCTCTCAAGGCTTCTTTCTGTTCCTCCCGGTCCAGCAGATTCTCAATCTCCGCGAAGTTCTCCACGAGCTGGTTCTGCTTCCGGTAGTACGCCACGATGCCGTCCTTGCTGTCGGCGTTGAAGTGCCGCGGAAGGCGCCGATGCAAACCGGCGATCTGCGCCTCCGTCTTCTTCTGCGTCTCGAACGTCTCGCTGTTCAGGCGCCAGGACTTGCGGAACACGCCGCTGCGGTTGTTGTACGCGATCTCCCCGCTCGCGGGGGAAGAGGGGGGGAGCACCACGGAGGTCTCGTCGTCTCCCTCGATGGAAAACGCGCGCATGTTTCCCTGGGACGCGCGGCCGGCCGTCGGTTGTTGAGGACTCGCCATGGCGTTGGCGGTCGAGGAATCCTCGGAAGGACCGCGCGGCGTCGCGCGAGTCAAGCCCGCGAAGGCGTGTTCGACGCCGCGAGGCGCGAAATGAAGGCGGGAGCGTCTCGACGAAACCCCACCCGCGACCTCTCGCCCCGCGTGTCCCTCCCGGCGCGGCCGTCGGTCTGCCGCGCGAAGCAGTCGACCGAGGTTAAACAACAAATGGACACCGCTGTCGTCTCGACTGACGAGGTCGCGCGCCAAATCACGGCGGCGAACGACGGCCGAGCTTTCCACGATTCGTCGCCTCTCCCGATTACGCCAGTGTGGCGGAGCTTCGGGAATCGGGCGAGAACGACGGTCTGTGACTCCCGATTTCGAGATGTCAAAAACGTTGACTTTTTCCGATTTCTCGGAGCGTTTCGTCCCCCTTTGTCGTTTTCTCCCGCCACTCTTCCGCGCGCTAGGCATCGCAGCCGACGGTCGAGATGCCCATGCTCCTCGCGCGCACGCCCATGAAGCCGGCGGGCGACGTCTGCGAGGACGTTCCCAAGCCGGTCAAGTGGTTGCGCTGCCTGCAGTGCAACCAGAAGTTCCCTGAGGACAGGTTCAGAGAGCACCAGCGCGAAAGCAAGAGCCCGTGCGAGCTGGTGCGTCCCCGCCCATCCCACCGCCGACGCGCGAACGCGCGGGACCCGGGCGGCATCGCGTCCGCTCGCGTCGGCCGAGCTCGAGTCGTCTCGTCGGTGTGCACGCATGATTCATCGCGGGTCACGCGTTTCCGACTCCATCGCGCCGCGCGTCGCGCGCGTCCCGCACCGACCCGCCCCGTCCGTTCGCTCGTCCGAGACAAGACCTCCCGCGGCTCGGGGGTCCGAAGCGACACCTGGCGCGACGCGCGATCGCGCGCGCGCGCGTCACGCACCGCGCCCTTTTTCCCGCGAACCGGCGCGCGCGCGGCGGAGGCGATGTTGCGCCCGCGCGTCGCGTCGCGCCTCCCCTCTCCGAGCGCGCCGCTGACCACCCCGTCCCCGCCCCTCCCGGTTCGCCGTCCCCACGTTTCTCGCGACCGCCCATCGCAGGTGAAGTGCGGCGTGTGCCAGGAGCTGTTGCTTCGCGGGCAGAAGGACGAGCACGAGAAGGTGTGCCTCGGCCGCGGCGCGAACCCGAAGGCGGCTGCGGCCGCCGCTGCCGCCGCCGCCGCGCGCGTCGCCACCAAGCAGGCGAAGCTCGCGGCGCTCGGCGCACGCGCCGCGCAGCAGAGGTTGCCGGCGGACGCTCCGCCCGCCGACAAGAACCGGATGGGCGCGCGCGGCGGTGCGCCCGTCACAAAGGAAAACGCCGGTCCCGTCGCTTCCCGAACGCCGTTCGGCGGTCTTCCCGATGCCGATATCCGCCGCGGCGAGCCCCCCGCTCGCGGCGGCGCGCCCGGGCGCGCGGCGCCCGCGCATCCAAGAAAGGCGCCCGCGCAGGTCCCGCCGGCGGTCACCCGCGTGCCCGCGGTGCCCTCGCGCGTTTCGTCCAAAGACGCTCGTCCTGTGTTGAACGACTCGGACGCCGGGTTGGATCTCCGCGCGCGTTTACAGAAGCACGAGCTCATGGCGACGCTCAAGCCGAACGCGAACAAGGTGTACATCGGCGACCGCGCCGAGGTGGGCGGCCGGAAAGGGACGGTCATGTTCGTGGGCCCCGCGGAGTTCGCGGGCGGAGGCGTCGTGGTGGGCCTGAGGCTGGACGAGAAGCGCGCGACGAGCGAGTGCGACGGGAAGTACGACGGCGAGCGGTTGTTCCGGTGCAAGCCCGGATTCGGGATCTTCGTCCCCGTGGAGGACGTCAAGAAGGTGGAGGACGAGAAGGACGAGGACGACTGGGAATTAAACGTCGGTAAACGGCCGAACGATGGAGGAGGAGCTCTCGGCGTGGAGAAGTCCTCCATGGAAGACTCAGAGAAGTACGACCCGACGCGCGCGCTCGAGCGCGTCGTCGGCCAAGAAGCCGCCAAGGCGAAGATTCAAAATCTCGTCAACGCTCTGCAGGTGAACCGTCGCCGCGTCGCCGCGGGAGGTAGAGCCGAGCCCGCGCCGCACGTCGTTCTCGCGGGCGCGCCGGGCGTGGGCAAGTCCATGCTCGCGAGAATGGTCGCGCACATCGTCAGCGAGTGCGACGTCTCCAGGCACGGGCCGCTCGTGCGCCCGAGCCGACAGGACCTGGTGGCGCTCGGGCGCGCGCCCGGGCGCACCGCCGAGCTCGTCGCGCAGCAGTGCGAGAAAGCGGAGGGCGGCGTGCTTCTCATCGACGACTTCCACCGCATGCTTCCCGACGCGCGCGGCGACGCCGCCGGCGCTCGCGACGCACCCGGCTATGAAGCAATGGAGGCGCTCGCCAGCGAGGTGGAGCGCCGCGCGCGCAAGGCGGGGAAGGGGATCGTGCTGATCCTCGCCGGCGAAGCGGAGGGGGTCGCCGCGGCGCGAAGAGCGTGTCCCCCGTTGGACGCGCTTCTTCCCGAGCCGCTCGCGCTTCCCGACTTTTCGCCAAGAGAGGTGGCCATCCTGGTGGACGCCATGGCGTCCGAGCGCGGCTTCGCGCTCGCGCCCGGGCTCAGGGACGACGCGCGCCTCGAGGCGCACGTCGCCGAGGCGGCGCGCTGCGCGGATCCCGCGCGCCGAAACGCGCATCTGGCGCGTTCGCTTCTCGAGCGCGCCATCGACGCGCAGACGGAGCGCGTGTTTTCTCTGGGCACGGTCGGGAAAGACACGCTGACCGTGTTGACGGTGGGGGATTTCATCGGTCCTACCGATGGCGCTTCCGCCGGGAACGATGGCGATGTTTGCTTAACGAAAGCTCAGGACGAGACGGAGAAGGCTCTTTTAGAGCTCGAAAGAGTGGTGGGTTTAGATGGCGTGAAAGATTTCGTGCGGTCCCTGCGCGCGCAGCTTCTCGTGGAGAAGGAGCGCGTGTCGTTGGGTTTGCCCTCCGGCGGCGGCGGCGTGCTGCACATGGTTTTCGCGGGAAACCCGGGCACGGGCAAGACCACGGTTGCGAGGATCATCGCTAACTTACTCAAAGCGCTGGGCGTGCTGCGAAAGGGCCACCTCGTCGAAGCGGACCGCTCTTCGCTCGTCGCCGGGTACAGCGGCCAAACCGCGCTTAAAACGAAAGCCGTCGTGAACGAAGCGCTCGGCGGAGTTTTATTCGTCGACGAGGCGTACGCGCTCGTGAGCGGCGACCGCGACGCGTTCGGGAAAGAAGCGCTCGATACGCTGATGAAGGAGATGGAGGACCACCGGAGCGATTTAGTGGTGATCGCCGCGGGGTACAACGACGAGATGCGGGATTTGCTCGCCGCGAACCCGGGGATGGAGTCGCGATTCCCCACCACGTTGAGGTTCGCGGATTACGACGCGCGCGAGCTGATGAAAATCGCGGATTCCATCTTACGTCCGCAAAAGTTGACGCTCGGAGAGGGCGCGTCCGATTTACTCGAGGCGCACTTCGCGGCGGAGATCGAGCACCGGGCCGAGGGGACGAAGGGGAGCAACGGGAGGGGCGTGCGCAACCTGCTGGAGGCGGCGAAACGAGCGCAGGCGCTGCGTTTGGCGGAGATCAAACGCGCCAAGACGCTGGAGGACCTCACCACGCTCACCGCCGAGGATTGCGCGGCGGCGTGCGGCGTTACAGCGCCGAAGAAGAAGGAGGGGGAGAAGAAGAAGGGATTCTTCATGTGACGCGATTCCTTCTGTAGAGGGACGCGACGCGAACACGAACGAGGGTCGCGAAGAGAAGAGGGATTGAGGGGTGTTGGGGGTATAATGGGGATCATCACGAGAGGTCGCGCGACGTTGTACGCGAAACCGAGCCTCTGTCGAAAAAATTTTCGAAAAACCCGAAAAAAACGCATCGTCTCGACGCGTCTCGAAGACGCGTCCGCGCCGAACGTCTTCCACATCGTCCGTCTGCGCTTTTTGGGAGTCGCGTCTGAAATGAACCACGTTGCCGTCACGACAGCGGCGGCGCGCACTCCGACTTCGCACCACCGCGTCGTTCGTCCGTACCATGTTCGCCATGAGCGCTTCCTCCTTCGTCGGCGCGCGCCCCGCCCTCGCGAGGTACGAACCGCGGGCGTCGCACGAAACCGCGCGCGACGCGCGCCTCTCTCCCGCGCGCCGCATCGCGCGCTATCCGATCGCGAAACCGCCGATCGGCACGCGCTCGCATCGCTCGCTCGCGTGTGCGTTCCGACGAGCCGACATCTTACAGCCCTTTGCTGACCTTTCCCCCGCGTGCCTCTCACCATCACCCCAACGTTTCACAGGCGCACGACCGCGCCCGCGTCCTCCGGCCGCCGCACCTCCGTCATCGTCGCGGCCACCAAGGTGGCGCGCAACCCCAACATGGCGAAGCTCCAGGCTGGGTACCTTTTCCCCGAGATCAACCGCATCAAGAACGCGCACCTCGCGGCGAACCCCGACGCGAAGATCATCTCGCTCGGCATCGGCGACACCACCGAGCCCATCCCCGCGCCCATCGTCGCCGGCATGGTGGACTCCGCGGCGGGTCTCGGGACGCTCGAGGGCTACGGGCAGTTCGGCGGCTACGGCGCCGAGGCTGGCCAGGGCCGCCTGCGCGAGAAGCTCATTGAGCGCTTCTACAAGGCCACCACTTCCATCGTGGCCGACGAGCTCTTCGTGTCCGACGGCTCCAAGTGCGACATCTCGCGCCTGCAGATGATGTTCGGCAGCGGGCGCAACATCGCCGTGCAGGACCCCTCCTACCCCGCGTACGTGGACTCGTCCGTGATGACCGGCCAGACGAACGGCTTCGACGACGCCACCAAGCAGTACGGCAACATCGCGTACCTCGCCTGCAACGCCGAGAACTCGTTCTTCCCCGACCTGGCGCCCGCGAAGAAGTCGGACATCATCTTCTTCTGCTCGCCGAACAACCCCACCGGCGCGGCGGCGACGCGCGCGCAGCTCGAGGAGCTCGTCGCGCACGCCAAGGAGACGGGATCCATCGTGGTGTACGACGCCGCGTACTCCATCTACATCTCCGACCCCGACTGCCCGCGCACCATCTACGAGATCGAGGGCGCCGACGAGTGCTGCATCGAGACGTGCTCCTTCTCCAAGTACGCGGGCTTCACCGGCCTGCGCCTGGGCTGGACCGTCGTGCCCGACAAGCTCAAGTTCGCGGACGGCTCCTCCGTGCGCGCGGACTGGTCGCGCCTCATGTCCACCAGCTTCAACGGCGCCTCCAACGTCGCGCAGGCGGGCGGCATGGCGTGCCTCTCCGACGAGGGCATGGCGGCGATGACGGACCTCGTGGCGTTCTACAAGGAAAACGCGGCCATCCTGAAGAAGACCTTCGAGGAGATGGGCTACACCACGTACGGTGGCACGGACGCGCCGTACGTCTGGGTCTCCTTCGACGGCCGCGACTCCTGGGAGGTGTTCACGGAGATTCTCCAGAAGTGCGACATCGTCGTGACGCCCGGCTCGGGCTTCGGCCCCGCCGGCGACGGCTTCATCCGCGCCTCCGCGTTCGGGCACAGGGACAACATCCTCGAGGCGGCGGAGCGCCTCAAGAAGGCCTTCACCAAGTGATTCGCGGGTCCCGAACGAAGCACGCACGCGCGCGTCTCATCGCTCCCGGGACGGGGCGAAGAAAAACGTTATCAGAAAAATGATATGATACTCTATTTTTTACATCTTCGGCGACGCCGTACAGTTTCGTAAGGCGACGCGGGAGGTCGGCGCTCTGTCTTTTTCGACGAGTCCGACCGCCGCGCATCGCCCAAATACACGCCGCGCGCGTCGTCGACGTTCGACGTCAACCAAACTCGCGCGCGGCATCCTAAATGGTCTAGCTAGGTCAAAAGAATGGTTCCGCCATTCCGGGCAAACCCCGAGGCACCCGGCGGATTCAAACGAAGCCGCCGAGCGCGTCTCTGGCGTCGTCCCGGAGCGGAAAAAAACAATGTTATTTGTTCCCGCCATCAATCTTCTTCTCGCCCCTCCTCTCGCGCCGCCGAACGGGTATCGTCGACACTCTCGCGAGGTGCGTTCGCTCTCTCCGCGCGGGCGCGCGAGCGACCGAGGCGCGGTAATATTGCGCCTCGACAACGCCTCGGCGCCTTCCCTTTCATCAGAGAGAGCGTCTTCTCACCTCCGGCTCCGCCCATCCGCCGCCGCCTTCTTCGCCTGCTTGGCGGCGAGGTCTCGGACGCGCGCGAGGAGCTCCGCGGGGATCTCGCGTTTTTTGTCCCCCGCGCTCTTCGCGGGCTGGTGAGGGAGCATGGCGATCCTCAGCAGGTTCCTCCACTTGTCCTTCAAGTCCACCGCGGTGCGGTGCTCGATGGCGGGGAAGCCGAGTTTCTTGATGTCCGCCCACTTGCCGCCCCCGCACCGCGCGACGCCGTCCACGAGAGCCTCCGCCTCCTCCAAAGCCCAGGGGTTGTGGTGCTTGCTCCGGCGCCCGTTCGCGCCCACGCCGTCGCGCCCGCGAGGCGTGGCCTTCCCCGAGTGGCCGCGCGCGTTGCTACGCCCGCGATTGTCCGCACCCCGCGAAGACTTCACGGGCGACTCCCCGTCCGAGTCGCTGTGGTGCCCGGGCCCCTTGCGCTTCTTGCTCGCCGCCGATACGTCGGTTTTCGCGACGCCCCCCTCGGCGCTGTGCGAATCGGACGAACCGCGCTTGCCCTTGCGGCCGTTCGCGGCGTTCGCGTGCCGCATCACACCCCGCCCAGAGACGTCGTGCTTGGAGACGGACGCGCGGCGCCCGTGCGCCGCGTGCGCCGCCGAGTCGCCCGCGCCGAAAAAGTCGGTGTGCGTCCCCGCCGAGCCCGAGCCGTCGGTGAAGGGGCTCGAGTCGCCGGCGTCGTCGCTCCCGTCGCCGCTGCGGAAGTCGCCGCTGTCGTCGCCGCCGTCGTACTCGTCGCTCCCGTCGCCGAGCCGCGCGTCGTACTCGCTGATCTCCGCCAGACGACGCAGCAGCCACTGGCGGTTGTTCGAGCTCGTCTCCTTGCCGAACACGCGGCGGTACCGGTGCCGCAGCGACGTGATGGAGGCGTCGGCGTAGCCGCCGCTCCGCGGCGCGAAATCGATCGCGTGCCACGAGTCCGACAGGCACGGCTCGCCCGTCGCCGGGGGGCGGTACGTCATGGAGTCCTCCATGCTCAGCGAGCAGTGCGACGCCAAGAAGCCGCCGGCGCCTCCCGCCTTGCCTGAGGGAGACACCGGCAGCGACACGCGTCCATCCGCGCTCACCAGCCCGAACCCGCCGTCGCTCTGCATCGCGCTCGGCGCGAAATCACACAGCAAATCCTCCTCGTCGTCCTCGCCCACGAAATCGAGGCCGTCGTGCGGGAAGGCCGCCACGTCTGCGAACACGTTTTAACACGTACGGGTGGTGGGGCGCGGGAGGCACGAAAGGGATGTCAGCGACGCGAGGCGGTCGCGATCGATTGCGCGCTCGCGAGACCGACTTTTTCGCGAAAAAATCGCCTCCCGCGATTCCGAGAAGTCGCGCGGTCCACGCTGTCGCGCCTCAGAGGCGCGCATCGCGCCAGGCTTTTTTCTGTCTTTTCGGTGGATCGACGTAGGGGAAAACAGTCTGGGAATTCGCGCTGAATCGAGACGCACCCGCGCGGATGAGCGGAGCTGGCAGGCGCGTCGCGCTGTCGGGGGCGTCGAAGCCGGAAGCGGTCTGCGCGTTCGTCGATGGGGGGAGACGGGCGTCAGCTCGCGTCGTGGGTTTCCGAGCGTCGCGCGGATCGATCGCGGCGGCGGACGTCCGAGAACTCGGCGCATTACGCGCGCGAAGCGTTGTTCGTTCGCGGGCGAAAAACCATGTCGCCCCTCTTTCGGTCCGAGGAAACGAGGGGCGAAATTGCCCGGGCGTGCGCGGGGTGGGGCGCGCGGGCGGACGCACCTGTTGCGCGAAATCCATCCCGTGTGTCGAGGTGGTGTGCACGTCGCTCGTGTCCTTCGCGGGCTTCGCGTCGCCGGTCTTGGCGTTCAGGTGGTCGAGGATCGCGTCGTACTGCGCGCAGCGGTCGAGCAGCGCCTTGCGCTCCGTCTCCTCCGACCCGGCGATCTGCAGGAGCTCTTTTTCCGCGTCGCGCAGATCCGGCCCGATGAACTGCGCCTCTATGTGCGCCACCTCGATGTCCGTGGGCGCGTAGGTGGCCTCGGCGTGACCCAGCTTCACGAGCTTATACAGCCCGGATCCGGAGTTGAGCGCCTGTAACCCGCCGCTCGCGCGCGTGGGCTCTGCTTCCGCCATGCCGGCACGAAGCGTCGAGTGTGACGCGCGATTCGATGCGTCGCCGCGTCACCCGCGTGAGAAAAGAAACGAACGCCGGTAATGCGCGCGTTCGCCGGGCGTCTCCCGAGTGAGACGCTGTCCAACGACGTGCGACGTGGACAGATCGGACCGCGTGTACTGCGGCTCGAGCGGATCACGCCGCCGGTCGCGGACTGTGAGGATCGTGCGCGACGGGACCCGCGACTGCCGATGCGCGCGCGTCTGAGAAACTGTTTTCTCTCGCGTGTCGCGTTGGACAAATTGCACCGACGACGCTTTCCGGATTGCGCGCGGCGTGCGAAGGCCGAGTCGCGCTCGGGGGCGCGCGCTCGGGTAGATCCGACCGAGACCTCGGGCAGACCAATCAGATCGCGGGCGACGCGTCGGGCGTCGGCGCGCTTCGCAGTGCGGCGCGGCGGCGGAGGCGCTCCGCCTTTTTCGGAGCTACGGAAAAGCAACATAAGTTAGGAAATGCGGCGCGTCGAGCCGTCGCGAAAAAGCGCAATTCTGACTGTTTGCTCGTACGACGCCGACGCTTCAGCGAGTGGCGCCAGGCTCGGGCGATGCAGCCGGGGAAGATTCCTATATGGCGAAATCGGGGGTTCGCGAACCCCGAAAATCGCGAAACGAAAAAGCGCACGCTGACTCGACTTTCTCAAGTCCGGAATGCGCGCACGTGATTGGCTGGCTCCGAAAACCGAAGTTAGACCCAAAATTTCCACCGCGGAAATGCCCGCGTTCGCGCACAGACCGAGATCGGTGGATTTGACCCGCGCTTGCCAGCTCAAACCGGGAACGGCGCTGGTTCATCGCGGATAAGGCACGGGTCGCGAAAGGAGACTCGGGTTTTTGCTGGTATCGGACTCTTCGATACCGAGCCCAATCGCGGTGCGGGTTCGGCCAGCGTCTCGCCTGCTGCGCGTCGCCAGTCGGTTTCGCGCGGGCGGGCGCGAGAGGAACGCGCGATGGCGGCGTCGTCCACGCGGTCGCTGGCCGTAGGGCAGAGGCTGCACCACCTGAAGGTCTTCTTCAGCAACAGATTCGTCTACGCGCAGGTGACGCGCAAGACGGACGGACACGTGCGTGCCGCCCCCCCCGTGCCTTTTTCCGCCTCATCCTCGGTGCGCGTGCGCGAACGCGCGACGCGATCCTGACGCCTTCCCTCCCTTCGATCCCGCGAGAACAGATCCTCGCGTCCGCGAGCACGATCGAGCGCGAGATGCGCGAGTCCCTGCCGAACCGGAGCGACAAGAACGCGGCGGCGGCGGTGGGACGCGCCATCGCCGCGCGCGCCAAGTCAGCCTCCATCGACGCGGTGCACTTCGAGAAACCCCGCGGCAAGCGGTTCCACGGGAAGCTCAAGGCTCTGATCGATAACATGCGGGAGGCGGGGTTGCCGTTGAACTTCAGCACGCTCGCCGCCGGGGGGAGGTCACACGACGCGACGCGAACGTAGGTGTCATGGTCGTACACACGCGCACTTCTAGTCATACAAGTCACACTACGCGCGTCGGCGCGACATTAAGACGCGTCTTCGTCCTCTTCATTCACCGTCCCCTCGCCGCCTGCCTCCGCGCGGAGGCGTGCTTCGCCGCCGCCGTCTGCTTCATGGTCCCGCGGTCCTTCTCCCTCCTCACCTCGAGCGACCCTCTTCCTGCGCCGTGCGCGTTGCCGTTGGCGTCGGGCAGCGTCCCGACCCATTTCACCACCTCGGCGCCGCGCGCGTCGCCGGCGACGGCGTCGCGGTACGCCTCCAGCAGGTCGCGCACGACGGACCCGGGCTCGTCCACGAGCTCGATTCTGAAATGCCGGACGCCCGCGTCCATGAGGTCGTGCAGGTACTCCGCGCCGCTCTGCGCCTGCGCGTTGAACACCGTGTTCCGGCAGCCCATGTCCGCTAACACCAGGTGGTCCTTGCTCTCGGCGTCGCGCAGGTGCACGACGGACGTCTCGCACGGGTGGCCGCAGTCTTTGTACGAGTTCCCGTCGGAGAGGAACCGGCAGAACACGCAGTGCTCGGTGTGGAAGATGGGCAGGTGCTGGTGGATCACCACCTCGAGCGCGCGGGCGCGCTCGGGGCCGAGCGCGCGCGCCAGCGCCGCCTGTTGCTTCGCGTCCAGGTCGTGCGTCGGGGTGAGCCGGCTGAGGCCGCCGCGCTCCAAGAGCGCGGCGGCGCCAACCGCGTTGGCGGCGTTGAGGGAAAAGTCCCCCCGCAGAGGCGGCACCGGCCCGGTTTTTCCGTCGCCGCCCTCCCGCAACGCGACGAGCGTGCGCATGAGCCCCGCGGAGCGAATCAGCAGCGCGTCCGCGTCGAGGCTCAGGTAAAACCGCCAGAGCTTCTCCTCGTCCGGCTTCAGCACGCGCGGGGTCGCGACCGAGCACCGCCGGCCGCTTAAACGCACCGCCTTCACGGCGTCGCGCAAACCGTGCACCTCCAGGAAATCCAGCGTGATCTCTGTGAGCCAGGGCACGAGCAGCGCCGCCTCCGCCTGCTCGCGCGTGCGGCACAGCAGGGACAGCATTTCTCCCGCGGAGGCATCGCTTGTGGGCTCGTTTCCTTCCCTCGAGGACGAGTCGAGGCTCTCAGTCGCGCTCTCTCCGTTCTCCGCCGCGGAGGACGGTCGGTCGGTCTCCGCGCCGAACCACGCGAACGCGGACGCGGCTTCCAGCATCTCGGCGGCCACCGGTCTTTCGGCGAGGCCCTCGGCGGCGCTCGATCCCGACGCGCTGACGCGCGCCGCGACCAGCGCCTCGACAGCCTCGCGCCTGCAGCTCTTGATGACCCCCGCGGGCACGAACGCGTCGAGCGTGTCGAACGCCACGCCGGAGGCGTCCAGCTCGCCCAGCGAGAAGGGCGTCCCGCCGAGTTCGCCCACGGCTTTCGCCAGCGACGCGAGGGACATCGGCTGTTTCTCCGCTTTCGTCAGCGTTCCGTCGGACACCGCGCGTCCGACCCTTCCCTTCGCGTCCTCGATCGTGATCACGAGGGGCTCGCCTATTTTGGACGCCGTGACCCGCACGACCACGGGCTCGCGGCGCACGGCGGCGGTGTCGAAAACGTCGCCCTCGGGGATCATGCGGCGAAGGCGCGCGTCGAGGTCGGCGTCGCTCGTGCGCCACACCAAGTCACCGCGCGCCGGCGCGCGAGGTCGTGCGGCGCGCGCGTCTTTCTCCTCCTCCCGTCGGCGCGCGCCGTACCCAGACTCCGAACCCGAACCAACCGCACCAGCCGAAGGGGTGACCACTGGATCCCAGTTCCAAGCCTTCGCGACCCCCGACGCGAACGTGAGCTCAAACTCGCCCGTCGACACCGCGTCCTCGCGGGTCTTGGCCACGGACCGACCGCGCTCGTCGAGCACCTCCCACACCTTACCGCCCGCCTCGGGCTCGTCCGGCGCGCCGCGGTCGAACACCACGCCGTCGCCCCGCTTCAGAGGCACGCCGCCCCGGAGCCGGACCACCACGCCGCCGCCCTCGCGCAAAAAACAGTCGGTGACCTCGCCGAGAAGCGGCCCGCGATGCCGAGGCCCGCGCCCGCGCACCAGCCTCTGGTGCTTGACGCCCTCCAGGAACCCGCGGGTCAGGCCGTCGTACTCCTCGTCCTGCCCCCGCGCGAACACCTGTGCGAGGTCCACGCGGTCGGCCTCGGGGAGGTGCCACTCCTCAGTACGGGTGCCGCGCGTCGCGGAGGCCTCCCTCGCCGCCCACGCCTCGTCGAGCGCCCTTCGGTACACGGAAACCGTGAGCGCGACGTACTCCGGCCCTTTCAGCCTGCCCTCGATCTTGAAGCATCCCACGCCCGCCTCGATGAGCGAGGGCACCATCTCCACCGCCATCAGGTCCTGCGGCGACAGCAGGTACTTCACGTCGCCCATCTCCCGCAACTGCCCGTCCACCACCAGCCCGTACGGCAGCCGGCACGCCTGCGCGCACTGCCCGCGGTTAGCGCTGCGCCCGCCCCACGCCTCGCTGCTGAAGCACTGCCCGCTGTACGAGACGCACAGCGCGCCGTGCACGAACGCCTCCACCTCCGCCTCAGTGCCCTGCCGCACAGCCGCGATCTCGCGCACGCTCAGCTCGCGGCCGACCACCACGCGCTTGCACCCGAGCTCGCGCGCAAACTCGGCGCCCTCAGGGCTCGTGATGCTCATCTGCGTCGAGCCGTGGATGGCGAGGCCGGGCGCCGTGTTCCGAATCAAGTTGACCAAGCCCACGTCCTGGACGATGACCGCGTCCACGCCCGCCTTGGCGATCGAACGCACCAGTCCCTCCGCCTGCGCGAGCTCCTCGTCGAACACCAGCACGTTCATGGTGACAAAGCCGCGCACGCCGCGCGCGTGCAGGAAAGACATCACCTCGGGAAGCTCCTCGACGTCGAAGTTGGCCGCGCGCGCGCGGGCGTTCAGCAGGTTCAGGCCGAAGTACACGGCGTCCGCGCCAGCCTCGACGGCGGCGCGCATCTGCGGCCACCCGCCCGCGGGCGCCAAGATCTCGGGCTTCACGATCTCCCGGGGGCCGTGCGCGGGTCCCGCGGAAGGCGTCGACGATTCGCCGGCGTCGGCGGCGGCGGTTGCCGAACCGTCGTACAACGACGGGTTCTTGCGCTTCTCGGCCGACGCATCCGCGGCCGCCGCGCGGAGCGGGGGGACGCGCGTCCGCCGCGCGCGGCATCGCGCGCGCGGCGCCACCGAGGCTCCCGGAAGCGCGAAGGCGGTGGAGAGCATGGTGGAGTGCCGACGAGGGAAAGTGGGGCTTTTTTATCCACGTTTGGACCAGGGCGCGACAATCCGCGTCGAAACGCAGAGTTGCGCGTTGGACGTTTCACATGTACGACCGTTCGATGCCGCGGCTCGCACACCGAGACGCGCGGGCGACGCGCTCAGAGGCGCCTCAGCTGCGCGAGCAGCGTCGAGGGTCCGACCATGGGAAACGCGACTTCGACCCCGGGGGTCGACCCCGCGGACGCCGAGGTACGCCGCTCGCGACGCTCGACGGAGTCAACGCGCGCGCGTCGAACACTGGTCCCCCCGCCGGCACCGCGCGACGCTGCCCCCCCGTCAGATCCGACGAGCTCACCCGCGCTTTCCCCCCATCCGACCCGCAGAAGACGCCCTCCCCCGGCCACCAGCTCAGCTTCGACATCGCGTACGAAGTTGTGAAGCACGCGGACGTCCAGGACGCCGCGCGCGCGGCGTGCGCGTGCAAGTCCTTGTACGCGCTCCGCGATGCCGACCAGCTGTGGTGGCGATCCTCGTGCGAAGCGCTCGGCGCGCAGGCGCGTCTGTACGTGCCGCGCGCGGCGTCTGGCGGCCCGATCCACGGCGGAACCTGGAAGGAGCACTTCTTCCACCTGTGGGCGGCGCGCGACCGCTGGGCCGAGCCCGCGCCGAGCGAGGCGGAGTTCGTGCGCGAGCGGTTCAGGAGGCTGCTCGAGGACGGCGACGTCGTCGGGCTCGTCGGCGCCGACGACGACGTTTCCGACTCCGCGCCTCCGGATGCGTCCGCGGCGGATACGTCCTTCCCCTCGGCGCCGGGTCCCGCGCCGGGTCCCGCGCGGGTGGGCGGCGTGCAGGTCGAGCACGGGTCCGTGAAGGTGAGCGTGCGCATGCGCCCTCGGGGCGCGGGCGCGGCGCGCGCGGACGGCGAGGCGCGACGGGGCGCGGTGGTGCTTCCGCTGCACCAGCGGCTGCGCATCATCAAGGCGCAAAAGGGCGAGGGGTGCACGACGAGCGACGCGATGCGGACGCTCATGCGGGACAGCGGGCGTGAAATTGAAGCCTCCCGGAGTCCCTGGGCGGACGCGGAGGTGGTGAGCGACAATTCCGACGGTGGTTCCGCGGAAGCGGAACGCGAAGCCGGCGTGATGAGGACTCAATCGCAAAACTCCGCGCCGCGCGCGCTGAAGGACGTGACCAACGACGAAAACGAGCGAAACGATGTACAACGTCATCGTCAAACGAGTAAGGATTCGGCGTCTGCATCGCGGCCCGACCCCGCGGCCGGTTTCGAGTTCACATGCGGCGTGATCTCCGTCGATGAACACGAAGGGCGCGTGCTCGCGGTGGCGCCCGGCGTGGGTCTGCGCGAGTTCGCGTTCGACGCCGTGTTCGGCGAATCCGCGACGCAGGCGGAGGTTTACGAGAAGAGCGCGCGGCCGTTAGTGGCGGATTTCGTCAACGGCTTCAACGGCGCGATGCTCGTGTACGGCCAGACGGGCTCGGGCAAGACGCACACCATGTTCGGTACAGACGCGGATGACACGCTGGGAAGCGCCGAGACCGCGGGCATCGTGCCTCGCGCGTGCGAGGAGATCTTGAACGCCGTGCGCCGCCGGAGCACCGACGCGGGCGGCGGAATTGTTTGGTCGTTGAAAGCGAGTTACGTGGAGGTGTACGGGCAGGACGTGTTCGACTTGCTCAAAGGCGGCGCGCGCGTGGGCCAGTCGCGCGTCGCGTCGCGGCGGTACGTCGCCGACGGCGACGCCTCGGTGGACGTGCGCACGGCGGAGGATATCGCGCGCGTCCTGAGAACGGGTGACGCGCAGAAGCGACGCGCGGCGACCGCCATGAACGATCGCTCGTCGCGCGCGCACGCCGTGTTTTCGCTGACGCTTGTGCAGACGATGGACGAGGTAAAAAAAGAAAACGGAGACGGCGCGCGTGAAACGTCCGAGATGTCCATCTCGGCGCGGCAGCTGCGCTCGCGCCTGTGCCTGGTGGACCTGGGCGGGAGCGAGAAGCTCACGAAGTCGCGCGCGAACGAGGGCGCGCGCGGCGCGGGCACCGTGCCCTGGGCCGAGTACTACGCGTCGCGCGCGCGCCTCACCGAGGCGACCAACATCAACGTCGGACTGCTCGCGCTGAAGCGTTGCGTGGACGCGTTGCACGAAGCGCAGCGGCGTCGGAGGGAGGGCATTTGGCCCCCGCCGCACGTGCCGTACTCGGACTCTAAGCTCACGGAGCTGCTCTCGGACGCGCTGGGCGGCGACGGCAAGACCGCGGTGGTCGTGGCGTGCGCGCCGGAGCACGAGCACGCCGTCGAGACGGCGCAGTCGCTCCGCTTCGGCGAGACGTGCGCGTCGGTGGAGACGCGCGCGCGCGTCGGCCGCGACGCGCTCGCGGGCGCGCTCGCGCTTCTCAACGAAAAGATCGAGGACTGCGAGACGCGCATCAAGCTCAGTGAGCGCTGGGTCACGACCACGACCACGCGTCGCGACGAGATCGACGGCACGGAAGAGCGCGTCGTGGTCAGTAAGCTGGCGGGCGCCGAGGGTTTGCGCGTCGAGCTCGAGGCGATGCTCGCCGAGCGCGCGTTTCTGGCGAACCGGATCGCCGGCGCGTCGCGGTGAACCGTAGACGTGTTCTATGTAGTCTATAGCTGTAGTGTAAATATGTTAAGATGTGTGTGTATTATCAGATAATACTTAATAGCTCCTTTCGCATCGGCTCACAGGGTCCCCCACCGCGCGACTTCCGTGGTCTGAGCGCGCTCTCCAGTCGTGCGTACAATACGAACGCGCGTCTCGTCTACTGAAATCCCTCCGGGTAGGAGACGCCGCCCCGCGCCGCGTTGACCGGGTCGCACGGATAGTTTTCGTCGCTGCAGCATATTTTCTCCCCCTCCGCGAAGCCCTGCTCCGCGGAGGCGTCCCCGCTCAGGCACCGCAGGAGCTGGATCTCGTACCGCAGCGCCGAGCCCGCGGGGACGCGGCCGAGAGGCGCGCGGATGCCGCCCGGGAAGCCGAGCGCCGCGGGAACCGCCACCAGCCGGCGCCCGCCGGCGCGCATCGTCTCGATGGCCTCTTCCAGCCCCTCGCACACGCCCGGGGGACGCACGCCGAGCGTGAACGTCAAGGCCGTGCCCCTGGCGTAGGTGTTCTCGAACTCCTTGCCGTCCGCGGTGGTGCCTATCAGGTGCGCGACGACGAGGTCGCCGACGCGCACGGGATCGCCGCCGCCGACGCGGACGTCCGCGTAGGACAATCCCGAGGGGGTCGTGACGATGTCGCGCTCGCCGTCCTCGCCGGGGGTGACGCCCACGGCGGGAGGCTCGCCCGTCGGCCGGCCGAGCTCGCGCTCGAGCTCGATCTCCGCGGGGTTCATGAACGTCCGGGGGTCCGCCATGCGCAGGATGTCGACGTTGGAGTCGCGGACCGCCTCCTCGAGCGCCTCCACGTCCAACGCGCGAGCGGGAAGAGGCACCGTGGTGACCAGAGTGGCAGCCAGCACGCCTCGTCGAGACGCTCGGCGCGACGCGTCCGAGCGCTGGGCCGCGCACATCACCCGCGGAGCCGCAGCGGCCATGCTCACGCACGCCATGGTGCGTGGCGTCGTCTGAACCCCGCGCGCCGCGGTCTGCCTTCGCGCCACGTCGCGACGTCATTTTCTCGGAAGCTTAGAGCTGTTGTGGCGTCACTTTTTATCCATTTTCCGATCTCCCGCGGCACTGTCCGGCGCGCGGAGCGACAGCCGCCCGCTCATCGCACACGCTCACGCTCCCCTCGGTACGATGTTGACCCTGGCCCGCTTCGCATCGGCCGGCCAGTGCGCCGCGGCGCACGCGGCGCGCGGCGCGGCGTCGCGACGCACCGCCGCCGCCGTGCCTCGCTGGCCCGCCGCGCACCGCGCCTCTTCGCGCTCCGCGCGCGTCTCCGCGTCGCGCTGGAAGCCCGGCGACGGCACCGAGGACGAGGAGCCCAAGCCCGTGACCGAGGTGCTCATCGACGCGATGGACACCGCGTCTAAGCTCCGCAACCGGGACGCGGGCGGGAAGGTCACCACCGTCATGGGCGACGGCGCGTCGTTGGGTGGAAACATGACGTGGGAAGAACTGGATGAGCGCGTGAACGAGTACCCGAGCGACCGTAAGTTCCAGGCCATCGGCGAGGGCGGCGACGCGTTCGTGGCGAAGATCGTGGGGTTAGTGGAGGAGGCGCTGGGGCGACCGGTGGACCCTGGAAACGTCACCAGCAGGCCTTCCTCGAAGGGGAAATACGTCAGCGCCAACGTCACGGCGCGGCTGGAGAACGGAGACGAGGTGATCGCCGTCTTCTCCAAGCTCAAGGCGTGCGAAGACGTCAAGTGGTACCTGTGACGGCGACGCGCGGTGCGCGTGGCGCGCGGTGCGCGTGTGCGGACGGCACACAGCGTGAAAGCGTCCGTGAACAAACGTCAAACGCTTCTGCGAGTAGTGTGTATTATGAATGAGAGGGTGTTCCGTTCGAACGCGCGTCACTTGCCGCCCTTGCCCTTGCCCTTCTTCTTCGAGCTCGTGCGCTGCTTCTGCGAGCTGGACTTGCGCGGCTTCCTGCCGCTCGCGCTCCCGCCGCCGTCGCTGGAGTACGGGGACTCGCCACCGGAGCTCTCGCCGGCGCTGGACAGCGCGGCGCTCGACCCGGAGGCCCTGAGCGCCTGCAGAGGCGTCGCCGCCTCGGCGTCGCCCGCCGCCGCGGCGGGCGCCTTGGGCGGCTTCCCCGGCGCCGGCTTCGCGGCGGGCCGCGCGGCGGCGGCGGCGTCCTCCACCCTCGGAGTGACCCCCGGTCCGTGAACGGCGTTGGCGTACTCGCCGAGCGCCCAGATCGGGAAGATGTTCCGGTAGTTGGCGTACGTGATCATGCAGTTGTTGTTGAAGACGCCCATGATGGTCTGCTGCGGGAAGTCGCCGTTTTCCATTTGCCTGCGCATCAGCGCGCGCGCCGCCGCGTGCAGCGGCGCCGGGTCGCGTTCCGCCTGCCCCGCGGCGACGAGCGCCAGCAGCGCCCACGCCGTGTTCACGATGTGGTCCACGGGTTTGCCCGCGCCCGTCCGCTTGTCCTCGGTGAGCTGCACGTACTTCTTGTTCTGGCAGGAGAGGTACGACTCGCCCCAGCCGCCGTCGGGCATCTGCTTCGAGAGCAGAAACGCGACCGCTTTCCGCAGCGCATCGCACGTCTCGTACGTCGACCCCGTGGCGACCAGACCCTTGACGCCGAACCACGTGCCGTACGTGAAGCACACCGCCCACGAGCCGTACCACGACCCGTCGTGTCTTTGGATGGACTTCAAAAAAGCGCGGCCTTTGCTGGACGCGCGTTTAATGTCTCCCGCGCGTTTGTCGTTTGGGAAGCGCTTGGCGAACGACGCGAGCGCCTGCAGAGACGCGGAGGAACACTCCACGTACGGGTAATCGATCATGATATCCCCGAACGTCTCCGCCGGGTTGATGATCTCCACCCAAGAGAACGAGCGCGTGTTCTCGTACGTCGCCCAGCCCCCCGACCCGGGGTTCTGGTACGACAAAATGACGTTCACGCATGAACGCAGGCGCTCGACGGGCAACGGTTTCCCGGCGACTTGTTCGCCCAGCGACTCTAAAACGAGCGCCGCTTTCAGGCCCTCGGACGAACAATCGGAGATGGGCCAGCCGTGGTCGCGCGTGCTGAACGGCCACGCGCCCTTGGAGATGTGTCGGTACCACTTTTTGAGATCGCCGGGGCAGTCGTCTCTCACCTGCGAGTCGCGCACGTACCGGTGCGCGTCGCGCAGGCACCCTTTGTACTCGTTCGCCAGACCGGTGGCGGCGACGGCTTGCGCGGCGAACGCGCAGTCCCAGAGCTGAGAGCCGTTGTACCCCTGCATCTTCATGCCGTCCTCGGCGAGCCACAGGTAGTCGTGCACGCGCGGCAAGTGCTTCGGAAGCCGCGACTCGAACGAAACGTCGGTCGCCTCCATAGACTCGTGCCACGCCACTAACATGTTCATGGCTTTGTTCACGGGGCCGATGTCGACGTATCGCGTGTTTTCGTCCTCGTACCGCGCGTGCCGCGCCGCGACGCGACACGCCCACCCCCGGAGCGCCTTGCCTACTTTCGTTTTGAGCAGAAGCGGCTCTACCTTCGTCAAGCCCCACCACAGCGCGTCCTGGAGCCAGGGGTGCGGGTAATACAAATCCTCCTTGGCGCACGCGTTCCGGGTCTTGTCCCAGTCGATCGTCTCGTACGGCGCCGAGTCCAGAAAAAGCTCGGAGCGCAACTTTTCCACCAGCGGCGTGATTCGCCCGGTGGCGCGTTTGCCGTACAGGTAGCTCATGGGCAAATACACCATGCGGCAGTGGCACCAGAATCGGCCGGGGTGCAGGGGATTGCCTGTGTACGGCAGAAGCCACGCCTCGGGCGGGATGGGGTTCAAACCCTCCCACTCGTACGCGCCCAGGACGCACAGGTAAAACTTGCCCCAGCTCGGGACGTTCGCCGCGCCGCCGCGCGCGACGATCCACGATCGCGCGTTCACCACGCAATCGTGCGTCTCGCCGGAGGTCGGGTCGAGGCCGGTTTCGTCGACGCCTAGTAAACGCATCGCGACGTACGACAGAACCGTGCCGAACATCGTGCTGTGCCCCTCGATGTGTAAACCGAACCCGCCGTCCTCGTTCTGGTGATTGCGAAGGTACCGCCGCATCTCGAACCGCGCGTGTTCGTCCAGCGTCGTCTCGAGCTCGCCGACGACGTACAGGGAGATGACCAGCCCCGGCACGAGGAACATCGGCCCGCCGTAGTCGCTCGCCCAGTGTCCGTCCTCGTCCTGCAGGCCCTGGTAGAAATCGATGCCCGCGCGCATGGCGCGGTCCACCACTGCGCGGGGCACCGCTTCGCGCGCGTCGAGACTCGGCGCGTCGTAGGAGGACGTCGGAGGAGGCGTGACCGTGATGAGCCTGCCCCGCGCCTCTCGCATGGCATCGTATTGCATGCGCAGGAGCTCGTCCGCGGAATGCTGCTGCGTGTGCCGGTACTTCGCGAACGTCGCGCGCGCCCGCTCCACAGCCTCCTTCTCCGCGGCGGTCCCGGCGCTCGCGTCGAACTCCCACGTGTGCCGTCCCACGTGGTTGTTCAGCGAGAAGAGATCTTTGGACAACGCGCGGACCATCGGGCTCGCGGAGTCGCGGCCCGAGTCCGAGCACCGGAGCCTCCACATGACGCGCGCTCGTGAACGAACTCCGCGCTGTGCGCTCCGACCGAGGCTTTCGCGCGACCTCGAGCGCGTCCGATCGACGCGAGCGCCCCCGGAACTGCGCGGTGTGCCCACCTCGTTCCAGATCAACGTCCCTCGGCAGCGTGAACGAGTTAATCCGACAAGCTGGCTGCTTATCGATCGACGGCCTTGGCGCGCGCGTGATACGTGAGCCCTCTGTGAAAAGCGCACATACATATGCGCTTTTAGTGTGTGACAAACTGTGGAACACTTTTTTTACACGTTTCAAAGACTCAGCCACCGTGCGCGATGTTCAAATTTTTTCGGAATTTTTCGGATTCGAGTCGGGTTGCCGAATGGATCGATCGCGCGGCTCTCGTGGCTCTGCGCTCGTTTCAGTCGCGCGCGCTGCTGAGGTGGATCGCGTTTTCTTTCTCTGCGCGAGCCTGTCGCATCGAGGCTTGAGGTCCCGCGGCGGTCGGAAACCGGCACAACGACGGCGACGCGCGCGTCTCCATCTGCGCACGCGTTCGTGACTGCGTGACCGAGAGTGCTAGGTTCTCCCAGGACTCGCAAACACCATGGCTGCCGTCAGCGCTGTCTCCGCTCGCGCGGTCGTGGCGCTCGCGGGAGCGAAATCTCAAAAGCGAAGCGGCTTCTGCACCGGAGCTCGCGTGAGCGTGCGAGGCAAGGCTTCGACGCGCGCCAGGCTGGCGAAGTCCACGCTCAAGGTACGCGCGCGCGCCGACGGCTGCGTTGGGTGGTCACGGAACGGACGCGCGATCGATCAGATAAATAGGATGCCCGCGCGCGTCTCCCGCGCGCGTTCCCGAGCGCCGGATGGACCCATTCGGGATAAACACGGTCCCTCTCGTAGGGGTGGCGCGTACGAAGAAAATGCGCTGATGTCCCTCTTCCCTTCTCCTCCCGAACGCAGGCTGGCCGATCCGGACTCGTGGTCCGCGCCCAAGGGGTGGACGATGAGCTCGCCGCCGTTACCGCCGCGGTGGAGGTAGGTCCCCACGCCGATCGCGCGCCGCGTCGCACGCGCGTTCCGGACGCGTCGTCGAGCGTCATTTTCGCGCAAGGCTCGACGCGAGGATCGCGGAAAAACGTTCGGGTTTTTTTAAAGGCGTCGTCGCTTTTACGTGCGCGCAAGAGCCACTTCCGCGCACTCCCTGACCTCTCCCGAACCCCCCCAACAAAAACCCCACAGGCCCTCCGCCTCGAGAACGAGCGTCTGAAGAACGTCCTCGCCGCGCCCCCC
>ENA-OUOG01000795-OUOG01000795.1-marine-metagenome-genome-assembly--contig:-NODE-795-length-39677-cov-4.949495_pt1 | contig 39677 bp, 38 predicted proteins | sample MGYA00248635_ERZ508505 | MGnify/ENA primary metagenome ERZ508505 (study PRJEB26176, sample SAMN06267871) | marine metagenome | isolation source: Saanich Inlet, British Columbia, Canada | place: Pacific... | reverse complement strand
TTTATGCGATTTTGGCCAAACCTACTAAAAAGCAGTAAATGAATTCCTGGGAAGCTATTATTCTGGCCATCATTGAAGGCCTGACCGAATTCTTGCCTGTTTCCTCTACGGGCCATATGATCATCGCCTCCTCGTTTATGGGGATCGCACACGAAGAGTTTACAAAACTTTTTACTATCGCCATACAACTAGGAACTATTTTGAGTGTTGTGGTCTTGTATGTCAAGCGGTTTTTTCAATCTATTGATTTTTACAAAAAACTTTTTGTCGCCTTCCTTCCTGCAGTAGTTCTGGGGCTGCTGTTCAATGATCTGATTGATGCATTACTTGAAAGCCCAGTAACCGTGGCGATTTCATTGATCGTTGGTGGATTTATTCTCTTGCGTGTCGACCAATGGTTCGGCCAGGGGAACGAAGAAGACATCAGCTATGGCACAGCACTAAAAATTGGATTTTTTCAATGCCTGGCAATGATCCCAGGGGTTTCGAGAAGCGGCGCGAGCATTGTAGGGGGTATGGCCCAAAAGATGTCCCGAACCGCAGCTGCAGAATTTTCATTTTTCTTGGCCGTACCGACCATGCTGGGTGCTACCGTAAAAAAATCTTATGACTACTACCGTGCGGGATTTGAATTGACTTCTGAGCATTTACAGCTTCTTGCTTTGGGCAATATCATCGGGTTCATTGTTGCGTTGCTGGCCATCAAAAGTTTTATCAATTTTTTGAGCAAGTCGGGCTTTAAAATTTTTGGTTACTATCGGATAATTATTGGGGCCTGTATCTTGTTGATTCATTTTTTCATCCACCCTTTGACACTCATTTAATGGCGGATAATCCTTTCAGTGCAGGCCGTGTCATTCTTATAGACAAGCCCCTTAATTGGACTTCTTTTCAAGTGGTCAATAAGGTGCGCTGGCTCATCAAGAAGCATTATCAACTCAAAAAAATCAAGGTAGGACATGCCGGAACACTGGACCCGTTAGCGAGCGGACTACTCATACTCTGCACGGGACCTCAAACCAAAGTTATTGACACCTATCAGGCCCAAAAAAAAGTTTATACCGGGCGCTTCCAACTCGGCGCCACAACGCCAAGCTATGATTTGGAAACAGAAGTCAACCAGACTTTTGATACCAGCGTGCTTACTGACACGGCAGTTAAATCATGTGCCAAAACGTTCGTGGGCACAATCCAACAGGCCCCGCCCATTTTTTCTGCGCTAAAAAAGGATGGCAAACGGTTGTATGATATTGCGCGAAGCGGCGGTCAAGTAGAAGTTGCTAAGAGGCCTGTCACCATAGAATCCTTTTCTTTGACCGATATTCAAATACCCCATATTGGATTTGAAATTGCCTGCAGCAAGGGTACCTATATACGGTCTATTGCGCACGACTTTGGCCAAGCACTCAACAACGGTGCGCATCTCACTCAGTTGCGCAGAACACAGATTGGTGATTTTCATGTAGATCAGGCCCAAACCATCGAAGCCTTTGAACAAGCACTGTCTTTACTTCCCGTAACCTAAACACGTCCTAAAGTCAAGACCAGTACTTAAAGTTTGATGACTTGGCGGTGTACTTGACCAAAAGAGCCTTCAAATGTCACCCAAAGGAGTCCTTGCCATGAGGCGTTAAGCTCCATGGTGTATTGTCCATGTCCCTCTTCTATCACTCCCCGATACAGGGTCTGGCCCAGAACGTTTGAGACCCGAACAGAAACTGGCTCGTGGATTTGACTTAATCGAAATTGAACTGTTCCATGGGTCGGATTAGGAACCGCTCCCGAAATTTGGCCCTGCACATAGTCGGGTGCCGACAGCGCGCCTACTTGAATAGTCCAGAACCCATCAGGAGCAACCAAAGGTCTTGACATGACTTTGCCAGAATTAGCTTGACTCTCTATATAATATTCTACTTGGCTCGCCACAGAGGGCATGACTAAATCTGCCGTCCACAAATCATTTCCAAGTGGGCTCATGGTGGCCGTCAGAAAAGCGCCTGAGCCCGCTTCTCGGTAATAAACCTTAGCCCCTTGAATGCCCGAGATGTGTTTGATGGTTGCGTCAATACTTACTGTAGCACTTGTGGCCGACTCCTCCACTGGTTGATGGACAATCCATAAAGGCTCGTCAACACCTATGGTGTGCGTGATGCAATGGATGGCACCAAGCAGCGCAATAAGATTCTCCCCACTGTTGTCCACGTCTATACCAACAATATTATACCCAGGCAACATTTCTTCCCATTGAGCAATAGCAGGACCGTCTACCTCAGGACGATAGGTCGGCACCAAAACGGTCTTATTGATGAAAACGGCGTTGGTGTAAGTTCTGTAATAACCGTTAGTATCGGGATAGTTGCCAGAGGGACTTGGTGGCGCTGGTATGCGCTCAATCTTGTATGGTGTGCCAAAAGGAGATTGAAAATTCGACAAAACATAATTGATGTTTTCTTCAATTTGAGGTCCATCAGCAACACCAGTCGGATATTCACTAACCAAAAGAGTTTCTTCGTCCAAAAGTTTCATATGCATGTCGATATGGTGGATGACATCATAAGGCAGAATATCCATCTTGATGTACTCATCAATACCCATATAAGCATTCATGATTTGGTCAATCTGGGCCTCGGTCTTGGCGCTTACGCCATAAGGATTCCCTGCTTCATTTTCGTCGAGAATGAGGCTAGAGGCAAATGCATTACCCAATCCATCGGTCATGAAATTACCCCCTGTATTGACCAAATCGTTAGTACCGGAATCTGTGATGTAAATCGGCAAATTCAACAACGAGGCGTGGGCTGAAGGCATGTCGTCGTCATTTGGTCGGGGTCTGTTATAAATCCAATCAGTCAATGCCAACTCCCCAACATCATTGCTATAAACGGTGTTGCCCGCATAATCGCGGATCCATATTGAATCCCAGTTTTCGTTCATAAAAGTGACTTTGGTCAAGTCAATTCCGTTCGCAGTCAAATAATTGGCCACAGAAGATTGATTTTGAGTGGTAATGATTACCTGACATTCCTCAACAGCTGCTGCGACAATTTGCCGCAGAATATTTGAAAAATTAGACTCCCAAGTAATGACCAAATAGGCCACCTCTTCCCACTCAGCCATAGTCCTTACTGGAACAGTAGGCGGGTCAGTGACACGATTTTGATGAAAACTTACACCCTGCAAGAGCGTTTGTTCTTGCTGCGTCATTTGATGCGGCAACGGAGCCTGCGCAAATAGTAGTGTCTGTGATACGGTGAGTATGAAAAATAAACGCGAAATAAAACGAATCATGGATTTTATTTTTTTCAGCAAGATACACAATTATGCCGCACGACCTTATCGAGTTGCGGGCACAGAAGTCCTAATATAAGAAAAGCAAGGCCCCCAAGAAAACCAAAGTGCCCACTAACATTACCCACAAGCTAAAGGGCAAGAGTTCCCGCGCTTTGAGCTTCGTGATGCCCAATAAGGGCAACGCCCAAAAAGGTTGAAGCATATTGGTCAACTGATCGCCGTAAGCCATTGCCATCACTATCTTTGCCACAGGGACATTGAGCTTTAGGGCAGCTTCGAGAATAATAGGCCCTTGGAGGGCCCATTGACCTCCTCCGCTGGGGATAAAAATATTGACCAAAGCCGCGCTAAAATAGGTCAATAGGGGCAATGTGTTGACTGTTGAAATAGACACAAAAAAATTAGCCATTTGCAACACAAGGCCACTGTCTTGCATGATGCCCATGATGCCAAAATACAATGGGAACTGGATCAATATACCGGAGGCGCCATCGATGGCCTCAGTTAACGCCTGCAAGAATCCTGCGATTTTTCCATGCAATAAAAAAGCCAATCCCAACATAAAGAAATTCAGCATATTTGGGGTTACTATTCCCCGCACCAATACCGCATGATACTGTAGGACAAATACCAGCATGACCATCAATCCAAAGAACCAGCCAATATATCTGCTGTGATCGAGTCGTTCTGCCCCTGAAATATTATGAGGTTTTGGCCATTGGGGGTCGTATAGATTTAAGTCTGTAGGCCTGACTTGCGCCTTGCGTGACAAGCGCCACAAAAGGGCTGGAATCAACACCAGTAGAAGTCCAAAAACAATCAAATTAGCTTGGCTAAAAACCGTTTCGGTATACGACAAAACCTCTGGTAATTGATCGGCTAAAGAGGGATTCACCAGAGACTGTAAGTGCCCCTTTTCTCCAACTTTGGCTGGAGCCGAGCCGCTGATTCCTCCATGCCAAACCATCATGCCCACATAGCCCGCAGCACCAACCAATGGATAATTTATAAGGAAGCCTCTTTGCTGGGCGGCTTCAGCCACTTTACGTGCCATAATCGCGCCAAAAACAAGCCCTAGGCCCCAGTTGAAAAACGACACCAATAGGGTGGCGCTACTGACCAATAATACGGCACTTTTGGTGTCACTTACGCCACTCGTCAATCGACCGATGAGCCGATTCATGGGTGGGCTCAAAACCAAAATGTGGCCTAAAACCAAAATCAGCATCATCTGGTAGGCAAAAACCAACAAGGGCTGTTGCCAAATGCCTTGCTCCCAATAAGACAGAATATGCCATAAGTGGAACCCTTGCTCTGGTGCTGGCGTCAAGAGTAACGCAAGCACTACAGTCAAAACTGTCAAGAGAAGCGCAATAACAAAGGGCGACGGCAGTATGCGCTTGAATAAAATTTCTATGTATTGTGTTGCGCTCATAAATTTTGGCGGTCAACCCTTGTGGCCATTCCGCAAAGGCCGAAGATCTGCTTAGAACGGTAAGTCGTCGTGCTCGTCGTCGCTCAAATCAGAGATAGGTTCAAAGGCATCCTCCGGAGGCATTGGCGGCATTTGGCCTGAAGCTGCTTCAAGCGCCTCTATGCGCCAACCCTGAATTGAATTGAAATATTTAGTTTCTCCCTGAGGATTGACCCATTCACGGCCACGCAAATTGATGCTCACTTTTACTGATTGACCTTCTTTATATACATTGAGCAAGTCCGTTTTGTCCTGAACAAATTCGACCATAAGGTGCTGTGGGTATTGTTCTTCAGTTGTCACTACTAATTCACGTTTTCTAAATCCATTAGAACCGAAAGTTTGGGTTTCCCCTATCATTTTAATTTTTCCTTGAATATCCATTATATCTTAATTTTCGTTTTTTAATAATACTGACCACGCCTGCTCAACTTGGCCCTTTTGCAAAAGTGTTTTTGCTTTTTCATGGCTCAATTCATCATCAGCGGCACGCTCAAAAGCTTGCTCGGGAAGCACCTCAATATTTGCCAATTGCCCCAAATCATTACCCGTCAAAACCCTACTGTGTTTGATCGCGTTGGGCAAGGCATCAACACCAATTCCAAGTGTTTTCAATGGCTTGGCAACTTCAAATAAACCATCTTTGGCACGGGAATACCAATCAGCCCCCAAACGTGAGACCAAATCAATTTTTCTGGGATCAATCACGCCGTCATCATCTAAAACATCTTCGTTAATGTGCATGCGCAAGAGCTCTGCCATCACCAAATTACCTGCACCGCCTTGGTCTCCTAATGGCACCACCTGAATCACTTTACACTCTAATTGGACAGGTGCTTCTGCGACTCTCGGAGGGGCGACACACGCGGAAGGCAATTCCGTAAATCCTGCCTTCTTAAATTCACTGACACCCTTGGGATAATCTGTCGAGGCCAGACTCATTTGCTGGACCATGTCATAGCTCACCACGTTGATCACAACCTCAGCCACTTCTTGAACGTTCTCCAGAGTATGCTTGACCGTATTGTCTCTAACCCGTCGTGCTGGAGAAAACACCAAAATTGGCGGACAGGCACTAAAGACATTAAAGAAGCTATAGGGGGCCAAGTTGACCCTTCCTTGAGCGTCTATTGTACTGGCAAAACAAATGGGTCTTGGCGCAATAGACCCTAAGAGGTAACCATGTAATTGTGCCGTTTTTATAGCCTTTGGATCAATACTTAACATAGCTGTAAAGGTAATCGAATTGGGCAAACCTTAAAAAACTCCTGCGCAATAATATTAACATAATTGGCTTATCTTTAAACGATATTTTGTGGTTATGCCTTCAAGAACAGATTTTACACGCTGGTTTTTTGTCCTGATTTCTCTAATCATCGTCTCTTCGATTGCTTGGCATACTTTTGGTTTGTTTACCCAACTCAAAGACAACGAACGTCAAAAAATGACCATTTGGGCAGCAGCCTTTGAAGAGTTTCAGCAAGTGGACATCACCAATAAAGATTGGAACAGTAAACTTGTTTTGCAGGTTTTGCAGAGCAATAACACTACACCAATGATCTTGCACACCCACAAAGAAGAAACTTACGACGTGAATAATCTGGAAGTTTCAGCCATCGAAGACCCGGAAGAACGATCAGCCTTAATCACTCAATTCAGCTCTGAATATGCCCCAATTGAAATTCGCTATAACAACGAATTACTGCAGACCATTTATTATGGCAACTCGCCATCGATCACAAAATTAAAGTACTACCCAATCGTATTGCTGGTCATCTTACTTCTGTTTTTTATGGCCCTTGTGGTCTTTTACACGACCTCAAAATCATCAGAACAAAACAAGCTGTGGGCAGGAATGGCAAAAGAAACTGCACATCAGATAGGCACCCCCTTATCGTCACTAGTGGGATGGGCGGAACTGCTCAAGAGTGAACCCGTCAATCAGGAATTCGTGACCGAAATCATTAAAGACACGGACAGACTCAAACGCATTACAGATCGTTTTTCAAAAATTGGGTCGACACCAGCCCTCACCAAAATGGATTTAGTCCTGACCACCAAAGAGGCGTTTGATTATCTGCAAAAACGCAGTTCCAAACTCATTGATTTCGACCTCACACTGCCCAGCAGTGAGGTCAGAGTTGCACTGAACAAAGAACTTTTTGGTTGGACCATAGAAAACCTTGTCAAAAACGGAATCGATGCCATGCGCGGACAGGGCAAAATCACCGTCCTGATTGTGGTTGAAGCGGACAAAGCCTATGTCCGTATTTCTGATACGGGTAAAGGCATTGCCCGAAAAGATTTTAAACGAATTTTCACCCCTGGAGTCACGACCAAAAAAAGAGGTTGGGGCCTAGGGCTTTCTTTGGCCAGGCGCATCATTGAAGATTATCATAACGGCAAAATACGGGTTTTGAAGAGTGGCAAAAATCAAGGCACCACCATAGAGCTCATTTTGCCATTGACCGCATAAATGACACAAAAGGAATTCACCATACACAGTGCTCAGATCAACAACCATTGTCCGAATTGTTTTGCGGCCAAAAGCTTGACCTTTTCATTTTTTCAAAATCAAAAAGAAAACAGCTGGTATGTGCAGACACTAGCCAAAGTAAGAGATGAATTATTTTGCACCCAATGCAAAGAAATCATTTATCCCAGTTCATGGGATGAACATATTGAACGGGTTTTTGCCTATCATAAGAAGTTATCAGTCCCCAAAAAAGCGGGTTATCGCATAAAAGTAAAGGCGCTTTGGGCCCTCTTGATTTTGATCATCAGTATTGCGGCCCTGGGCCTATGGACTTGGATCAGATATTGGCGCTGATGGCTTGAGCAGTAGCGGACATTTGCTCAGGAGATTGAGGTTCTTTTTTTCCAAAGGTCATATCTGCCATTGATTGCAAAGGAATCAAATGCACATGGACATGAGGGACTTCTAAACCAATTACCGACATGCCAATTCGTTTGCATGGGACCGCTTTTTCTATGGCCTTGGCAACTTGACGCGCAAAGGCCATCAAGTCCAGATAATCATGCTCCTCCAGATCAAAAATCTTATCAACTTCTTGTTTGGGCACACAAAGAGTGTGGCCTGGCGCATTGGGATTCACATCCAAAAAGGCAATGAAGCGATCGGTTTCTGCTACCTTATAGCATGGAATGGAACCTTCGATAATTTTTGTAAAAATTGAGCTCATATCACGTACGACTGATGGCTAATACCTCAAAATTCATGACCCCGTTGGGGACTTGAATTGCAGCAATCTCTCCTACTTTCTTTCCTAAAAGGCCCTTGCCAATAGGTGAGTCAACAGAGATTTTTCCAGATTTAAGATCCGCTTCACTCTGAGCCACAAGCATATAAGACATCTCCATTCCATTTGCGGTATTCTTGAGTTTCACAGTGGAGTGGACGAGAACTTTTGAGGTGTCAAGCTGTGATTCGTCAATAAGCCGCGCTCCTGCCACAATCTCCTCCAACTTTGAAATACGCATCTCCAGTAAGCCTTGTGCTTCTTTTGCTGCATCATATTCAGCATTTTCGCTGAGATCTCCCTTATCACGTGCCTCAGCTATCGCTTGGGATGCTTTTGGCCGCTCGACGTCTCTTAATTGATCGAGTTCGCCACGCAATTTTTTTAATCCTTCTGCGGTATAATAAGATACTTTACTCATAACATGCTATTTAAAACCTTAATCTTCTTCCTGGGCCATTCCAAAATGTCATAGGAATGAAAAAATCCCATACGGGACGGGATCTTTATCAAAGGTACAAAAAAAAAGTTCTGATTTAAATGTTGTAAATTTGATCATATTCAATTCCATGACCAAAGAAATTATATGTCTTATGGCATTCATATGCTTATCCGGATGTGGCACAGACGATAGTAATCGCATCAATGCCAACAACCCCTATCTGAATACCCCTTTGGTCAATCTCTCACTCAACCTTAATCTGCCACAATACAATCTGCTGAAATATCCTGGCAATTACTTAGTGTTGTCTAATCAAGGACTTAAAGGAGTTGTGGTGTATAATGTCAATAACAGCCTGTATACGGCCTTTGACTTGGCAGATCCCAACCACACTCCAAGCAGCTGTTCCATGATGACCCTTCAAGGAGTCATCGCACAATGCGCTTGCAACGACAACAATAGCTACGACATCGTTACAGGTCAGCACCAAAATGACCCCCAAACTTACCCCATGCTGGCTTACCGCATCACCCGATCCGGTGACAACCTCAACATAACCAATTAGAACTCTATCGTCAGCCCGATCAACCCATTGGCTAAAGCCTGCGGATAGTAGCCTGCTCCTTCTATAGTTTGGACGACTCCCGGATTTGAATAATCATCGTCAAAGGTGTAATAATAACCATTAGAGACATAATCTGCAGACAAAATATTATTGAGCAATAGTTTTAATGACATAGTCTTGCCCAACCAAGGCTTTTGCCAATCATAAGATACTTGTAAGTCATTGACCATATAAGCGGCCAAGCGCGACGCATCGCGTTCTGTATTGCCCATGTATTGAGCGCCTACATGTTTTGCAAACCAAGCCAAGCGCCAACCTGATTCAGTTTGATAAGACCATACACTACTGCCTATAACACCCGGCGCAAAAGAAATATCGGTCTGCCCGAGATTTTGTAGGACACCGTCGAACTCTGTAACGTAGTCTCTGTTTTTATTTTCACTAAGGGCCAAAGACACTTGCCAGCTCCATCGATGATCAATTTGCCACAAAGCTTCAACCTCCAAGCCCATCCTATAACTATCCCCACTAGTGCCTCTGATGGGGGCCCCAACATCATCAATTGCACCAGTCAAAACCAATTGATTTTTGTAATTCATATAATATGCAGTCGCACTCAAATTTATGTTTCTGTCCGTACGCCGCCAACCCAATTCAATATCATCAAGACGCTCCGGGGTGAATACACCCTGCTCAAAATCACTGCGTCTGGGCTCTCGGTGTGAACGCCCAAATGAGGCGTAAAATGAATCCACCTGATTCAACCGATACGTTGCACCAAACTTAGGGTTAAAAAAATCATACTGTTGACGGACATTCAAGGCACTTCCATCTGATATGATGCCAGAGGTTCTGTAGCTGATCCAGCGCTGTTGGAGGTCGGCATAAATCTGCCATTTCTGACTCAGTTGCCAATTAAGCTTAGAGAACAAACTCCCCTCGTTCTTATCTCCATTACCTGAATAATAACGCTGTCCGGGCTCGCTATCACTGGCATAACGTGCCCACACCACTTCGCCAAAATGATCCCCTCCGTAATAACTGTAAAATGCCCCAGAAGTCCATTCGATGGTCTTGTCTGCATACGTTACATGGCCATTGGTGGCATAAAAATTATTATTAAGCCATCTGCGGCGAACCAAATCACTTGAATTGATGACTTGACCCTCAAGCACAACAGGACTTAAGCCATAGAGAGCAAGATTTGCATCATCACTAAACAGGACATTTTCACTATACCATTGGTCCACATACTCCTGATAATAGCCACGTCCATGTGTGTAATTCATAGAAATTTGTGAGGTCCAATGATTTGCCAAATCTTGACTCCACAATAACTGAATGTGGTCTTGATTGTATCGGTCAATCTGGGAATCATAAAACCCTTCGAAATTGCCTGATTCATCGAATTGAATGCCTGCCGGATTATAAGTGCGGTCTGTTGCTAAAGTGGCTTGGTCTATACCATACCATGACTGATAAGTTTCTTCTTGCCCGCCAAAAGCCAAAACCTTTAACTTGGTCTTTTGGTCTTGATAACCCGCCTCTAAATAGTAAGCGGCCAAGTCACTTGAGGCCCGATCTATATAACCATCTGAGTTGATTTTAGACAATCTCCCTGTGAGACTAAATCCATCGGTCAATGGTCCCGTACTGAATTTCAGGGTGTGTTTCTGGGTGTTGAAAGATCCAAAAGCACTGCTCATAGAGACCCCTGCTTCTTGTACGGTTTGCCCCGTCCATAAATTAAGGGACGCGCCAAACGATCCAGGACCATAAGTAGAACTTCCAACCCCGCGCTGCAGTTGCACTCGGTCTACAGAACTGGCCAAATCTGGCAAATTGACCCAATAAACACCTTGACTCTCTGCGTCATTATATGGAATTCCATTGATGCTGACATTGACGCGTGTTGCATCACTCCCCCGTACGCGGAGTCCAGTATAACCCACACCCGCACCCGCGTCGCTAGTGGTTACTACACCAGGCAATGCACGCAGAAGATACGGGAAGTCCTGCCCCATATTTATGGGGGCCAAATCTTCGGCGGAAAGGTTAGATTGTGTAATAGGATCTTCTGCCTTGGCCCTCGAGGCATTCAAAATGACAGCGTCCAATGTCTGTACTTGGGCAGAGTCAACAGGACTCGACTGAGGCCATACTTGGGCTTTGACAAAACCAAAGCTCAGGGCCATAAAACATGATAATAGGTATTTCATTCGTAAAATATTTACGAATAAAAGGGGTATTATTCATTTGATTGATAAAATTATTTTTGCTGACTTCGCAGCGCTATTTGAGGCACCCTTCGGTGCAACTTAATGTCCCTAAACAGCATTACCTGTTCTAGGTTCAATGGGTATGATCTCAGCCGTTTGACACAGCACCCCTTTGAGATATGCGTCAAAAATAAAACATTTTGACCTAATACCAAGTCGTCATTTTAAAAATACTTCAAGGGCCAAGATTTAGGCCAAGGGACGGTGAGGTTTGTCCAAAAGGTCATTTACAGTCTTCACTGGATTGAATGTCTGTAAAGGGACCTCTACAAAAACCGTGTGCCATTTGGCCATGGCACCATTCCAAAGCCCTGGTAATTCTAAAGCTTTGACGGATTGACCCAAATAAGATTTGTTAGTGATGAATCCCATGGATGGATCACGATAGGCCATTAAATCATATTTTTCTCCCCGATGATTGCGCATACCACAAACCAAATCAACTGGATTGAAATGTGTAGCCTGTTGTAAAATATCCATCTGTCGCGAAGAATTTTGGTCAAATTGTGACGCCTCTAGAATTTGTAATGTAGACCGTCCCTGGGCATTATCCACCCAAAAAGGACCTCCTCCAGGCGCACCAGTGTTGGCCACAACCCCGCAAACCCGAATAGGCCGATGCAACAATTCAAATAACTCTTCGGGACTACTTGGGGCGTCCTTGATCCCAAAAGTATTCCACAAAAACCCATGTATGGCAGTAATATCAATAAGCTTTGGCTCGTGTTGAATTTGTTTGAGGTAATGAAAAACCCGGTCTTGGATCTCCAATAGATGACCCGCCAACATTTTTTTCTGGACAGCCATTTCTGGCACCAAATCCTGAGCCGTCACGTTGTCAATGTTTTTAATAAAAACCACATCAGCATCAATCTCGTTAAGATTCTCAATCAAAGCCCCATGACCCGCAGGTCGAAAAAGTAGTTGTTGTTGTTCATCGCGAAAGGGCTTGTTGTCCTCGGTAACCGCGAGGGTTTGAGTTGTGGACTTCTGAAAGGAATAACTGATATGAACTGTTCGTCTATTGGCGCGCTTTAGCCTTGTTTTGATCCTGTCAAATACTTCTTTAAAGAGTGCAGCATGATCTTCGGAAAATGTAAAATGCACCTGAAGATCTTTGCCTTTAGCCACATAGTGTGCCGCCTCATAAAGCTGCTCTTCGAATGCGGTTGTTGCATATTTGTTGTACTTATGAAAAGGAATGAGGCCTTTAGGCATCGCACCGAAGTTAAGCCCACTATCCAACAACATGACTTGAACCATACAATAAAAACGATGGCCCTTGGACCAGGTCTTAAAATCCGGAAACGTCTCACGGATGTGCTTTCTGATGGCATTGGTAAATGGAAAGTCTCCCAAACCTTTATAAAACCTCAATACATCTCCATGCTCTGGTCTACTGAGGTAGTCTTTAAGTGGTGTCTGGTCTGGGTTATAGGCCGTCAAAAAGTCAAATAAAAACTGGAACATCCGGGTTGCTGCGCCAGAGGCCGGCACAAATTTAACACAATCGAGTTCGGATACTTTTTGGTCGTAGTAATGGCCTAGCCTTGATTGCTCGCTCGGAATAAATTGTTTGATCCCATCGCCAACAGTGGCTGCACGCACAATGCGGAGTGGTGGAAATCCCTTCTCGAAGGTGTCGATATCCTGCCGCACTTGATCAGGCGTCTTGCCCAATGTGGCCATATAATCGATATCTTTAGAAGTGAACATATTTATTGGGGCCAATGGGTATCGATATAGTTTGTCGCTGCAGCAAATCGGGCTTTTTGGTCACCGCGCAATACCAGATAAGGCAAATCACGTGACTTTAAGGCCTGTTCAAATATATGAAATAAGGACAGGCGTTCCAAAGGCCTGTCGCGCAAATCATCCGAAACCCAAGGAACATCCGGTGCCGTTAAAAAATAAAATTCCGGCCCTTGCTGCTGGACTAAATTCTTCAAATGCACTGGCCATTTTCTGTCATAGTAATGATCAAAATATACAGCCAGCTGAAGTGTATTGGTGTCTAAGAAGACAAAGTTTTTGGCTTGATTTTCAGCACGCACCTCTTGAGCCATTTGTCCCTTAAGAAGATCTTCAATATCCGATTGGTCGACCTTTTCTGTTGCATGATCCCATTTTTCTTGGGCAAAATGGCGCAAATATTCTGTCGCAAGCGGCTCTTGATAATGAGCGGCTAATGCTTTAGCCATGGTCGATTTCCCGGTACATTCAGGGCCAAATAAAATAAATTTAACCCGCATCAGCCCCGTATTGTTTGTTCCATGAACGATAACCCTGAACCGCCAAGACGGTGAAAATCATATACTGCAGAGACAACATGCCCAAGCCACGATAAGCATACAAGGGAACAGTAATCACATTAGCAATGATCCAAAGTGTCCAATTTTCGACTTTTTTTTGAGCCATATACCACATGGCGGTAAAGAAAATACCGGAGGTCACCACATCAATATAATTGACCCACTCGATTGCTCTGCCAAACCCCAGATAAACCAGATAGGTCACCAACATGGTCAAAAAGCACAACACCATACCAATCCAACGTTCTTGCAGATTTGTTTTGGAAATGACCAGGACGTTCTGGTCGTTCTTGTGAGACCAGTTCCACCATCCATATATACTCATGAGGCTATAATAGGCGTTCATCATCATGTCGCCATAATAACCGGCAACATATAGGAGGTAGACCGTGATGAGCGTCGCAATCAGTCCTGTAGGATAAACCGCGATGTGCGCCCTTTTTGCATACCAAACGCTGACCACCCCAAACACAAAGACTATTGCCTCCAAGGCAATAGAAATGCTGTTGGCACCTTGATAAGCGCCCAGAAAAAATTTCACGATATGGTCAATAGCCTCCATTGTTTTCGCTGATACAAATCCATTTAGAATCTTATTTATTGTCGGATCTCTTGATCACGAAGATACCATATTCATCAAAAAAACGAAGCTGCTTATAAAGCCTTTCCCGTCTTTTCAAAAACTGTGCCCATCACGATAAGATCTGCTCCCGCTGCATATGCCTGGTTCAATTGCTGCTCTGTTCTGATACCGCCCCCTACAATTACTGGAATGTCGAGGGTATTTTTTACTGCTTTGATGATGTCCCCCGAAACTGGTGATGAGGCACCGCTTCCCGCTTCAAGGTAGACACAATGTGCCCCCATAAACATGCCCGCCAATGCACGTTCCACAATGGGTAAAATTGGGGTTATGGGTAAGGGCGACGTTTGGCTGACCCGCGCAACTGTCGATGGTCGACCCCCATCTATGAGCAAGTAAGCCGTAGGAATAACTTCAATACCACAGGCTCTGACGCTAAAGGCGGCTTTAGTTTGCTGGCCAATCAAATACTCTGGATTATCGCCAGAAAGCAATGACAGGAACAACAAAGCATCTGCCGCTGAAGTGACTTGATCATGCTTGCCGGGAAACAACCAAACGGGCTTGCTACTCCACTGCTTAATGGCCAGTACCAAATCATGTGCAGCATCTGGTGGCACGGTACTCCCTCCGACAAAAAAATGCGTTGTTTGTTCCGGTAAGCGACGCAACAACTCTGGAACCATCTCGACAGTGGTTTTTTCGGGGTCTATCAACACCGCCAAGCATTTCTGATCGTTGGACAAAAGCGCTAGCCATTGGTTATATTGAGGCCCTAGGATCATGTCGCTCCAAGTTCTCTTGTGTAGCCACAGGTGTGGCCCTCAAAATCAAAAAACCGAAGATCAAATTGACGCGATTCTTCTTGCTGCGCAACGCGACCTAAAGCTTGTGTATTGGTTGGTGAAAAATTCATGACTTGCATATGGTTCAAAAAACTCAAACCGGTTTGACTCACCAATTTATACATGCTCTCCTTGGCCGTCCACAATTTAATAAGCGCTGTGACTTGGTCCTCTATAGTGGGATGGCATGGCCATTCTTGAGCATTGACAAATTTATGGGCAATACGGATGATTTTATGACGCTGGGCTTCAATATCGATGCCTACGGGTTGGTCACTCACAATAATACCTGAGAAAGCATGCGCGTGCGTAATGGAAATATATCGGCCATCGGTCAGGTGAGGCTTGCCCTGGGTATCGTAAAACAAATCGGCGTCCACATATCCAGCGGCCTTTAATGCCCAACGAATGCTCAAAAAACCGCACTGGTGCACAAGACTCTTCATCGACTCGAGTCGGTTTCGGCTCTGAGTCGTCAGGTCCATCCCATTTTCCATAATTTCCCGAGATTCCTCGATCTTCCAAATAAAAATTTGGGTGTCTGGCCAGGGCGTTATAGTTTTAAAAAGAGGCATTTAAATTGAAAGATGTTCCGTATTTTTGTCGGCAATTAAAAACATTGCATCACCATCAAATATAGTAATATGTCTACGAAATCGGCGACTTACACTCCGTATAAAGTAAAAGATCTCTCCTTAGCTTCTTGGGGAAGAAAAGAAATAGAACTGGCTGAGGCTGAAATGCCCGGACTTATGGCTTTGCGCACCGAATACAAGGACCGCCAGCCCCTTGCTGGTGCCCGCATTGCAGGTTGTTTGCACATGACCATTCAAACGGCCGTGCTGATTGAAACCCTCCAATCGTTAGGCGCCGAAGTGACATGGAGTTCTTGTAATATTTTTTCGACACAGGACCAAGCCGCCGCCGCAATTGCTGATGCAGGAACAGCTGTTTATGCCTGGAAAGGCATGAACGAAGAAGAATTTGACTGGTGTATTGAACAAACTTTATTTTTTGGCCCAGACCGTCAACCCCTCAACATGATTCTTGACGATGGAGGCGATTTGACCAATATGGTTTTGGACCGCTATCCAGAATTAGTCGACGGCATCAAAGGGTTGAGTGAAGAGACCACAACCGGGGTGCATCGTTTGTACGAGCGCATGGAGCATGGCACTTTGCCACTGCCCGCGATCAATGTCAACGACAGCGTCACAAAGTCTAAATTTGACAATAAATACGGTTGTAAAGAAAGTGCTGTAGACGCCGTACGTCGCGCTACCGATATCATGCTCGCCGGCAAGCGTGTTGTGGTCTGCGGTTATGGGGATGTTGGAAAAGGCACGGCCGCGTCGTTCAAAGGCGCTGGCTCCATTGTGACGGTTACAGAAATTGACCCGATTTGCGCCCTTCAGGCGGCCATGGATGGTTTTGAGGTCAAACGCTTAGAAACAGTGTTACCCTCTGCAGACATTGTGGTCACTGCCACGGGTAATAAAGATATTGTTAAGGGCGTGCATTTCGAGATGATGAAGGACAAAACCATTGTTTGTAACATTGGACATTTCGATAATGAAATTGATGTGGCTTGGCTCAATGCCAATTGTGAAGGATCGAAAAACGAAATCAAACCGCAAGTCGACAAGTACACCATTAACGGCAATGACATTATTCTGCTTGCCGAAGGTCGTTTGGTCAATTTGGGTTGTGCAACAGGTCATCCAAGTTTTGTCATGAGTAATTCATTTACGAATCAAACCTTGGCTCAAATCGAACTCTGGTTGCACAGCGACAAATATCAAAACGAAGTCTATATGTTGCCAAAGCACCTTGACGAAAAAGTCGCAAGACTTCATTTGGCTAAAATTGGGGTGGAGCTCACCACGCTGAATAAGGAACAAGCAGATTATATTGGGGTCACCACGGAAGGACCATTCAAACCAGAATATTACCGCTACTAAATCAATAGCGGTGTACAAAAAAGCCCTCATGAACTGAGGGCTTTTTTTGTTCCGCACCAAAACACGGTATGGGTCTGCGTTTAAGCAAAAAAAAACCTCATCTTTCGATGAGGTTTTGATAAAAGCTAACCTGATTAGGCGTCGCCTAATGGTTCGATAGAAACAAATGATTTTCCACCTCTCTTCTTTTGAAACTTTACAGTGCCGTCCACACGCGCATGTAGCGTATGGTCTTTCCCTAAGTACACATTGTCCCCTGGGTGGTGCTGTGTACCACGTTGTCTTACGATGATATTTCCTGCGATAGCCGATTGACCACCAAAAATCTTCACGCCCAAGCGTTTCGATTCTGATTCGCGACCGTTTTTAGAACTACCAACTCCTTTTTTGTGAGCCATTTTCTTTCGGTTTTAAGTGGTTATACGTTTTGAATTGCAGTGATTAAATCACCTTTTTTCATCGTCGAAATTCCTGTAATCCCTTTGGCCTTAGCCATTTCTTTGAGTTGGGCTACAGTCATTGACGAATAATCTTCTGTTGCTTTAGCTTCCGCTTTTGGCGCTGCTGCTTTAGATTCCGCTTTTGGCGTTGCTGCTTTGGCTGGAGCTGATTTCTTAGCGCCGCTGGCCAAAATATTTTCAATAAGAATCTCAGTTAAATACTGACGGTGACCATTTTTCTTACGGTACCCTTTTCTTCTTTTTTTCTTGAAAACGATCACCTTATTTCCTTTAAGGTGTCTTAAGACTTTAGCTCCTACTTGAGCGCCGTCTATAGCCGGGGCGCCTAAGGTCACTTTATCCCCGTCCCCTACAAGAAGAACATTGTCGAAAGAAACCTTCGATCCTTCATCTTCTGGCAAACGATGGACAAAAACCTTTTGGTCTTTTGCAACTTTGAATTGCTGCCCTGCTATCTCTACAATTGCGTACATAGCGTATTAATTAGTTTGTTATTTTAGTTTAATTCTCGAAATAAAACTGATGCACAAGGCAATAAGTCGCATTTACAAGGGTGCAAATATAATTTTATTTATTAAAAGGAACAAAGAGTTTATAAAATATATAAAGAGGCGCGTTTTGAAGTGATTCAGGGATAATCCTCAAGATGCCTTCTCGGTTTTATGTTGGTTTTTTTTGGCGTTGATTCGCCAAATAAACCCCTAAGAAAACAACGGCAGCCGAAAGCACCTGAACAAGACCAAAGCGCTCACCATCAACAAAACCCCACATGACTGCCACCAGGGGCATGGTATAGGTCACAGAAGAGGCAAAAACTGGACTAGAAATCTCAATTAATTTATTGAACAAAATGCTCGCCAAAGCCGTACCAAACAAAGCTAATAATGCAATGTAGCCTACTGAAATTTGCATGGATGCCGATTGCCCAATTTGATCAAAAAAGTTTGTCGACCACAGGATCGCAAGAGCAGGCAAAAACAGACAAACAAAGTTGCCTGTGGCAATAGCCCTAGCGGGCAAACCACTGAGGTGGTGCTTGATGATGTTCACATTAAGTGCATACCCCATTGAAGCAATCAACACCAGAATGCCATACGCATGATTTTGGTCCGGGTTGATTTGTGACCCCGCTAATATCAGCATGACAGAGCCCAAAAGACCAATCAAAACCCCCAATAATTGACGCTTGGAAACATAAACACCAAACAATACCATGCCAATAATCGCCGTTGCTAAGGGTGTCAAACCGTTGAGAATCGAGGCGACGGCACTGTCAATGTGGCGCTGCGCATAGGCAAACAGAAAGCTTGGAAAAAAAGTGCCTGCTAAGGCCGAAACACCAATCCAACGCCAATGGTGTTTCTTTATTTTTTTGAGCGAAGGCAAACCAAATGAAAATAGAATTAGGGAGGTCAGCACCAATCGCAGGGCCCCAAGTTGCAATTGGGTCAGGCCCACAAGTCCCTTTTTTATCAAAATGTAAGAGGTGCCCCATATAAGAGAAAGACCGAGAAGATAAAGCCATTTTTTATTCATCAGAAAAGAGGCTTAAGGCGTCCATGTGATCGTTTCCATAAGGGCTTTTATGTCCTCCCTAATGTAATCGATTGCAGGATAAAGAGAATCAAAATTCGGTTTGGTTCGGAAATAAAGTGCTCCAGCCAAAAAGTGTTGGAGGCTATCAGTCACATAAAACTGTGCCTGTGTCGCAGCATCTCCATTAATGGCAAAATATGTGCCGTAAACCTTTCTTCTTGGATCGATCAATGCCTGCTCCACAATATCACTTGCGCGCACTGAATGGTCATAAGTTCTTTTTTGCGCTTCAAAGAGCAGCTCCGATAAATTATCCGTGACTGGAATATAAGTCAAATAAAGCGCGGCCTTCATTTGGCTGTAATCTAGGATCACATTGCAGCCTTCTTTCATCCCTATTTTCGCCCAATTATTTTTATAAAAATCGAAAGGGCAGTCCGCCTCCATAGCACTGTACTTTGGCAGTGGGTAGTCCAGACGCAGCATCGCCGATGGCTTAACCACAACAGGTTCTTGGCAGGCGCACAAGGCCATCATAATGACTACAATAAATCCTATCCTAGGCCTCATTGGGAATGCTTACCTTAATTTGTTTGATCCTTTTATGCTCAAAGGACTCAACAATGAATTGATACGAGCCAAAAATAAGAGGCTCATCCTTCTTTGGAAAACCTCTTGCAATTTCTAGAATGAATCCTGCCAAAGTCTCCGCTTCGCCCTTGGCCTCTTCAAACACTTTGGGATCCTCGAGGTGAATCACACGGTAAAAATCTTTCAAGGCTGTTTTGCCTTCGAAAACAAAGTTTTGGTCATCTAACTTTGAAAAAATAAGGTCTTCATCATCAAATTCGTCAGTGATTTCGCCAACAATCTCCTCAATGATGTCTTCAAGTGTGATCAATCCACTGGTCCCACCATACTCATCTACCACGATGGCCAAATGCATTTTCATTTCTTTGAATTCATTCAACAGGTCATCCAGCTTTTTGTTTTCAGGAACAAAATATGGTGCTCTGAGCAGTGGCACCCAGTCAAATGTCTTTCGGTCAAAATGAGGCAAAAGGTCTTTCACATAAAGGATGCCCACGATGTCATCCATGGATTCATTATACACTGGAATGCGTGAATAGCCATGCTGCAAAATTAGCGGCATGATTTCTTTATACGACATTGCCACATCCAATGCAAAAACGTCCAAGCGCGGTCGCATCACATTTTTAGTGTCCGTTGCGCCAAAGGTCACAATGCCTTGCAAAAGTTTTTGTTCTTCATGAGAAGTATCCTCAGAAGAGGTCAACTGCAGCGCCTGTGATAATTGATCCACACTGATGCCTGATTTCTGAGTAGAAAAACGATTTTCTAAAAAGACTGTAATGTTCCGCATGGGCAGACTAATCGGTGCAAATATGGCAAACAACACCCGGATGGGTAGGGCCATCAATGTAGCAAACCGCACCTTATTGCGACTGGCATAGATTTTTGGCAGTATCTCTCCAAACAATAAAATCATAAAGGTCACCACCACCACCTTGAGCACAAAGAGCAAAGCTGGACTACTGACCGCCGAAAAAAGCCAAGAACCCATAGCATCAACCAGCAACACAATGGCAATATTGATCAAATTATTGGCAATTAGTATGGTGGCCAATAAACGCTTTGGGGTGTCGAGCAAATCTGCCACAAGCGTCATTTTTTTTGAGGGCTGGGCCCCGTCACTTGGCGTTAAGTCATGACTCGATAAGGAAAAAAAAGCGATTTCAGCCCCAGAAATGAGTGCTGAAAAAAGAAGCAATACAAGAACACCGATCACGCTCCAAATCTGAGGCAATACTGTCAACAATAGTAAAGGACTGGGAGGTTCTAGGTCCAAGGTGATTGATATTTAATTAAAACGGCAGGTCGTCTTCGTGTTGGTCGCTGCTGACGGCCTGGGGCGCAGAGACACTTTGCGGTGCGGCAGCGGGCGTACTAGAGGTTTGGGCCCCTTGGGCGCCACCCTCTGCTCTTGGCGTCAGAAAAGTAAAGTCTGTACATTGTACTTCTGTACTGTAACGATCGTTTCCTTGATCATCTGCCCACTTTCTGGTTTTGATCCGGCCTTCTACATAGACTTTATCTCCCTTTTTGAGGTACTTTTCACAGATTTCCGCACCCTTGTTGCGCACCACGACAGTGTGCCATTCTGTATTCGAAACCTTCTCCCCCGTCGTCCGGTTAGTATAGGTCTCATTTGTGGCCAGAGGGAACCGTCCAATACAGCCACCACCCTCAAAATAAGTAATTTTAACGGCGTCTCCAGTATGTCCGATCAACATGATTTTATTTAATGTGCCACTCATGATTTATATTTTTTACAAAATTAGATGTTGTGATTAAATATAACTAATTTTTAGCTGCGAAATGGCGTAAATTCGGAAATAAACCGCTCTATGATGACCGGCACAGGAAGCGCCTTAAGCGCTTCGGGGTGCAGCAGATCTCCTGGGAAAGACGCTTCATTCAATAGCCAAAACGTCACGAATAGTTTTTTATGTGTCAGACGGTGGACATAGGGCTCTGGGTTGTATCGGCGCATGGTGCTCCATTGCCAATCCTGTGTTATGAAGAGAAAGTCAATACTCGACAGCAGTGCCTCATGGGTTAATGATATTGTACTGTCTACCAGTGGAAACTGGTAAAGTTTTGGCCAAATACCTTTATCTGACCTAAGCTCCATTGTGGTCGCTCCATGAGCGGTCAAGGGCACAATGAAATTGAAGTGGTGCTCGGTGACCTTGACTTTTTTGAGTTTGACAGGCAAATCTGCCACAAGGCCATGAGCCTGAGCCTGGCAAATATCCGCCAACGGGCAACTCGTACAGCTGGGATTTTTGGGCTTGCACTGAAGTGCTCCAAACTCCATGAGCGCTTGATTGTGCTCCCCTGGCCGGTTCACATCTAATAATTCTTGGGCCAAAGCCTTAAATAGCCTCGCGCCCTTTGGCGTATTGATGGGTTCGTCAATACCAAAAATACGGCTCAAAACTCTGAACACATTCCCATCGACAACTGCTGTAGGCAAGTCATAGCAGATTGAGGCGATCGCACTTGCGGTATAGTCTCCAATACCCGGCAAGCCCAACAGACCTTTATAGGTCGCGGGAAAAACACCATGATACTCGGAGACAACTTTTTTGGCCGTTGCATGCAAATTTCGTGCTCGAGAATAATACCCTAGTCCTTGCCAAAGCTTTAAAACTTCCTCCTCCGTAGCGTGTGCTAATGCACCAACATCGGGGTAATTAGCCACAAAAGCCTCGTAATAAGGAGTCCCCTGAGACACCTGTGTTTGTTGCAGCATTATTTCAGATAGCCAAATCAAATAAGGGTTGCGACTTCCGCGCCAAGGCATTGTCCTTTTGTTTTTTAAATACCAATATATCAGTCGCTTAGATAATTCAGGAAAGGGCTCAATCATGACACAAAAATAGGGTTTATGTATTTATATTTTAATACTTTACGATTTGATTATTTGATTTTAAAATCCTTATATTTGTCGCCTTGAAAATGGAACCTGAACTATAACAAAAATTCATATTTAAAACAAGACAGAATGACCAAAGCAGATATCGTAGCTAAAATTTCCGAAAACTTAGGAATAGAAAAAGGTGACGTGCAAGCAACTGTAGAATCGTTTATGAATGAAGTAAAACATTCTCTAGAATCTGGTGAAAATGTATATTTAAGAGGGTTTGGCAGCTTTATCATCAAGACGAGAGCTGAAAAAACAGGAAGAAATATCTCCAAGAACACAACCATTAAAATACCGGCGCATAACATTCCAGCGTTCAAACCTGCTAAAGTGTTTGTAGAAGGAGTTAAAGCCAACGTGAAAGTTAAATAAAGTATCAACTCGTTCTGCTCCAGTAGAACATCTTAAATATTATGCCGTATGCCAAGTGGTAAGAAAAGAAAAAGACATAAGGTGGCCACGCACAAACGCAAGAAGCGTAGACGCGCCAACCGCCACAAGAAAAAGAAATAGTCTAAGACTAATTCTTTTTTATTAATACCCCAAAGTTCTTTGAAATCGAAATGAGTAGGCAACGTGCCGACTTATTTCTGCAGGTTATATCAATACCAATGTCATGTTGGCATTGATCCTGTGTTAAATTTTGTTTAATCCATCCCTATCCGGTCAAACGGTCGGGATAAAAATCGATAAAAACGTGAACTCAGAATTAATTATCAGATCCAGTTCACAACAAGTTGATTTTGCCCTTTTAAAAGATGGAAGACTAACCGAATTGCACAAAGAAGAAGAGAACAATAAATTTTCTGTTGGTGATGTGTTTATCGCCAAAATTAGAAAAACTGTTCCTGGTCTAAATGCCGCATTTGTTAATGTTGGCTATGAAAAAGATGCATTTTTGCATTATCATGATTTAGGCCCGAAAATCCTTTCTTCGATGGCATTCGTAAAACGTGTAAGCACAGGTAAATTAAGAGATTTCTCTTTAAAAGAATTCCCATTAGAAAAAGAGATTGATAAGAATGGCACCATCAACAGTGCCCTAAAAACGAATCAATCAATTCTGGTACAAATCGTTAAAGAACCCATTTCCACAAAAGGTCCGAGAATTAGCTCGGAGCTTTCATTGGCTGGTCGATACATCGTTTTAGTGCCTTTTTCTGACCGCATTTCTATTTCTCAAAAGATAGAAAGTAACGAAGAAAAAGAACGCCTAAAGCGACTTATCTTAAGCATCAAGCCCAAAGGATTTGGTGTCATCATACGGACTGTAGCAGAGGGTAAAAAAGTAGCAGAACTGGACCAAGATTTAGAAAATCTTATGGATCGCTGGACAGCGATGTGTAAAAAGCTACGAGGGGCGCACCACCCAAGCAAGGTGCTAAGTGAATTAAATAAAGGTGCCTCTATTATTAGAGACATGTTTAACGATTCGTTTTCGGCCATACATATCGATGACGAAACACTTTACTTACAAATAAAAGATTATGTGCAAGCAATTGCACCCAAAAAAGAGAATATTGTCAAGTTTTACGACAGCAAAGTTCCGATCTATGAAAAATTTGGGATCGAACGCCAGATTAAAACTTCGTTTGGCAAAACTGTTTCTGCCGCAAAAGGATCCTATTTAGTAATTGAGCATACGGAAGCCCTCCACGTTATTGACGTGAATAGTGGCAACCGCAGCAACAAATCAAATACTCAAGAAGATACTGCTTTAGAAGTCAACTTACTCGCAGCGAGTGAAGTGGCGCGGCAATTGCGATTGAGAGATATGGGCGGCATCATCGTCGTCGATTTCATCGATATGGCAAAAGCAGAACATCGCAAAAAATTATACAATCATCTTCGAGATGAAATGAGCGAAGACAAAGCCAAGCACAAAATTCTCCCCCCCAGCAAGTTTGGGCTGATTCAAATCACCAGACAACGCGTTAGGCCAGAAGTCAATATCAAGACTCGTGAAGAAAACCCTAACAGTCCCGTTGTCGGAGATGAAATTGAAGCTCCGATTGTTGTGGTACAGAAAATAAGTGAAGAGCTCAAAAAGCTCATCAACAAAGACTATAAAAGGATTACTTTAAACACACACCCCTTTATAGCAGCCTTTTTAACCAAAGGCTTTCCATCAGTGCGAACCAATTGGTTTATGGAGCACAAACAATGGATAAGAATTCAACCAAGAGATGCTTACACGTACCTCGAGTATCATTTTCAAGATCAAAATGGAAATGATTTATAGAGTAAAAAAACCCCTCATATGAGGGGTTTTTTTTTGCCCTAATGTTACTTCTGACACGCCTTCTAAAGCCTTATATTTATCCTATGAATCATGGCCATACGACTTTTACCGTTGCAGAGGCACGCGCAAAACTAGAGCGCTATTGTGCCTATCAAGACAGGTCCCACCGTCAGGTTGTAGAAAAATTAAAAGCCATGCGGATGATTCCGGAGGCTCAGGAACAAATCATCACCCATTTGATCGCACATAACTTCTTAAATGAGTCGAGGTTTGCACAATCTTTTGCACGGGGTAAATTCCGGATCAAAAAGTGGGGCAAGTCACGCATTACTTTAGAACTCAAACGTCATGATATTGGTCGGTATAATATTGCGCTCGCCCTAAAAGAAATCTCAGACGCCGATTACAGAGCAACTTTCGAAGAACTCGTCAGTAAACGCACACAACAGCTCAGTCATGAAACAAACAGTTATAAGAAAAAACGCAAACTGGTCGACTATCTCTTGTATCGTGGATGGGAGTCCCACTGGGTCTATGAGGCTGCGGCGGACTTAGATTGAACTTTAGATAGGTGACGATGCGTCCGCTCAATAGCTTGTTGGTTTTTGTGGTCAATCCACTTCTGTCCGCGCAACCGGCGCATCAATTGATCAAAATACCGCATGATCAGGACATTGTACAATGCCTTTGCCAAATGCTTTGGCTTTCGTGCAATAGACCGTAAACTCATCGAAAAGCCTGGCGTCACATACTTCATATAATGCCAATAGCCCTCAGGCATATACAGCAATTGACCATGTTCTAAAGTTCCCTTGAACCCCCTCACATATTTTAAGGCAGGCCATTGATCTTCATCTGGCTGAGACCAATTAATGTCTTCTCGGACAATGAGGGAATGGGCAATTTTGTACAGTAGTTTATTTTGCTTTTGATCAAAAAGAACCACCTCTTTCCTTCCTTGAAAATGAAAGTGAAAAATATTAGCCAAATCTATATCGTAATGCATGAATGTATGACTGTCTTGTCCACCAAAAAACAACATCGGCAAGCCCTTCATGATGGGCAGACCGAGATTAAAAGGGCGGTAATCTTGCTGCAGCTGCGGCACTTCCTTTAATAAATTCCAGAGAAAAATCCTGAATTTAGTCGGTGCTTTCTCCAACAGGTCAATATATTCGGCCATCCGCATAGTGGCATGAGGCTCGTTAAAACCATCTTTGTGGTCGACAGGACGATCATCATATAAAGGCACCTGTTTGTCGCCTGCAACTTCTTTGATGTAAGCAAAATTCCATTTGGTAAATGCCGGCCAATCCGCAATGGCTTCCTCAATGATGACAGGCCTTTGCTTTCGATAATACTTCGCCATGAAGTCTTCTTTCGAAATGGAAGTGACGCGGTCTATCTGCTCCAAATACATCAATACTCTATTTAATATGGTAACGTAATCCTACAAAAACAGCCCCTTTCGGCATGGGAATCAAATTCGTTTCTGAATATTCCTCACCCAATAGGTTTTCAATGGAGGCCTTAAATTCAAAAGATGATCTGCGGTAATTGATGGCAAAATCAACCACGCGAAAAGCATCTCCAGAGGCCCTCTCGCCATATTTCCATACCACGGTATGTTGCCATTTATTGGTCCAATTACTGGTCCAGGTCCCCACAGCACGATCCTTAAAAGAGTTGATGACGTATCTCGACAATTCTTCTGTAGGCACTTCTAAATCATCAGTGATATGGGTGTAACTCAAATGCAACTTCTGCCCCCTGCCTAAAACATCGAACGACCAATCGATTTCCGTTTCCCAACCTTGTGTTACTAAGCCCCTGACATTGGCTGCCTGCCATAAGTCATCTGGTGAGGGTTTGACGTAATCGATCAGGTTTTTTGAATCTCTCTGAAACCACGCTCCAGAAAAGGATAATGACCCCAACTGATAACGGGTTCCAAATTCCCACGAAAAAGCCTCTTCAGGCGAAAGATCCGCATCGCCAATAGTCGTAGGGTCGCTGTAAAATAGATCGGTATAGGTTGGTATGCGGTAGGTAAATCCAGTGTTGGCATAAATTCGCCAATCCTCCATAGGTGCCCAACCCAGATCTAAACCCGGGTAGGCATAAGTGCCAAAATCAGAAAAATTAGTGGCTGCGATACCCGGAATCACATCCACACTTTCATTGAAAAAGCGCATCCGGTGCTCAACAAACAAAGTTGTCGCAAACCGGGACCTTTGACCAAGATTATTGCTCGAAAGAAAAGTTTGGGTCAGGTCTAAGCCAAAACCTGTGGTGCCCAATCGAGAGTCAAAAACACCATTGACTTCTGCCGTTATTTTGTTGGTCGCATGCAAATTTCTATAGACCGTAGGGTCATTGCGCAAGTAGATGTATTCGTCCTGATTTCTGCGCCAATAGACGCGTGGCTTGAGTGTCAATTGACCCATAGACACTGCTGTGCTTAGGCCTAAGACACTGGTTTGTGTGGCCTCAAATTGGTCTGTCGCTGCCGGTGAGGCATAAAAACCATTGGCCCCAAAAGCTCTTTCGGAAAAACTACCAAGCAGATGCCAAATCTGACGACCCTGCTGATTAAAAACGCTTTTGAAGGCATAATTCGACTGGTCGTAATCAGTATTGTAGCGATAACCTCTTGACGTATTGCGCGAAAAATGCACCATGTGTGAGGCGCTTTCAGTAGAATGATAGGCAGTAGCACCAGCATTGATTTGTTGGAAAGAGCCCGATGAAAGGGCCACTTCAACACCGGCATCAAATCGAGACTTGGTCACTATATTTATTGCTCCAGTAAACGCGTTCTGACCATAAATTCGAGCTGCAGGTCCTTTAATGATTTCTATCCGCTCAATGAGTTCAAGAGGCAACGCGGCATTCAAGGTGTGGTGGCCTGTCTGCGCGTCATCCAATTTGATGCCATCAATCAGCAACAATGTCTGATCGAAGCTACCCCCACGGATGTACAAATCAGCTTGGGTACCCATAGCGCCCCGACGCCGGACATCAACCCCTGCAACTTGCTGCAATAAGTCCGGCAAACTTTGGGCTGGTGATGCGTCGATCATCTCCTTTGAGATAATCGTGATGGAGCGCGAATCCTCTTCGAATGGAATCATCAGACGTGTCCCTGTAAGCAAAACCTCGCCCAGCTCTTCTTGTGACGGTGGCTCCTGACTCCATGAAACTGCCGAAAATATAATGGTCAAAAACCCTAAAACTAATTTTTTCATATGCTTAAAGTTACAAATTAATTGACCACAAACGTTCACTTCCTGAACTTCGGTCAGCCTTTCAAACCAATCATGACATCAAAAAAAAGCCTCAAAAAATATGAGGCTTTAAATTATTGTATCGTTTCTAACTAGTCGGCCAGCACGATGACTTTATTGTCGACCATCTGCACGGTACCGCTGCTGATGGGCAGCAACCACTTTCCATCCTTTTGTGTAAACCTGTCTTTAAAGGCGGGCATAAATTCTGGATTTCCAGAAAAGGCAACAATACCTTTTCCTAAAGAGGACACAATTGCTGCGTGATTATTCAACATCTGAAACTCTCCATCCATCCCAGGAACCGTAAGGCTTTCGACCTCTCCTTGAACTAATGACGCTTCTGGTGTGACGATTTCTAAATACATAGGTATATCCGTTATGCTAATGATTAGGCTTCAGCCAACATTTTCTCTCCAGCCTCGATCGCTTCTTCTATGGTCCCTTTGAGGTTAAAGGCCGCTTCAGGCAAATGATCTAAAGCCCCATCCATGATCATGTTAAATCCTTTGATGGTTTCTTTGATATCGACCAATACTCCTGGAATTCCTGTAAACTGCTCGGCAACATGGAAAGGCTGTGACAAGAAACGCTGCACACGACGAGCACGGCCTACAGCCGACTTGTCTTCTTCAGAGAGTTCTTCCATACCCAGAATTGCAATGATGTCCTGTAATTCTTTATAACGCTGTAAAAGCTCTTTAACACGTTGAGCACAGTCGTAATGCTCATTGCCAAGAATGTCTGCAGAGAGAATTCGTGAAGTCGAATCTAGCGGGTCCACCGCTGGGTAGATGCCTAATTCCGCAATTTTACGAGACAAAACTGTTGTGGCATCCAAGTGCGCAAAAGTTGTCGCAGGAGCAGGGTCAGTTAAATCATCTGCAGGAACATAAACCGCTTGAACAGAAGTAATAGAACCTCTTTTGGTAGAGGTAATACGCTCTTGCATTGCGCCCATTTCTGACGCCAAGGTTGGTTGATACCCTACTGCAGAAGGCATACGACCCAATAGAGCCGAAACCTCAGAACCTGCTTGAGTAAAACGGAAAATATTGTCCACAAAGAAAAGAACATCCTTTCCTTGACCATCTCCAGCACCATCACGGAAGTATTCCGCAATTGTCAAACCCGATAAGGCCACACGCGCACGCGCTCCAGGAGGCTCATTCATCTGTCCGAAAACAAAGGTTGCTTTTGATTCTTTTAAGGCTTCTTTATCGACCTTAGCCAAATCCCATCCACCTTCTTCCATTGAGTGCATAAAGTCATCACCATATTTAATAATGCCGGACTCTAACATTTCGCGAAGCAAGTCATTACCTTCTCGAGTACGCTCACCAACACCAGCAAAAACCGATAAACCACCGTGTCCTTTGGCAATGTTATTGATCAATTCTTGAATCAAAACAGTTTTTCCAACACCGGCACCACCAAAAAGTCCAATCTTACCCCCTTTGGCATATGGTTCGATAAGGTCAATGACTTTGATTCCAGTAAACAACACCTCAGTAGAGGTTGACAAATCTTCAAATTTCGGTGCATCGCGGTGAATAGATAAACCGGCATCTCCAGTTTTGGGTAAGTTTCCAATACCGTCAATAGCATCTCCAATCACGTTAAAAAGACGACCATAAACATCGTCACCAATTGGCATCTGTATTGGCGCTCCTGTCACCATAGCATCTACCCCTCGGCTGAGACCATCGGTAGAGTCCATAGAGATCGTACGCACTGTGTTCTCACCAATATGTGATTGCACTTCTAAAATGAGCGTTTGGCCATTATTCTGAACTTCTAAAGAATCATAAATTTTTGGCAATTCTGCGCCACTGGCAAACGCGACATCTACCACGGGGCCAATAATTTGTGCGACTTTTCCTGTAACTTGTGACATGCTGTACTTGGTTTATTTTAAAGTTTGTCTGGAGTCCATCTTTCACCCCATTAAATCGGTGCAAAGATAGGTCTTTCGCAACAAAAAATACAACGCAAAAACGCAAAAATTTTTCAGTGTAATCCCCATCAAACAAAAAAAACCCTCCAAGCAATTTGGAAGGTTTTTTTTAAAAATTCGTTTGTTGCGCCTATTGCAATTCCGGAGAGTAGTTTACCGGAAAGTCATTGGCACGCGCCACACGACCCGCTGCAACGAAGTTCGAGCCATAGGTCGCATCGATAGCCTCTAAAAATCTATTGGCCATCAAAGCATATCCTCGCGCAGTCAAGTGCACGCCATCAAGGCTTACCAAGCCACCAAATACGAGGTCGGTGGACATGGTGAAACTGTCAAACACAACGCCACCGGCAGAAGCATCTTGAAGGATGCCCTTAAGGTCAACTTTCGCAAGACCTTTACTGGCGACAAGCGCATCAATAGTTGTATTGTAAGCATCCGTAGCATTCAAAACAGACTGAGTTTCGCTGTCTGTGAGCACCCAATTATCCGCCAAAGGATAAGTGATCCCATTTACTGATAATTGGCCTGCAGTCTCGGCAGGAACCCCAAGACCCACGAGGGTCGCAAAATGGTCTTCGTTAAGTGTCGCAATAACACCAGAGCTGGTCAATACCAAAAGATCTTCGGCTGTCGCTTGACGTGATTGACCATACTGCTGTGCCAAAAGACCCGCGGTTAATGGATCTAGTCCTCCCGCCTGAAGCACAGCATTAAGCTGATCCGCTAGGTTTGGCAAACTCTCGTCAAAAATCACTACTGGACTCGCTTCCGTTTCTGAAAACACAATAGAACGTTCAGGAAACCCTAAAAACGCAAAAGCCTGATTAAGTGGTACAAAAGTTGCGTTTAGAACCGGAATCTGCGGTCCAAAATCGGGATTGGCTGGCGATAAAGGCGCGAAGGGTACTGTCGTAAAATAGGGCAGTGATGTGACGTAAGGCACATTACCCACAACACCCTTTGCTCCGTTAGCGGTAAGCGCATCTAATGTCGCACTTAAAGCTGCAGCAAAAACATTTGGATCGGTAATGTCGTTACCACCATAAGTGGTCGGATCAAAATTGCCTGTTTGGTCTACTCCACTACCACCAGAAGTTGCATATTGTAGAACATCGTTGCCCCCAAATTCAGATAAGGTGAAAAACGTCGGCCCTTGTGCTACAGCATCCTCTAACATAGACGCATCAGGCGAACTCGCCATGCGCGCAAAATAGGGATTAGCCAGTCCTAACGGCACTCCCGCTAGGTTGCCATATCCATTGGCCAAAAAGTGAAAACTCTTCGATCCAGGAACACCGACATTGTTGAAGACCCCTGCCGCAACATTCGTCACTTCAGTTGTCGGGCCGGCCTCCAAAACCGCAGGCCCTGCGCCATTAAAATAAAGTCTAGGATTAGCAATTAAATTGCCGCCATAGAGCAGTCCTCCAACATTATCACTGGTGTAGGGTTGGTTGAAATCACCTCCGCCTGCAGCAGAAAAACTTTGGGCTAGAATGTTTGGAAACGAATTCATCTGACTGGCCTTAAACAAGGCACCATCTGTAAATCCAGCCGTAAAAGAAGCTCCTAGAGCTACATAATTCGAAAAGTCAGCCTCACCTGCAGTGAGCATCACTTCAGTTGTTGTTTCTTCGGGAGTCGTGTCGCTTTCACAAGCAACGAATCCTAAAGTCAACAATGCAATTCCTAAATATTTAAATTTCATAGTCAATGTGATTAAAGATTATTAATGGTCCAAGACAAGTAGTACATAGAACCGATGTTACCCGTACCAAATGCCGTATTGTACTCGTCACCCAAGACATTAGCAGCACCAAGTTTAAAGGTAGATTTAAAGAAGTCTGGCATGCGGTAGTTCAGCTGGACATCTACAACGTTGTAGGCCTCAATTGTTCCATTGCCAAATGTTGCTTCCCACTCATACGACCCTGTATAACGCCATGCCGTATTGAAACCAAAGTTTTTGAAAACCTCTGTATTACCAAACTGCATCTTTATTCTGTCTTGTGGCGTATTAAAGTTGGTATTGAAATCAGAATTATTGCCTTCACGATCCTGGACAGCATAAGTATAACTACCCGCTAGATCATAACCGCCGAATACTTTAGTACTGATCCCAATAGATCCTCCATAAGAATTGATTTCTTCTTCCGAGTTGGTATAGGTTTGGAATACTTGATAATCCCCGCTGGCAATTGCAGCAACAGCCAATGGTGTTCCGTCGGGCAATGCTTGAGTTAATCCAACATCACCGTATAATGGCGCAATGACCGTTTCGTTTGAGATGAAATCATTGTAAGTGTTATAATACCAATTGGCATCTATAATGATTTTACCCAGTTTTCCGCGATAACCGAAGTCAATCGAGGTGACCTGCTCAGGCTTTACGAAATTAGAGTTGGCCACTTCCAGAGCACCAACGTTACCTGTTGCTGCAAAGGCACCAACTGAACTCGCAAAGAAAGAGTTTTCGTAAGCAATAGTACTGTTTGACGAGAGACTTGCAGCCCCCGTAATGGCCTGACCCGTTGGGCTTAGGGCATAATCACGAACGTCGCGTTCTGGGTTGTTGCTGGCTCCTCCAACAAGGACAGCACGTCCCACATCTAACCCGATATAAAGATCTTGAGTTGTTGGGTTTCTAAAACCAGTCTGCACAGAAGCGCGGATGTTGTGGTTATCTGCTAATGTAAAACCAGCAGCTAATCGGGGCGAAAAGAATCCATCAAAGAGTTCAGATTTGTCATAACGGACAGAACCTGTAAGTTTTAAATCTAATTGGTCTGCCAATTGAAATTTCTTCTGCATTTGGGTATAAAAGCCGATCTCAGAATAATCAATCGGTCCATCGCTATCGGTATAAATCGTTCCAGAAGAGTTCAGACTATAAGTTCTGAACGATCCGCCAACTTGAATTTCAACAGGCTTGAACAACTCACTAAAGTTGTAATTATAATCAGCGTGATAAATTTTTGAGTTATCCTGAAACTTGGATCCGGTGGAAAGATTGGGATCATTGATGCTTGTATTGAACGCATTGTTGTAGCCGTCAGATCCTGGCTCAAAACGCCCTGTATCCGCTGTCTGTCGTGCAAAAGCATGTGCCTGATCAGGAGTCAATCCAGCATATAGCTGACCTTGTACAAACGCCCCAGCGTATTCGCCAAACCAGGTTTGGTCATTCTTCCATGCACGGTTGATATTGATCCCCGTAAAAATCATGTCGTAACTGTCTCCAGCGTCGTCTTCGGTCACATATCCACGCACAAAGAAATTGTCATTCTTGACTTCTAGTTTATGCTGTGTCATGACAAAATTATCGATGGCATAACGGTTGGCTCCTTGATACAAGGTAGATCCAGTTCCGTACTTTCCAACATAAGAGATTTCTAAATCATCCTCGAATGGGCGGTAGTAAAGACCCCAATCTGCTTTGATACTCTGCGCTTCGTAATCAGTCAAGTCAGCCTCATTGTAACCTGTACGGCTTACATTTTCAGAAGGCACTAATTGCTCTGCTCCGGCGGGCAAGATGCCTAGTCCCACTAAAGCTTGAGCAACACCGTTCAAGTTGGTCGAAACCTCATCTCCGTATACATTCACACCGTCATAGTTGATGGCGCCTCGATCAGCTCCGGTCCCAACTTTGCCCGCTGTGTTGTTGGCCCCCCAATCTGTACCAGAAAGGTAACCCACGTTCAATTTAGCGGCAAATTTATCATTAAATTTATGTCCAATACGCATGCTGACATCAGTGTAAGGATTATCACCTACGGCTTCTTGGGAGGTAAGTCCCTGCTTCAGTGAAACACTAATACCTTGGAAATCAAATGGGCTTTTACTGCGCATGAATAAGATACCATTGAACGCATTCGCACCATAAAGGGCAGATGCTGCACCGGGAAGGATTTCTACACTCTGTACATCGGTATCAGTCATTCCTAACAAGTTTCCTAGAGGAAAGTTAAGTGCCGGTGCTGAGTTGTCCATACCATCGACCAATTGCATGAAACGCGTATTGGCAAATGTGGCAAATCCACGTGTATTGATCGACTTAAATGTTAAACTGTTGGTGTTGATGTCTACTCCTTTGAGGTTCTCAAGGCCATCATAAAAATCAGCCGAAGCCGTATTTTTTATTTCCTTCAATCCAAATCGCTCAACCGTAACTGGAGATTCAAAAATACGTTCTGGCGTTCGTGACGCAGAGAGGACAACCTCGTCCAATTCAGAACCCTCGACCAATGTGATCGAAAGTGATTGGTTATTGGCAGCGACAGAAACACGCTGCATGGCATATCCGATGTTACTGATCTCCAGGGCAAATGGCGGTTCTGCATCTACCAAAAGAGCAAAATTCCCGTCAAAATCTGTAGCTGTACCAGAACCTGTTCCGACAGCGACCACATTGGCGCCAACAACAGGAATTCCTGATTCATCGACCACAGTTCCACGAACGTTGGTCTGCGCATAAGTAATGCAGCTTATCAAAAAGCTACATAAGAACAACACGTTTTTCATAATATAGTTTAGTTAAATTTTGGTTAAATATACTTATAAAAATTACTGATAAGTCAATTTAAGGCGGGTTTTTTTGTTTTATCGACAACTCCACCAACGGCTGAAGAGCCTGAATGATCGGTGATATTTTACTTAAATCAGTGGCTCACAATAATGTCTGATCGAGGTTTTGAACAAAGTCAAAACACGCCTCATCAATTCGTGATCAGAGGCAATTGATCGCCCATCAATTTCCACCACTGGTGTCAATTCACCCATCGTTCCTGTCGCGAAAACACCATCTGCATTATACATTTCGGACAAGCTGAGGTCTGCCTCCTTGATCTTGATGTCGTTTTGGCCACAAAGATCAATTACTGTTGCTCTTGTGATTCCAGGCAAACATGCATGGGCATATGGTGTGTAGACCGTATCCCCTTTAACCGCAAATAAATTACTCCCGTTCAATTCCGCCACAAACCCGCGTTGGTCGAGCATTAATCCCGCATCTTTTCCTGCTATATTTGCTTGGATTTTGGCCAAAATATTATTGAGCAAATTATTGTGATGGATTTTACTGTCTAAAAATTCTGGACCATTACGCCTTTGACTACTGGAAATCACTTTAATGCCAGAAGCATTGTCATAGACCAATGGTTTGAATTCTGCCAAAACTATCAAACATGAGCCCTCTTGATTGAGTCTTGGATCCATGCCGCTGGTTATTTTTTCTCCACGAGTGAGTGTCAACCGTATGTGGGTCTGGTCCGTCATGTTATTGGCCGCTAGTGTTTGCGCAATTGCAGAGCGCACAAATTCCTTGGAAGGGATATCAGCAAAGGCCAGTGTCTTGGCTGAGGCCAATAATCTATTGAGGTGGTGATCCAAACAAACTATACCCTCAGGATAAACTCTGAGGCCCTCCCAAACCGCGTCTCCACCCTGGACCACACTATCAAAAACCGAAACTTTGGCTTGATCTCTTGGATAAAGACGGTCTTTAATGAAGATTTTTAAATTGGCATTTCTAGGGTCAAATTTTTGTAGCATATTATTTTGTATTGATTAAAACTTCTTCACGAAGTGCTTGATAATAAGGTAAGGCTTCTGACAATATTAATTCGAGAGGTTCCGAAAGAGTGATTTCACGTGACTCTTGGGGCAGGAAACCGGTACTCTGATGCACATTGCCATACCAGTAAGGAGCCCATATGCCGTCAGCAGGATTGCCCCCTTTTGGCCAGCGCAGCATAGAACGATCAAAATCAAAACCCAGAACACCACACATTTGTGTCAAATAATGTTCTGGGGCTCTTAATAATTCATCACTCTCTATCACCAGTACGGGCGCCTTGTGGCGTTTCAAAAATTGGTACAAGCCAAAGGCCTTTTTTATCCCAATAGCCTCTAGCGTTGGATCAGGGATGACCTTAGAAAAAGAATGGATTAATTTCTTGGGGTGGCGAATGAGAATGATGTTGGTCCAGTCCAAAAGATATTTTGGCTCCTCTTCGATGCAATGATGGGCCATACTTTTCGAAAAAACCAATTTTTCTTGGGCCAGTTTTTCTAACCTCTCAATGACCTGATCCTTGTTATGAGGCATTGCCTTCTGGATTTCTTCATCCATTGGATGACTGGATCGATCCGAGACCTGCCGCAAATAATGGCCATAGAAAGGCTCGTCTACCACAACAAAATCTGGATGTTGCGCAAAACTATACATCAAAGCTGTTGATATATTTCTTGGCCCCGAGAGTAAATTAAAAATCCTTTTCATCATGCTAAAAGTAAGTATTCAAAAACAAACTAAAAACATCAATTCATGTTTTTGGCATGCGCCATTGAAAGATCAAATTTAGAATTTCTCAAAAATCGCTTTAGTTGATTTAATGCTGGCGGTTAGGACTTCTTTCCAAAATCAAAACTTACAGTATCTGTCAATTAAATATTATTTGGGCTATTTCTTTTCTTAACTTAGTCCTCCGATAGACTAAGGCCATGAGCAACATCGAAACCAACCCTGTTTTAGACCGACTGCCACAGCATCTGCTGCAATACATCAAGCCTCAAAACTATAATGATTATACGGCTATAGATCATGCTGTTTGGCGTTATGTCATGAGGGTCAATGTCGCACACCTTCCACGGTTAGCGCACCAATCATACCTCGCGGGTCTCGAAAAAACTGGCATATCAATAGATTGTATTCCGTCCATGTATGGCATGAATCGGATTCTTCAAGATATTGGATGGGCGGCTGTCGCAGTTGATGGTTTTATTCCTCCACAAGCCTTCATGGAATTTCAGGCTTATAATGTTTTGGTCATTGCCTCTGATATTCGTCAGATCAATCATATTCAATACACTCCTGCGCCTGATATCATTCATGAAGCTGCAGGACATGCCCCTATAATAGCAAATCCTGATTATGCAGAATATCTGCGTCGGTTTGGAGAAATCGGCAGCAAAGCCATTTCTTCAGCCCTAGATTTTGAGCTTTATGAAGCGGCCCGAAAACTTTCCGTCTTGAAGGAATCAAAAAACCCCAACCAAAGCGACATCGATGCGACAGAAGCCCACATTCAAGCGTTACAGAGCCGAGATGAAGCCCCAAGTGAAATGGCACAAATCCGCAATTTACACTGGTGGTCTGTAGAGTATGGTTTGATTGGCACCCTCGAGCACCCCAAAATTTATGGTGCTGGACTGCTGTCTTCGATAGGGGAAAGCACGGCTTGTTTTTCGTCCAAAATAGAAAAAAGACCCTACACTCTTGAGGCTGCTCGTCAAGGATTTGACATCACAAAGCCTCAGCCACATTTGTATGTCACGCCAAATTTTGCCCATTTGAGTCAAGTTTTGGAAGAATTTGCCAACACCATGGCTTTGCGCACAGGGGGCTACAGCGGGTTGGTTAAGGCCGTAAATTCAAAACAATTGGCTACAGCTGAACTCAGTACAGGATTACAAATTTCTGGAGTATTTACCCGTATTCTAGATCAAGAACGCACAGTACGATATATACAAACTACTGGGCCAACAGTGCTGTCCCATCAAAACAAGACCCTTATTGGTCATGAATCGAGCAGCCATCCAGATGGTTTTGGCTCGCCAATAGGAAAACTAAAGGGAATTAACTTGGCTATTGAGGACATGAGTCCTAGAGATCTAAAACAGTACAATATCTACGAAGGAGAAGAGGTGGATCTTGAATTTGAAGGCGGGGTCCGTGTCCAAGGTGTCATCATTACAGGAACACGAAATTTACAAGGCAAAATCATGCTCATCAAACTCAACAACTGTCGGGTCACTCTAGGAGAAGAGGTCTTATTTGATCCCAGTTGGGGGGTATATGATATGGCTGTTGGTAAAAAAGTCACCTCGGTCTTTGCCGGGCCAGCGGACACCAGCAGTGTTGATTTATCTATCGATATCAGTCGTTATGACGCTGAACAAAACGACAGCACGAGTGCTTATGACGCTTTGATCAAGCTCTACCAAGTGGCACAAGACCACCATACCGCGCAAACACTAAATGCGCAAACCATTGAATATATTTGTCAAGAACTCGATAAAGCCCATGCCTCTGATTGGCTTTTGCCATTAAATTTATTACAATGGACTCTGGAAAATAATGATCTAGGCACTGCAGAAAAACTGGAAAGCATCTTGGCCTCAAAGGCCCAACAGTTTCCTGGTATAGCCCACCTTATTGATCAAGGCATGGCACTATTACCAAAACAATAACTCAAATGGAATGAAGTCAGGACAATCACTTGGCCCACCGGGTGGCTAGAAGTGCATGCTCAACTTCATCTCTAAAGCCCAAGCATCTGCTGCCTCAGGCTCTTTTGAGCAGGCTTGTCTCCCAGCCAAATCGCAAAAAGTGCTTGCTTAAAAGCCAATCCGGTAAAACTTCCCCGAACTTGTGTATTTTTAGACAGCGTGGTGCCTTCTTCAGGGTGATAACGCAGCATGATTTCGTCGTTTGGTTCAAAGGCATCTGAGAGGAATTCTTTAAAGCTTTGGATATCTTTTGCGGTATAGTCTCCCACCGAGGTATTGTCAAATCCCTCTTCCAAGGCTTCGATAAAGCGATCTCGGGTGACCAGGCCAGAGGCAATCACAATGCGGATCGCCATGGGCGTGTCGCTGGTGACAATCTCAGCCGCATCACTGCTTTGCTCAGGTAAATACAAGGCCCCAACATACAAATCTAAAAAGCCTAGTTTTTCACGCAGACCGCCGCCGTTGAGTCCTAACTCAGTCCCACCGATTGAAAGCTTTTCAGGAAAATCAAACCCTTCGATATTTTTGGATTGCGAATGACCCCTGGACATAAAAAAGAGTAACAGAACCGTAAGCCATAATTTAAACGTGCGCATACTTTTTTATATTTCCTCTAAGATAAACCATTTATTGTCAAAGCGCATCCCGTTTTTTCTTGTAAATTTTCCGCCATAGCGGCCAAAACATTCCATCCGCTCACCCACGAGAAATTATTCGGCGGTGGTGATTTGTTCCACGAAAGGGTTGTTCTTAAACCATTTCACAATTTCAAGCTATTCACCATGATTGGCGGCTAAATGACGTATGAAATATTCAATAATTAAATTAAAATTTCAGTTATTTTGCCCTTAAAGACAGTTAATTATTTTTCGATGACATTAAGTAAAAAAATAAGAAAATCCCGAAAGAAAAATGGGTTGACCCAATTAGATCTTTCTGAAAAATCAGGTGTTTCTCTGAGAACCATCCAACGAATAGAAAATAACGAAGTAACCCCCTCGATTTATTCATTAAAGAAAATTAGTGAAGTGCTTAATGAAGACTTTAGTTCCATAGAAACTAAAACAATTTTTAAGAAAACCTTTATCCTCGTTTTGTTAGGAATTATTTCATTAACAACTGTTTTTTATTATTTCGGGGTTAAAGAGTTGCCTCCACCAACTGTAGATTATTGGAAACAAGTTTACCAAGAATTGAACACTTCTGATGGGGGTTACATTAAATATTACGATACAAACTGTTATGGTTCAGATGGAACAGATTGTGACATCATTGTTTTAAAGTACTTCAATGAAAATATACAATGGAAAACTACAATTGGAGGGAATTCATGGGATTATGTTGAGGATGTTCTAGAAATCGAGGACGGATAC
>ENA-OUOG01000793-OUOG01000793.1-marine-metagenome-genome-assembly--contig:-NODE-793-length-39814-cov-7.446687_pt1 | contig 39814 bp, 35 predicted proteins | sample MGYA00248635_ERZ508505 | MGnify/ENA primary metagenome ERZ508505 (study PRJEB26176, sample SAMN06267871) | marine metagenome | isolation source: Saanich Inlet, British Columbia, Canada | place: Pacific... | reverse complement strand
CTTACGTTTGGAACAATGAACAATCTGATGCCTCCCTGATAAATCGCGGTGCTGAAACTGAGGTTTCTTGGATAAATGCAAATGGTCGAAATTTATCAACGCTCTATAAAGTTCCCGCACAGAATGATTGTGGAACTTGTCATCAGTCAAATAATCAAATAACTCCTCTTGGACCTAGTCTAATGAATTTAAATCGAACTGTGTCAAGAGAAGGGACTGATATAAATCAATTGAAGCACCTGCAAAACGTTGGAATACTTAACGAATTTGCTCTTCAGGACATTCCAACAATTGTAAACTATAATGACATAAATATTCCTTTAGATCAACGAGGAAGAGCTTATTTAGCAATGAACTGTGCTCATTGCCATAATCCTGATGGGTGGAATAGGTCGAGTGAAAGAAGGTTTGATTTTAGTTTTGAAATTCCATTAAGTGAAACCGGCATTTTAGATAAAAAGGAAAAAATCTCTAGAACAATGGCTAACGGACGGATGCCATTTAACGGCACTACTATGCTTGATGAAGAAGGACTTGAGTTAATCCAAGAATATTTACGTGGACTTTAAGTGCTGGCTAAATGCCACACAGATGCGCCAGCAAAGCGTGTCACATAAGTGTGCCATTGCCTCCCTCCTATGTGGCTAATTGGCCTGACGCTGCCTAGAATAAAATGCTGAAGCTAAACCCGAAGCTGCTTAACATAAAACTGTAAACATTATATAACTTTCTTCTAGATTTGCGGTAATACGAGCACAGCGAGCCTGCCTGTCGGCAGACAGGTATTTACACATAAGATCAGATATATAACTGTGTGTTCGCTCTAGCTTGGCTGAGTTGTATATCGGTACGATCTTATGTTAAGGCAAATTACGGACAGCCCTTCAATTGCTTATTCTACACGAACAAACTTTCTATCATTATCTTATCTTGCGAAAGTTTTCAAAACAAGGTCATTTAATATGAGGCGAAAAATTCCAGAATCAACGCTGCCCAAACTCAATCGTTCGCAAATGATTACTTCCGAAGGCTTACAGAAATTAAGGGAAGAACATGATCACTTGTGGCGAGTTGAACGTCCAGACGTTACCACTAAGGTGACATGGGCCGCAAGTTTGGGAGATCGTTCAGAAAATGCCGATTACCATTACAACAAAAAACGCCTGCGAGAAATTGATAATCGCGTTAGTTATTTGCGTAAGTGTATTGATGACTTTAAAGTTATTGACTACCAGCCCAGCCAAGCAGGAAAAGTAAGTTTTGGTGCTTGGGTAGAAATTAAAAATGAGGCCAAAGGTCTTCAAAACCGTTTTCGTATTGTTGGTTACGAAGAGTTAATAGGTAACAAAGATTATATCTCTATGGACTCCCCAATGGCTAAAGCGCTTCTTGAAAAAACTGTTGGAGATGAAGCTATCGTTAAAACCAAAATGGGTGATTTTGTATGGAAAATCCTCAAAATAGAGTATCAGAAGTAGTAGAACCAAAATAGATCGATACAGTTGGATTTCATACACGCGATGCTCAAGCGGTAAGATTTAAATCATTATTAAGAGTAATTGCGCCTCTCTAAAAATAAATCCAAATAATCTGAACAACTGACGGTGCATTCTGTTTACTAGAGAAATAAAACTATATCGACCATGAAAAAATTAAATAACCTTTTTGCTATCGGACTTATTACTGTTTTTGCTTTTGGCTGTGGCGCTAAAACCACAGAAAGCACTGAAACTGTATCTGAAGAAGTAGTTGTTGGAGCCCCAGCACAAGATATTATTGACTTAGCTGTTGGAACCGAATCATTATCTACACTAGTAGCTGCAGTGAAAGCCGCAGGTCTTGTAGAGACATTACAAGGTGACGGCCCATTCACTGTATTTGCACCAACTAACGCTGCTTTTGCTGCATTGCCTGCAGGAACTGTTGAAAGCTTGTTGAAGCCTGAGAACAAAGATCAGTTAATCGCTATCTTGACTTACCATGTAGTAGCAGGAAAAGTGATGTCTACAGATCTTTCTGACGGCATGAAAGCCGCAACCGTAAATGGTGCTGAAGTGACTATCACTACGGCTGATGGTGCCAAAGTAAATGGTGCTAACGTTGCTGCAGCTGATATTGTAGCTTCTAATGGCGTAGTTCACGTAATTGACGCGGTAATCTTACCTCCGTCAAACTAGAAAATTGATTTAATCAATATTAAAAAGGCCCTTATTTGAGGCCTTTTTTTGTTAGTGCTCACTCCTACGCAGTCTGATAGTACTTCTCTATACACAAACTGCCTTCAAGCCAACAATCTTTCTTCTCTTGAATCCGTATCTTCGCAAAAAAAGGAAGATGCTCAAAGCGGTGATTTTTGATATGGATGGGGTGATTATCAACAGTGAGCCACTGCATCACCGTGCTTATCATGCCATGTTTGACGAAGTGGGCGCTGATGTGTCTGCTGAGCTATATAACTCGCTCACGGGGAAGTCTACCCTCAATGTGTGTAAAGAGATAAAGGACCTGTTTGAGCTTCCACATTCGCCTGAGGCACTAGTCACCATCAAGAGACGTCATTATGATGTCATTTTCGAGAATGATAAGACTTTCGACCTAATCAAGGGAGTGCGCACATTGATCGAGCATTATTACGAACAGGGACTTACACTAGTACTAGGATCTTCTGCCACGATGGTCAGCATAGAACGGATTTTCAAGCGCTTCGACCTTAACCCCTATTTCAAAGCCAAACTCAGTGGTGCGGAGCTCAAGGCATCAAAGCCTCATCCGGAGATCTTCATTAAGGCGGCAGCAGCTACGGGCTTCAGGCCCGAAGAATGCATCGTCATCGAAGATGCTACTAATGGCATTGAAGCTGCCAAGGCTGCCGGAATCTTTTGTGTAGCCTTCGATAGTGAACATTCTAAAAATCAAGACTATAGCAAAGCTGATTTGGTGATCAATGATTTTGAGGCCATTCACTACGATCTGATCAAGGAGATTTTCAAGAGGGTTTAGTGATGATCATCTACAACCGTCATTCTGAACTTGCGTGTCTGCCGACATAGGCAGGTTTCAGAACCTGATATCTTAAGCCAACGGCACTTTATAGACCCTGAAATAAATTTAGGGTGACGAACATTTTAGTATTCGTCATCCTGAGTAAAACGAAAAGGCTCCAAGTTGCTTCACGAATCTTCAGGGAATTACCGCCTGTCGGTAGACAGGGAGCTCGCCAATTGAATGAACAGATTCTTCATTGCGCTGTGCTTCATTCAGATCGCTTGCGCTGAAGCTTCAGCGAAGGCGCAATGACGTACAACAAAGAATAAACGGACTACTTATTCGTCCAAACGTTATCCTTGGCATCCTTATCTGGGAATCTTTGTCCTGGATCGAGCGTAATTTTTGAAATCTTTCTACCTCCAAAAGCGAGTTTGGCGGTATACGTTCGGCTTCCATTCATCCAAACATCAACTGGGTAGGTAACAATGGCTGTATGATCATCTACCATTACTGCGTTCTTCATGGATTTGATCGTAGGCCCGGAAGTTTCAAATTCTACTTTCAGTACAACAGGAGAAGGCATTTCACCCGCTTGATGTACCGTAACTTCCGTATTGTTTCCAGTCTTAACGTTCTGGATTGATCCTTCTACAGACTCAGTGGTCCATAACCAATAATACCAAAACCACTCTAGATTTTGATCTAATTCGTTGTTCATGAAAAACATATAATCCCATGGAGATGGGTGCTTAAACGCCCACACTTCTGAATACTTTTTCATGGCAGCGATGACTGCATCATCACCAACAATACCGCCTAGCATAGACAACATGGCCGGTGCTTTACTATAGGTTTGATAACCATAGCCATTCCCTCCATAATTGGCATTCCACATCATGGTAGCCTCATCTTCTCCGCCACTTACTCTACCATAACTCATTCCTCTACCATCCAAATTGAAAGGCACGCCTCTTCTATCATTAGCAGAGAGAATATTCATGTAAGAGTTGAATCCTTCGTCCATCCAACCATATCGCGTTTCGTTGGTACCCAACATCATCGGCCACCATTGGTGTGCAATTTCATGATCAGCAGCACCTTGATTCGAATTCACGACCATTGGATATTCCATACCTGCACTCGGTCCATCTTGAAAAGTCAGTTGTGGGAAAGCGTAAGGCGCCCATAGGTTAGAATAAAACTCTAAGGCATGTCTTCCTAATTCCCCTGCACGAGCAAATCGATCCGCCCTCTCCGGTAGGTAGAACATGTGGATTGGTATCTCTCCTTTTCCAGGGATTGTAGCACGTGTGGCTTTCCAGATGAATTCATTGGAAGTGGCCCATGCAAAGTCGTTTACTTGCTCTGCCATATAATGCCAGGTGAGACTCTCTCCGGTAGTAGTCGCTTTTCCAGCGCCTCTTTCATCTTCACCTACGATGGTAATCTCATCATCTGAGTCAGTAATCTTTGCGATACGTGCTCTAATTGGTGCCATTAAAACGTTTTCTGGATTTTGGAGTACACCAGTCCCACTCACTAACCAGCCCGCAGGTACAGTGATTTTAACATCAAATCGGCCGAAGTTATTGAAGAACTCAGCAGGCCCTAAATATGGCTGGGTTTTCCATCCTCTTAAGTCATCAAATTTGGCTACACGGGGAAACCATTGCGTTGGCTGAAAAAGTCTTCTTTGCCAACGTTGCGTCATTCTATGGGCATTGCCTTTCTCTCCGCCTGGTAATTTCGTGTTCCAATCTATGGCTAAAGTAGCTTTGCTGTTTGCTGGAATTGGATTGGCTAAAGAAATGTAAGCCACAGTTTGCTGCAGACCTGATGCTTCTAATCGCGGTGCCAATTGAACACCTCTTTGACGTGGTCTAGGAATTGGATCAAGATCTACTAGATCACCATTAACGGTAATTCTAGTGACCACCATACCATCCGTTGTTTCTGCCGGTCTAGATGAGCCCCGAGGAACATCTGCTCTGAAAATATTATGATCCAGTTTTAAAACAATCATAGTCATCTCAACAGGACTATTATTATGTAAGGTGATCGTTTCGCTTCCCGTTATCACCTGAGTATTAGGGTTTAGACTTGCATCGATATCATAGTCCGTCTGGATTTGCCAATAGTTCTCACCAGGACTTCCAGTGAAATCACGGGTGCCTTCAGCAAAGGCTTTGCGAATGGTATTCGTCATTGGCACATCCGTACGAATGGCCCTTTTCGAAGTTTCTAAAGATTTCCGTAGGGGAACCTTCTTTTGTGCAATGGCAAAAGTGCCTGAAAATAAAAATAGACAGATAAGTAAACGTGAGATCATGTGGCTAGTCTTTAAGTTTTTTGACAATAAGAACTAAACTAGCCAATAAAGCTCAAATTCTATAACGCTAATTATAAGTGCGGCTTATTCTATTTGCAGCGTTTCTGATGGATTGGTTCTGGCTGCCTTCAAAGAAATGTAGCCAACTGTCAGCATGGTGAGTAACAAAGTCGTCATAAGACCGATGGCAAAAATGTCCCAGCTCAATGGAATTCTGAAGACATAATTAGACAACCCCAGGGTCATTGGTTATGGTAAAGGACCAAGTATTTTATGTGTCAAAAAGTGTCAAAAGCTTTGATCATCAAGGTCATAAGGTAACATGCCTCTCTGTGGAATCACCCATTTATCAGGAAATGAGAGGCTTGTCGGCAGGAGATGATTTTTCCTGTAACGGAAAGAATTATCACATCCTCAAGATTGCATAAGGCTCCACTGCTACCAAAAAACCTTACTAACTAAGGCTTAGTTCTTAATTCTAGATTGAACCTATCCCAGTTGCCAGCAACAGCTGCGGCATCATAGGTGGTTTGAAGAAACGACATCAGCATCGCTTCGGGGTCTTTGGCCATGCGGACATCGTCATATTTCAAGAAGTACTCCCCCATTTCCTCACTCCAAAAAGCTTGTTCAGGCTTAATGTCATAGTGTGCAAAAACAGTAGGCGAAGGATAACAATAGGAATAAAAAACGGGTAATGGGGAATCATCACTTCCGGGCCAAAAGCCTGCGCTACTGACCTCTTGAGAATAAGCTTCTTGCATTACCTCTAATGGCATATGAGGCATTCCGCCTTGATGCAGCGGTGCCTTACGTCCCGAAAATCTTGTAACGGCCATATCAAAAGCACCCCAGAAAAAGTGGACAGGACTACATTTGCCGATAAAGCCACTTCTGAATTTCTGAAATACATTATGCACACTGATAGCTGCTTGCCAAAAGTTTTGAACACTCTCCTTATGATATGATTTATTGATGGTATTCTCAGCAAACGGAATGGCCTCGGCTAACTCATTAGGCTTATTATGAATCGTTACATTGATATTGAGTTTCTTGAGCTTGTTAAATAGCTCTCGATGAAAATCTGCCACCGTGCGAGGAAATAAACCAACAATCTCATTTTCATTGAAAGTTGAAGAAATGATTAGCTGATGATGCTCAAAGTCGAATTCTATTTCGAAGATACCATCCTTATACGGCATGCTCCCCGTACTAAGCCCCCTGGCGGTAACATAGAGTGCCGTATGCCAAGAGTGGTTTTGCCAAGGCATAGATTTTAATCGGATTTTCCCTACAATTTGTGTCCACTGATGAACCGTCTTCAAAGTTTCTTTCCAACTGTTATAGTCTAGTACTGGCCACGCATTATCGCAGACCTTGATGGTAGTTGCCATAGTTCCCTTTTTATACGCTACTTCCCATTTCCCCTAATTCTTCTCCATTACTTCAGGACCAACACGCCCTTTGTCGAGGTGCTTCACTCCTTCTTTCATCCAAAGTGGTGCTTCAGCATCCTTCAAATAGTGATCGAAATATTGCTTCATTCGAGTTTGAAAATCCTTCTGATTGGCTTCTTTGCCCAGGTGATGTGGTTCATCTGGATAAGACAGTAGAATTACTTCTTTGCCTAATCTACGGGCAGTCGAGTAATATTCCAATCCCTGCACCCAGTCCACTGCACCATCAGCGGTACCATGCAAAATCATAAATGGTGTATTGATATTCTGTGCATGATGAATCGGTGATTGGCTTCTATAAAGCTCCATATTCTCCCAAGGGCTCACACCCATTCTGCCTTGTGACCACTCGAGTATTGGGCCATTTAAGTTACCAGAACGCTTGTACGCGACATTGTACATACTGATAAGGTTAGTAAGTGGTGCGCCCGTGATAACACACGCATACATGTCCGTTTGGCTAACAATAAATGAAGACTCGTAACCACCCCAGCTATGTCCCTGTAAACCAATTCGTTCTGGATCAGCGTATCCTAAGTCAATAACCGCTTGGGTTGCACTTGTTACATCGTCTAAAGCTGATGAACCTGGTAGGCCTACATCGAAAATAATGTCCGGCATCAATACGAGATAGCCATTACTTGCATAAGTCGACATGTGTGGTCTGTCGTCATAAGTAGGCATAGAATACTGGTGATGTCTTTGCGACATTCTCTCATAGAAATAAATCACCATTGGGTACTTTTTACCTTCTTCATAATCGGCAGGTAAGGCCAGTGTTCCTTGGAGCTTGTGCCCTCTCTTATCTGTATAATCCACTAAGATTCTTTTACCCCACTTGTATTCTGACTGTTGTGGGTTGGCATCGGTAACTTTCTTAGGCCTTTTAAAGGATAAGTCTGATACCCAGTAATTAGGGAAGTCAACAAAAGATTGCTGTGTGAACATCACCTTATCGGCCTTTATGGCTTTGGTGACGCTTCCAATCATTTTGTCTTCATAGATCAAGGCCTTTGGCTTCTTGCCCAAAGTCACCGAATAAACACCTGATTTCTTTGTCCACTCTCCGTAGGCCGAAAGCATCAATGGCTCCGTCATGTCGAAGGCTTTGGCTTCACGATCTAGTTGCATCATTCTGAAACGGATGCTTTCATCGTTACCGACACCCTGTGTAAGGTTTTTCGCTTCATCGGAATTTAAAGAGATCGCCCAGAGATCAAATTTATGGTTCACGATCACCCAATTCCCATCTTTGGACCAGCCACCAACACCATAGGTTGGCTTTTCGGTTGGCTTATCAAAATCTTCGTTTAAAAAGCTTATATCGACTTTAGCTGTTAGGTTGGTTGTCTTGCCACTCGCAAAATTATACCCCATCAACTCAGCATCTGTAGAGAAGATAGCCCACTGGCCATTTGGTGAAATACCTAAATTAAAATAGTTACGTTCCTTAATTAATTGCTTAGCGCCAGTTTCCGTATTGATGCTGTATAAATCAGCATAGCCTCCAGGGATATTGACATCATTTCGGTACTTGGTATTATTACTCCCAACCGCCCATTTGCTCGTCTCGCTGAAGTTAACGTTCGGCATATCACTATTCTCTAATTGGAAGAAAGCCTTGTTCGCTATGTTTAATACTGACGCATAAGTAGCCCTGCGATCTCGGTTTGCGCGGACAATCTGAGTGGATTGAACTTGTTCATCTTTCCAATGCCATACATCAACATTGGCTTTCAACATGTCCTCTTTTTTAACTTCTTTTTGCTGCTCCTTCACACCGAAAAAAAGCTGTGTATTGTTTTCATTCCAAGTCAGTCCTGAATATTCACTGATCACCATGTTTTCAGGAAAACCGGAGCTAGCAGCCGTAAAAGTGTTATGGTTAATCGAAGCAGACATTCCCGTCATCAAGTTAACTGCCCAATACAAGGTATTGTCGCGTAGCATATTACCTTCCTCTTTACTCCCATATAATACTGCTACTTGATCACCCTTCTCGTTCCATGTCATTTGTGCATAGGTGAAAGCACCTGTATGCATTGGCCAAGCGCGCAAATCACTCAGGTCTATGATATAGAGTCCATTGCCGCTGTCTTCATCAGCATCAACCAAATAGCCGAAAAGTGTACCTGCTTTATTAAAAGCGTAACTGGACACATTACCAATATTTAGTGTACGATCTCCATTCAAATCTTTTAAGATAAGGTCGCTCCCACTATGATCTGCTTTCGAATCACCAGCGTTCTTATGTATGGCGATATAGTTAGAGGCTTTAGAGAAGCTAAAAGATTTTGTGCTCTTGACATCACTTGCCGTGTTTGTGCCAAGGTTGATGAGTTGTAAATGGCTTTGGACTGGCTTTTTGCTTGCCTTAAGCTTATCGGCTTCTTTTTTTGATGGATCTACTAAGTAGGCTAGCCATTTACTGTCGGCTGAGAATGCCACTTGCTTTCCATTGATCGTTGTGCGAAGCGTATCACCGTCAATATCACGTACATGAAGCTTTGCATCACCCTCATTTGGCGTGTAGGCATAGGTCATCCAATTGCCATCAGGTGAAATAGAAGCATTTCTTATGCTATTCCACTGGGCATAATCTTCAAGCGTTAAAGGTTTTTGGTCTTGGCTAAAACCCAATTGGGCAAAAAACAATAGTCCTATAATGAAGGAGAAAAATCGAGGGTTGAGGATGGTCTTCATACTTAATTTAGGTTGAGATGAGATTAAATGTAGCAAGGGACTAATATAAAAACCATCTAATTGAGTTGGACGGCAGTTAACAACTTGATAATAAAATTACAACTTTATCCGAGAATACTAGTTTTTCATTCCTCCTTCAAAAGAGTCAAAACAGAAAATCCCTTCCGAAACAAAGGATTTTGCCTCAAAAGGGATTGGTACCGTAAGAAGATTTAAGCTATCGGAGCTTATTGCGCTACTTCTTTTTATAAAGTTTAGACCTCACAACTCTTCCACCATGGAAATCGCTGAACCAAGGGAAATTTGGATTGTTCTGTGCAAAATCCGCAAAATCAGGGTAAGCATCTAGGATATTCTCTTTCTCCATTGGGTAATCCCAAACCTCTGGTATCATAAGTGCCCATGGAAGGTTATTCTTGTTCAAACAAAGCTTTCCATTTGATGGATTCGTATCATCGTCAGCCGAACCAAAATATGTTCTCTTCACTTTTCCAGTTGGACGTTTTCCAGCCATATGCACTTCTCTACCCTCTTCCCCATCAATTCGGATGAAGAAGTCGTAAGCTAGGCTATTGCCATTGATCTTTTCTGATGAATCAATTTCAGTCGTAATACTGAAATTTAAATGGTCATGAATGGGGTCTGATTCTCTAGTATTTACAAAGCCTGTCGTTCCGAAGGCAGATTTTATCCGAGCAAATCGAACTTCGGTAATACCATCGTATCCAATCACTTCGTATTGAATGTCTGGATCACTAATCGTTATGTTCACCTTATCCTTAGGTACTTCTAATGTGTAACAAAAGTCGTTATCATAACCAGCACCAACGGCAAGTATTTTGAAATGAGTAACAACTTTGCTTAGGACGCTGCTTTTATTCATGTACTTGTTCAAGTTGAAGGAAATCACCAAATCATTGAAGTCATAATCTCCATTTCCTGGCCAAGTATCTTCATAACCTATCGTGTTAAAGCTTTCAAAAGCTGGTATAAAAATGCCTTGAGAAATTCTCGGGTCTTCAGGAGCCCAATCAAAGTCGTCTTTCACACCATCGCCATCAGTGTCTTCATTTTTCATTGATCCAAATACCACTGATCTAGCTGAGAATCCTGAGTTAAGTGTTGCTTTAAAAACCATTGATTCATTTTTGGTGAAGATCTTAGTTATCGTTTCATCATCAGAATGAACGTTCATTTGCTCCTCATTATAATGGATAGGAATATCGAGGGACAAAGTCGTCTCAGCCTTCGTGATAATCACCCTAGAGAATAACTGACCTTCTACAAACACCTCACCTAGGAGCACTCCATTAATAGGAAAATTGGTAATGTCCCACTTTAAATCAAATGAACTAGAAATCGCATAGTTGAATCCGTCAGGAACTACTAATTGATTAAAGGAAACTATTTCTTCTGGAACGATCTCTGGTTTTTCAATACATGAAAAGGTGCTTATAAGCACAGAGAGTAGAATTATTTTTTTCATCATCAAATTTCTTGAACTTGAGTTGGAACGCTTTAGTTTTTCGACCAGCTGTTCAATATCATAGTCGAGAGGTCGGTTATTCTCGATTAAAATCCCACTCATGGCCATGACGATATTGGATATTTATCCATTGAAATAAACAACTCAAATTCTTAAGCCTAGATTTTGTAATTTTCATTTCAACCTTATCACAAACCGAATGAAAAATCAGCGATCCCTCCTATTACTCTTATTGAGTTTGGCCTTAGTTTTTGAAAACCAAACACTCCGAGCGCAAGAAACTGACCCTGTAGACCCTACTTTCTATCAAAATTACTCATGGCGCAATATTGGCCCTGACCGTGGCGGACGTTCGCTGGGAAGTTCTGGAAGCCCAGGCCGACCTAATGAGTATTACTTTGGTGCCACAGGTGGTGGCCTTTGGAAAACCGTTGATGGTGGAAACGAATGGTTTCCTGTAACAGATGGTCAGATTAGCTCATCCAGTATTGGAGCAGTCGCGGTGGCTGAAACTAATCCTGACATCGTCTATATCGGTGGTGGTGAAACACAATTACGAGGTAGTATCACCCAAGGCGATGGTGTCTATAAGACGACTGATGGCGGAAAAACTTGGAGGCATTTGGGACTCAAAGAAACGCAAGCCATTTCGAGAATTCGGGTTCATCCTACTAATCCTAATATCGTTTATGTGGCTGCCTTAGGACATGTATATGGTGACAATGAAGAACGTGGTGTCTTCCGTTCAAAAGACGGTGGTAACACTTGGAAAAAAGTATTGTACGTCAGCGAGAAGGCCGGTGCTGCTGACCTAATCATTGACCGCACCAATCCTAATGTGCTATATGCCAGTACATGGCAAGTTTATCGTAAAGCATGGAAAATGTGGGGCGGTGGCCCAGACAGTAAACTCTTCAAGTCTTTAGATGGTGGCGATACATGGGTTGATTTAACCAAGAATCCAGGAATGCCAGAAGGCCCAATCGGTAAAATAGGTGTAACCGTTTCTCCAGCCGACCCGAACAGGGTTTGGGCAGTAGTCGAAGCCAATGAAGGTGGTGTCTTTAGATCTGACGATGCAGGCTGGACTTGGGAGCGAGTAAATTCAGAAAGAATGCTTAGGCAACGTGCCTTCTATTATTCAAGATTGGTTGCCGATCCATTTGACAGAGATGTAGTCTATGGGCTAAATGTTGGCTTTCATAAGTCTACAGATGGTGGAAAGACTTTCGATATTAGAATTCGTCCACCACATGGTGACAATCACGATCTATGGATTGATCCTAACGATCCTATGCGCATGATTAGTTCGAACGATGGTGGCGGAACGGTGAGTGTGAACGGAGGTCAAACTTGGACAGATCTAGATTTTCCAACCGCTCAGTTCTATCACGTGATGACCACGAGTGATGTACCTTATCACGTAGCAGGTGCACAACAAGACAATAGTACATTAGCCATGCCTAGTCGCGGAAGAGGTCCTTCTTATTCCGTGGGTGGCGGTGAAAGTGGTTGGATTACACAAAGCCCAACTAACCCAGACGTATTTTATGCAGGAAGTCAAGGGGCTCTTTTGACGCGTTATAATAGAAGAACTGGCCAATACAGAGATATTCAAGTCTACCCTAGGTTCTTTTCAGGAGAGCCAGCCAGTGCCTTGCCAGAAAGATGGCAGTGGACATTTCCAATCATGTTCTCCCCTCTTGATTCGAAGATCATGTATACTACATCGCAACATGTATGGAAGACTACTAATGACGGTCAGACCTGGGAGAAAATTAGTCCAGACCTCACTTACGCTGACCCAGAAACATTAGGAAAGACTGGTGGAGTGATTACAATGGATATGAATGGTCCAGAGATCTATGCTACGGTCTTTGCTTTAGCGCCTTCAAATCATGATGCCAATACAATTTGGGCTGGCTCTGATGATGGCAAAGTTCATATAACGAGAAATGGTGGTAAGAAATGGACTGACATTACACCGAAAGACTTACCTAAATTTTCACGAATCAGTATTATCGATGAAAGCAAGTTCAACCCCGGAACACTATACCTAGCGGCTAATCGCTATCAAGTAGATGACAGAGCACCGTATGTATTCAAAACAACGGACTATGGTAAAACCTGGACAAAAATCATCAACGGAATTAAGCCAGGGCATTTTGCGAGAGCAATCAGAGAAGATTTACAAAAGCCCGGTTTGCTTTATCTAGCTACAGAACATGGTGTATATGTATCCTTTAATGATGGTGCTAAGTGGCAATCATTACAAATGAACTTACCAGACACACCTATTCGTGATTTAGTATTAAGAAACAATGATGTTGTTTTAGGATCTCATGGTCGTGGTTTCTGGATTATGGGCGACATTGCTCCTTTGCGAGATGCGGCAAGTATGGACATGAGCAAGGTGAAATTGTTTAAGCCTGCGAATCCGATTAGAGGTGTTTATAACGCTAACATTCAATATTATTTACCTAAAGAAGCTGAAAGTGTAACAGTTGAAATCATGGATGCTCAAGGTAACTTGATCAATACCTATGTTGGTAAGAAATCTGAGGGAAGAAGTTCTCAAGTGGCTACGGGAGAAGGCTTGAATGATTTTAACTGGGACCTTCGCTACCCAGGGGCCACTACTTTTGACGGCATGATCATTTGGAGTGGTAGACCCCAAAGAGGTCCTCTAGCACCATTGGGTGATTACCAAGTGAAGTTGACCGTAGATGGTGTGTCTCAATCAAGTGCATTTACCGTAGAGATGGATCCTAACTTGGAGGGCATCACAAAAGAAGATCTTCAAAAGCAGTTCGACCTTGCGCTACAAATCAGGGATAAAACCTCTGCAGCCAATGAAGCCGTGATTCAAATCCGAGATATTAGAGCCCAAGCTGAGAAATTAAAAGGATCAAGCGCTGCTGGACTCGATGCCGCCATTGACGAGATGCTTAGCAAAATGAAGGTGATTGAGGAAGACTTATATCAAGTCAAGAACCAAAGTGGACAAGATCCGCTCAACTTCCCAATTAAGCTCAATAACCGTTTTGCTTCTTTAAGGAGAAGTATTGAAAGTGGTCAGGCAAGACCAACAGATGCCGCTTATGTAGTGTTTGATGAGCTTTCTGCGGAGTTGAAGATGCATTTAGATAAACTTGATCAAGTGCTCAATTCTGATTTAAAGACGCAGCCGCTTTCAGGTAAAATCGACTTGGAGAAAAAAGGAAACTAAATCTAAATGACCAACAGCTTTCGAATTGAAGGTCTGTTGGTCATTTTAACTCAAGTCCTTTGTATTTTTCAACTTATTTAAAGGTCGCTTGATAATGGGTTATTACCTATATCCAAAACGATCTGCTACCTTCATTCTTTCTTAACCCATACTCGACAGCATGAAAAAACTGGCCTATAGCGTTATCGGTATTGCGGGCGTCTTAGCCTTGCTTATATACGCTGAGAGTATTCTGATCCCATTGGTTTTCGGTGTAATTCTTTGGTATCTCGGCACCTCCATGAAGCAACTCGCTAAGAAAATCCCGGTACTTGGCCAGAAGCTAAACACCACCATGATCAATGTTTTGGTGTTTATTATTCTAGTCATTGGCTTTGCTGGATTATCCAAGTTAATAACCACGAGTATTGACTCTTTAATGAAGTCATACGAAAGCTATAAAGTAAACATTAACAGTCTTTTAGATAGAGTTAATGAGAGCTTTAATATAAATCTTCAAGAACAGTTTGACACGGCTCAGTCAGGCTTCAACTATGGAGATATTTTGAGCAATATTGCAGGTTCCATTTCCGGTGTATTGGGCGATGCCATCATTATTTTAGTATACGCGGCATTTATGTTTTCAGAAGAAGGCAGCTTTAAAAACAAGCTGACTAAAATGTTCACTACCGCTGATGAGGAATCAAGGGTGATGAAAATATTGAATCGGATAAGCTCATCCTTCGGAGACTATATTCGATTAAAAACCTATGTCAGTATTCTAACAGGAGTTGTCGGATATATATTCCTAACCATTATGGGCGTTGACTCTCCGTTTTTCTGGGCGCTCTTGATGTTCTTACTAAACTATATACCGACCATCGGTTCACTTGTCGCGACAGTTTTTCCAGCTGTCTTTAGCTTAATGCAATTCGGTGAATTCACACCATTCTTTATTATCCTTGTCGGCCTTGGTGTAATTGAATGGGTCATAGGCAATGTAGTTGAGCCTAAATTGATGGGTAACTCTTTAAACCTAAGTCCACTGGTTACAATCCTGGCTTTAATTGTTTGGGGGCAGATATGGGGAATTACAGGTATGCTTTTGAGTACACCTATTACGGTGGTCATGGTGATTGTCTTCTCACAATTTGCAAGTACAAAACGAGTAGCCATTATGCTTTCTCAGAATGGAGTGATTGATCAGGAATAAAAATGAGTAGCTAACGTACGAACTAAAGAGCGCTAGTCTATTCACATTTAGAAGCAATAAACAGTGAATCGTTCAGGTTCAATCGTCAGACGCCTCCAAGTATTCATTAAGCTCAAGGAGTCTACGTTCTATTTCCGATTTCTGTAGTTCAAAAGCCTCATCTTGTTTTACGTTATTAGCATAATGTGACCAGTGCTTTCTAGCCTTTTTGATAACCCTAGGCGTAATAGTAAACTCCTTATAGTCAAGTAAATTTTCGGCAATGAGTGAAACTTTAAAACTCCCGAATAAAAACAGTTTAAAAATATCAACATAATGATCACTGATGTCGAAGCCTTCAAGTGCAGAGATTAAATCACCCTTTATATTTTTGTTCTCTACATTGTGGATGGTTTCCCACAGTGGCAATAAGGCCTTGCTGTTATCAGCTATCTCTCCAAGGATTTTAGCAGCGATAAAACGAGTATCTGGAGACTCATGAGCTAGTAGGCCAATCATAGCATCTACTACCTCTTCGGTCCCTATTTTAGACAAGGACTCAGCCGTTTTAAAGCTACTCTCCGTCAATTCATTAGATAACTCCTTAACTGCTGCTGTAATATCAAACGCCATTCTATTCGCCATTAAGCTTTAAAACTATAGAAAATTACCATGTTATTGACGATTTGTATGATCGATTGATTAGCACTTCTGAAATAAGTTAAAATGGCAATTCAATATTTAAAACCTTGTAAACATCTTTGTCACAGTTAATAATTAGGTAAGTGCCATGTCGATAGGGAATGATGTTCAAAAAGAATAATAGTCACCTATTGGCTCCTCCTTCGGCTTTACGGTGATCAGTACTAGAGATATTGAGTTTGCCGTTAAAACTTATTGCTTAGTTTTCCTGACATATCTCTACGGTTTCCTTAAATTGCAGTTCAATTATGCTTAATCATAACAACCGAGGCTCAAATATTTCATAAGTATCATGCTGGCCTGGATTTCAATTTTTGTTCAGCCGATAGCCTCCTTTTAAGAACCGGCTTAAAAAAAGCCAAAACCATATTATGCGAAACGATAATCTTCAGATCAGTGCTTTTTATCCATTGTGGAAAAAATACAAACCTGTTATTCTTAAATTAATGGTGGATGCCCAGGAAGGCCCACAGTCTTACCCACTCTCAAAACACGAATTCACTGATTTAGCACCTAAAAAGAACATTGTCTATTCTTTCAAAATAGACTTATTGAATCTTAAGCCATTGGTTGCCATCAAAACTTCTTTGGTTGCAATGGACTTTATGGAATTAATAAGACAGTCAAATAAAGCGGCAGAGTTAACTGCAAATGCTACCTATCACCTTGAGCTTGATAAGCAGTTCAATTTTCACGTGAGCTGTACTCCAGTGGTAGACGAAACTGAAGATGCCCCTGACGAAGAGGCACAAAAAGAAACGGAAGAATAATATTCTTCCGTTTTTCTATTTTATGAATGTGGTTGGTCTTGTTACTAAAGGAAAAACTAGCGTATAACTTTTACACTAACTGCATTCATTCCTTTCATTCCCTTCTCCAGTAAGAAACTTACTTTATCTCCTTCTTGAATTGGCTCCATTAAGCCATTAACGTGTACGAAGAATCTTTCTTGTGTACCATCTTGGTTAATGAAACCGTAGCCTTTTGAATCGTTAAAGAAAGATACTTTACCTCTGCGCTCAGCAGTCATATCTTCTTTCTCTTGCTTCGGAACACCAATTTCAATGCTAGAAGCCTTAATGATTTTCTTCTTTGCTAACGGATCCGGTGGAGTATCTGAGATATTACCAAATTCATCGACATAAGCCATCATTTCATCAAGCCCGCCTCCAGTGGCATTTGCTTGTCGCTCCTCCTTCTTCATTTCTTTCTCCTTGCGCTTTTGTATGCGCTTCTTTTCTCTTTCTTTTTTCTGGAACGTATTCTGTGATCTTGCCATTCAGTCAATAAATAATTTATAATTAGTACAGCGCAAGTTAGCCAATTTGCTTGATTTTACTTGATTTTTTTATTCAAAAGATTTGAATTAGTCATGAATATTTCCATGTAGCACTAATAAGAAGGCTGTCGAAGGATTACTTTTATAAGAGTACGCTGTTGGTCAGGAGTTACAATTTGAATAAGGTTCACTCCTTTATCATTTGATACGTTGGAAGCCCTCAGCACACCTTTACTAACTCTAGCGGATAGATCACCAGCCCACTTCTCAACTCCAAACACTAAACAATCTCATTACCCGCAATAACCTCTCTAAACCATTTTGCCGAAGCTTTCGGGGTACGTTTAAGTGTTTTATAGTCTACATAGTTCAACCCAAAACGCGAACCATAACCATGTGCCCATTCGAAATTATCGAACATACTCCAGGCGAAGTAGCCTTTCAAATCAACGCCACTATCGATCGCTTCATGACAACCAGTGAGATAGCCTTTGTAGTAAGCAAGACGTGTAGCTGTATCATCGACTTCTCCATCAATCATTTCATCGGCACAAGCAAAGCCATTTTCAGTGATATAAATAGAGGGTTTATCATAACGAGCAGAAATCCATTGGAGAAGGTTTCTACAACCCCAAGGCACTACCGCCCAATCCATTGCTGTAAGCGTCCACTCTGGGTCTAGTGTCAAGCTCACGCCTTGATCGTCAGATATCCCACCATTTCCTTTAATGTTACCCTGAGCATTTGGTTGCTCTTCAGCGGCATACATTGTCGTGTAATGATTCAAACCGAAAAAGTCGGAGGAGCCCTTTAATAATTTGGACTCTTCTGGAGTAAACCTTGGTAAGCGATCGCCAAGTCTCTCTTTCATTACTTCAGGGTAATCCCCAAAGTAAACCGGATCAGCAAACCAACCTAAGAAGAATTGCAAAGCGCGTTCTGCAGCAACTTTATCTTCAGGTTTGTCTGTCAACGGCTCCCTCCAATCACAATTATTAGTTATTCCGATAACACCGTTTTGATGCGCATACTTGGTACGATAAAGGTCTACCGCTTTGGCATGCGAAATGAGTAATTGATGGGCAGATGTATATAATTCGGTATTAGATTTTCTCCCTGGCGCAAACATGCCTTGACCATATCCGAGAACAGAAATCACCCATGGCTCGTTAAGGGTAATCCAGTTTTTAACACGATCTCCAAACCGCTCAAAACACAAGTTAGCGTAGTCCTTAAAGTAATCGGTGATCTTTGGATTAAGCCATCCATCTTCTTCAGTCTGAAGTGCTAGCGGTAAATCCCAGTGATATAGCGTTACCCAGGGCTGAATGTCATTAGCCAATAACTCGTCAATAAGATCAGAGTAGAATTGTATTCCTTTTTCATTCACGGCACCTTTTCCTTCTGGCATGACCCTTGGCCAAGCGATAGAAAAACGATACGCTTTAAATCCTTGCGACTTCATTAAGGCTACATCCTCTTTGAACCTATGGTAGTGGTCAATTCCAATGTTTCCATTGTCATTATTCTGAATTCGATTTGGAATGGTGCAGAAGGAGTCCCAAATGGATGGCCCTTTACCCTCTTTATCGTGTGCGCCCTCTATTTGATATGCTGAGGTTGCAGAACCCCATGTAAAGTCTTTAGGAAATTGTTTCATAATCGCGTCTCTGATACAAACTTAAAACACTATTGAATATTGACAATCTTAGGACCCTTAAAAGTGCGTGGTGATGTAGTAATATTGTAATGTTTGGTGTGGCTAGCCCCCTGAAATAGCCTGCATGATATAGACTTCATCCGAGTCTTTCAATTGATCCATAAGCTTCAGCCGATCTTTCACCATTTCAGTGCCAATGAAAATGTTTACGTGTTCACGCAGCCCACCATTTTCATCAAGTATATAATCACTAATTCCATTATAATTCTGCTCAACCTCTATCAAAGCATCAGAAACGGTGTTTCCACTCACCTTGGTTGGTTTCAATTCTGGATAAAAACGTTCGAGGTTGGTTGTGAACTTGATTACTGCCATGCTATCAGTTTAAGGGAAATTAGATCCATTGTTGATCGTTATGTGTGCGTTCATGTTCAACCTTACCGGTATGAAGTGTGGTGGCAGGTTCGAAGAGTAATACCCATACCTCTTCATCTGCTTTTGTATATGGATTGTGCTCGACACCTTTCGGCACTATGATCATATCTCCTGCTTCTAATACTTCTGTCCTGTCTCTGAATTCCATGTAAAGCGTCCCCTTAAATACTTGGAAATACTCATCTTCATGTTCATGGCTGTGCCAAACGAATGCACCTTTTAGCTTGGCAAGCTTTACCTGCTGGCCGTTCAATTCACCGATGATTTGGGGTTTCCACTGCTCTTGAAACAAGTCGAACTTTTGGAGTATTGTAGCATTAGAGATATTCATATGCCCAAAATAGGCTTTGTATTCCTAATTACCATTAATCAATTGATAAAGCTATCTTCAATAGTCAAAAGGTAGGCTAAGTGATTTATCTCAAGCGCTTTAACAAATCCGTTTGATTCTTGTGAGAATTGCCCTTATAATTGCCAATTATTCCGGTGCACTAATTGACCCAATGGAGAAGTTTATAAACGTTCGAAAGTTAATTGGCGAAAAGAACCCATCACTACTTAAGTGGTTACCGGGCTTCGTTATTCGATACATCGAGCGTATCATTCATCAAGATGATATCAATGAGTTTATCGCTTCCCAACCAAATTCAGACTCTTACGAATTTAGCCGTGCGGTGATGGCCAAATTTAATGTCACCCTGGATATTTCAGGTAAAGAAAATGTGCCTGTGCCACCCGAAGGAATTATTTTTGCTGCAAACCATCCACTAGGCGGGTTTGATGCACTTGCCATCATTACTTCTCTCAAGGACATCAGGCCTGACATCAAGTTTATTGTGAACGATTTCCTGCTCAATATCAATAATTTGAGAGACAGCTTTATCGGAGTAAATAAGGTGGGTCGTAATGCAGTCAAGTCGCTACAACAAGTTGACGAACTCTTCGCTTCTGATAACGCTACATTTATATTCCCAGCCGGCCTTGTGAGCAGGAGAACCAAAGGACTTGTCAAAGATCTTGAGTGGAAAAAAACATTCCTTGTTAAAGCCAAGAAATATAAAAAACCAATAGTTCCAGTGTATATTGAGGGAAAGCTTACCAACAGATTTTATAGGCTTGCGAACCTTAGAAAGGCGTTAGGAATAAAAGTGAACATTGAAATGTTCTATCTGGCCGATGAGTTTTATAAGCAACACAATACAAAAATGAAAATCACCATTGGTGAGCTTATACCGGTTAGCACCTTCGATGACTCAAAATCAGACAGAGAATGGGCGCAATGGGTTAAAGAAGAAGTATACAAGCTTGCGAAGGCTTAAAACAGATTAATGAAGCAAAGCAAAGAAATTATACCTGCAGTTGATAGAGCGCTGATAGAAAGCGAACTGAAAAACGATCGTTTTGTCAGAAATACCAACAAAGGAGGTAATGAGATCTATATCGTCAATCACCATAATTCTCCGCATACCATGCGTGAGATTGGTCGGTTACGAGAACTCTCTTTTCGCGGTGCCGGTGGTGGTACTGGGCTTGAAATTGACATAGATGATTACGATACCACAGCACGCTGCTATGAACAATTGATCGTTTGGAGCCCAGAAGACAAGGAAATCATCGGAGGATACAGGTTTATTACGGGAGATAGAGCTTATAACCCTGAAACAGGAGATTTCGAGCTGTCTACAGCGCATTACTTTGACTTTTCTGATCAAATGAAAAAGGACTATCTGCCCTACTCCATCGAGTTGGGTAGATCATGGGTTCAACCAAGTTATCAACCATCAGTTAATCCACGAAAGGGATTGTTTGCACTGGCTAATATTTGGGATGGCTTAGGCGCCTTGATTGTGAACTATAGAGGGCAGATGCGCTATTTCTTTGGAAAAGTAACCATGTACACTTCTTACAATCAAGAAGCTCGGGATATTCTATTGGCCTTTATGGCAAGCTACTTCCCCGATACCGACAACCTGTCTAAACCGAAGGAAGAACTACACTCAGGATACTCAGATGAACTTTTCAAAGCGAATTTCCCCAAAGGCACCTCCTTCGAGGATGCCTTTAAGATCTTGCAAAGACTTCTTAAGGAAAGAGGAGAATGGATTCCGCCATTGATTAACATTTACATGAATCTATCATCCAGCATGATGACGTTCGGTACTGCCAAAAACCCAGATTTTGGTGATGTGGAAGAGACAGGGATAATGGTCATTATTGAAGATATTCATCAATCAGTAATTGAGCGTCATTGTACTGGATACACTAAGCCCCAAAACTGAAAGGGAGCTACTCCAAGGGATCTCAGCGTTTGATTAACGATAAACCTTTTTATCTTAGGTTATCAATCGTATAAATCAACCAGATGGACTTTACGCTAGGTATTGAAGAGGAATACATGGTCATCGACCCAGAGACTAGAGAACTTGTTTCCCACGAACAGAAAATAGTAGAAGCGGCACATCGTCACCTAGAAGATCAGGTGACAGCAGAAATGCATCAGGCAGTTGTAGAAGTAGGCACCAACATCTGTACAGCATCAGTGATGCAAGAGCCCAGGTCACTTATTTAAGGCATACCATCTGTGATATCGCTAAAGATTTAGGGTATCGGATAGGTGCAGCAGGCACCCACCCTTTCTCTGAGTGGCAAAAGCAGCTGATCACGCCAAAACCTCGTTATCATCAAATCATTAATGAGCTTCAAGATACAGCACGGTCTAATCTAATTTTTGGACTGCATGTTCACGTAGGCATTGAAGATAAATCGATGGCGGTTCACATCGTGAATCAGATTCGATATTTCTTACCACATATTTATGCCTTATCTACCAACTCACCTTTTTGGGAAGGTCGAAATACTGGCTTTAAATCTTTCAGGTCTAAGATCTTCGATAAATTTCCAAGAACTGGAATACCTCCATTATTTGAAAGTCATTCGGAATACGAAGAATATGTTAACCTATTGATTAAAACTGGCTGTATCGATAATGCCAAGAAGATTTGGTGGGATATTCGCGTGCACCCTTTCCGCCCTACTATTGAAGTACGAATTTGTGACGTCCCCCTGACTGTGGATGAGACCATTACCATAGCGGCTTTAATCCAAGCCCTATCCTTTAAACTCTACAAGTTACGGACACAAAACCTCAATTTTGCCACCTATAAACGTGATTTAATCAACGAAAACAAGTGGTGCGCAAGTCGTTACGGCATTGACGGGAAGCTCATTGACTTCGGAAAAGAAGGTGAAATTAACACCAGAATCTTGATCCATGAACTCTTAGAATTTATCGATGATGTAGTAGACGAGCTTGGATCAAGGCAGGAAATAGAAAGAACTTTTCAAATACTAGAAAATGGTACAGGCGCAGACCGCCAATTAAAAGTATATGAAGACACGCAAGACTTTAAAGCAGTAGTTGATTATATAATCGACCAAACCGTAACCGGTGTTGCATAAACATCGTCCTAGCATGAATTGAAGTGTCTTGCGCCTTACTAAAAATTCAACCAGTAGGTCATCTTAAACACAAGTGCCCTTGATTTAGAAGCCCCTATGTTGATGAAACCTTCGTCATTAGTGGCCAGATAGTTATCCGTATACACTAAGAAGAGATCAGACACTGGCGCGAAACGCCACTGAAGTCTCGAATTGATATTCAGGTTGTCAATCTGTGTATTATACTGTACAAATGTTGTCCAGAAAAGCTTCTTAGAAAAGGTAAAGTCAAACCTTGGGCCTATCAAAAATAGATTGACACTACTGTAAGGATCAGGTAGTCGAATTCTATTGTAAGCAAAATTAATACTCGTAAAGCCTAAGGGTTGGTACCTAACATTTAAGCTACCTTCTAAGTTGATTCGAGTCCCATTAAAGTAGTCTCCTGAACGCGTACTTAAACTATAATTAACAAGTTTTCGCTGATCTGAATTATAGCTTGCGATGATCAAATTGTTGTGGTAACCCGTTCCACTTGGTAATCGAACTCCGCCTGAACCACTAGGATCAAATCCATTGAACAGAAACGTGTATTGCCTTCTTAGACGTGCACTAAAGCGCGCAGAACTTCTCCAATTGACATCATAAAGGATATTCATATCCCAATCAAGGAATCCGAATTGATCGTTCCAGACCATGTCGAAATCAAGGCCAGGTCCATGTCTTTGGATTCCTCCTTTCTCAGGGAAGTATGAATAGCGTACGGTATTGGCTAGTTGTTGTACGTCTCGTCTTCTAACAAAACCAACTTCTGGATTGTAATTGGCTCCTACTCTTTGCGTGAATAACCTCCAAGACCATTTAGGGACACCATAGTTAAGCTCTAGTCCAGTAGCAAAAGCATCATCAGGTTGAATCTCATCGATAGACTGGTGGTAGAATACCTTACCATTCCATACATTATCAGCCGAGGCATGGTTGTAGTCTACACCCACTGTCCTATTCCATTCTGAATATAGACTGGTGTCAAATGAGGTCACATCGTCAAATGTCTGCTTATTAACGACTAGAAAGGAGACATTCGACCTTGCAAATACCTTCTGCTGTAATGACAGTACTGAATAATTATATGACGGGAGACTAGCATCACCTTCTCTCCCAGCCTGCATTGACAGGAAGCCTAACCGCAAATTATCATTGATCTTACCGCTTAATCTTGCGCCTGCTGGAATCGGGTTTTGTATATTCTGCCCAGTATTTTCATCTCTGGCAACGCCTATTCTCCTAGAGAAGAAAGGGCGTGTTCCACTGTTGCCATAATTAGCAAATAAGTCTGCATTCTCAAGAAAAAACTGCCTACGTTCTGGGAAGAAAATCTCAAAGCGATCAAGATTAGTTACTTGACGATCCACTTCCACCTGTGAGAAATCTGGGTTAACCGTGACGTCAAGGTTAAGGCCTGGTGTTACTGCATACTTTAGATCAAAGCCGGCCTCAAGGTTAGTTTCTGTCGGGTCGCCTGACTGAAAGTTCTTACTAACCCCTGAAGCCACGTAAGGTATAAAGGAGATGTTTGAACCGGGCTTTTCAGTTGGTTCATCCCAATTCATTTTTCGCATTGTAGCTAAATTAACAATCGAGAAATTTCTTGATATTGGCGACCATGTAGAACGCTCTGCGTACTCACTATCAACCCGGTAAAAGTTTACATTCCATTTTGTCTGGCCTTCGGCAAATCGAAGCGTTTTTAATGGGATGGCCATTTCAGCTACCCAATATCCATCTTCTTGCCGCACCTCGCCTTTCCATTTATTATCCCAGTTTAAGCTAAAAGCGCCCTGACCGCTTCCGCCATTGGCGATAAGGCCCTCTCTTCGAACACCAAAAGGATTAATGCCAAAAATAAAGGCATTGGTATTGTCCTGAAAGGCATCTATTAATATCGAGAACGAATCATTAGCGTCGCCGAAAAAATCTCGTCTCAAGGATGGAGTGATGTAGTCTCTATCGCCATCAGGGTTTTGCATTACGCCCAACACATAGATAAACTGGTCGTCATACAGCACCTTAGCCACAGATTGGGCATAGGCGAGCGATGTATCCATCGGGAAAAACTGTTGGAAATTATAGGCAGAATCTGCGTGTGCCCAGATCTCATCAATCTGACCATCTATAATGATCTTCTGATCTATTTTCTTGATTTCGATTTCTTGAGCATGGCCAAAAGCACTGATCAAGAGCAGCAATAAAATCAACTTATTTCGCATGCCGCAAAGCTAAATTATCTTTTTGTTCATTACTGAAGATTTATATCAGTGGACAGTTGATCGTTCATTTGGATAATCTGAATCTTCTACTCAACGGTGCTATTGATCAGACTCGGATAATTCAGGATAGATAACGTTTTGATATTTCTCAGAACGAACCCTTTCCTTAAGGTTTAATAAGGTCTCGAATGGATAATCTATTAGGCTAGCATTGGCCAAAAAAATCAGGGATTCCTTTACCCGCGTCACACATCATTTCATAGGTGACAATTACTTTTCCTTCAACTGATACTAGTTGCCAAAAGCCTTCCATTACAGGCATCCTTATGACATTCTTTGTCTTGCCAATATAGTCTGGCAAACCTTTCATCGTGATGGTTACAATTTTACTGTCAGGGTCTTGGGTCAGCTTTGTGTGCATAACAGCATCTCGATCGCGGAAGGGCCATTGGACATGGCTACGGAAGTAGATATACTCTTCCCAGAAGTTTTCTGACCCTAGTACCTTTGCTTCCGTACAGTTATAAATCCAGTTAGGGCCATCTTCAATACTTTTCATCAGGGCGATCAAACTACTTAAAGAAGTCTCTACTTCGGTAATCCCTCTAAATACCTTGAGGCCATTGTCCTCATGCGTTTTTGTATAGACCGTAATGCCTTGTTCAGCTTTGCGAAGGCTCCAAGTTGAACCACTATCTCCAGAAGAAGAAGTAATGAGAAGTGTTAAACACGCGACTAGCCAAAAACGCAAAAAATTAGAGTATTTAGTTCAAAAAGGTTTACTCCTTGAATGTAACCAATTCTAAGCACTTAAGTCAAAGTATCCAGAGGTAGACACTAGTCCCGAACTAGAACTACTTTGATTTGTAGAATCTGATGTAGTCGATTTCTAAAGAGAAAGATCCTGCTTTTTTGGAATCAGTAATCAGGCCTAAGCGAATCGTTTGTCTGGCGTCACTTTCAGACATCTGTCCACCCGTCATTCTACCCATTTGGTATTCACTCAGTTCGTATAGGTTAGCCTCAAGCGTTATCCAGTCATTTTTAGTTGCAGGAATAGGCATTTTATGATTTGGTCTCCAAAAGCGACTATTTTGATCAAAGGATAAAGCACAATCCATCCCTTCAGACCTATATTTTATTTCTATTTTATCATATTCCGACAAGTCATACTGACCGTAAGGCGCACGAAATGAGGTAAAGCCACCATTATTTTCAAGAGAAACAGTGCCCGAAAAAATAAGGCTATTTTCGGTAAATTCTATTTTACCTCGGGACAAGCCTCCCATGACACCATCATTAACAATTCTCCATTCCTGTCCATCTTTCTCTTTACCGAAATCAAATGTAAAATCTTCCATTGGGTTCAAGAGGTTGAATATTAAAATCAGAGAGTAAAACATATCGTAGACTTTAATTTAATAACTAGATGTCTTCGTGATTGTTCTCCAAAGATTTCAGAAATCATCTGAAGATTGATAGGCCTCAATTACGGCTTTCTCACCTTCTACTCCCTTCATCGAATTACCATGCTCCATTCCTAGCACATCACGGTATCCCTTGTTGTGAATGTATCTGAATACGTTTCTGTAGTTGATCTCTCCGGTAGTCGGCTCTTTCCGGCCTGGGTTATCACCAATCTGGAAATAGGCAATCTCGTCCCATGACGCTTCGATATTCGGAATAAGGTTCCCTTCTGTAATTTGCTGATGATAGATATCATATAGAATTTTACATGATGGACTATCTACTGCTTTACAAATCTCATATGCTTGTGAGGCCTTGGTGAGAAATAAACCAGGATGATCACGAGGATTCAATGGCTCAAGAACCATAACTAAACCATGTGGTTCCAAAATGGCACAAGCTTGCTTTAAAGACTCAACAACATTGGCTGTTTGATACCCTATATCCTTGCGTAGATCTAGGTGACCTGGCACTACAGTCATCCATTTGGCATTTACTCTTTTGGCAACTTCGACTGAAGCTCTGATTTCATTCAGAAACTCCTCTCTCCACTCCTTCTTTCCGCTGGCCAAGTTAGGTTCATTCCAGTAAATCGTATGTGCTACGAATACCCCCATAGTCATCCCATGCTTCTCCATGCGATCAGCAATTGCCTGTTGGTCCTCGATCGAACGCTTCTTCATATCATTGTCTTCTAATGATTTAAAGCCTTGTTCTGCCATAAAATCAAGTTCATTTAGAAAACCACCCGATGCAGAGCTCCGAAACATTCCGAAATGTGGTGCATAGTTTAATTGGAATGATCTACGGGCCGATCTAGTGAATATTCTATTTAGACCTAAGGCCATTCCTGTAGTTGCTAATGCACTTGATGATAGAAAGTCTCTGCGTTTCATAAGATTGAATTGAATAGATTCAATATACAAAATATCATGAGGTGGTTATATTTAGTAGGACAAAGACAATAGTATGTACACCAAAAAGAAATATTCGAAGCGCGACATGTTAAAATGGACTAAGCGAGAAACACGCTTCTTCATTGTATTCGCACTCATCATAACCTCTCTTTACGAATTATTGGCGCTCCAGTGGATTCAATTACCATGGACTCCAATTGCCTTGGTCGGTACTGCGGTCGCATTCCTCATCGGCTTTCAGAATAATGCAGCTTATGGTCGCATCTGGGAGGCAAGAAAGATTTGGGGTGGTATTGTGAACAACTCTCGAACTTGGACTGTGATGATCAAGGATATGATCACTAACGAACATGCGCCTAAGGACCTTAGCAGTGATGAGCTTTTAAAAGAAAAAAAGACCTTGGTACATAGGCAAATCGCCTGGCTAACTGCCCTCAGGTATGCTATGCGTCAGAATAAGCCATGGGAGACATATACTCAATCGAAAGATCATAAGGCATGGGGAGAAATGCTGAACCTTCCGGAGTTAAATATTCCCATAGAAGAAGAATTCAAAAAAGTATTATCGGCCGATGAAGTCGTGTATGTAATGTCTAAAAATAATAAAGCGAATGCAGTTCTATCTCTTCAATCCAAACATTTAAAAAGGTTGAAGGAAAGTGGACATATTTGGGAGTTCTCATTCCTGGAGTTAGAAAATGTTGTTAAGGAGTTTTTCTCGCTTCAGGGCAAATCAGAGCGCATTAAGAATTTTCCTTATCCGAGGCAGTACGCTACGCTCACCTACGATTTCGTTAATCTTTTTATCTTTTTATTGCCATTGGGTGTAGTGCCTGAGTTTTCCGCAATCGGAGCTAAACTAATCGCCAACGGTCATGAAATTGGAGCTTATTTCGTTTGGCTAGCTGTGCCATTCTCTGCCTTAGTATCATGGATTTTCAATACAATGCAACGCATTGGTACTGCTGGTGAAAACCCATTTGAAGGTTCTGCCAATGATGTACCTATTACTACAATGTCTCGTGCAATAGAAATTGATATGAGAGAAATGATGGATGAAGATGATAGTGAGATTCCAGAGCCCTACCCTGTCGTTTATGATATTCAGATGTAATTACTCAGCTAGCCACTAAGGCGTAATTTCGTTAGCAAATTCAGGATTAAACAACTCATCTAGATATGCTTCCCTTGTGGTCTCGGAATATCCGTCTTGACAGCTCTCTAAGCCACTACGCATAATGGAAATACAAAGCCCTGCGACACCAGCACCCTCTCTATGTTCTCTATAAAGCACACAGTGACCCAATTCGTGAAACACTATCATTTCTCTTTGCATAAAGCTTAGTGTACTCCAAAAAGTAGTATCTAAAATGATTTCATTCGGTGCAGAACCGTGAAAATTACAGCCACCAGCAACTCTTAGCCCATCAATATTGGCAATCCTACCAGTAAGGCCTGACGCTCTTAAATCAACTGATATACCTCTAGATTTAGCTTCTTGTTCAAAAGCATCTAGGAAATACCATAGGCGACTATCAACACCTTCATAGCCATCAGGATCAACAAAATCTTCCTCCTTATCACAACTGACAAAGAATAATACTGAAAGGAGAAGTATGAATTTTGGGAGTGCGTTAACTTTCATGAATTGCGCTAATTCTAAATTGTAATTAGATATATAACTCCAAAACTTATAAATAGTATCAGATTACTCCTTCTAAATTCCAAACAATGATGCCGTAAACGACAAAGCGTATCACGCGAAACGAAGCAAATAAAATGTATTTCTTTTGCGGATAACCCAATGTTCCTGTCAACATACTCACCAGAGCGAAAGGTAATGGTGTAAGGGCAGCAACTACGATTAAACCACTTCCGTACTGTTCGTAGCGTTGTTCGTATTTCTTGAACCGAAGCCGTTTATGCACGAAATTCATAAAGAATTCCTTTTCACCAAGTTTGCGTCCTACACGATAATTCAACCAGCCAGCGAAGAGAGACACGAGTGTCATCGTAGCTACAGCAGTGACATAGTATTGCCAAGGGTCATCTATAGACCAAATCATGAAAAGTTCAGGCGGTAAAATCCCTACAAAGAACTCAGAAATGAGGAATATCAAGAACATCAAATAGTAGCTATCGGAAACAGCATGTTCAATTAGATCATATTGATTTCTAAAGAAGCTCTTGAACAGTATGATTAACCCAATAAGGACAATGAGATAGATAAAACCCTTAATCAGGTTTTGAGAGAAGTAATTATAAAAGTCCTTATTTTCTTTAGGCATCGCAGCTATTTGACCAACGTAAAGTAGCTGAAAAAAACTTTAAGACAATGAGAATTTATGCCTCAGCTTGACCATCCTTAAATTTGTCGATAATCTCTTTGAAGAAAGTAGGGTTTGTAAATTTATCGATGATTTCTACCTGTGGATAATCTTGAAATTGTTTCTGCAATTCATCACTCATTTGACCACTGTAAACGTAGATCCAAGAGCCTTCTTTGGTCAGCTTTTCTAGGTAAAGGCCAATCAAGTCCGACCCTTTCATGTCGGGCATCATCTGATCGGTAATGATGATATCAAATCTTTCAGTATCTAATTTCGCACTCCCAGATTTACCATCAACCGCTTCAGACACGATCACATCGTCATACATGAACTCAATGAAATCCTTAAGCGTATCTCTTACGGCAAAATCATCCTCTACAATTAATAAGCTGATCATCCTTTTTTAATCTTTACAAAAACGCTTGTCCCTTCTGTTCCTCTCGAAGTAACCGATAATTCATGGCCCAGTCGCCTAGACAAATCCTTAGCAAGATAGAAACCCATACCAGTAATTTCTTGATTTTCATCAATTTTAGCTTGCTCGTTCCCCATTTTAGCCAATTGCTCTTTAGACATTCCAATGCCAAAATCCCTTACCTCAATTAGAACTTCAGACGAATCAGCTTTCAAGTGTATTTCAACTGGCTGATCAGTGCCTTTGGTATATTTTTCAGCATTCCCAACAACCGTATTAAGAATGTATTTGAGCGTTAACTTATCGGTAGCATATTGCTTTTTATCTGTGCCCTCAGAAGGGTTAGCAATTAATTTTATACTCCAGTTATCTGAGACAAAGGACTTAATGTCATCAAATGAGAGCTTATCATTTGACGATTGATCTAAAGACATAAAATAGATAAAGTCATTCAGCATACGCTTAATAGACTCAACAGCATTCAATGAAAGATCAACAATTTTACCCTTTACTTTTTCAAATTTCTCCGGACGCTCACTGGACATTTTCAGCATCTCCATATTCATCTGAAGTGTAGCAATTGGCATTTTTATTTCGTGAGAAATTAATGATAGCATGGTCTGCCGACTCTTCTGATATTCCAATTCAGCTTCAGCTTGTTTAACCAAATTAATTCGCATAACGAAGGTTCTAAATAGCGCCAGATTGCATAGTATGATAATGCAACTCACTAAGATGATTCTTAACTCGTAGAAAGGCTCTGTGGCATTTAGAAATGAAATCGTTCGGAATATGGCCCAAACAAATACGACCACTACCGTTGCAAGCAGATAATCAGACGTAGGATCCTTTTCTCTTTTAGCCTTAACAATAATCCATAAGAATATGGCAAGATACGACAAGAGAAAGCCTAGGTAGTATCCAAGAATTGAAGTAAAAAACACAGGACTTGTCGATAAGGTGATCAGAATAAACACAATGCTCACAATCGAATACGACCATTTAGTCCACCTTGGTGTTTGTTTTGGGTACATAAAAAATACAAAGAGCCCTCCTGATAGCCCCGCGGAGTAAGCGCTGAGATAATCCATTGTAATCGCCAAATGGAAGTTCAAGTCGTTAAACATGGCATGAAGTGGATAGTAGTCAGCACCAATCAAACGATACATCATACTCAATGAGAAAATCGCATAGAACGGAATAGGAAGAGATATACTTCGATATACAGATGAAAAGGCAAGCAACACAAAACCTGTGATAAAAAAACCACCCGCTAAAAAAAGCTTATCCCTTGATTTGTTCTGATTTTCCGAGTGAGGTTACTGTATGCATCGAGTTCCAGCGGATAGTATAACCCTGCATTATAATGATCAAAATTAGCTACCTGAATAAGAATGTCTAATGTTTGTGTTTTGAACTCTTTTAAGGATACGACCTTGGGTTCTCTATAGCCTCGATATTCCTCTTTCGACACCCCTACCTTCCCTGATTCCCATACAAGTGAATCATTGACAATTACTTTATAGGATGAAAATGCGTGAGGAATGTACATTCCCAATTGAGGACTTTCGCTCGGAAGTATAAGTCTAACAGCATAGGTAGCATACCCTTCAGCAGATAAGCGCTCGCCTTCCAAAGTCTCTTCTGCCCAATCGTGAGGCAGTATCACCTTGCTTTTGGAAGGTGCTAGACCTTCAGATGATGTAATGAGTTGTTTCCAGTAGAAATCCCATTGTCCGGTAAGTTCAAAAGGCTTATTTAAATCCGTATCCCTCAGATCAATCACACTCCGTTCTTGAGCCTTAATAGGCTGAATAGACGAGAGCAATAAAAGCAAGCCAATAAGAACTCGCAGACATATCATCGTTGAATAATTAAGATACCCTCTTGTCTTTCGTCAATATACCAGACTCCAGATTTATCAAAAAACGCCTCTTCTTCAAGCATTATCCTGATTTCTTTGTCCCATTCTTTTAGGTAGACAGAGGCATTTAATTCAATTGAATATGCCGTATTTAAGTGTAGTGGGTAATCGCCTGTTACTGGTACACCACCTTGTGAGTCCCACATGCCTAGTGTACTTCCTGCAGCATGGCCATGATAACCTATTGGGTGAGTGTAGATTGAAGGTTTAATTCCCTCGGCTATGGCAGTAGTCCTACTCATTTTGAGTACTTCATTTCCCGTTCTTCCCTCCTTAAAGTTATTCGTGAAAATATCTTGAAGACGATTCCCTTTCTTAAAGGCTTCTCTTAGAAAGGTTGGTACTTCTGATTCTCCCGGTTTTAAAACATACGCATGTTGTTGCTGATCAGTGTTAAGGCGCAGGTAGGTAATCCCAAAGTCACAATGAAGTAAGTCGCCAGGTAAGATAACATTCGTTTCTGGACGCTTACTGAAGGTCCTAAGGTGATCAAAATTCTCTGGATCAGCTCTTTGCACGTCAACTGTTGGATGAAACCAAGTCACAAGCTTGAGTTCTCTAACCTTTTCTCGCATCCACCAAACAACATCTTCTGTTGTGGTTACACCTGGAGTAATGACCTTATTAGAAAAGGCTTCTTTTATAATGTCATGTGAAATTCTAACAATATGCGGATAGATAGCCATTTCAGCTGCTGTCCTAGTTTCTAACCAGCCGATCGCAACCTTTTCAGCCGATACAATTTTGTTCTGATCAGCTTTAGGTAGAGAAGCTTTAAACTCCTCGAAGTCAGTGGCTACAATGCCATCTGCCAAACCAAAGTATTGAGATTTATTAACACCAATTTTCTTCGGATTTCTCTCCTTTATAATCTCAGCTAATCTAGCCCATTGATCAGGTTGTTCTTCTTTGTTCCACGCACTTTTAAAACTAGTCCCTACGTCATACCTTGCTACCGCAAGCGTCTCTAATGGCGTATCTCCCCCTTTATCGTAAAAGACTAAAATGGTTCTTCTACGGGCTGCTAGCCACTCTGCAGGTAACAACGTCTTTATGACAGGATCTTCATTGTACTCGCGCGACATAACTACCCACATGTCGATACCTTCTCGCCTCATAATGGCAGGGAGATAGTTTTGGACCTTATCTTCTAATAAGCCATTGATGACTTCTGCCCGATCCTTCATAGAAAGAATTGCTGGGCCCGAATTTTGAGCGATAGAGATTGAATAAATCGAGAACAGGCAGATCGCCAATAGAAGTCTTTTCATTTTGCAGTTTTGAATTTTGAAAATAGGCAAAAGCCGCTTAACATCAAATGAGATAATTAAGCCATTAAAGTACAAAACAACTTTATCAGCACTTTCAATTTAACCTATTAGAGAAGTAAAAATGATTTCCTGCTTTATTGAAAAGGAATAAATTTCACACGCAACTCAGCACCAAACAGTTCTGAAAACGTTTCCCGTATTCTATATAATTCCTTAGTTTTCTATTTCATTTAGACGCGCAAGATGAAATACCCAATCAAGTTATTTTTAACGATACTTTTTGTCAGCCAAACAGTTATTGGTCAAAACTTATCAGACCTAAAGGTGGAACCTCCTTTCTGGTATGCTAATATGCCAACTGAGAAGCTTCAAATTTCGTTATATGGCGAAAGTATATCGACTTGGAACGTAGCTATAGACCATCCTGGAATCACCTTTGTCAATCAAATCAACGGTGATAGCCCCAACTATCTTTTTCTTAACCTAGAGATTAGCCCTGACGTCACCCCAGGTACTTTCAATATTGTTTTGAGTCTTAAGAAGCAACGATCATCCCTTACCTATGAGCTCAAAGAAAGACCCTCTCCTGAAAATAGAAATCAGGGTTTCAGTAGTGAAGATGTGATCTATCTCCTTATGCCAGATCGTTTTGCGAATGGCAACCCAGCCAATGATACGGTTAAAGGAATGCTTGAGCCGGCCCGTAGAGATGACCCTAGCGGTAGACATGGCGGAGACATCCAAGGTGTTCAAGAACAGCTCGACTACATTAAGGAGCTAGGGATGACTGCCGTATGGCTTACCCCGGTTTTCGAAAATGATCAAACGCCAGAATATAAAGCTTATCACGGTTACGCGGCCACTGATATGTATAAGATTGACAGACGCTTTGGTAGCAACGAGGAATTTATAGCGTTTGTAGAAGCATGCCATGCTAATGGACTGAAAGTCATAATGGATATGATTCATAACCATATAGGAGATCAGCATTGGTGGATGAAAGATTTACCGTTTAAAAACTGGGTACATGATCAAAAAGTTTATGGAAACACAAGTTATAGAGGGTCAGTAGCGTCAGACCCTTATGCTTCCGAATATGATGAGGATAAGCTGATTAAAGGTTGGTTCGTTGATGAGATGCCAGACCTAGATCAGCGAAATGAAATACTTGCAGACTACTTGATTCAAAACACGCTCTGGTGGATTGAATATAGTGGTATTGATGGCATTAGAATGGACACCTATGTCTATCCGTATAAAGAGTATATGGCGCGCTGGGCCAAAGAAGTAATAGAGGCTTACCCTGACTTTAACATTGTCGGAGAGTCTTGGGTCAATACAGTTGTACATGAAGCTTATTGGCAAGAAGATAAAGAAGGTGAAAGCGATGGCTACAATTCTTATCTGCCAAGTGTTACAGACTTCCAAATACACTTTGCAATAAGAGACGGGTTTAATTCAGGTTTCGGATGGGAAAGCGGCCTTATGAAACTCTATTATGCTTTATCGCAAGACAGGCTATACTCCGACCCGATGAAGAATGTTATCTTTTTGGATAACCATGACATTGGTAGAATCTTCTCGACTCTCGGTGAAAATCCGGACCATTTAAAAATGGCCTATACCTTCTTATTGACGACTAGAGGTATTCCTCAGGTCTATTATGGTACTGAATTAGCCTTTAAACAAGGCACTCAAGGAGGTGACGGAGATAAAAGAGCAGAAATGCCTGGTGGCTGGGATGGAGATACGCGCTCTGTGTTTACACAAGCAGGCAGAACAGCTCAAGAAAACGACATGTTCGACTATGTCAAGAAAATTACTAACTGGAGAAAGACAAGTGATGCTATTCATCATGGGAAACTCCTTCACTATGTACCTGAGAGTAATAGTTACGTCTATTTCAGGTATACTGATAATGAGCGTGTCATGGTTATTATGAACATGAACGATGAGCCAATCACTCTATCTCGACAAAAACATATAGAAATGCTTCGTGGCTATAGCGCTGCAGAGAATGTGATAACTGGCGAAAAAGTCGATATTAGTGAAGACTTTATAGTCACTGGCAAAACGACTACTGTTTTTAGCTTAAAGTAAACCCAAGTTTGGATTCATCCGATTTAAAGAATAGTTGTGACAATGCTTTTTATGAAAGCCTATTCAGAAGCCTTGCTCCTACAATTCGAAACTTTTTAACCTATAAGTACCGTGATGCAGAAAGAGCTGCTGACATGGTGCAAGAGGCCTTTCTCACGCTTTGGAAGAACTGTGATAAGGTTATGCCGGATATGGCGAAGGCTTATTTATATCGCGTGGCACAAAATTAGAAATTAAAAAGTATTGATTAAAATAGCGTGAGGGCCTTTTACAAGCGTTTTGGCATTGGCATACTTGTTCTCTTTCATAGCCTATGAAGGCTTAAAAATCATTAAATCCAGTTGTTCTAGTGCATCAAAGGACTTTCAGTACTGAATTCCTGTCCCAAGTTTCTAAGTTTACGCGTATGCTGAACTAGTGCACTTGCGAAAGTTTTGTGACTGTAATATGGAATACCATATTCATCAGCTGTATCCTTCACTATTTTTGATAATTTGGGATAATGTACATGGCAAATATTAGGAAATAGATGATGCTCCACTTGATAGTTTAAGCCACCAATTAGCCACGAAAATACCTTGCTATTCGGAGAATAGTTTGCGGTAGTTTCCAATTGATGTATTGACCAATCCGTATTAATCATTCCATCTTCAGCCATTTTAGGGAATTTCATATCAGGCATGATATGAGCCGTTTGAAAAACCGCACTGATACAAATACCAGTAACCATGTGCATGCTCAAGAAAGCAAGCAATATAACACCAGGGCCAAAAGGCAAAAAGATCAATGGTAGTACTAACGCATAAACATAATACATTGCTTTCCAAATGGCTACTTGCGCCATTTTCTTTCTGTAGACGCTATTAGAGCCTACTAAGCCCATTTTGTAATAGCGATGCATTCTCACAAAGTCTTTGGTTGTAATCCATGAGATAGTAGATATCGAATAAAAGAACCAAATATAAATGTGCTGGAAGCGATGAACTTTCATCCAATCTCTGTTAGGCGTAAACCTTAAAAAAGGTGGCGTGTTAATGTCATCATCGGCCTCATCAATGTTTGTGTACGTATGATGAAGCACATTATGCTGAATCTTCCAAACATCAGCATTCGCACCAATGAGATTCATTGAATAACTCAGAAGCCGATTGACTGATTTGTTCTTGGAGTAAGAGCCATGAATTGCATCATGCATTACTCCCATACCAACACCAGCCATACCAAAACCAGCGGCTATGTAAAGCACAAACAAAAGACCTACGGTATCTACCACTCCTATGTTAATGAGTACCAGAGGAACAATAAAAAGAGACAACATCAGTATAGTTTTCAAAACCATACCTGCATTTGCCTGTTTGGATATTCCATTTTCTGAGAAATAGTCGTTTACACGACTTTTTATTTCTCGGGAAAAGTCAGGGCTTAGACCCTTCTGAAATTTTGGATGTTTGATAATATTCTATTTTAGAGTAACTATTAGATTTAGGTGTTAAGAACGCGTCTCAACGGTCAATTTAATATGTAAGACTTAATAATCAATAGTTTTGTTTGAATTACCTTCTTCGCCCTCTGCTACCACTACCGCCACTACTTCTTCTACTTGAAGAATTGCCAGAATAATTTGATCTATTACCACCGCTACGATCGTTTCGATTTCTTGGATTTGGTCTTGCGGAAGATCTTCCCTCCTCATCTCTATTGACACGGATCGAACGACCTTCAACCTCAATATCGTCAAAGCGTTTGCTCAAATCATCATCATGCTTAGCATCTACATTGAAAAAGCTGCAGTTCTTTTGGATCGATAAATCTGTAAACAGTCTTCGACCTACGCCAGTAATATCAGATATGAAATGAATCAGGTCAGCATCAGTAACGCCATCCATTGTACCTATGTTAATGAAGTAACGGTTTGTTCCTTCCTTCGTTCTAGATTGACGCTCGTGTTTTGGTCCCGCATCTCGGTCTCTACTTCTGCCATCACGATCTCTATCCCTGCCTTGGCCTTGGCCTTGACCTTCGTTCAAATCATCGGCTCCACCACCTTGAACCATTAAGTGATCCAATTGCGTAGTGATTAAACGTTTTAGGAGATCTTCTTTTGACAAACCTTCAAATCGTCCTTGGAGACTCGCCAAAATATCATCGGCCTTCTCGTCAACCGTTGTGTTTAGAATGAGGCTTGCCCAATTATTTAGACGTTTTACCTTCAATTCATCAATAGTAGGAATAGTCACCTTCTCAAAAGCGATACTCATCTTCCTTTCAATATCTGTAATCTTCCTGCCTTCTCTTGGATTAATAAAGGCCATAGAAATACCCTTATTTCCCGCTCTACCAGTTCTACCACTACGGTGCGTATAGCTTTCCAATTGATCTGGAAGTTTGTGGTGAAAAACGTGCGTTAAATCATTGACATCAATACCTCTAGCTGCAACATCGGTAGCGACCAATAATTGCATCGACCTAGTCTTAAAATGTCTCATCACCGTATCACGCTGATTCTGAGATAAGTCACCGTGTAATGCTGCTACAGAATAGCCTTGTTTCGATAGATCGTCAGCTATTTCTTGGGTATCCATTTTGGTACGACAAAACATGATCCCTTTCATATCCGGTTGAATATCAAGGAATCTCTTCAGCGCAGAAATCTTATTGTCAGCTTTTGTAACAACATATTGATGCGCAATGTCCTTATTACTTTTTTGCTCAGCGTCAACTGCAACTTCCAAAGGATCTTTCATGTAGGTTTTCACCAATCTTCTGATCTCTCTAGGCATTGTGGCAGAAAAAAGCCAAGTCACTCTATTCTCTAATGTATGCGAAAGGATTTCATCGATATCATCTTTGAATCCCATGTTCAGCATTTCATCGGCCTCATCTAAGACTACATACTCTACGTTTTCTAGATTAATAGCTTTTCTCTTTATCAAATCTAACAAACGACCAGGGGTGGCTACTACAATTTGTGTAGGCCTCCTCAACGCTTTCATTTGAGCTCTAATGTCGGCACCACCGTAAACTACTTCAACGTTAACACCTTTCTTACTCTTGGAAAAAGTTACAAGCTGCTGTGCAGTTTGCTGACCCAACTCTCTTGTTGGCGCCATGATCAATGCTTGGGTAGATGAATTATTAGCATCGATTAGATCGATTAGCGGCAATCCGAAGGCAGCAGTTTTACCTGTACCAGTCTGCGCAAGTCCAATAAAGTCTGTTGGGTTATTCTCCAACAACATTGGTATAGCTTTTTCTTGTATCGCGGTAGGCTTTTCAAAGCCCATATTTTGTAAAACATCACAGATAGGCTGTGACAGTCCTAATTCTTTAAAATTACTCAATGGTATATATTATTTAAGCTGCAAAGGTAGCCATATGCTTTCAGAATCCAGTTAAACTGACCATTTATCTTGTCTATCCCCCTTATACCCATTCTTATTGGTCTTTAATAAAAGTCGCTTCATCGAAAGATCTAACCAGTTCATCTAAATCTCGATTCTATCAGAAAGCCTTCTCATAGTTTGGGTGCAACAAAAAGAAAATTCACCGATATGAGAAAGCTCTTAATCATTGAAGACCATCCCATGATGCGCCTGTTTCTTCAGAACTATTTAGGTAGCAACTATGATGTGTCTGCTGTCGCTACGCCAGAAGAAGCTGTGGAACATTGTCTTGAAAATAATTACACGCACTTAATCATGTGTGATTATAAGGATAAACAATCCGAAAGCTATCAAATCCTTCAAAGCCTCTGCATGCAGATAAAATGGAGAAATATTCCACTATTCATGCTAACAGACCAAGATAAGTCTTCAGAAAGAATTGATGCATTTAGCCTAGGAGCTAAAGATACCTTGAGCAAGCCTTTCAACCCAAAGGAACTTGTCTTGCGAATTGACTCAATACTCAACATTTCCTCTTCAATGGCCGAAATCAGAACAGTGGCTTAAGCCTACGGCCAATCGTATACTGGCTTTTCTTTTTCAATGAGATCGGCAATTGCGTTCCAAAGCTCAATTCTTTTCTCCAAAGATTGTTTAGCAATAGTTAACGTTTCACTCCATTTTTCTTCATCATCTTTGCATAGCTCCGAAACCATTGCAAGAGAAAGAGGACCATGTTCATCTCCATCAAGCTCTATATGGCGCTTTAAATAGTAAGTGAGTTTGTTGTATAATTTATTTTCAGAATCAGAGTTTTTTATAATTTCAATAAACATATCAGGGATAACATCTTCACGCCCAAA
>ENA-OUOG01000791-OUOG01000791.1-marine-metagenome-genome-assembly--contig:-NODE-791-length-39831-cov-6.349374_pt1 | contig 39831 bp, 18 predicted proteins | sample MGYA00248635_ERZ508505 | MGnify/ENA primary metagenome ERZ508505 (study PRJEB26176, sample SAMN06267871) | marine metagenome | isolation source: Saanich Inlet, British Columbia, Canada | place: Pacific... | reverse complement strand
CGGAAAGGCAGCTGCGTGGACTGCAGGGGCTGCCCGCACGGCAAGCTGAAGGTGAACTGCGCGGACTGCAACCCCTGTCCGCATGGCAAGCGGAAACACAGCTGCGTGGACTGCAAGGGCTGCCCGCACAACAAGCTGAAGAAGCACTGCGCAGACTGCAACCCATGCCCGCATGGAAAGCGGGAATACGACTGCGCGGCCTGCAACCCCTGCCCACACGGCAAGCGGAAACACGACTGCGTGGACTGCAAGGGCTGCCCGCACGGCAAGCTGAAACGCGGCTGCACGGTGTGCAGTGGGTGTGAACACGGCAAGCGGAAATACAGGTGCGCGGCGTGCAAGTCGGCGCGCGCCGAGCAACCGCCCCCGCCCGAGATCAAGCCCGAGCCCGAGATCAAGCTCGAGCAGCCCGAGATCAAACTCGAGCCCGAGATCAAGCAGGAGCCCTTCACCATCCGCGGCTACTTCGGCATCGGCGAGTGAAGACAAAAGAAACGCGGGAACATCACGAAAGACGCACAAACGTCGATCACACGCCCTCTACTCTTGAGACCCCCCTCCCCCTCGCCGCGCGCGCGCGCCGCCTGCGTATCGTCGCCGCGGCCGCCAGGACGACGAACGCGGCGCCTCCCCACACCGCCTCGGGGTGGGGACGGCCCGGTGACACCGTCGACGCCGTCCCCGGTTCGATCCGCCGCGGCGCGACTTTCCCACCCCCGAACCGACGCGACGTCGTTTCTCCCGCGCGAAGCCGGTCCGCGGCGGCGTCCGCCGCGGCGGCGTCCGCCGCCGCGCCCCCGAGACCGTTTACCTCGACGCGCACCATCTCGAACACCAAATCCACACCGTCCAGCGGGTCCACCGTCACGGTTTTCTCGTCGGCGACGTACCCCGGCGCGGTGGCCGTCACCGTCACTAAAAACGGCGTCGTCGCCGCGTCGTCTCCGCCCACCGGGTCCCTCTGACCCGAAACCGGCCGCGCGAAAAACCCAAGCGCGTTGGGCGCGAACGGGAACTCCACTCCTTTAACAGTCAAAGCCGCGTTTTTAATGGGTTCGGTCGTGGTGGCGTCTAACACGAACCCTCGCAACGCACCTCGCGTCGCCACCGTCGCCGCGGCGAAGATCCCGCCTCTGTGCTCGCGCCACAGCCTCCCCAGCTCGCTCGCCTTCGGGAACTTCAAGTCGTTCACCTCGATCGTCACGCTCATCGTGCCCGTCGCGATGTAGTGCCAGTCCTGCATCCCCCCCCAGAGCGGGTACCACTTCGCGCCGTTGGTGATCCCTCCCTTGAACTCGCGGCTGGCGTGCATGGTGGGGTGCCCGTCCGCGTACGCGCGCGCCAGCCGACGGAACGCCGCGTCGTCCGGGCACCGCGCGTACTCGGCTTTTTTTGAGTTGCGTTTGGCGTCCCAGGGGTAATTGGCGACGACGGCGCCCTCGTGGAAACTCAGCGCGCCGGTGACGTTCACGGTGCGGCTCCAAGAAAGCACAGCCGCGGTCTCCGGCTGGCGCGTCTCCAGCGCGTCCGCGGGCAGGGAGATGGAAAGATCCGTATCGCTCTGTTGTCGCGTTTGTGACGAAGATCGCGCCGGCGATATATACTGATCCGGCCAGTCGCGGTTCAGGTCGACGCCGCGCGCGTTGGCTCGCGCGCGCGCCGCGAAGCCGTCGGGGTTGAGCGTCGGCGCGAAGAACAGACGCGCGTGCGTCGCGAGCCATGCCGCGGTCTCGACAAAACGCTCGTCCCCCGGTTCGGGGGAGGTGATATCCCCGGAAACGGCGACGCCGCTCGTCGCCAAACCGTCGGCGTTTGCCGCCCCGCACACGAGCTCGGCGAGGCGCAGGATGAGCTCCCGTCCCACCGGCTCGTCCCCGTGCATGTTCCCGAAGAACGCGAACGAGGGCTTGGCCTGCGTCGTGCCCGGGTCCGAGGACACCTCCAGCACGCGCATCTCCTCGCCCTGTACGCTCGTGCCGATGCTGGTCACCGAGGACATGCCCGCGCACGGGCCCGCGTGCAGCGCATCGAGCGCGGACGCCAGATCGGCGTTCGAGCGATACCTCCACTCCGACGGGGGGAGCGCCGCGTCCGCGCGGGTCACACCCGCGAGCGCGGCGAGCGCGAGCGCGACACGCGCGAGCGCCGGAGCGGAGGCACGCCGCGCGAGCATCGGGCGAGCCGACGCGACGTGTGACGCCGCGCGGTGCCCGGCGGGAATGTCGGCCCTTCCGGTGCCGATTCGAGCAAGCCGCGGAGAGCGACTCTTTCGGACGATCGAGATGTCGGACTTCGAAAGATCCCGCGTGAAAATCTTTCGATGGCATTTTTCTCCGTTCGTGACTCAAGAATCGGGAGCGAAACGCCGAAGGAAAATCCGTTTCGGGCCGTTTACGTACCCCTTCTCGCGCGACCGCGCGGTCGCCCGCTGGGCCGCGGTCGCGTCCGCACACGCACTTCGCACGGCGCCTCGTCGCTGCCGCCGCGAACCTCGTGACCTCGTACCTTGCGCGACCCGTGAGACCTCGCGTCTGGCGTCCGCGCGCACGCCGAGGATGGTTCCGCCCAGCCCGCACGCGGGCCCGGGGACGGCGACTCCGCATCACGGTTCGATTTGGGGGAACAACAAGGAGAACGCCGCGGGCGTGACCCCCGGACCCATGGCGTACGGGACCACGCCGGGCGCGAAAACCAACGCTGAGAGCGTCGCGGAGGTGCGTCGCCGCCCTGATACGTCGGTCACGCGCGTTTCCGCGCCGATTCCGCGACCCCGAGCCCGCCGCCGACCGCGGCTCGACCCGTGACCCGTGTGCATCGGCGTTTCCGAGACCGCCGAGACCGCGCTCGGGACCGGACACCCGGAGACGAGCGATCGCAGCGAACCTCGCCGTTCGAGCCGAGCGCGACGCGGACCGAGAAACCCGTCCCGAGCGCGTCCGCTGACCCTTCCCGTCCCCCCCGCCTCGCCTCGCCGGCCGTCGCGCCCCGACTGATCGCTCCCCGAATATCCGAAACGCGCGCTCGAACGACGAACGACGCCCGTCGCGTTTACATTTTTTACGCTTGTCTCGTCGCGTCTGCGTCTTCGCGAACAGAGAGTCGAGCGCATGAAGGAACGCGTGAAGAACCTGTCCACCCCCGCGCGCCGCCCCACCGCGGCGTGCGACGTGATGGACTCCGCGGGCGCACCGCACGTCACGTTCGCGCCCGGGGTGGGAGGCACGCCCGCGATTGGCGCGCACTCCGCGCAGCCGCACACGCCCGCCGCGCCGGGATCGATGCTCGCGCACGGCGCGCACAAGACGCCCGCGCCTTCCGTCTCCGCGCGGAGGACGCCCGGCGTCCCCTCGACGCACTACGCGAAAACTCCCGGCGCGGTTTCCGCCGGCGGGAGCGTCTCGCGGCACAGGACGCCGGGCGTGCCCGCGCATCACAAGACGCCTCGCGAGCCGCCTTTGAACCCGGCGGACGCGATGCTCGTCGAGTACCTTCGCTCCGTCGGCGTGACGCCTCCGCACGTGCGCGGCGAGCGCGAGCGTCTCGTGGCTGCTCTGCGCGAGAACCCCTGCGCCAGCACGTGGTGCGAGTTTCTGGAGGCGGAGGAAGCCGCGCTCGGGGACGATACCACCACGGCTGGAGTGGCTGGCCGCAACGGCGTCTCGCTGTTTCGCCTGTTTGAACACGCGACGCGCGCGCTTCCTCCGGTTTCTCGCGCGGCGCCGCACGAGACGCAGGGGTACTACCTGCGTCTGTACCTGGGCCTCGCGAGGCAGCAGATGGCGAGCAACATGGACGACGCGCGCGATACGTTCAAGTACCTCAAGTCGGAGGGGTTCTGGCAGAAACACGCCATGTTCTGGTCCGAGTGGGCGGCGTTTGGGTACCGGTACAAAGGCCCGGAGAAGGCGCTCAAGATTCTCGAAAAGGGCATCGAGAGCGGCGAGGTGGCGGAGGGACTCGGCGTTCTGCACGACATGAAGGCGTCCATCGCGGGCGGGGTGTTCGGTGGTGGAGCGCACGACGCGAGCGCGGCAGGAAACGACACGCAAACGCAAACGCAAAATACAGGCGAAGGAAATCGAGGAGGTGTCTCTTCGTCGGACGTCGCGCCGCGCGCCGCGCCGCACGTCGGGTCGGCGGCGCCGACGCCGAGGCTCCGCGCCGGCGGCGGCGAGTACGCGCACACGTCGACCATCCCGCCGTTCGCCGGCGCCGCCGCGGACGACGCGACCGTCCCGGTGCCGAACTCTCTCTTGGCGCGCCAAGCCCTGAACGATGAGAACGCGCCGCCGAGGGAAAGTCGGGAAATCCGCGTGCCGAGGGAACAAGAGCGCCGCGACGCGACGGAGGACGTGACCATGGAGATTTGTTCGCAGGGACACGCGGCGCGCGCGCGCGGAGAAGCGCCTCATCTCACCTCCTCGCGGTACGCTCCGACGCGCATGGAGGAAGAGGCGACGGTGGCTGTGCCCGCGCCCGCGCCGGCCGCGTTCTCCAGGCAGCAGTCCGCGCCCGCGGCGATGGTGGCCGCGGGCAGGCAGCACGCCACCGCGCCGGCGTCGTCCACGGCGGCGGCGCGCGCGGCGGCGCACGCGGCGGCGCACGCGGCGTCGGCGGCGGCGAGCGCCGCCGAGGACGCGGCGGCGAGGAAGGCTGAGGAGAAGAAGAAACGCCCCAAGATCCGCGAGAACTCCGAGATGGTGATCGTGCGCGGGGTGAAGTACCTGAAGCTGGAGTGCGTCGGGCAGGGCGGGACGTGCAAGGTGTACAAGGTGCTGTGTCCGAAGCGCAAGACGTACGCGCTGAAGCGCATTAAGCTCGCCGGACGCGAAAAGGAGACGGTTGCGGGGTTCATGGACGAGATCCGTCTGCTGCAGGGTCTGCGCGGGCGGGACAACATCATTCAGCTCGTGGACGCGGAGGTGTGCAAGAGCGAGGGGCTGATCTACGTCGTGCTCGAGTACGGCGAGATCGACCTCGCTCGGCTGCTGTCGAAGCGCGAGAAGCAAGCCAAGGCGCGCTCGAAGAGCCTAGCCTCCGCGGCGTCGGGGGGAGGCTCGTCCGGGTCGTCCGGGATGATCGACGACAACTTCCTGCGCCTGTACTTTGAGCAGATGGTGGAGGCGGTGGGGACGATCCACGAGCAGAAGATCGTGCACAGCGACCTGAAGCCCGCCAACTTCCTGTTCGTGGAGGGTGCGCTGAAGCTCATCGACTTCGGCATCGCCAAGCAGGACACGAGCAAGTCGGACACCACGAACATCGTGCGCGACCACCAGGTTGGCACCGTCAACTACATGTCTCCAGAGGCGATTCTCAACGGCCAGCCCAGCGCTCTTGGCGGCCCCCTGAAAGTCGGCCGCGCGTCGGATATCTGGTCGCTCGGGTGCATCCTGTACCAGATGGTGTACGGCCAGACCCCGTTCGCGCGCATCAACGGCATGATCCCCAAGCTGCACGCCATCACCGACCCGAAACACGAAATCCCGATGCCCCCGGTTGCCAACCCGCACCTCGTCGATCTCATGCGCTCGTGCCTCGCCAGGCACCCGCACAGAAGAATCACCATCGACGGCATCCTGAAGCACCCCTTCTTAAGGCCGGCGGCGGCGGAGGTGGCGGCGACGCCGGGGAGAGGCGGCGCGGGCGTCGAGGCGGCGTCGCCCGCGCCCGCCAGCGGGCTCAGCGCGAGCCAGCTCACCAACCTGCTCGAGCAGATCCAGAAGCACGGCGCGGACGTCGACGTCGGCGCCGTGACGCAGGAGGTGTTTCGGCAAATCGCCGCCGGCGCGTCGGAGGTGAGCGTCTCGCCTCTGCTCCGGAAACACGCCAAGAAGAAAGAAAACGGAGGGACAGAGAAACTTGGAGGCGACGAGGGCGTCGCGCGGGACGGCACACAGAGCTCTTCGGGGTTGACGCAGGACATAGGCGCGTTGGCGATGGGCGCGAGGTGACGATGACGGATCGATCGATTCACGCGATCGACCCGGGGGGGGGGTACATTGGTTTTTTTGACGTCTGACACGAAAGTTTCACGACGCGCGATTCGTCGCGCTCGGCGCGCTCGACACGAACGCGTCACAAAAGTCGGTGATCCATACGGCACCTACGACGCCGTTTCGAAGGGCTTGAACACGGCCATGCGCTTGAACACCTCCTTTGACGCGATTTTCGTTCCCGCGGACCCGTCTTTAAGCTTGGGCGTGTACGTCCGCTCGACGATCATGGTGTCGTCGCCCTCCAGGCGCCGCTGCGTGGTTTCCCACCCGAGCGGCGTGACGCTCTCCGTGAGGTGCACGTACCCCACATCGCCGACGTCTTCCCAAGTGGTGTTGCGGAACACGTACCCGGCGTCCTGACCGAACAGCTCGCTGTTCCCCTCGAAGGGCTCCTCCCACTCGCCGAGCGGGTACACGAGTTTCCTCACGCCCCGCCCGGTCCCGGGATCGGTCAGGACCAGAAACTCCCCATCCTCCAAACCGGTCTCCCGCCACTCCTGCTGGTACGGCGCCACCGCGCGAGCCGCCGCCTTGTCGGCAGGCAGGCCGTGCGCCTGCAGGTACTCGACCGACCCGACGCTCTTCTCGCCCTCGCGGCGCCACATCCCCACGAAGCTGGCGGAGGAGGAGGCACCCGCCATCGCGACCGCGCGACAGCGGTGCGCAGCGCGAGACGCGCGACTACCCGGGCGCGGCGAGGCGAGGGCCGAGACCGCGGAGGGGCTGGAGACGCTCGAGCAGAACATGCGGACGCGCGGTGAAGCGCGGGGACCGATGTGCTCGCGTCGACGCCGTGTCGCGCGCGGCGTTATGCGTTCACGCGGGTGGCACTCATAAACTCCACAAACGCGTGCCTTCCGGGACGGGCGAGACTTATCGTCGATCGATAAGCTTCCCCCGAATGTCACGACACGTCACACATCCAGTCGCCTCACGCCACCGACATGTCTGCCTTCACCCTCTCCTCCACCTTCAACGTCGCGCGCACCGCGGGTCTCTCCAAGTCCCGCGCCGCGAAGGTACGTCGCGGGGCAAAGCGTCGACCCGTCCTCTCTCCTTCCCCCGCGATCCTTCCGATCGGACGGTTCGCCCCGAAACGTCAAAGTAACAAACGAAGGCGATCATAAGCGCGCGACGCGTCGTCGTCCCCGCGCGCGTCCCAGACGCGCGTCCCTGACGTCTCCGTCCCACCGCCACGCCTCGTGAACGCAGACCACCCGCCGCGCCGCCGTCGCCACCAAGGTGCGTCCCCCGTCGCCCCAAACGCGTTTCGATCCGCCTTCGATCGGCTTCGCGAAGCCCCCTTTTCGAGAAAGCCGACGACACGTGCGCGCGCGCGCTCGCGCGAAGACTCCCTTTTTCGCTTTTCCGCGCGCCACTTCGCGAAAAGTCTCTCGGTTCCTGACGCCTTCGTCTCTCTCCAAACCTCCAAACCCGCAACGAAAACCGACCACGAACGTCGCACAGGCCGCGGTCAAGGTTGGCGACGCCGCCCCCGACTTCACCCTGATGGGCGCCGGGTTCGAGACCACCTCGCTGTCTTCCCTGAAGGGCCAGAAGGTTGTGCTCGCGTTTTTCCCCGCCGCGTTCTCGGGCGACGCCGACGGCGGGTGCCAGTGCCAGCTGGCGTCCCTGCAGTCCATCGACAAGGAGGACGGCATCTCCGTGCTCGGCATCACGCGCGACACGCCCTTCGTGATGGGCCCCTGGTCCGAGTTCGCGGGCATCAAGTGCCTGTCCGACGTCTCCAACAAGACGCAGGACGCGTACGTCGGCGCCATCGACTTCGGCAAGTTCCTCGACGACCTCGACGTGTCCACGAACATGGCGGGCTACATGTCCTGCAAGCGCGGCTGCGTCGTGCTGGACGAGGACCAGAAGGTGATCTACACCTGGGCCGGCATGCCCGACCAGCTCCCCGACGTGACCGAGATCCAGGCCGCGCTCGGCATCGGCAAGGTCAACTTCGAGTGAGGGTCGGCGTAAGTACGCGTGAGCGAATGTGAAGAAAGATTTACGACAACGTCGACGCGTCATCGTGCACTACGTGTGTTTACTTACGCATAATGGAAACATAATATCATACAAAACCGCGGGGGCGTCCGCGCTTCCCGCGCTTCCGACAGTCTACACCGCTCACGCCTCTTTCCGCTTCGAAGCCTTGCCCGGCTTTCGCACCGCGCGGCTCGTGCCCTTGACGAGCTGCCAGACGCAGAACGCGAAAATCACGGGTTGGCCCACCAGGCACGCCGCCGCCAAAACCGGCAGGCGCAGAAGCTCCAGATTTGTGAGGTCCTTTTCGGTGCGGCACGCGTCGCGCAGTCTCCCTTCGGCGGCGCCGTGCTCTATTTCGCCGCGCGCCGCGGCGGCGTCCACCTCCGCCCACGTGCCCTCCAGCGCGGACAAGGCCACGCGCTTGGAGATCTTCACCACACCGTCGTCGCCTCGGATGTTCAGCGCGATCGAACCGGCGACGGATGCTTTCGTCTCGGATTTCGCCGCCGCGACGGATTTCGACGCGGGCGACGGCGACGCGCGCGCGGAGGTCTCGTCCGCCGCGTCCGTCTCCGCCGCGTCGTCGTCCCCGAAATCGATCGCCACCTCCCCCCAGTTGCGATGGATGAAGCGCGCGCGCTGCAGCCCGCCGACGTCCGGCCAGAGCCAGCGCGGCAGGAACGCGGGGATGAGCAGGCGCACGAACGCTCTTAAACCGTGTTTTTTCGGAACCTCGTCCAGTATGCCGTGCGTCATCCCGCTGCTCGTGATCTCGACGAGCTCGTACGGCAAAACGCAGCGCGGCGGGCTCGTGATGATCTCGGCGTGGTGCACGTCCCCGGAGAGGAACACGACACGCGCGCGCGAGCGCTCGACGAGGTCCAATAAGCGCTTCTTCTCGTTCGGGAACTCGTTCCAGCTCTCGACGCCCTCGAACAAACCGTCCACTAACTTCTGCGTCTCGGCGTGCACCTGGATGGACGAGCCGATTATGACGACGTCGACGGGATCGTCGTCGTCCTCCTCGGCCTCGATGAACGGTTCGCGGTATTCGCGAGACGTGTCATCAGACGAAGAAGGAGACTTTGAAGCAGCGTCGTCTGCGCTTGTTGTGCCCACGCGTCGTGACCCCGGCACACCCAACGCCCGTTCCAGCCACCGCCACTGGTCCTCGCCCAGCAGCTCGCCCCGCTCCGCTCTTTGGTGGAACCGCGTGTCGAGCAAAATCAGCCGCGCGCTTCGGTTTTTATCGCGCCCCAGGTTTCGGAACGTGTGGTGCGCGTAGACACCGGCTCTTTCCCGCCTCGGCGAGTCCGCCGGTACCCCGAGGAAGTCTAAAAACACCTGCTTGGCGAAGGGCTTCTCCTCCCACTCCGCGCCCGCGTTGTTGAACCCGAAATCGTGGTCGTCCCACGTGCCGACGATCTTCGTCTCCCTCGCGAGCGCGGCGTACTCGGGATGTTCGAGCTGCGTCTCGAACGCGGCTCTGTGTCTCTCGTTGCCGACGTACGCGCGCGTGCCGTTCACCTTGCCGTCCGCGTAGATGACGTCCCCGAGCCACACGAACGCGTCCGGCGCGACGGCGCGCACCGCGCCCCACACGCTCTGCGGCTTGTCGTGGCGGCTGCAACTGCCGAACGCGAAACGCAGATCCGCGCGGTCCAGGTGCGCGGGGGGGGGGACGCCCGCGGGCCTCGAGCCGTGCGCCACGCCCGCGCGCAGGATGCACGACAGGAGCGCGAGGACACACAGCGTGGTGCTCTTGTGCGTCATCGTTCTCCTCCCGGGACGCGTCTCGCGGGACCCTTGCGGGCGCGCGAGGACACCCGTCACGAGATCTGACTCGGCGAGACGGATAAAACGGACGACGCGGCCCGCGTCGCGACGCGCGTCAGTCCACCCCACCGTCGCGTGCGACTTCCGGCTCCGTCGCGCGGGGTCAGCCCACGCGCGGGAGACTCGAGGGGCGAGCGCGACGTGCGAAGGCGGTGCCTCGCGCGCGCGTCGTTGTGCCCGCGCGACGCGCGAAGCCGCACGGAACAAACCCAACGCGAAAGCGAACAACTGTTCGATAAACGCGGCTGGCTGTCGCTCGGCTTCTCAAGGAGTTAGAACCCCTCGTCCGCACACAGAATCGGATTCTTTTGCAGACTGTTTGCCATTTGCACTCTCAGAATATTCCGGAATCGACGAGCGGAAAGCGGAATCGAGAGCAGCGAAAAAAAGTCGGCCTTGACATGGTATCGGCGCCTCGCCTCGCGTTTTTGTTGCGCGATTTCGCCGAAGAAAAACCGAGGTCCGCGCGCCCGGCTCTCCCTCTTTGCGACGCGCAGAGCTGTTCTAGAACAACTCGGCAGCCATGCCTAAGACGCAGGACGTCGTCACGCGTGAATACACCATCAACCTCGCCAAGGCGGTTCATGGGATCACCTTCAAGAAGAGGGCTCCTCGTGCGGTGGCTGCGGTGCGTACCATCCCGGCGACCGAGCACGCGCGATTTTCTAGGGCTACGGCGCGGGCGTTCGCGGGCGACCGCGGGCGTGCGACCGCCCCGCGACTCCGGAGCGACGCGCTCGGTCGCGAGGCGTGTCGTGCGGACCGAGCGCCGGCGTCATCCCGGCGCACGCGACCTTCCGGCCGGCGCCGCGGTCGGGTTTCCCGACGCACCCATCGTCGCGTTTTTTCCATCCATCGCGCGCGCGAGGAAACACCGCTGACCCCATCCCCCGCGCTCTCGCACACGCAGGTGAAGAAGTTCGCCCAGAAGACCATGAAGACCTCGGACGTGCGCGTTGACGTGAAGCTCAACAAGGCTATCTGGTCCAAGGGCATCCGTAACGTGCGTCTCCCCCCGCGCGCGTCTCTCCCCGGCACACCACCGCGCGCGTTTCTCGATGGGGCTAGGGTTTTCGCTCGCGCGACGGACGCTGACCGTCTCGCTTTCGTTTTTTCTCCGCGCGCAACAGGTTCCCCGCAAAATCCGTGTGCAGATCTCCCGCCGCCGCAACGACGACGAGGACGCGGAGGAGGACCTCTACTCCTACGTCACCGTCGCCGACACCCCCGAGGGGTTCTCCGGTCTCGGCACCAAGGTTGTCGACGACGCGTAATCGTCGCGACGATTCGTAATGTGGTTCGGGTCTAGTTTGGGTTGCGCGCGCGCTCCTCGTCTCCGGCGCGAGGCGGGGTTGCGCGCGCGCGTGAGATCTCGTGGGCGCACGCGAAAGGAGGAGGCGTTTGTAATCTGCCGAAGTTCTTTCCATCCGTGAGCATCCGATAGCTCGTTCGAACGCTCCGGAGCCGGTTCGCGGCGCTCCGCGAAAGAAAAGCAAAGAAAAGCGTCGTTTTGGAAAGTAAACAGTCCACGACGTTGTTTTCCGCGTCCTCTCGTGCGTCTTGTTCCTCCTGTCGATGTGCTCGTCTCGGATGATTGTCAAACCAACATCGTACGCCTCGCCTTGTCGACTGGATTGCGTCGCGCGCACGGCAGAGCGAGGCGCCGGCGTTTGCGATGCCGAACTCCCGCGTGTTCCTTGACATCGACTTCGACTCCCACCGCGAGAAGTACGCGCGCGCTGCGGCGTTCGTGGAGGCGACGGACCTGCGGTACGGCTTCAGCAGCAAGGAGATCGCCGAGCTGGGCGGCGGGGAGAAGCAGCGCGTGTTGGAGCTGTACGCGGACGACTTCGACTGGTCCGACAAGGGCCCGATCGAGATCGAGCCCGCGGAGGAGGAGCGTGTGGTCATCGAGCTGTTCGACGACAAGGCGCCGATGGCCGTGGAGAACTTCAAGGCGCTGTGCGTGGGCGACCGCGGCGTGAGCAAGAACTGCGGGGTGGCGTACTCGTACAAGGGCGTGCGGTTTCACCGCGTCGTGAAAGGATTCATGGCGCAGGGCGGCGACTTCGCGATGCAGAACGGCTCGGGGGGGGAGTCCATCTGGGGCAAGAAGTTCAAGGACGAGAAGGATGGGTTGCGACTGAAACACGAGAATCGGGGGGTGCTGTCCATGGGGAACACGGGGAAGAACTCCAACGGCTCGCAGTTCTTCATCACGTTCGCGCCGTGCAAGGCTCTCGACGGGAAGCACGTGGTGTTCGGCCGCGTCGTGGACGGGTTCGGGGTGCTGGACAAGATGGAAGCGGTCGCGGTGAAAGCGGGGGGGGTCACGGAGGAGCCCACCGTGCCGGTGGTCATCGCGGACTGCGGGCTGATGCCGTGATGAGAACAACATGGGTGTCCACATAGGCGTTTCGCGGGGTTCCGAGAGACTAGTCTCCTTTCGTAACGTACAAACGAGTATGTGAACATCAAAACAAACGCGAGGGACGCGAGGGACGCGTCGCGCCGAGGCGGGTCTCGTCATCGAGCGCTCATCGCCTGTGTCTATGTACATCACCTTCGACGCGTCGAGGTTTAGGTGGTCATCGCGTCATCACGCGTCCTTCTGCGCGGCGGAGACGTCGACGTTCTCGGAGGACTTCTTCTCTTTTCCGGACGGTTCGGCGGCGGCATCCGTCGCAGTCGCCGGCGGCGGCGCGCGCGCGTCCTCACCCGAACCTCCCGCCTGTTCCTCCCGCCGCGAGGGAGGGAGCGCCGCGGGCGCGTCCGCGCGCACTGAAACGGTCTTTCTCTCCGCGGGCAGAGGCGCGGCCGCCGTGACGGTCAGGACGCCGTCCACGACGAACGCCTTGAGCGACAAAAGGTCGACGCGCGACGGCAACGTCGCGGCGTACGCCACGCGTCGCGTCGCGTCGCTGGCGGCGGCGGTGAGTCTCGCGCCTCTCTCGGCGTCGGCGGTGGCGGATACCTCGAAGTTCGCCGCCTTGAGCCCGGGCACCGCGCGGCGCATCACGGTGATCTCGTCCTCGCCGAGCGCAGCGGCGTCGGGTCCGGGCGCGGGAAGCGCGGGCGCCTCCGCGAACACGGGCACGGCGACGGGCGCGGGCGGCGCGGGCGGCGCGACGACGAGCGCGAGCGCGCCGTCCGCGCATCGCGCCGAGACGATCGCGTTCTTGTCCTTGAGATGCTTGTCAAAACGCAGGCGTTTCTTGAACGACCCGCGCGTCTCGGAGACGCCGCTGATCTCGACGACGCGCGAACGGCGCTCGACGGTGATGCGCAGGTCGCGCGCGGCGAACCCGGGCACGTCCAGGCGGAAGACGGCGGCGCCCGGCGGCGTCGCGGGCGCCTCCGCCGGCGCGTCGCCGGCGGCGATCTCCACCGTCTCGAGCGCGGGTTCAGCCTTCGGGACGACCACGCGGAAGACGCCGTCGATGCACGAGGCGGTGATGTTGTCGGCGTCCACCAGGCCTCCCGAGGGGAGGCGCAGGTCGGCGCGGATGTGCGGCCGCGTGGCGGAGCGCACCAACAGGCGGTCCGCCTCGCCGGCCTCGGCGGGCGCGGCGGTCACCGAGATGTCACCCGCGGCGACGCCGGGGACGAGCGCGGTGATGAGGTACCCGCGGTCGGTCTCGACCACCTCGGGGTCGAACGCGTCCTCGTCGCTGCCGTGGCCGGCATCCAGCGCGATCCTCGCGAGGTTCTCGATGTGGTAGAAGGGGTGCAGGTGCGCGGCGTAGGGGTGGTGCGCGCGCCTGTGCCGCTTGGCGGGTCGGTGGTACCCGCGATGCAGCGGCGAGTGGAAGGCGTCGAAGACGTCGAAGGCGGAGGCGAACATGGTGCGGTTCGGCGGTGGTGTCGGTGTGGTGTCGGTGGTGCTGTGTGCTCGAAGGGGGCAGGGGTCGGCTGGGGGCCGAGCGTGCGTGTGTCCGTCGCTTGTGCGCGTGTGGAAGTGACGGGGGGAGGCGCGCGAGCGCGCTTTTATGCGCGTTTCTCGAGAAACCAAAACGTCGCGAAAATCACGCTTCGCGAACCGTCGCGGCGCGTCGCCAGTCGTCGATTGGACGCGCCCCGAACGTCGGCGACGGAACTGGAAACGTGGCGAATATGGTTCCGGGAGCTTCCACACCCGTCGTCGCGGGTGCGGGGGATGGCGACGGCTCTCGCGGCTCGGGCGCCGGCGAGACTCCCGCCGGGAACCCCCGGACCTCGCCGGCGGCGGGTCGGGCGACCGAGAGCCGCCGCGCCGCGCGAGGGCGACCGAGCGCGCGCGTCCCCGGACGAAAACACCTCGGCGCGGGATGCGGAGCCATCCTCGGACGCGCCCGCGGCTGGCGCGCGGCACTGGTCCGCGAAACTCCGCCCGGGAACCGCGAAAGAGACCACCCGGGATGACCTGCGGTACATGTCCGCCGCGGTGGTCGCCGCGGGCGCGCGGGACGCCGAGCGCGGCGTGACCGCTCCCCGCCTGCTCTCCGTCAAGCGCGACCGCGACAACGTCGTGTTCGTGGACGACGACCGCCTGTTGACGCCGTTTCTCGCCGACGCGCTCGGCGTCGACGAGCGCGAAGCCTCCCGAGTGTTTCGCAGGCTGTGCGAGGTTTACCCCGCGGCGAAAGGACGCGCGGCCTCGATGGGCGTCCCGGCGCTGGCGCGGCTGTGCTCGGACCTCCCCGGTTTGTCCCGGCGTCTCGTCAAGCTCGAGGCGCTCTTCCCCGAGTGCGACGTCGCGAAGATGGCGTCGCAATCGCCGTGGCTCCTGGAACTGAGCGCGGACGAGGTGATCGGACCGAGCCTCGAGGCGTTACAGCGCCTGTTCCCGGAAGCTGGCGAGGGAGGTAAGCCGGGCGTGCACCGGATGGTGCAGGCGGTGCCGCAGCTCCTGGACGCAACGTTCGCGGAACGCGCGGTGACAGCTCTGGCGGTAAGTCTGGGCGTCTCACACGAAGACGCCGCGACGCGCGTGCACAAAAACCCGCGGCTGGCGCTGGAGGTGGAGTCCGCGTCCGTGCGGAGCAAGTACAGCGTCGCGTTCGACCAAACGCACGTCAAGGCGAACAAGGTGGTCCGCTGGGAAAAAGGCGACGAGAGGGAGGAGTACTACAGGAGTACTACGGACGCGACGCGCGCGCGAAGCGAAACGTGAAAGTGAACTTCTTCTTGACACAAAACTTGACGCCGAATGTCTTCGCGCTCCCGAACCCGAACCCGAAGATGTGGCACCCCTCCGATTTTATGACCGCTGTATCAAAATGACGAAACTTAACCGTGCGATTCCAACTCGCTTCCATCAGATGCAGAAAGAGCTCCGGCAACAGCCGGAAATCATTCTTCCATAGAATCTACTCGATCGACCGATCGACTGTTCCCCTAGTCACAGAAATGTGAAAAGGGGTCGTAGCTCACATGGCAGAGCGCTCGCTTCGCATGCGAGAGGTACGGGGATCGATACCCTGCGACTCCATTTTTTGTTTTTTGCTGCCAGACAACACGAGGCACTTTTTTTTGCCAAATCGATTTCGCTATCCTCTCAGGGCGACGCGCACGCAGCGCGGGCAGCGCAGCGTCCGATGGGCGACGACGAAGGACGACCGACGCTCCACGCGTGGCTTTTGTCGCTCGCGGAGGCGCACGACGTGCGCGTGCACCCCTCGCTCGAGTTCCGCGAGACCGAACACAGCGGCCGGGGGTTGTTCGCCTCGCGCGACGTGCCGATCGGTGAGGTGCTGTTGTCCGTGCCGAGGGCCCTGTCTTTGAGCGTGCAGGATGGCGCGGGCGTGTCCCTGCCTCCCGACGGGGCGTGGCCGCGCGTGCGCGCGGGGGTCGCCGCGGCGTCCCCCGACGCCGGCAAGTCCTGGGAGTGCGTCCTGGCGCGCGCGGTCGTGGACGCCGTCGCGGGCGACGGAGGCGCGTTCTGGGCGCGCTACGGCGGCATGATGCCGCCGCCCGAGAGCCTCGCGCTGCCGTTCCTGATCCCCGACGGCGAGCTCAACAGCCTCGAGGACGCGGGCCTGGCGGAGGACGCGCTCGTGGAGCGCGCGCGCATCGCCGCGCTCATGCCCGACCTCCTGGACCCGGTGTCGGAGGAAGGCGAGGAAGAGGCGCCGGGCGCTTCGCCGAGCGGCGAAGACGACGAAAAAAAACAGCATCCCGACGTCGCGCGCTCCGTCGCGGCGTGGGCTCTGGCGCTCGTTCGGTCGCGCGTGCTTCTGGCGGGCGAGGTGCGCGGCGCGGGACCTCCCCTCGCCGCGCGCGCGATCGTGCCTTTCATCGACCTGGCGAACCACGCGGAGGGAGGCGCGCCGAACGCGGATTACCGGTGCGAGGGCGTGGAGACGCCCGGCGCGCCTCCGCCGCGGCGCGAGGACTCGACGCGGTTCGAGCTCGTCGCGATTAAAAGCATCGCGGCGCGCGAGGAGATCGCGCTGGCGTACACCAAAGGAGAGGGCACGTCCAGGGCGCACTTCGCGCAGTACGGGTTCGCGCCCGCGGGGGGCTACGCCGGGGACCGAGTCGAGTTGCTCGCCGCGGACGCCGAACGCGCGAGCGACGAAGCCGAAAACGACGCGGCTGAAAAAAAAAACCGATCCGCCGTCGAGGGCAAGACGGCGACGCGCCTGCGCGCGTCGCTCCGCGCGAAGCTTCGCGGCGCGCTTCAGCGTTCGACCGCGGAAAACACATCGAGCGCGTCCTGGGTCGCCGCGGGCGCGTTTCTGTCCGGTCTCTTCGGCACCGAAGGCGAGCCCATGAGCGAGAGGGAGGAGACGATGACGCTCGTCGCGATTCGGACAAGGGTCGCCGAAACCGAACGCGCGTGGCGAACGAGTTTAGAGGCGGACGAAGCCGAAGCCGCCGAGATAGGGGCGCGCGTCGCCGAGCGGCGGCGGAGCCGTTCCGGAGCGGCTTCGAAGGCGGAGTTGTTAGAGGAGAGGCGCCTGTGCGTCCTGGGCCTGAGGACGCAGAAGAAGAGGCTCGTGCGACGCGTCGCGGAGCTCTTGGAGGACGCCGACCTCCAAGTCGCGAGCGCGTAGATTTTTTACGTCCACCAAACGAGTCCTTCGCGTTCGTAGGCGGAGCTTTGATACAAACTACTTCTCAGAGTACATCCGCGCGCTCTACTCCTCAGTCCCAGTACTTGATGGTCCCGTCCCACGAGCACGTCGCCACCTTGCTCTGCTCCAGGGGGTGCCACTCGCACCCGATGGTGACCTTGTCGTGCGCCTTGAGGCTCTTAAAAATGCGGCACGTCTTCCAGTCCCAGAAGAAGAGCTTCCCGTCTCCGTCGCCCGAGGCGACGAATCGGCCATCCGGCGAGAACCCGAGCTGGCACGCGTACCCGGCGTTGGAGTGCCCCTTGAACACCTTCTTGCGGTTGCACCGGAACTTGTCCTTGGTGCTGTAGACGGTGATCTGGTTGTCCAGGCTCTGGCACGCCAGCCAGTTGCCGTTCGGGGAGAGCGCCGTCGCCGGCGCGCTGTGCATCGTCGGATCCGCGATGTACTTCATCGTCACCGGGATGCCGAATTCCCAGACGCGAATGGATTTGTCGTCGCTCGTGCTGACGAACCGCCGACCTTCGTCGCAGAACGTGATGGAGTTCACCGCACCGAGGTGCTGATCGTACTCCTGCACGACGTCGCCCATATTCCAGTCGTACTGGAGGATTTTCTTATCGCTCTGGCCCGCGAGCAGCACGTTCTGCTGGTCGTCGTGCGGGTGCGCCGTGACGCAATACGCGACTTTGCCGCTCGTCACCGTGCTGATCACCGCGCCCGTCTCGGTGTCCCAGAGCTTGATCTTCTTGTCCCAGGACGACGTCACGAACCGCGACCCGTCGTTCGTAAACGTGATGTCCTTCAGCGCCTTCTCGTGTCCGAGGTACGTGCGCATGCACTTCCCCGAGCCGTGCACGTCCCAGATCTTCGCCTTGTTGTCCAAGCCGGCGGACAAAATCAGATGGCCGTGCTTCGGGAAGAACCGGATCGCCTGGACACCCTTCGCGTGCCCGCTCCACGTGTGTATGCACCGCTTCGGGGCGTAGCAGTGGTCGTTCTCCTTCTTGCGGTCCTTGGGAGGCGTGATCCAGCTCTCGCCCGCGTAGTTCTTCTCCGACGTACCGTGGAAGAAACTCTTCTCGGCGCGAGACGCGTCGTCGGCGCCGCCGGCGTCGCGCGCGCCGCCCATCGCCTGGTCCACCAGCGCCCCCTCAGCCTCGTCCTTGAGCTTACCTCGCGCGCGCAGGTTCGCCTCGCGGCGCGCGGCGTGCCACTCGATGTACTCCTTCTGCTGGGAAGACAGGTCCTCGCGAGACACAACAGGTTTCGCCGCGCGCGCCGGCGCCCACGCGCCGCCGTCGGCGGCGTCGCCGGCGCCGTCGGCGACACGCGCCAGCGCGTCGTCGCGCACCTTCCTCCTCTTCGCGCCGCTCATCGTGAACACCGTGTCCCCGCCCTCCCTCTGAGCGGCCGCGGCGTCGCCCACGACGCCCGCGCCGTCTGGGTTCGCGCCGTACCCGCGCGCGTGGAACGTGTTGTACTGCTCCTCGAACGCGAAGCGATCGAGGTGCGCCGTCTCGACGTGTCCGGTGGCGTGATTCCGCGCGCCTCGCGCGGCGCCGTCCGCTCGGAACGGGTGCGCCGGGCCCGCGAGCGGCGCGTGCAGATCCTCGTACTTGGCGTTGTAGTAGATCTTCTTCTTCGCGGGGTCGTGCAGGTTACGCACGTCCGCGGAAGACACCACGATCTGCGCGTCCCCGTCCATCACCAGCGTCTTCCCCGCGGTGTGCACCGCGGGCGCGAGGTCCTTCGCGGGGCGAAGCGTCGTCGTCACCGCGTCGCCGTCGCCGTCGTCGCCGTCGCCGCTGTCGCCGCTGTACTGCGCCAGGAGGTCCATCGTGTCGGGACGACCGGTCCAGGCGCGGCGCGGTGTGAGAACGCCCCGCGCGTGAGGGGCACCAAGCGCCAGATTCGCGCGCTCAACGAAAAATAGCCCGGCACGCCGCAGCGGCGCGCCCGCCGCTCCAAGAATTTGACCTGCAGCAGTCGGCGCTTTTTCGGATGTCGCGACCAAATTTTGGATAGGCCGCGCTCCGGAAAGCGCGCGCGCCGGCTCTAGCGACCCGCACAACGCGCGCTGCACGAGTTCGGCGGGGGATTTGAAGCGCGCTCGTGCGTCGGGCCACGGCGGAAGGTTGATCGGCGGTTCGGAACACCGACGGTGCGGCCGCATTGCCCTGGCGGTGTTAAGTTAGGTGCAGCACAAAACCCTCGAACAAGGGTTGTTGAGGCGAAGCTATCTCCTCGGCGCGCGCCACGCAGGGTCGGCGAGCGGTCGGGGTCGCGTGTCCTCACACGCGGGCTCGCGATCGAGGCAGGCGCGAGAGCGTTCGAGTGGCTGAATAGGGTGTTCCGAGGCATCGCATCGAGATGTTCGCCGCCGCGCGCGTCGTCGCCGCCCCCGTCGCGGCGGTGCCCGCCGATCGAAAAAGGGCGGTGAGGCGATGCGTCGTCGCCGCCGCGCGCGCGCGCCCGCTGTGCCGCGGGGCGCCCGCGTGGCGCGCGCGGCCGCGCCCGTCCGGCCTCGCGGGGCCCGTCGCGGCCGCCGCGAGCGCGCGCGGTGACGCGGACGACCGCGCGGAGGAGCCGGCGGAGGAGTCGGAGGGGCGCCGAGCGGGGCGGTCCGACCCCGACCCCGAAGCCGACGCGCTCGTGTTCGGTCGATCGGCGCGGCGACGAGACGCCGCGAACGCCGGCCAGCCCCGGTCGGTGCTCGACCGCGTCCCCGACGCGAACGGCGCTGTGGATGCGCGCGTGACCCGCGCGGGGAAAGCCGCGCTGGTGTCCCTCGCCGCCGTGTTTGGCTCGGCGGGCGCCGCGTACGCGGCGCAGATGCGCGAAAACACCGGCGGCGCCTCCTCGGCGGCTGCGCCCTCCCGCGCGTCTTCCTCGGCGCCTTCCACGGCCTCGGACCTCGGCATGCTCCTGGCGGACGCATCCGGCGGCGAGTCCGAGGCTGAGGCGGCGGCGCGCGCCAAGAAACTTGCCGAGGTGCGCCGCATCAAGGCGGAGCGCGCGAAGCAACTGCAGAAGCGCAAGAAGGGCGAGACGACTTCGCCCGCCGAGGCGGATGCGCCCGCCGAGGCGGAGAAGGGCGCCATGCCCGAGCGCCTCTCGCGCAAGGAGCGCCGGAAGAGGTTAGAAGAAAACGAGTCCATGACCCCCGCGGAGCGCAAGAAGGCGGAGCGCATCGCCAAGGCGAAGGAGAAGGCGTTCGCTGAGGCGCTCGAGCGCGAGCGCGCCGCCGCGGGAATCAACGCCGAAGCCGAGGACGACTTTGGCGCGTTGGACGCCGCCGAATCCGCCGAGACCGTCGCGGCGGTGTCGGCGCCGGAGGAGAAGCAGGCGGAGAAAACGAAAGAGCCTGCCGAGGGGAAGAAAAAGCTGGGTATTTCGCTCCCGGGCGGCGGCGGCGGCGGTGACAAAAAAGGCGCGGGCCCCGCGTCGGAGGACGGCAACCCGGTTTCGAACCTGGTGCGCAAAATCACCGGCCCGCGGTTCACGCGCAACGTGAACCTGCGGTACCTGCGCGACCCGTTCGCGGTGAAGGGCACGTCCATGTTCCCGTGCGAGATGGCGTACACCGGCTTCTACGAGCTGTGCGAGGTTGGGCGCGTGGCGCGGGTCGAGTACATGCCCAACATGAACAGCGTCAAGTTTTTCCTGTTTGACACGGACGAGGTGTTTTACGCCAACCTGCCGTACGACCCGACGCTGTACCCGATGCTGCTGCAAAGGGGCGTGGACATCGTGTCGAGGCAGTACGGCGCGCTGGAGCTGTTCGTGCGCTCGACGTTCAACGTGCTGACGCCGGCGGTGCTGGTGTACTTCTGCTGGTCCGTGTGGAGCGAGCTCACGAACGACACCACCGAGGGCTCGACTTTGGCGAACACCGGCACCGCCAAGACCTACTCCAGCCAACCGCGAACGGGCCTGACGATGAAGGACATCGCTGGGATCGACGTCGTGCGCGAGGAGATGGAGGAGCTCATCTCGTACCTGCGCGAGTACGAGCGGTACCGGAAAGCCGGCGCGGTGATTCCCGCGGGCGTTTTGCTGTGCGGCCCCCCCGGCACCGGCAAGACGCTGCTCGCGCGTTGCCTGGCGGGCGAGGCGCAGGTGCCTTTCTTCTCGTGCGCGGGCACGGAGTTCATGGAGATGTTCGTGGGCGTGGGCGCGGCGCGCATCCGCAACCTGTTCAAGCAGGCGCGCGACGTCAAGCCGTGCATCGTGTTCATCGACGAGTTTGACTCGGTGGCGATTCGCCGCAAGGACCCGACGTCGCAGGACGTCTCCGGGAACGACGAGCAGGTGGCGACCATCAACCAGCTCCTAACGGAGATGGACGGGTTCGGCGGGAACGCGGGCGTGATGGTGTTTGCCGCCACGAACAGGCCGCACGTCATCGACCCGGCGTTGATCCGCCCCGGGCGCTTCGACCGCGTCGTGGAGATGCCTTTACCCAACCGCCGCGCGCGCATGGACATCATCGACCTGCACTGCTCGTACGAGCAGTTCGAGGGCATGATCGACCCTGATTTGAACGTGGAGTTCATCGCGCGGCAAGCCGCGGGGTTCACGGGCGCGGACTTGGAAAACCTCGTGCGCACCAGCGCGTTGCGCAACGCGTCGCAGAAAGCGGGCGTGCCCGCCGGGGACGCGACGTTTCTCACCGTGATTGACGAGATTCGCCGGTCCAACGTGTTCAAAGCGACGGGGAGCGGCACGGTGGGTGAAACGAACGACGTGACGGAGAACGCGCTTATTCAGCAGATGAACCCGTACGTGAGGGACACCGTGTGCACGTACTACGCCGCGCAGACGCTGGTGGGCATGATGTGCCCCAACTACGACGACATCGCCAAGGTGCGCGTGTTTGCCAACGGCGAAGAGACGGGGCAAATCGTGTACGTCCCAGACGAGGTTGGCGCCGACGGCGCGGCGTCTGTGAAGCGCCGCACGTGGTACGAGAGCAAGATGACGGTTTTGGTGGCGGGCCAGATGGCGGAGCGGTACCTGTACGGCCCGGACAAGGTGTCGCAGTACGGCGTGCTGGACATGAAGGAGGCCACGGCGATGGCGTGCGAGATGGTGATGATGCACGGGTGGTCCGATCTCGGGCCCATCGCGGTTCTGCAGGACCTCTCGGCGGAGGAGAAGTACCTCAAGGCGGGGAAGCAGAAGGGGCAGAACAAGGTGGACGCCGGCCGCGCGCGTGGCAAGCTCTGGGGCGCGCCCGAGGGCAAGGGCGAGGATTTGCAGAGCGCGCGCTCGAAGGCGAAGCGCGAGAACGAGGACGCGCAGATGCTGCTGTTGGGCCTCTCCGACGAGCTCGACCTGCTCATCGCCAACGAGGTGCGCAAGATCTTCGTCAAGGCGTGCCAGCGCGCGGTGATGATCATGCACGACCCCAAAGGCACGGAGATGCTCTTCACTTTACGAGAGGCGCTGTCCACCGCGAAAGAAATCAACGGCCTGAACTTGCACCGCGTCTTCGACAAGTTCGGCCTGAAGAAGCACCGCGACTTCAACCTGGTGGACCTGAACTGGGGCAAAGAGTACGAGCTTTATTGGGACGAATTCGTGAACCACATCTGGGCGGATGACGCTAACAACACCGGGTTCTGGAAGCTCGTGCAGGAGCAGTGGCGGTACACGGTCGTCGAGCCGACGATGTACGAGAGAGAGGTGCGAGGAGGGAAGAAGACGCTGGGCGAAGGAGAGGAACCGGTCACGCCGGACCTCCCGGAATGGGCTCGCGAGTACGTGCGCTCGCTCGACGTGGGCGCGCGCGAGGAGATGCTCATGTACGCGCCGAAGGACGTCCAAGATCGCATCCGCGACGGGCGGCCCGCGGTGTACGACGGGCCGGGGTTCGGGAAGCGGGACATCCGCACGGAGCGGGACTTCGAGAATCCGCACGTTCCGTCCAACGAGTGAGCGAGTGAGGAGTAGAGTCATTCACGCATCGGATAGGGAGCGCGAACGAACCGGTCACGAGAAGAGAACGCGCGCGACCAGTTGTTTCGAAAATATAAAAGCTCTCCTCTTTTTTTTCGACGCGACAAGTTTGCAACGCCTGAACGCTGTCGAACTCGCGGCGCGTCGTGTGATGCCTGCGCGACGCGGGATTCTTCTAAGCCGCGGCTTCCGGTCGAAGGCGCCACACGAGGACGCGCGTGGATCCACGATGGCGTCGTCCGACGGCACCGCCGCGGCGGCGGCGCTCAAGGCGCGCGGCTACGCGGGCATACTGAGCTCGGAGTCCGCCGGCGTGATGGCCGTGATGCGGCAGAACGCCAAGTGGGCGCTCGTGCCGGGCTACGGCTACGGCGACGAGGATGGGCCCGACGATCCCATGCTGGAGGAGTTTCGTGCGATGAGGCGGGCGCTGTTCACGTGGCGCGACTGGGATAAAGTCGCGCCCGTGGCGTACCTGGCGCCGTTCCTGCAGGTCATCCGTTCCGTGGAGACCAGCGGACCCATCACGGGGTGCGTCATCCCGAGCGGTGCCTCCCGAAGGCACTTCGTCGAGTCCCGGTTCCCGCAGCGCGTCGCTTCGCGCGGGACGCGGCCTCGTCTCTTCGCTCGATCTTGAAATCTCCGCGTGCCGTCCGCGCGTCGGGTCGCGCGATCGGTCGCGCGCCGCCCGCCGAACGCGCGCGCGAAGGCTCGGACGTCCCGCGAGACGTCCCGCGAGGCGTTCGCGCCGCGCGAATCGCATCCAGAGGCTGACCGCACGCTCCCTCCCGCGTCACCGCCGCGCCTCCCTGTCGCGCCTCCTCCGTCCGTTCCGCCTCGCGTTCGTCTCCTCGGGAAAAAAAAACACAAACAGGATGGCGCTCTCGGCGGTGCACAAGGTTTTGAAGCACGGCTTGATCGGCGAGAGTAACCCGCACGCCGCGCAGGCGATGCACGCGGTGGCGGACGCGGTGACGCTGTGCCGCTTCGAGGCGACGGACCCCGACCACGACGACGTGGTGCTCTCCAAGATCTTGCACGTGCTGCTCGAGTGCATGCGGTGTCCGACGGGGCGCCTGCTCTCGGACGACGACGTGTGCAACATCGTGCAGGCGTGCTACCGCATCGGGCACCAGTCCGGCAAGGAGAGCGCGCTGCTCCGCAACCTCTCCAGGCACGTGCTCCGCGAAATCGTGCACGCCGCGTTCGGAAGGCTGCCGCACCTGCCCGCGGATGGCGAGGAGAGCGCGACGCGCATCGACGCCTCAGTCGCCGCGCCGGATCTCTCTGAGGATCCTCCGACGGGCGAGAACGGCGTCGCGGCGCGGTCGCCCGCGGACGAAGACCCCGCGTCGACGCCTCGGTCGCCGACGAAAGGCGCCGGGCGCGTCTCGGAGACGGAGAGCCAGTCCGGGCGTTCCTCGTTCCGCGAAAACCAGGAGCCGTTCGGCTTGGCGTGCGTGCTCGAGATTTTCCGCTTCTCGGTGTCGTTCGTGTCGCTCGAGGAGGGCGCGGACGAGCAGGCGGAGAGCGTGTGCGCGTTCGGCTTACAGCTCGTGCTGGCGAGTTTAGAGTCCGCGGGTTTAGATTTCGCGAGGCACCCCGCGCTTTTAAGGCTGGTGCGCGATGATCTGAGCCGCGCCATGCTCGCCGTGGCGCCGCGCGGACGCGCGCCGGTTCTGGCGGCGACGGCGGCGACCATCCTGCAGCTCTACATGGTGATGCCCTCCGAGCTCAAGATGCAGCTCGAGGCGTTCCTGCGCATGGCGCTCCTGCCGCTGGCGGACGTCCCGAAGCCCCTCGACAATTCGGGCTCGAACGCGGGCGGACAAAACGCGGCCGCCGCCGGTTCGGTAAACCCCGGCGCGTCTTCGGAGTCGCGCCGCGTCGCGCTGGAGTGCCTGGTGGACCTGTGCCGCCAACCCAACTTCGTGCCCGACCTGTACGTCAACTTCGACTGCGACGTGCGGCGCCCGAACCTGGTCGAGGAGCTCGTCGCGCTGCTCAGCCGCGGCGCGAGCCCGGCGCAGGGCGCGCCGCTGACCGACGAGAACCTGCTGTCGCTCGAGGGGCTGCTCGCGATCACCGCCGGAGTCGCGGACCGCGTCGCTCTGTCCGACGCCAAGCCCGACCCCGCGACGGAACTCCGAGCGGACGCGCCGATGTCCGTCGAGGACTTCTGGGGCCGCATGCGCGACGCGAACGGCGGCGTGGTGGGATCCGCGCTCACCGCGACGCCCGGGCCCGCGCGCGCGGCTGTGCTGCGCCGCAACCGGTACCTGAAGCGGCGTCTGCTGGCGTGCGCGGACCACTTCAACGCAAAGCCCAAGAAGGGTTTGGCGTACATGGCCGAAATCGGCGTGTTGTCAGATCCGCCCGATCCGACCGCGGTTGCTGATTTCCTTAGGCACGCGCCCGGGCTGGACAAGTCCGAGGCGGGCGAGTTTCTGGGCGACCACAAGGAGTTCAACGTCGCGGTTCTCAACGCGTACGTCAAGACGTTCGATTTCGCGAACGCCACGCTGGACGCCGCGCTGCGCGCGTTTCTGGACGGGTTCCGCCTTCCCGGCGAGGCGCAGAAAATCTCGCGTTTCCTCGAGGCGTTCGCGGAGGCGTACTTCGCCGCGAACCCCGGGTCGGTGGCGGACGCGGACGCGGCGTACGTGCTGTCGTACTCCATCATCATGCTCAACACGGACCAGCACAACCCGCAGGTGAAGAACAAGATGACCCTGGACCAGTTTGTGCGGAACAACCGCGGGACGAATGGGGGAAAAGATTTCCCGCGCGAGACGCTGGAGGCGATTTTCGACGAGATTCGCAATAACGAGATCACGCTGGCGGATGACGCGTCGCCGCAAAGAGCGGGCTTCGACGCCGCGCGGTGGGCGGACATGATGCGCGCGGCGTCGCGCCACCCCGACGGGGGACGCATGATCCGCACGCCCGACCACGAGGAGGCGGCTCTGTACGACGAGGACCTGTTTCAGCTGGTGTGGTCGCCGGCGGTGGCGGCGACGTGCCTGGTGTTTGAGCACCCGGTGGCGGAGAGCGCGCTGAAGGAGGCGCTGGACGGGTTCCTGGGCGTCGCGCGCGTCGCCGGCCACCGCGGGCTGACGGACGTGATGGACCACCTCATCACGGTCCTGTGCGCGTACGCCTCGCCGGTCGCCGGGAACAAGGACAAAACGAACGGTGCTGTGCAAAACGCGCAGAGCGCCAATCGCAAACCCTCGGTGCTCTTCGGCGAGGATGACGTGAGGCGAACGGCGTGCGTCACCGCGTTCACCGTGGCGAACCGGTACGGCGACGTCGTGCGCGGCGGGTGGTGCCCTTTAGTCGATTTGGTGCTTCGAATGCACCGCCTCGACTTGCTTTCTGAGACGGTGCGCAAGGGACTAGAGGTGGACGCGCGCGACGGCGGGCCGATGCTGGACCTTTCCACCTCGACGTCGTTCGCCGAGGCGGAGCGATCGCGGCGCGACGCCGCGCGAAGGAATAAAAACAGCGCGAGCGGCGGTTCGTCGCTCCTGCGCGGCTTCTCGCAGCTGCTCAGCCTGGACGGGCCGGACGGTCTGTTCGGCTCGGGGTTCGCGAGCGGTGGGGGGGAGGTGCCTCTCACGGAGGAGGAGCAGGCTGCGGAAAACCGCGCGCTGCGATGCGTCGAGGCGTGTCGGATCGACGACGTCTTCGCCGACGCGTCGTTTCTCGGGAACGACAGCCTCGCTGGATTAGCGCGCGCGCTCACCTGGGCCGCCGGGCCCGCCGGCGCGGCCGGCGCGAGAGCCGCGCAGGCGAAGGCTTTTTCTTCTTCTGTAAACGGCGTGGTGAGTGACGACGTCGTTGGTAACAACGACGGAAACAACGGCAACGGCAACGGACGTACGACCTCGCTGGCGTCTCCTAAGGGCGAAAGCGACGCCTCAGCGGCGGTCGCGGCGGCGGTGGCGGATGAGGACGGCGCGGCGTTTTGCCTCGACGTGCTTTGCGGGGTGACGCTTCGTTGCCGCGACCGCGCGCGGCTTTTGCTGCCGCATCTGTACGGGTACCTGCGCGCGATCGTGGCGTCCGCGAAGACGCCCAGTGCGCTGGTCGAGCGCGCGGTGTTCGAGCTCCTGCGCATCGCACGTGTCATGCTTCCCACCTTGAACGTGTTTCACGACGAAGCCGATAAACGTTTGGCGGAGGATCTGCTGGACGCGCTTCGTTTGACGTTCGCGCTCGAACCAAACGTCGCCGACCAACTCATTACACGCGTCGCGAGCGAGCTAAACGCGCTCGTCGCGGCGCTCGAGACGGAGCAATGGCGTTCTTGCGCCGTTCCGTTCGCGGGCGATCACGACATCGTCCGCACGGCGCGCGGGTGGGATACCGTGTGCAAGCTCTTGATGGCGAGCGCGAGACACCCGGAGGCGGCGGCGGTTGGTTTCGAAGCGCTCGCGCGCGTCGTCGCCGGAAGCGCTCAAAGCGCTTCGGCTTTGAGCGAGACGAGCGGAGGCGCTCACGACGCGGGCGCGGCGGAGACGTCTCCGGCGTCTTCGGACGCTTCGGAGACTAACTCCGTCTCCGTCTCGAACGTCACGAACAAAAGTCCCCGCAGCCACGCGCGGCCTTGGAACGTGCGGTCGTGCCTCGAGGCGACGAGCGCGTTCGTGGACGCGCGCCAGGGCGGGGACGAGCGGTCGCGTCGCGCGCTCGCGCTTCTCGGCGCGGCGGCGGATGCGGTTTGCGATTGGTGCGGCGGCGAAGCCGACGGCGGCGCGACGGCGCTCGCGGCGGCGCGCGTCGGCGGATGGGTCTCGGGACCCGACGGTACGGAGCCGGTTACGACTTCGCTGGACGCGCTGGTTTTGTTAAGGCGGGACATGCTGGACGGCCCGTTCACGGATATCGTCTCGTACCTCAGAAGAGTCGCGTCGGTGGATGAGCGCGCGGCGGTGCGCGACGACGCGACGCTCACGCTGCAAAGAGTGTTGTCGCGCGCGGATGCCATGCGCGCTTCGCCGGAGTACTGGACCAAGTGCTTCTCTCCGGAGAACGGTTTGCTGACGGGCATGCTCCACGAGATGTGCGCTTCGTTCAAAGCGATGCCGCAAAAGAGCGAGGTTCGTTTGAAACAAGAAAGAACCGCGCACTTAGCGGTGTCGTGCGTCGCGAAGACGTTTTTACAACGCCTGCCGGCGTTAACAAACGCGTCTGACCCGGTCGCGTTTGCAAACGCGTGGTTCGCGACGCTCGACGCTTTGCGTTTGACGGGCGAAGCCGCGACGTGCGAGGAACTCAGGGAGGCTGTGCCCGAGGCAGCGAAGAACATGCTGCTGGTCATGTCCGCGCAAGGCGTGCTCGCGCCGGGAGCGCCGCAGGGGCTCTGGGAGGAAACCTGGAAGCGAGCGGCGGCGGTGGACAAGTCGCTGACGCCAGCCATCGTCGGCGCGAAGTAAGGCTTCGTTCGAGGGAAACGTTTTTTTTCTTTGCGCGAGAGGTGCAAAAAATCGTCGCATAGCCATAATATGCATAATCGAGACTAAATGCGCATACGTCGGTTCTCGCCCAATAAAAACGCTTTTGGGCGGGAACGCCCGTGAGCTGGCAGCGCCTGCGTTCGATGAGCACGCGTCCTTGTGGGATCGCGGCATACCGTGTTGCGCGCACCTTCGCGTCGATTCGCCCCATGTCCGCCATCGCCAGCTCCGCCCTCGTGGCGCGCGTCGCCCCCGCCGCGACCGCCGTCTCCGCCCGCAAGGCCATCGGCGGTGCGTCCCAGTCTTCCCGCGCCAACGACATCGCGCGCGCGCATCTTTCGTTCCCGTTTTCTCGCGTCTCGCGCGCTCGTCGTCGTCGGCACGCACGCGAGCTGACACCGGCTCCGGCCCGTTTCCCTCGGTGTCACGCTACTCCCTCCCCACCAGGCTCGGCGCGCCCCGCGCTCTTCGCGCGCGCGACCGCGCGCACCGTGACCTCCCGCCGCGCGGACCGCCTGGTGGTGCGCGCCGAGGATGGCCCCGAGATGCCCGAGTTCCTGAAGGACCTGATGAAGCCCCCCGACGCGTCCATCGCCGCCCCGGGCTGGCTCGCGCCCGTGATCGGCCTCGCCGAGGAGGCCGGCGAGGACGCTCCCGTGGTCGGGTACGGCATCATGGGCGCGACCGGCGTGTTCGTCGGCCTGGTCTTCGCCATCGCCGGCCTCGGCGCGTTCGGTTTCCTGATGACCATGGCGGGCACCGGCTACGCGTGCTGGCAGGCGAGCCCGTACCTGTCGGAGATCGGCTCCAAGTTCGACGTCGCGCCGACGCAGCCCCCTTCCGCGGACGAGGACGAGGAGTGAACGACGAGTGTCCCGTGAAACCAACACGAGAAGGAATGGTTTTTGTGACACGACGATGGGCGCGCGCGACGGAGGCGGCGTACGCGTCGGTCGCCGAATCGAACCTCTGTCCGTCGCGCGCGCGTAAAAAAAGCACTCAGATCAGTGGACAACTTTTTTGTCATCACCTCTCCCCCCTCGTTCGTCGCTCTCATCGCGCCGCCGGCGCCTCCTGCTTGGCGGCTTTCGCGGCGGCTTGCTTTTTCTTTCGCGCCGCGAGCACGCCGCTGCGGATCCCCTCGAAGTGGGGCGAGCACCCGCTGCACTCGCACCCGCCCGCATGCGGCTTCCCCTTGGTCGCGGGCCCGAACAGGCTCCCGTCCACAAAGTCGATGTACGGGCTGGGCCCGTCGTTGGACAGACCGATCTTCGCCGTGCCCTCCATCACGATGTCCTCCTCCGCGTGCGAGAACGGGTACGAGCGGAACATGCCTGCGAACCCGTGCGCACCGTACGCCGCGCCCGCCAGAGACAGCGCGCTGAAGACGTCGCCCGCGACGCTCGAGGGCACCTCCGCCAGCACCGACGCCAACCCGGGCTCGGCGCCCGGTCCGGCGGCGGCGCCGGCGGCGGCGGCGGCGAATGCCAGCGCGACGATGACCCAGACGGTTTTCGCGCCCGCGCCGGCGACGGCGAGCCACTTGAGAATCTCCGTGTTGCGCAGCGCGCCCTGGCAGTGCGTGCAGTACTTGGTGTGCATCTCCCAGGTGTCGAACAGCTTGCTCTGGTCGCGCTCGATGGGAGGCAGCTCGGCGCCGTCCGGGCCCGCCCACGGCACCGGGCCGTGCTTCCCGAACCACTGGTAGAACATCACCGTCATCTTGTCCGCGGACGTGGGGATGAACACCTGGTCCTTCCACTTCTGCGCGAGCGCCTGCCCGTCGCCCTGCGCGAGGATCTTCTCCTGCTGGTGCAGAAGCACCATGTCCTGGTGCAGGAACGTCGGCCCGAGCACGTGCGTCATCCACGCCGGCGACGTCAGGGTGAACAGGTTGAGCTTGAACCAGCGGTGCTGCCTCACCTCGGTACCCTCGCCGCGCTGGCACACCGTCGCGACGAAGTGGCGGCACCACCCCGGTTTCGTGGGGACGCAGTAGTGCGACGTCAGGAACCGCGCTTGGTCGTGTCTCCAGTCGATCTTCAAAAGGCTCGGCGGCTGGAAGTCGTACGACGTCTCGGCGTCGTACTTGCCGATGGTGTTGAACGGCGGCACCGCCGGATCGAGCGCGCACCGGAACCCGGCTTCAGCGGTCATCGGCCGTTCCACCACGCAGTTGAACCCGGCGGGGTCGTCGTAGCGGTCGCCCACGAGCGTGTGGTGCGACACCACCGCGTGCGCCGGGTCGATTGCGTTTTCGAAAAAAGCCGCCCACCCGTAAGGCATGTCCCGGACCTGCCAGTGGTTCCTGAACGCCCCGCCCGGAGCCGCGCCGCTCTTGCCCACGCCCTCGATTTCGGGAACCAGCAACGCGGGAGTCATCGCCGCCTCCAGCTCGGCCTCCTTTCCGCCCTCGCCCCACGCCCACACCAGGCCCTGCGCCTCCATGGTGGGTCTTGTGAACGCGCACGACCGAGGGTTCGCCTTGACGCGCTCCTCCTCCTCCGGCGTGCTGGCCTGGGGCATGTCCACGCACTTTCCCGAGTCGTCGAAACGCCACGCGTGGTACGCGCAAAGCAACGTGCCGTCGTCCTCGACGCGTCCCTCGGAGAGCGGCGCGAGGCGGTGCGGGCACTTGTCCTCGAACACGCTCCACTTGCCTTCGCCGTTTTTCCACACCACCAGATCGACGCCCAGGAGCTGCGTGGGGTGCGGCTTGCTGGTGTCCAGCAGGTCGATCACCGCGACGGGGTACCACTGCTTGGTCCAGTTGAACGTGCCCGCGTCGGGGGTCTCGCCGCGCGCCGCCGCCTCCACCATCGGGACGCGGTCGGGGGTGATGCCGATGAGCGGATTCGCGGCGGACGCGTCCGCCGCGAGCTCGTCCGCGGCGATGGTCGAGCCGCCCGCGGAGGCGAAGGGCACGGCGCGGCGGGTGCGCACGGCGGGCGCGCGCGCCGCGCGCACCGCGGAGACGCGCCGGCTCGACGCCGTGCCGCGCGCGGCGGTGCGGGACGCGAGCGTCGCGGGGCGGGACGACGTCATCATCATCGTGCGCTACCGACGAAGCGCGCCGCGCGGGACGGCGGGGTGAGCGTGCGTGCGACGAGCGCCGGACGCTTCGCGGGCGCCGGGCTTGCTGAACGAGCGCGTCGCCGAGGCGGGACGAGCGGACGCGGCGTTCGTGCGTCTCGGAGTGAGGCGCCGCGGTGCTCCTCTGCGGCACCCGACATCGATAAACGCGACGCATATCCTGCGGGAGATCGCGCGGGTCGGCGAATCACGACGAAGCACCTGGACAAGGAATGGGAAAGTGGGCCTCAAAAGTAAATGTCACCAGCCTACAGACTGAATGCCCATACGAACACGCCGCGGCTTGAGTCATGACTCGCCACCGCGCGCCGAGAATTTTTTTCCGAAGGCGAGATGAAAGACCAATGAGGGCTTCGGGTGAAGTTGCGTGAGGGTGGGTGTTCGCGAGGAGCCAGAGCGGTGCGGCGCAAGCCACGCGCTCGAGCGTAGGGCCGGACTTCGGAGGCGAGCGAACGCCACGAGTCGAGGTGCCTTGGAGGCGAGGCGAGGCGAGGCGGTCTCGGAACTCGGGGTGGTTCAGAAATCTCGGGATCTGCGCATCGCGGGTGTTACCAGCGAGCAGCGTGGTTTTCGGCCTCCCGCGGGGTCTCGTCCGCGAGCGTGTCTGAGCCCCGGGGGTGTCTGAGTGAGTCGAGCCGAGAACGCGAGACGGAACCATGCCCCCCAAGTACGGCGCCGCGGAGGATGACCCCCCGGAGTCGCAGGACGAGCGTCCGCCGTCTCCGCCCGGGCTGCCCGGCGCGTCCGCCTCTCGCGTCGCCTCGGACCCGGTGACGTCCAGCGAGCGTCCGCCGTCTCCGCCCGGGCTGCCCGGCGCGTCGACCGCGACGCCCTCTCGCGTCACCTTCGACCCGACGACGTCCAGCGCGTCCCCCTCCGCCGCGGAGCAGGAGGCACGCGACCGGCTCGCGCCCAGGCTGGGCGCGTCGTACGGCGCCACCTCGTCGAAGGATGCCCCCCCGAAGGCGCGGATGATGATGTCCGCCGCGCGCGAGCGGTGGCAACGCGCGTGGCGCAAGGTGAAGATGGGCAATCGCATGCGGAAGATCATCATCGAGGGTGACGTGACCCCGCACGCGGCGGCGGCGTTCATGGTGCACGAGGCGTGGGGATGGCAGAGAGGCGGTGTCGAGATGGATGGCCGTCTGCTCAGCTCGACGCGGTCGGCGAGGAAGCTGTACCGCCTGTTCCACAACTACACGTGGGCGCGGCGCATACCCATCGCGTTTTTGCTCATCCTGCCTCTGCTCGAGCTGCCCGCCTGGTGCATGAACACGATGTGCGAGCTGGGCGAAGGCGCGCCGAGCGGTTGGTACGTGTTCCTCGAGCCCAACACGTTCCACGCCGTCGAGCTTGTTTGCGCGCTGTGCGTTCTCGCGGAGACGTACATGATGCTCAAGATGCAGGGGGGCGCTTTGTCGGTGGCGGGCATACGACGCATGGACCCCGTGTTCCACGCCAAGTTCTTCGCCTCCGGCGCGCTCATTCTGGACTGCATCGTGAGCTGGAGCTTTCGGCACTGGTTCCGTTTAGGCGGGTACCTGCGGATCGCCATCTTCGTGCTCACCGTCCCGCAAGTCAGAAAGTCGGTGTACAACGTCGTCGCCATCGTCCCCAAGTTTGTCTCGGTGGCGGTTCTGTTCGTTTCGTACGTGGTGTTCGGCGGGTGGCTCAGCCTCGCCGCGCTATCCGGCACGGACGAGAGCGAGACCTACAGCGATTTGTGGACGAGCATCTGCCTCATGATGGTGCTGCTCACGACCGCGAACAACCCGGACGCGTGGCTCGGCGCGTACGCGCAACACCGAGCGTGGGGGATATTTTTCCTCGCGTACGTGTGTTTCGGGAACTTTTACCTCATGTCGCTTTTGTTAGCGACGATCTACGGCGTGTACAAGGAGCAGGCGGGGAACACCGCCAACGGATGCGAGCGCGAGCGCGCGGCGTGTTTGCGCGAGGCGTTCAAGCTGCTGGACACGCAAAAAAGCGGGTTCGTGCACGGCGCCGACGCCAAACTGTTCGTGGAGGCGCTCAACAACCACACGGATATCCCGTCCGTGTCCCCCGCGCACCTGCCCGCGTTGATGGAGATCTTCACCCCCGAGGACGGCGACGAGGAAGTGCAACTCGCGCCCGCCGAGTTCGAGGTGTTAGTGGACCAGCTGCAGCTTAAGTTCGGGGACATCCCCAACCCCGCGCTGCAGCGCTCCGGGTGGGGCCCGGTGTTCGGCCCGTTGCTGTTTGGGCGGATACGCGGTTTGGCGTTTGTGCGCACGAAGGCGTTTGGCAAGTTCATCACCGCCATGCTCTGCTTCAACGCGCTCGTGGTGTTGGTGGAGTGGAACAAGGGCGTTTTCGGGTTCGACGAGACGAACGACAGTGGTTTGTACGGCATCGAGGGCGCGTTCGGGATGCTGTACTTGGTGGAGATGCTCGCGAAGTGGGGAGGACACTCCGTCGTCAAGTACTGGCGCGATCCCCTGAACGCGTACGACGGCATCATCACGATATTGAGCACCGGAGTAGAGATTGCGCTCGTCGTGCCCAACGGCTTCGACCAGGGCGTGTGGCTGAAGTGGCTCATTGTGATGCGCGTGTTGCGGCTGACGCGGCTGCTCATCAAGGTGCGCCTGTACAAGGTGATCATCAGCACGTTCTTCGAGCTGCTCCCCAGCCTGTTCCCGCTGCTGTGCGCGTTCGGGTGCATCGTGAGCGTGTTTGCCACCTACGGCGTGCAACAGTTTGGCGGGCTCTCGTACCGCGGGAACCCGCGTCTGGAGGGCACGTCGTACGCCGAGGCGGAGTACTACGACCTGAACCTGAACGATTTCCCCAGCGCGCTGGTCATGCTCGTGTGCCAGTGCATCGTGAACAACTGGTTCGTGGTGATGGACGGCTACGCCGCCATGTCCGGCAGCGAGTTCACGCGCCTGTACTTCATACTCTTCTACTTTGTCGCCACCGTGTTCGTCCTGAACCTGGTCATCGTCGTCATCCTCGACGCCGCCATGGCCATCATCGAGGCGGACATTCCCATCATCCCGGACGTGCAGAACCTGGGGGACATCGACGACGACGACGAGGCGCGCTTCCTGATGGGCGACGAGGAGGCGGAGAAGGAAAAGCGCGCGGAGGAGGAAATCGCCGCCGGCGCCGACGCCGGCGGAGGCGCCGAGCAGGAGAAAGGGCTGCGGCGCATGATGAGCCTCACGTCGGGCGACGCCGAAGTCTTCGTGGCGCCGCCGGAGACCAACAAGGGCAAGTCGCAGCGCGCGATTTTGGACTTCAGGAGCAAGCTCGCGGCGTTCACGAAGGGTGACAGCGACTCCAGCGACGAGGAAGACCTGTCGCTCGCGGAGCAGATTGGCGCGGCGAGCCCGATGGCGACGGAGTCGCGCGCCGACGACGACGCAATCTTCGACCCCGACCGCCAGCGCCTCACCGGCGGCGCGACGCGCGCCGGCTTGCGGGTCATCGCGCAGCAGCAGGCGAGCGTGAGGGGAATCGGAGGGTTGAGTCGATCGAACCTTTTGCGCGAAAGGTCGGGGTCGGGCAACGGGCGACGGCCGCGGGGGCGCATGTCGCTCTTGCGGGACGAGGGCGACGAAGGCTAGCTAGTCGAGCCGTGCGGTATGACAAAAAAGTAGAAGTTCGTCAAAATCCTTGATGCGTTTTTTTCGCGATGCGAAAAAAGAAACGGGTTTTTTTTTCGAGACTCTCTTCGCACTCAACAGGTGATCGGGGGAATGCGTGCCGGATTCGTGCCACGACTTTCGGGGATGACGGCAATCCAATTTCCGGAATTGCGCGAATCGAACTCGGCATAACCACCCGCGCGTTTCGGACCGGCGCGATGGCCGACGCTGAAGGAGAAGCGCCCGTCGAGGCGCCCCCGGAGGAGGCTCCCCCCGCGGAGGAGGCCGCGCCCGCCGAGGGGGGCGAGGCGGCCGCCGCGCCGGTGGACAAACTCGCGAAATGGAAAAAGGCGACCCGCCTGCAGGTCAACGCGATGCGCGTGACCGGCGCGAAGGGCGTCCCCGGCGGCCTGGCGTTCGGCGCCGCCGCGGACGCCCCCGCGGAGGGCGAGGCCGCCGCGGCGGCGCCCAAGAAGGACATGGGCGCGCTGTGGAAGAAGGCGGGCAAGTTCGTGAAGACCGCCACCGCGTTCGGGTCCAAGCCCGAAACCGCGGAGCCCGTTCCGGACGATTTCCGCATGCCGGCGTCCATCGAGGCTGACGCCGCGAAGGCGGCCGCGGAGGCGGCGGCGGCGGCCGCGGAGGCGCCCGCGCCCTCCGCGGCGGCGTCGCGGTGGGCCAAGGCCAAGAAGGGCGTCTCCATGGTGCGCGCCCTGAGCGGGAACAAGGAGACGGAGTACAAACCCGAGCCCGAGCCCGAGCCCGAACCCGAGGCGATTGTCGAGCCGGAGGCTGAGGAGCGCGAGTCCATGGTGGGCGCCGAGGAAGTGCCACCGCCGGCGTCGCCGGCGAAGCCGGCGACGCCGCCTCCCTCGAAGCCCGCGACGCCGCCTCCCGCGCCCGCGGCGCCTTCGATGATCCCCATGGCGGAGGTGAACGCGCGCGTCGCCGCGCTGGAGGATCTCGCCAAGTACTCGCTGGGCCTCAACCCCGAGCCGCCGCTGGGCATGGCCGGCGGGTCGCGCGCGCGCGAGAATCTGCTGATGCAGGAGATCAACGACATGCGTTGGCGCTTGAAGGGTCTCGAGTCGGTGGAGGCCAACAACCGCGCGGCGACCAACGCCGCGAACGGCCTGCGCGGCTCGTTCAACGGCGAGCTCGGGGCGTTCAACCAGGCAACCGGCGGCGCGCACCATCACGACGCCGAGCGCATCGCGCGCGAGGAACGCGCCGAGCGCGCCGAGCGCGCCGAGCGCGCCGAACGCGCGGAACGCGCGGAACGCGCCGACCGCATGATGATGATGATGTTCCAGGGTGGCGGGCCGCACAACGCGCGCGCGGCGTATTCCAGCCCGGGACACGGGTCTTCCCTCGCGATGTCTGCCATCGAGGACTCGCGCGCGGCTGCGGCGGCGGCGATGGCGGCGGCGGACCAGGCGCGCGCGCAGGCGCACGAGGAGCGCCGCGAGCGCGAGCGCTCGTTGGATGAGCTGGAGATGATGCGCGAGGCGCTCGCGATGGAGTCGACTCGGCGCACGAACGCCGAGCGCATCGCCGCCGCCGCCGAGCACGCCGCGGCGACCGCCGCCGAGGACGCCGAGTACGCGCGCGAGCTCCTCGAGCAGGCTGGAGCCAAAACCCCGGCGCGCGCGAGCCCGTTGCCGGAGTACGGCGCTCCGCACGGCGTTCAAAACGCCGCCGCGGAGACGCTCAACGCCGCCGCCGAGGCGGCGGAGCTGCTGGACGAGCTCAAGGGGGGCATGCGTGTTGGAGTCGAGCACCAGCGCGCGCTGCAGGATCTGCGCACGCGCGCGTACGGCAACTCAGCCAACATCGGGAGTCCGCGAGGAGGCGTCTCCCCGCGCGCGTACGCGCCGCAAAGAAAGATGGCCGCCACTAGCGCGCGCGACTTGGGAGGCCAATCGGCGCACGCGCGCGGCATGGCGTACGGGCGTCAGGTTGCCGGTCGCGCGCCCAACGTGGGCTACGCCAACCGCGCCGAGACAACCGCTCGCGAGCGGCTCGAGTCGTCCCACTACGCGCAGGGGGGGCAGATGATGTCCGGGATGCGTCCCGAGATGGGGATGGGTCCCCCGCCGTATCGCCCGCAGGATCGGCTCAAGTCCCCGTACCTCGATCCCAACTCGGCGTCGGCGCGAAGCCGTCGCGCGTCGGTGAACGCGGGGCACCAGTGGGCGACCCCCGCGCTGCAGCGCGCCAAGCGGCACGTCACCACGCGCGGCGGCGAGGCGGAGGTGGAGTCGTTTCCCCCGAACAACGTCGCGGCGGAGCGGTGGAACTCCGCCGTGGAGTACGCGCGCAAAGAGTACGTCGCCGACAAGCGCGCGGCGGCGGAGCGCCGACGCGCTCGGATGGCAAACGAGGAGAGCATGCCGATGGCGTGACGAGGAGAGAAGACGGGCGCGGGCGAAGCGCGATGACATGACACAGTAGTACACTGTTTTCGCGCGTAGTATACTGTTATGAAAAGAGGATGATACTTGCCGTAATCGCCGGAGAGTGTCGTGTCGTTCATCAGCGCGCGTGAAGCGCGCGCGCGTCGCGTCTGTTCGTCGTCGTCGACGTTCGTCTCGGCGATCGTCATTTTCCCGACGTCACGTCCAGCCCGCGACGGCCAATCATCGTCGCCGACTTTCGCGCGAAGAAAGAATCCGCTTCGCGCAATCCGACAGAGACGGGCGCGCAGCAGAGGTCCGAGGGCGCGCGCATGGGGCGCGGAGGTGACTGCCGCGCAGTGCGCGCTGCGTGGTGCGCGAGCCTCGTGACGCTCGCGCTGGTGGCGCGAGCCAAGGGCGAGGTGGCGACGTACTCGGGTGCGTGCGATGTCATCCCGGAGCCACCGCGCCTCATTCCCCGAATCTGACGCGCGACGACAGACAGACACCCCGTCGCGTCGTCCCATCGCCGGCGAAAGCCCGTCGCGTTCCTTCTCTCGCGCGTCCACGTCCGCTCACCGTGACCCCCCACGCCCACCCCGCAGAGTGCCGCACCGCGTACGACCTGAACGACCCGCCGTGCAAGCACAACACGTCGCTGTGGACGGCGCTGAGTCCGCATCCCGCCAACTGCGCGCACTGCGTGGCAGTCACCTCCGCGCCTCAAAGCAGCGACGGGCGCGAAGGCAACGAAAGTGGTGTTTCCGGAGAGGATCGAGGGTCGTGTCCTGTGGGATGGGCGGGCGTGGACTGCTCGGCGTGCCAGACCAGAGACGCGTGTCCCGATATCGTCGCCAAAGATGGCTCGCGAAAAAAAGCCGTGGCGTGCACAAACGCGTGTCTCGTCCCCACCGCCGAGGAGACTTCCCTCCCGTCCCCGTTCGGCGCAACCTGGGAGGACGGCAAGGTGTTTTCGTGCCGCTGCGGAGGCGACGCGCGCACGGACCCGTACTGCCAGTTCCAGAAGGACACGACGTTCCTGTTCCACGTCGCCGACGGCGAGTCGAGCCGAGGAGACGAAAAAGACACGTCCGGCGTTTCGCGGGTCAAGATGCACGTCAAGGAATACGCGGGCATTCCCAACCTCGGCGAGGACGCTCTGCCCTGGAATTACGAGTACGCGTTCGCGCCGGTGTGGGACGCCAACTTCACGCAGTGCGCGTGGCGCGTCTCGTCGTGCCTCGAACCGTTGCCCGCCACGGAGGACTGCGCCATCTACGAGTGCGCGGCGGGAAAAGTGCAGTGCCCGCCGGCGGACCTGCCGCGGTGCCCGGGACGCGACGCGCTCGGGTGCGGCCGCGGCCCCAACACGACCAAGAAGTACTGGCAGCACCCGTGCAACCCGCTTGTTACGCCGCGCGACCAGGGCATGACGTTCTGGTGCTCGCTGAACCGCACCTCAACGGACGCGTACGGCGGAGGCGGCGGGCGCCTGTGCTACTGGAACCAGCAGGGGGTCATTCCGTCGTTCGCGGTGACGTGCGACGTCGGGAACTGCGTGTACGACGGCGCAGGCGGAGGGGAGGAGTCGGTAAAAAACGCGTGTCCCGCGGTGTTCACCCCTCCCGAGTTTTGGACAGGGGATCTCATCACCAGAGTGGTCATGGCGTTCGTCGCCGTCGCGCTCGTCTTCGCGGCGGCGTGGTACGTCAGGCTCGAGAGCGCGTCGCTGTACTCGGTCCCGGCGGCGGCGGCGTTCGAGCACGTCGCCGCGATGCGCGCCGGCGGGCCGCGCGCGCCGAGCAAGCACGTCAGGACGCCCAGCGCGGTGCTCGGGGCGCGGCGCGCGCGGCGAGCCTCTCCGGAGAGGCTCCGGGACCCGCTCGAGGGGGAGCGGTCCCGGAGCGACGAACGCGTTCCTTCGTCTGAGGACGCGGACGACTCCGACGACGACGCTCGCGACCCGTCTTCGGCGAGCGCGCCGACCGCGCGCGCGCGGCCGGTGGTGAGCTGGGAGAACGTGCGCGTGTACGCGACGGCGGTGACGGCGTCTAACCCCGGCGGCGTCGTGAAGAAGATCCTGCGGGGCGTCTCCGGCCACGCCGGGCCAGGACCGAGTGAGCCTTTGTCGCGGACGCGAAGCGTCGGCTCCGGCTCCGGCGTGTTCGCGATTCTCGGGCCGTCGGGCGCGGGCAAGTCCACGCTGCTGGACTTCCTCGCCGGGCGGACGCCCAAGGGCCAGGCCTCGCGCGGGACGGTTCGCGTGGACGGCGTTCGCGTCTCGGCGAAGGAGATGCGCGCGATTTCCGGGTACGTCCCGCAGGACGACGTGTTGCCCGGCACATCCACCGTCTGGGAACACCTGCTCTTCAACGCGATGCTGCGGCTTCCCG
>ENA-OUOG01000789-OUOG01000789.1-marine-metagenome-genome-assembly--contig:-NODE-789-length-39856-cov-4.871213_pt1 | contig 39856 bp, 22 predicted proteins | sample MGYA00248635_ERZ508505 | MGnify/ENA primary metagenome ERZ508505 (study PRJEB26176, sample SAMN06267871) | marine metagenome | isolation source: Saanich Inlet, British Columbia, Canada | place: Pacific... | reverse complement strand
CCCCGCGAAAACCCTGGACCTGTGTACGCTGTACGCCCCCGATAATCCGAAACAAACGGAAGCGACGCTTGCGAACCTCATCGCGACTCACGACGCGCTCGCTTTCGCGTTTGCGTCGGAATCGGATGCGAATGCGAATGCATCGTCGTCGTCGTCGTCGTCGTTAAGACGTCGTCACGAGACGCTCGGGGATAAGTTCGCGAGCGCGGGCGCGGCGATCGCGAACAACTTGGAGCAGATGGCGGACCGGGTCGTGGCGTCCAAAATCGACGGAACGCCTTTGAGTCGTGACTCAAGAACGGACGCGCTCAAGTACTTCCACGACGTCGCCGCGAGTCTCTCTTTGCTCGCGTTTCACGCGCCAAAACTCGCGCGGCGGTGCAAAGGCGACGCCGCCGCGGAAGAGACCTCGTCGAAGTCTACACACACGAAGTCTATGACCACAAAGAACGCCAACGCTGGCAGCGAAGACACGACGTGTACTCCTCTCGTCACAGCGCCAGCTTCGTTAAACGACAGCAAAGGCAAAACCCCTTTGAAACCAAACGAAATTCTCGGATCCTTACCCGATACCTTGACGTCGGGCGATTTGGGGTTCGTGACGTGCGCGCCGGAGGCGCTGTGCGACGCGCTCGAACGCGTCGCGAGGGAAACCTGCGACGCGCTGCGTTTGAGTCAGAATCAAAAGCCATCTTCGTCGTCGTCGTCGTCGTCATCGATCGACGCGATCCCAAAAGGCGAAGCCGATCCCGCCGACGCGGTGCGGCTCGCGGTGCTTCGCGGGCGCGACGCGCTCTTGGCGCTGGACGACGCGTCGGAAAATATCGACGAGAAAAACGACGACGACGACGACGTCGACGCGCCGCCTCCGGATGACGCGCTCGCGGCGAAACTGCGGGAGTTGAACGAGCTCTTCCCCGAGTACGGCGATGGGTATTTGGCGGCGGCGCTCGACGCGTTCGGCGGCGACGTCAACGAGACGGCATCGCGTCTGTTCGAGGGGGACCTAACGCCGGCGCTGGCGGCGTTGGACGCGCGGACGTCGTGGCGAGCGCGCTGGGCGGCGCAGAACCCGAAGTTAAAAAACAAAAACGGGTCAGGGCGTCTTTCCGCGAGCGGACCGAGTCACACACGTAGCCACGAAAGCAGCTCGGTGTCCTCTGTCTGGACGAAAAAGCCTTCTTCGTCGTTCTCGCGCGACGAAAGCGCCTCGCCGCCTGGCAGAGAGTATCACAAAAACGGAGACGTCGCGTACATGACGCGGCGCCAAAAAAGCGCTTACGGCTTGGAAAGCGGCTACGACGCGTCCGAGGCGAAGAAGAAAATTTTGGATCTGGCGTACGACGACGAGTACGACGACTCGTTCGACGAGCTGAACGAGCTGGCGGGCGTCGCCGCGGACGCGGGCGAGACGTACGAGAAAGAAAAGAAGAACAGCCTTCTGTCTGCGAACGGTGTTTTCGGCGCGGGAACATATGGAGGCTCCATATGGAGCTCCGCCGGTTCCGGATCGCCGTCCGTCGGTCGCGTAAAAGAAAAAGGAAAAGAGAAGGAGAAGAAAACCTTCTGGATCGAGAACGGGCGCGTGTACCACGCGCCGCGAGCCGGCGCGACGGCGGTGGCGGCGTCGAGCGTCGAGGAGGCTTCCGCGCTCGCCGCGGCCGAGGCTGCGGCGAGCGCGGAGCGCGTGCACGGTCTCGGCGCGGGGGGAAACCGAGCCGCGTTCGGGGCGACGGGAACGGCGGCGACCGACGCCGCGGCGTCCGCCGCCAGAGGAGGCGGCCGCGGCGGGCGCGGCGGGCGCGGCGGGCGCGGCGCGCCGCCGCGGCCGCCTTCGGACCTGACGCGGCCTGATCCGCGGCCGCCGCCGGGAAGCGGCGCGGGTCCCAACCGCCGCGGCGCCGGCGCGCCTCCCGGCACGCGCGCGCACAAGTCGGAGCACAAGGCGAGCATCGGGAATCATAACCGGAAACAGCAAGCCGCTAAGAAGATGAGCAGGGGATTCGGGCCCGCGTCCGCTGGGGAATGACTGACGACGCGCGACGGTTGTCTGAAACGACCTTTGTGATCGATTCGCGCGCGGTGACGTGTGCGCGGTAGTATTTAGTTCTATTGTCGACGTTTTTCGTAAATCTCTTCGGTAGACGCAGTAAAACCGACCGCCGACTCTCTGCCAGTCTCTTTACCGCGTCGCGAGCTCGTCGTCCGCCTCGGCGTCTCACTCTGCGGCGACGGCGATTTTCTTCACCACCCGCTCCGGCGGTTGCGGCGGTTCCGGAACCTCGCCGGGTTTCACCGGGAGCTTCGGCGCGGTCACGGTCAGGACCCCTTTCGAGGTCTTCGCGCTGATGCGGTCGACGTCCACGCTCGGCGGGAGCGCGTACCGGTTCTCGAACGCGCCGAAGTGGCGCTCGCGGACGCGAAACGTCCCAAGTTTCGAACCTTCGGCTTTTCTCTTCTCTTTCTCGACGTCTTCTTCCTCCTCTCGAGGCTCTTCGAGAAGGACGTCGCGTTTGCCGCGCACGACGAGCACGTCCAGCTCTTGGTGCGACGAGGAGCTCGGGTCTTTCTTCAAAACCTCCACCTCGAGGTCATCGTCGTTTGCGCCGGGAACGTCGGCGACGAACTCGATGAACTCGTCGGTTTCGTGGACGTCCATCGCCGAACGGAGGAGACGACTCTCTTCCGCAATTCGCTTTTCGGCTTTTTCCGGAATCCCGAGCGACGGGAAGACGTTCAGCACGCCGTGTCCCGCGCGCGCCAGAGCGGACAGAGGCGACTCGTGGTTGGCCACGCTGTGCAGTGACGCGGGAGACGCCAAAAACAGCTGGCGCTCCAGGTCGTCCAGGATGTCGGCGACGGAGACAGTCGTCGCGTCCTCCTTTTTCGTTGGCGTGTCCTCCTTGTCGCTTCCGCGACCGGGCAAGTGGAGGTTCAGGTTCTTCAGGCGGACCCGCGCCGTGGTGACCGCGCGGTCGACCGCGCGGCGCATCGCCGCGGCCGTGCCCACGCCGAGCGGGCCGTGCACCGCGCCGCGGTTGACGGGGGAAGGAGGGGGGCACGTCGTCGCCGAACACGAGCTGAAGGTCTCGGCCCCGCAGTGCTCGGGGCACGTGCCGGTGAGTTCGCCTCGCTCCCGAGCCTCGTCGGAACACGGCTCCGCGTGTGTTTCCTCACGTGTCCAGTGCGACGGGAACAGGTTGAACGCGCGCGCGGGCGTCGGCGCGACGAGGAGCGCGACGAGCGCCGCGGCGAACGCGACGGTGGGCAGACGAAGGCGCATGGCGGACGGCGTGGCACGCAAAAGAAAGTGCGTCGACTAAGCGATACGTCGTGGCTTTTCAAGGCGGCGTCGTCAACTCCGAGAAAGTCGTTTTTTTCCCCCGCGCTTTTTCAAAGCAAGGCGCGCGAACTTGCCGCCACACCCACGCCGCACCGCCACCATGGATACCGTCTCTGACATCAAGAGCGAGCTTCCGGACACGACCGCCACGTTCGACGTGACGGAGAGCGTCGCCGGGGTGTTTCTCTCGCGCGTCTCCGACGTGCGGACCCGACTCGCGTTAAGTCAGGTTTCGAAGGCGTGGCACGCGGCTGCCACGCAAGCCGCTTCCCTGCCCCCTTCGCTCGACTTCAGCTCGTGCAACAAGACGTGCTGGAGCAGGATCGCACACTTGATGATCGTCGACGGCTTCCTCGAGCTCCCCGACGCGCGCATGTGCGGTTTCCTGCGCGACTGCTGGAAAGACGGAGCGGTGGTCGGCGAGTGCAAGTTTTTCAAATCCATTTATCGAGACGACGACGAGGCCCACCGGATGATCACCAACTTCCTTTCCTCGCCGGAGTCGTGGGAAGAACACTTGGACAGTGAGGCGCAACTAGCGGGCCTGCTGAAGTGGGACGCCGAAACCATGATCAGGCACATGCATTCGTATGTTGTCAGGGATTGCATGTACCGGCCTCGTCGTCGTGAGTTCCTGAAAAAGATCATCAAGTTGACCATGCAGCGCGATATCGTTCCAGTTCTCTGCGTGTTGCACTCGGAAGTGCCGTTAACGAACAAGATCCTCGAGGAATCGTCGTTGAACGCGGCCTCGTTGTTGAACGCGGCGAGGGCGAAGGCCGAAACCGACGTCCCCTCGCAGTTCTTTCTCGGATGGTACATGGTCAACGCGCTCAAAGATACGCACCAAGCAGAAGGCATGGCTCGTATTCAGAAGGCTGCCGATCAAGGAAACCCGCAAGCGTCGCATTTCCTAGGACTCGCGTGTTTCTTCGGGAACGGCGGCGTGCCTATCGACAGGCTGGCTGCGTTTAAACACTTCGCGCATGCCGCAGTCCTTGGGCACGCGGAAGCGGCGCTCACGTCCGCAAAGCTGTGCCTCGATCAGCCCGGAGCGATGCCGATGGCGATGCCAATGCTCGAGCTGTGTTTCCTCGATCATGCCTTCGGACGCCCCCTCCGCAACATCCGAGCCGCGGCGAAGAAAATCTACGACGCCGTACGTAAGGTGCAGCGCGAAACGGGCGTACACCTTTCGGAGATCACCGGCAGAGTTTCTGATCCACTCGCGCAGGATGCCACCTTCGTCGTGTACGCGATCCACGAGTGAGCCGAGCGTGTCCCCGCGAGTCGCATATGCGTTTTGAAATCATTTCAAAAAAGGCAAATACTACACGGCGCGGTCTCCTACGGTTCGCGTCGCGCGAAAACCGCGTCTGACGTTCGCGAAGTTCGTCGTCACTCGGCGTCGTCCGTCAGGTCCTCCCACACCTTCCTGTGGAAGTGGTACATCCCCTTCTCCAGCGCCACGTACCTGCCCGGTTCGTACCCGGGCGAGCGCATGCCTCGCTGCACCTTCTCGCACAGCTCGATGTCCTCCATCTGCACGACGTGGCTGGCGGCGAGGGACTCTTCGACGAACGCGGCGTCGTTCACGAAGGCGGGCTCGAGAAAGTACTCGAACGTCACCGTACACGTCGTCGCGCTCGTCGGGGTCACGAGGTTCGTGTCCATCCACGGCCCGTACCGGTTCACCATGAAGTTCGGGTAGACGTACGCGTACGTCGCGGACGCGTCGCCGCCCAAACGGCGGTTTCGGTTTTCGTGTTTCTTCGCGGCGGACGTTTTTTTCGTCGCTTCGGGTTCGTTTTTCTCTTTTCCCGCAACCGCCGCGGCGAGCACCGTCTGCGTCACGGTGTTCCCCTCGACGCGCGTCTCGTACGTTCGCATGTCGACGCCCGCCGCCAGCGCCGGGTGCGCCACCGGGACGTGGTACCCCCCGTCCAGGTAGTTGTCCACGAAAACCTTCCAGTTGCAGTTTACTCGGTACACGCGCTTGGTCACGAACCGCAAGGCGTTTCCTCCCGGGTCGTTCGCCGGAATCGAACCGCAGCGTTTCAGGAACGCGGCGCCGTCGCCCAGCCACTCCGCGACGGGAGGCGCGCTGTCGACGGAAGAAGGAAGAAACGCGCACCACACGAAGGGTCCGTAGACCTGCACGGCGATTTCCCGCAAACCGTTTTCGGAAACGTCGAAGCGCTCCGTCCCGGTCAAGCGCGGAACCTTCGTTAGCGCTCCAGTCAGGTCGTACGTCCACCCGTGGTACGGGCACGTCATGCAATTGTCGCGGAGTACGCCGCCGTCGCACGCGACCGTCTCGAAATCGGTCGACGACGCTTTCGCGTTTTTCTTCTTCCCGCGCTTCTTATTCAAGCCCCGGAACAGACCGCCTTCGCCCCCCGCGTCCGCCGCCGCCTCGGCTATAGCGGCGGCCGGGTCCGGCGCCACCTCCATGGCCCTGTGTCTGCACACGTTGTGGAACGCGCGTAACTTCTTATCTTCCCCGCGGACGACCACGATCGACGCTCCGTTAATCCCGCCCACGTTCACAGTGAAGTAGCTTCCAATAGACTCCTCCGGCGCCTGCTCCGCTCGGCCGCAAAAGTGCCACCCGTTTCGAAAAACCGTCTCGGCTTCGCGTTTTGACGCGGCATTTTCAAAGTACCAACTCGCCGGCGGCGCCGAGGCTTTCGCGACGCCCCAGGCGCTGGAAGGCCAAGGGTCGATGTTTAACCTGGAGGCCACGGAGCCGCGCCCGGACTCGAAGAAAAGCGGTTCCACAAGAGTCTCTGTTTCTTTTTCTTTTTCTTTTTCTTTCGAAGACGGTTCGTCGTCGACGCGAGACGGCGCCGAACCGGTTTCGTCCGTCTCTTTCGTTTTTTCCGCTTCGAGCGTTTCTTTCAACACCACGTTCGACATCGGGCACTTCGAAGAAGGCGACTTCCCAGCGACCGCGTTGTTCGTCTGACGTGGGCTCTTAAGCGTCGGCGTTTCCGGCGTGAGCGTCGAGCCGCGCCTCCCCGAGAGGTACGCGGTGACGTTTGCGCGCATCGAAGCGTTCCCGAGGCTCTTGTACTCGAGCTCCTCGCGGTCGCACTTTTCGATCCCAATCAACAGAGCAGAGCACGTCTCGTCGTCCAACTTTTCCAGCGCGTCCATGTGCGTCCGGACGGTGAACAGGATCCAGCGGCTGACGCTTCGCGGGCCGGAAAGCCGAGTCACGGTCTCGTACTCCACGCGAAGACGCATGCCCGTTCCCGCCGACGCCGGGTCTTTGGGTAACGCCGACAAAGGGTCCATGTACCCGACGTGCCGCGCGTCCGCGAACGTCGAGTCGGAGTCGTCCCGTGGATGTGAAGCTGAAGACACTTCATCGTGTGTATCGGCATCACGTGGTGTATCGTCGAACGCGTCGGACGTCGACGACGCTTTCTTCGACGACTCCTTCGCTTCCTTCGCGAAGCGCGCTCGTTGCGCGACGCCGCCGATTTTCACGTTGCTCGGGTGCCACTCGAGCGCCGTGGAGACAATCTGTTCGTTGTTCTGCAAAGCCCAGTTGGCGCGCCACAGCGGCTTTTCCGGTGTTAAGCCGGAGAAGACGCGCGACACGGCGTGTCGCATTTTCTCCTCGTACCCGGGCACGGGTCTGTGGAGCCCCGCGAGAGTCTTCCCGTGCCGCTTCCGCGGGTCGAACGAAAAGCACACGACGCCGGCGCGGAACGTGTGCCGCGTCGCGAGCTTTCGCGATTCGTCGTCGTCGTCGTCGTCGTCGCCGAACGCGAACGATTCGTCCACCGCGTCCCACGCCTCCTCCAGCGTCTCTTCCTTCACGAGACACAGGTCTTCCTGCACGAGTTTCGCGCACGTCTTCAGCGCCTCGATGCCTTTGATGCGCTCCAGAGGGCCGGTGGCCCAGCCGTCCAGCTCGGGTAAAAAAACACCGCTCGAGTCCGCTTCGCGCACGTACTTGGTCGGGTACCGAGCCACCAGCCAGTCGCACATCGCCGGGAGCAGAGCCTCCGCCGCCGGCGCCGCGGTCTCGTCCCACACCACGCACCCCACGTCGCGTGTGTCGTCGATCAACGCGTGGCGCAGGCGCATCTCGCGCGCCCATCTCGTTTCCGACGGCGTTTTTTCGTCGAGATGGGCGACGCGGTCGGCGTCGTCCTCGGGGAAGAAGTCCTGCTCGAACCAGTCCCGCGGTTTGTCCAGGGGCTTCAAGCCCGTGCCCGCGGTGACGCCTTTGGAGGCCCACAGGAACCGACCGGAGGTGGCCGCGCCCGCCGAGGCGAAGCGCTCGAGCGGGAACGGCGACCGGCGACCGTCCGTCGCGGACGAAGGAGGCGGCGTCGAGGCGGAAGGAGACGTCGACGACGATGACGTCCCCGAGGTGGCGTCGTCGTTCGTCTTCCCGGACCGGTCGCTCGTGGACGTGGCTCGCGTGATCGTCGAGCGACGCGCCACGCGGACGCGCCGAGAGCGACGCGGCGCGAGGCCGACGCCGCGCGACACGAGGGCGCTCGTCGCCACCGGCATCGTGGTCGCGCCCGAGGATGTGCGCAGCAGGTCTCGCGCCAAAAAGGTCAGATATTCCCGTAAAATGGCGCCAAATCAGTTTCGCGCTCGCGCCCGTCGCGGGTACCGTGGTCGCCTCGCCTCGGAAACGACGAGGGGTTCGCGGCGCGCCCGTCGCAGACGCGGACCGCGCGGGCGCGCGCGATGGCTCGAGGAAAGTCGACGAGGCGCGGGGTGGGGCACGTCGCGTGCGCGTGCGCGCTCGCGCTCGCGCTCGCGTGCGCCCCGACGCGAGCGCGAGCGCAAGCCCCGTCACCGAAAACCAACTCTCCGCAGGCTGCGCCCGGTCTCGTCGAGGCCGACCGCGGGGTGGTTCAGACCGCTCCCCCCGCGATCATCTCCCTCCCCGTCGTGCTCGCGCCCGTCCCCGACCTCGACCGGGACGACGAGGCGGGCGTCGCCGCGCGCGCGCGCCTTCGCGAGGCGCACGCGCCGAGGGAATCGCCCGTCGCGGAACACCGAGGCGCCCCGGGCGTCTCAGGACCGCGAGGAAGGGAGTTTTCGGACGACTCGGTGGAAAAAACGAGCGACGCCGGATCGTACGCCTATCACGACGACTGGCATTCGACGAGTGTCGACGCCGCCTCGAACTGCTACTCGAAGGAGTGTTCAAACGCCATTTACGGTCAACCCACGATCGGTGCCGGGAGCCCTCTGCGGTACCCCAAAGTCGTCCGAGGCGTGTCGGCGCCGCGGTGCTTACTGAATCATCCGCCGACGTGCGTTTGTTTCGGCCCGTTCACCTACGTCAGGCCTTGGGGATACTACTGCGTGCTGGTTCCGCCGAAGAACACGCCGTCGCCTCCGCCTTTGATCGAAACGCCGTCGCCGCCTCCGATCGAAACGCCGTCGCCGCCTCCGATCGAAACGCCGTCGCCGCCTCCGATCGAAACGCCGACGCCTCCGCCTTCGCCGCTTCAGGCGCAGTGCGGCGACCCGCCGGTCGGCTTCACGTGCGACGCGTCGACCGGAGTAGTAGACCCCTGCGGCGTCGGCGGACTCGGCCTGTGCGTCTTCGTGGACGGCGTTCGGAGCTGCTGCTGCGACGCGGAGTGCGAGACCGTCTTCGGCGACTGCTGCGCGGATAAGCGGAGCTGCTGCGACGAGAGGCGGAAGGTACAGGTCGGGAAGAGGCGCGAGCGGGCGTCCGCGGCGAGAATCGAGGCGAGGGCCAGACGCGGGTGACCAGACTTTTAGCGCGCGCGCGCGCGCAGAAGCGAGTCTCGAGCCTCTCGCGTGGTACCGTTACAATCACGGTAGACTACTACTCTCTGTGTAGTGAGTAGACTCTGTGTCATACTCAACAAAACACTTCCGCCCGAGAAGAAGAAGAGGAAAAGGAAGAATCTCGAAGAATCTTGGCTTCAGAAGTGGATGGGTTTCCCCCCCGTCGCGAGCGCCGCCTCCTTGACCGCCTCGGAGAGCGTCGGGTGCCCGTGGCACGTGCGCGCGATGTCCTCGGTGCTCCCGCCGTACTCCATCGCCAAAACGCACTCGCCGAGAAGCTCGCCGGCGTTGGGCCCGACGATGTGCGCGCCGAGAATCTTGTCGGTTTCGGCGCACGACACGAACTTCACTAAACCTTCGGAGTCGTCGTTCGTGCGCGCGCGCGAGTTGGCGGCGAAAGGGAACGTCCCGACGTTGTACTTAGCGCCGCTCGCCTTGACCTCCTCCTCGGTTTTCCCGCACCACGCCACTTCCGGATGCGTGTAGATGATGGACGGTATGACGTCGTAGTTGACGTGGCCGACTTTGCCGGCGAGCTGCTCGACGCACGAGATGCCCTCTTCTTCCGCCTTGTGCGCTAACATGGGCCCCTCGACGATGTCGCCGATCGCGAACACGCCGGGCTTGGACGTGGCGTACGTGTGCATGTCCACCTTCACCCGGCCGAGCTTATCGGTCTCCACGCCGGCGGCGTCGAGGCCTAAACCGTTCGTGAACGGACGGCGCCCCGTGGCGACCAGCACGACGTCGGCTTCCATGGTGGTCGCCTCCCCCCCCGCGGAGGGCTCGATCGTGAGCTCGATGCCGGTGGCGGTCTTTTTCGCCGCGGTCACCTTCTTCTCCATCTTGAAGTCGAAGCCCTGCTTCTTGAGCGCGCGCTGGAACGTCTTGCGCATCTGCGCGTCCATGGGGGGGCAGATGTCCTTCCCAAACTCCACGACGGTGACTTTGGAGCCGAGACGGCTCCACACCGAGCCCAGCTCTAATCCAATCACGCCGCCGCCGATCACGACCATGCGTTCGGGCACAGACTTCAGCGATAACGCGCCCGTGCTCGTCACGACGGTCTCCTCGTCCACCTCCACGCCGGGCAACGTCGCGGGTTCCGAACCCGTCGCCAAGATGACGTTCTTGGCCGAGATCGTTTCACTCGAGCCGTCGTCTTTCGTCACGACAACCTCGCCCGGGTTCGCGGTGAGCGATCCCCACCCTCGCGCGTAGGTCACCTTGTTCTTCTTGAACAAACCCTCGATGCCCTTCGTCAGGCCCTCGACGGACTTGGACTTCTGCGCCATCATCTTCTCCACGTCGATGGAGACCTCGCTGCGACGTGACGGAACAAGGCGACGCGGGGTCAGACGTCGCGACGAAAAAAACGTTCATCGCGCGTGCCTCGAAAAAAATATCTCGCGTCCCGCGCGGCGGGCCAGTCAGATTCGCGAGTCGAGCGGTCCGTTCGGGAACTCAAAAAAGATGATGGATGCGGGACGACGCGGGGCGCGAGGGGAGCGCGGCGACCGAGCCGGTCGCGTCGCTCGAGTTTGGGAACGTACCCGACGGAGATGCCGTGCTTGGCCATGGTGTGGTTCGCGTCGTGGAACAGGTGCGAGGCGTGCAGGAGCGCCTTGGAGGGGATGCACCCCACGTTCAGGCAGGTGCCGCCCAGGGTGCCTCGCCCCTCGACGCAGGTGACTTTCAGCCCGAGCTGCGCGCCCTTGATGGCGGCGACGTATCCGCCGGGGCCGCCGCCGATCACGACGACGTCTTGCTGCTCGCCGGCGGCGTACCAGCGCGCGCCCAGGGCGCGGAGGGGCGAGGCGAACCTCGCCGCGCGGCGGGTGGCCACCAGAGCGCTCATCGTCGGGTCGAAGCAGGCGAGAAAGCGCGCCTGCGAGTGTGACGAGGAGACTCGACATGCTCGAGCTCGAGAAAGAAATCAACAACGAGATGCGAGCGCCTCGAGGCCTGGTTTTGAAAAAGCCACGACGACGCGTTGCTCTCGAGGCGGTCGCGCGTCTCGCCGCACTCGCGAGGCCGCCGAGGCATCGACGACCGCCGCGCGCCGAAGCTCCGCGCGCCGCGTGTCTCCTTTCCGGTGGTGAGGACGCGAGGCGCCACGAAAGAGCATGCGGACGGGCGACCCGGGCGGCTCGTTCGGCGGCGCCCACGACCCCGACCTCGGCGAGCCGGGTCGCAGGGTGACGCTGCGCGACGGTCCGTACCGCGCGCGCTCGCTCGGCGGCGGCGCGCAGGTGGTGGTGAACCTGGCGGACCACGCCGCGCAGATCGCGTCGAGCGCCGTCGGCCCGAGGCACAGGCGGCGGCGGGCAGAGCCGAAGCGCGCCGGCGAGGGCGCGGCAGACGTCACAGTCCCCCACGGACTTCCGGTTCGCACACCGGAAAGGCGTCTTTCCGTGCAGATAAAAGAACTATCTCGCGCCGCCGTGACCACGGACGTGGACGGGCTGTGGCAGGTCCACCCGCGTCGACTTTTAGAGTACTCCCCAAGCGACCTCCACACCATCGGGTGGTTCCCGTGGCCCTCTCGGTATCACTTATCGGTCACGGTGTTCGCGTCGAGAGCGCTTCACGTTCAGACTGTTTGCTTAGCGGCGTGGACCGCTTTGATACACGCCACTAAACTCGGCGTCGACGACGCGCATTCGAAAAATTTCAAAGCCATCTTCGGGACGGCGTATTTGGGAAGCTTAGCGTCCATGGGCGTGATCATCGCATTAGTGTTGGGTCTGTTCATCAGCTTAGTAGTGCAGAGGTGGTGGGACGTTCGAACGCAGTACGCCACGTTCCACCACGCGCTGCTCGAACTCGCCGTCGCGTTCGCCACGAGGGAAGGTAAATCGACGACGTCGGAGGTCTCGTCGTCTTCCGACGCGAGTCCTTCGGGAGACGTACCGTCGACGAAACGTGTAACCGCGTCGTCGAAAACAACCGCCGAACACTCCCGGTCGAAAGCGGAGCGAAAGCGTTCGAAGAAGGCTCTCACGGGGAGGCTCACGAAAGACGCGACGAACGAGCTTTTCCGGCTCCTCAACCTGGCGCACGTGCTGTTCCTGTCGCAGGCGGGAGAGAGGGAGCACGCGGTGACCGGCGCGCGGCGCTTGCGGCGCGCGCCGGCGGGGTTTTTCTTCTCCGGACTCCTCCCGAGAAATTTGAGACTAAATACTCGGCCGCGCGTCACCGCTCCGCGCGCCGCGACGGTCGACGAAGAGAGCGCCGGAGTCTACGTCGACGCCGTCGAGACCGACGCCGAGACCGACGCCGAAACTAACGCCGGCTCGGATTCCGTCGAGACCTCCCGCGAGAGCGTCGCGACGCCCCGACCGGAACGACGCGGAAGACGAAAAACGCTTCGTTTCCAGTCGGACGAAACGATACGCGAAAAAAAAGAAAACGGCTTGGACGATACTCACGACGGTTCCACAGATCCTTCCTGTCGACTCCCTGAACAACGAAACGACCGCCTTCATTCCGTGGCGTCCACCGCGGTTTTCGCTGACGAAACAAACATCCTCTCCAAGCACGTCACGCACCTCGACGAAAAGGATTGCGTGGCGCTGGGTCTCGTGACGCACGAGGAGTGGGAGGCGCTTCGTTTGGCTCGAGCCAAAGGTCTGCCCCGGTTCGTCGCCGTGCTGTGCTGGGCGCATAGGTTACTAGAGACGTGCGCGTCTAAGGGTGTGTGCTCGTGGGAGACGAAGCGAACGGCGTGTGGTAAACTCGCGGACGCGAGGCAAGCCGCGGGTCGCGTCTCGACGTACCTCGCGTCTCAGCTTCCGTATACGTACGTCAACTTGGTATCGTTGGTCGTGCACGTGTACCTGTTTGTGTTAGCCACGTGGTTCGGGTTCGTCCTGAACTCCGGTCTGAACGCCGTGGAGATGGACGGCGTGTTTGTTCCGAGCGGCGGAGACGAACGAACGAAGCAAACAAGCGAGCCGGGAGAGTTACCAACGAAGACGTCGTTCTTCGTCGCCGAGCGCGACGAAGGTTTCTCGTCCGATTTCCTGACCGTCGTCTTCTGCTACGCGTTTCTGGCTTTCTCCAACGTGCTTTTCCAGGGTCTGCTGCACATCCACGCGTTGTTGGATAACCCGTTCGGGCACCACCCCGCTAAGTTCCCGCTCAGGCAGTTCGTCGCGCAGCTCGTCGGGCAAACCTCGGCGCTGGCGGCGGGCGCGCACGAGCCGCCGGAAACGTCGCCTTCGGTGTCGATGTTTTTCGCGTCGCCCGACAGCGACAGCGGAGGCGAGACGAGCGAAGAGCAAACGGAGGACGAGGCGCGGTAGGACATACACGCGTTTCTTTTTCTTCGCGCGTCCGACGCGCGATAAAAAACACGCCTCCCGAGATGGTTCACGAACGGAGTACGGTCACACGTCAATAGCTAGTAGCTAGTGCCTTCCGGTCATCTCGCATCATTCATCTCTCGCGGCTCATCGTCATTCCTTCCCCAAGCCGACGATCCCCCAGATCTCCACTAAGCCGATCACCACCTCGATGACGATGAGCCAGATGACGATGAGCTCTAAACGCGTGCCTTTTTCCGTCTCCAAGTTCGCGACCACCGCCGACACTAAGTCCTCCAGCACGTTCAGACGCGCGTTGAGCGTCTCCGCCCTGGTCTCCACCTCCAGGTAGTCTCGGGTCGCCTCGTACAAACGCGCGTACCGGTCGGGGGCTTGCCACAAAAACGCCGGCGAATCAAGCACGGCGCCGAACACGTTGAGGTCGGCCCTCTGCAGAAAACACCGCCCGCGAAGTTTCGTCGCCTGTTTCGACGTTAAACTCGTCTCGCCCGTGGTGGCCATCTGCCGCGGGATGGACTCCGTGTCTGCCGCCAGGAGCGCCGCTCTTTTCTCGTAGAGCGCCAGCTTGGTGCTCTGCGCCAGCGCGTGGCTCGCCGCGAGCATCACCGCCGCGTCGCCGGCTTGCGCCGGGGGGATCGCGACCACGTCGTCAACCACCGTCGCGATCTCCGCGAACGGTTTTTTCGAAGCCGTCGCGGCGTCGCGCGTCATCACCCGCGCCTCCAGCGACTCCAGCCAGGACGTCGCCTTAACGCCTTCGTCGAAACTCGTCTCGCTCTCGTCCAAACTCTCGCTCTCTTGTAACCGAAAACTGGGGCTGGGCGACGGTCGCGCGAACCGCTCGCGCTCGTTCGGGTCCTCCGGGTCGGCGTGCGCGAAGAACATCGTGTCCACCTCGACGTCGTCCGCGGAGTACGGATCTATTTCGCACGCTTCTAACAGATCGCGCGTCGCTTTGCGCTCCTCTTCCGGAGTTAAACCCCAGAACACGACGATGCCGTACTCGAAAAAAAACGCGATCTTGGTGTCCACGGTGGTGCGACACGCGAGGCCGTCTACGATGGCCGGATTCATTTCGTCTTCGCGAAGACTCTCCCCCGCGCTTTTGTCACTCGCGCAGAGTCTCGTGGAGATGGTTTCGTCGTCCAGCGCCTCCGGCTCGGTCCACACGCCGCGCATCGAACGCAGGGTGGACGTGAGTTTCGACAGGTCGTACCGCTCGCTCGTGGCGTACGTGTTTATGCGCGACGCGCCGTACAGCTCGAAGCTGCCCTCGCTCTCCATCAGCCGCGCGATCTTTTCCAACCGGCTCAGGCGCTTCGACGAGACCGTCGCGCCCTGACGACCGCCGGATTTGGCGCCGGACCGGCTCGAGCCCGTCGCGCCGTCCCCCGGCTCGGCCCCGTCCACCGGCGGCGTGATGCGCGACCGCGCGAGCTGCTGCTTGAGTTTCGGGACTGATGTCGGCGGGAGCGCGCGAGGCGGGGTGGACGTTAACCGTCGCGTTTTCGTTTTCGAAATCCTGGAAGACGGCGTCTTGGAAGACGGCGCGACCCGGCCACCCGGGGCGCGCGGGTTCGGGAACCGCGAAGGCGCGCCGCCGCTCGGGCGCGCCGAGGCGGTCGCGAGCGCGGCGGACATGCCGGTGGAACAGCCGGACCGGCCGTGCGGACGCGGAGTGACGAAGCCTCGGGAAGAGCCCGCGTTTCTTCCGCCGGACGAACCGGGCGACGAGTTTCGTCGGAGACGCGAAACCGCGAAATCGCCGCGACCCTTTCGTCTCGGCCTTCGGTCGTTCCGATCGCAGAACCCGTCGCGCTCGCCTGTCCTCCGCGCACGCACGTACGATGTTGAGCGCGTTCGAGCTCGAGCGCCAGGCGCGCATCGAGGAGAACAAGAGAAGGATGTCCGAGATGGGCATCAACACGCTCGCGTCGAAACTCGACGCGGTCGCCGCGCCCGTCCCCAACCCCCAGGTGCGCCTCCCTAACAACGCGCATTGTCCCGTTTTCGCGCCTTTTTCCGAGACCCGCCGATGGCGGACGAACCGCGCGGCTCCCCTCGGCGCGCGCGCGCGTCTCCCGAGCGTCCCTCGAGCGATGCGCGAAGGGATCGATCTCGAACGCGTCGCGCGACGTTTCCGTCGTCTCTCACGGACGAACGACGCGATTCGAACCGGGACCCGCGCGCAATGCGCGCGCGACCCGCCGCGCGGTTTCCCGCCCGATCCGAGACGAAACGCGTTCGTCTGTCTGTGCGAAGAAAAAAGCGTAGCTACGTAATCTCCCGACTCACGTCGCCGACCGCTCTCTGACGCTCTCACGAATACACTGAACCTCCAGCGCAAGCCCCGCGTGCGTGTTTTCGTGCCCGAGAGCGAACGTCGCCGCTCCGGCCGCGAGCGCGTCGCGATCAACTACGCGGAGAAGTACGGCCTGGACGACGACGACGACGTCGCGGCGGCGCGTCGCCGCGTCGTTTCTTCGACGAGAAAGAAACAAAACTTGGCGTCCATGAGCGACGGCGACTTCGCGCGTCGCCGCTTCTCGGTGGGCGCGCGCGTGTACGACAGCGAGCTGGGCGTGACGTGCCACTGGTGCCGCCAGAAGACGGTGGAGACGCACGTCTTCTGCACCGCGGAGGCGTGCGCCGAGCGCCGAAGCGCGCCCCTCGCGTTTTGCGGGATGTGCCTGCGGAACAGGCACGGCGAGGACATCGACGCGGCGGTGGCGAGCGGGATTTGGCAGTGCCCAAAATGCCGCGGGTCGTGCGGCGACGGGTGCGTGACCTGCTGCAACTGCGGGCCCTGCCGCAAGGCGCACGGCCTGCCGCCGACGCACCAGGTGATCCAGCTCGCGCGCGGCGCGGGCTTCGACAACGTGCACGACTACCTCGTGCACGGCGCGACCGGTTTGAGCCCCGCCGCGCTGCTCGAGCGCAAAAAAGCGTTCAACTGGGGGAAGTGGCTCGCCGAGGGCTTCCGCCCGGCGAAGACGAAGACCGCTTCCACGAAGGCTGCTGCCGAAGGCGCGAAGGCGGACGAGGCTACGAAGACTAAGACGAAGGTGTCCGCGACGAAAGAGACACCTCGGAGGACGTCCAAAACGATCGCGGTGGTGGATGTCGCCGCCGAGCTGCGCGCGCGCCGCGCCGCCGCGCTCGCCGAGAAGAACGCCGAGTCGTCGGACGGCGACGAAGACTTCGCGGTGCGCGCGGCTCCGGCCACGCCGTCGCCCTCGAAGGGCGCGCCCGGTTCCGGGCGCAAACGCCCCTGGGCTGTGGCGATCGGGTCGATGGGTGCTTCGACCGCGAGCGCTCGCGCGAGACGCGGTGTCGGTCGTCCCGCGTCCCCCGCGACGCCCGAAGGCGGCGAAGAAGGGTCCGCCGCCGCGTCGTCTCGCGCGCGCCAAAAGCGCGCCGAGCGCAAAAGCTCTTCTTCGGAGTCTTCTTCGGAGCCGTTCGCGTCGCCCAGGAAGGCGCGCAAGGAAGGCGCGTTCTCGCGCCAGGGGGACATCCGCGCGATGTTCGCCGCAGGCAAGGAAGGCGCGCGCGCGACGCGCGCGCGCGCCGCGCGCGCCGCGTGACGGAGGACGAACCGAGAACGGAGGAAGGCGCCTCTTTTCCGAATAATCGCGAAGGCGTCTGCGGAAACGTATGAAATACTTCGCGCTTTTGCCTTCTTTGCGTTAATATGTAACACGATACCTATACGCGTCACGAACACACCGACACGCCAAGCGAATCCTCATGTCGTCCAAGTCTATTGCTCGAGAGCGCTCGCGCGTGTTGTTCGTCCAATACTACGCGCGAACGACGGAATCTCGCGTAAAACGGTTCACTTCTTGGCGTTCTTGATGAACGCCTCCACTTTGCTCGCATCTTTCGCGACCCCCGAGTCGTCCGTCACGCCGCTGGCGACGTCCACGCCCGTGGGTTTGCACACGGCGACTGCTTCGGCGACGTTTTCGGGGTCGAGTCCGCCCGCTAACAGCCACCCCTTCCTCGACGCACCACGAGGAGGTTTTAAATTCGTCCAATCGTACGTCTCGCCCGAACCCGCTGTCTCGCCGTCCACTAAGATCCAATCGACGACGCGTCTCGGGCCTTTCACGAAATCCACCGCGGCGGTTACCGGATTAGCGCCCATCGCGTCTGTTCTTTGTTTCATCAAAGCATCCTCGTCGCCGGGAAGAGGCGTGATGATGACCCCGTCTTGGTCCGCGTTCACCACCCAGATTGCTTTGATGGACATGGGCAGGTCCTTCAACGACAAACGCGCGCCGTCGCCGTGCAGCTGCGCGTGGTCGATCCCGACATCCTTGCACGCGCTGACGATGGCATCCACGGACTCATCCACGAACACGCCGACCGGGGTCGCGCCGCCCTCCTTGGCTATAGAGGCGATCTCGCGCGCGAGCGCGAAGTCGATGCTCCGCTTGCTCTTGGGCCACAGGATCATGCCGATGAAGTCCGCGCCCTGCTCCACCGCGAGCGCGCAGTCCGCCACGGAGGTCACACCGCACACCTTCACCAGGGGGGGCTTGCCCGCCGCGGCGACGACGAGCGCGCGCGCGGGGCGCGAGGCGGCGCGGCGCGCGCGGAGCGCGCGGCAGACGCGCAGCGCGGCGGCGACGCGCGGCGCGGTGGCGGCTGACATCGCGGACATCTGCCCGAGAATGGCGTGTGCGTGCGAGGAACCAGTGCCGGACGGTGCGCGCCGATCGAAACAACGAACGCTCGAACGCGCCAGCTGGCGACAGATCCGAGATCTTCGCTTCTTTTCGCGGCGGTTTCGAGGTCCTCGATGAAACGAACGACCGCGCGATCGATTTCGCGTCGAGCCGATCGATTCCTCGCGATGAACGAAACCCGACCCAAGAAGCGATGGCCACGTCGATGTTTATCCAGTTCACGAAAGTCGAGGTGCTTTTTCTCGCGACGTCCGTCGCCAATCGGAAGCGCTCCGCCATCCCGCGGCCACTCCCCCGAGCGCATCCACACGTCACGATGTCCTTCGCCGTCTCCGCCTCCGCCACCCGCGTCGTCGCCTCCGCGCGCGCGCCCGTGAAGGCCCGCAACACCACCGTCGCGGCGTTCGCCGCGCCCGTCGCGTCCAAGGCGTCCGCCGCGAAGCTCGCGGCTCGCCACGCCACCGCCGGCGTCGCGCTCCGCGCGACCGGCGCCTCCACCGTGGCGCGCGCGGGCCGCAACATGCGCGTGCTCGCCGGCCGCTTCGAGGCTGAGCGCACGTACATCATGATCAAGCCCGACGGCGTCCAGCGCGGCTACGTGCGTTCCCACGCGCCTCCCACGACGCGATCGCGACGGCTATCTTTTGCCCCGCCGACGAGAGCGAAACGAGAGCGTCTTCCCACCGAACGTTCCGGAACGCGCGTTTGGGCGAAAACGCACGTTCTGCGCGTTTTCCCCAAACGCTCCTTCTCTGTGTGTTTCTCTGTGACGGACGACGCGCGCGCGTGTTTTTTGTTTTTGAGCCTCTTTTCGCGCGACGAAAGCCTTTCCGCTGACGCGCTTTTGAACCCACTATTCCCCACACATCCTCGCGAACGCCCTACAAAACAGGTTGGCGACATCGTGTCCCGCTTCGAGAAGAAGGGTTTCGTGCTGAAGGGCATGAAGATGTTCCAGTGCCCCAAGGAAGTGGCGGAGGAGCACTACGAGGATCTCTCCGAGAAGCCGTTTTTCGGCGACCTCGTGGATTACATCGTGTCCGGCCCCGTGATGTGCATGGTCTGGGAAGGCCCCGGCGCGGTCAAGGCGTGCCGCTTGATGATCGGCGAGACCAACCCGCTGGTTTCCAACCCGGGCACCATCCGCGGCGACCTCGCGGTCGAGGTGGGCCGCAACGTGATCCACGGCTCGGACAGCGTGGAATCCGCCGAGCGCGAGATCAAACTTTGGTTCGGCGGCGAAGAGAACCTCATCGACTGGGAACCCACCAACACCCCTTGGGTGCGCGAGGGCTAATACACGCGGTGGCAGACAGGCGTGTTCTGTTTCTTATCGAGTGTTTTTAAAGGCGACGCGTCGAACGTCCATAGTAGTATTAATACTACGTGTGGGTAATCCACGAAAGCTCTTCGCTCTTTCGTCTGTAATCGAATCGAAGGCGAGGCTCGTTTTCCGAATGAATGGCTCAGCCGTGTGACGAGATTTTTCTGGAAGCGCCACTTCCTCCTTCCGAGAACGCTTCTTCCCTTGGTCACTCCGTCGCGCGCGGACGCGCCGCGATGAAGACGGTCTCGCTGTTCTCCGGGATCGGCGGGCTGGATCTCGGCCTGGAGGACGCGGGGCACGAGATCATTCTCCAGGTGGAGAACGACCCACACTGCGTACAGGCGCGTCCGGCCCGTCAAAGACGTCACACAGGCTCCACGGTCGTGGCTTTCCTCGTTCGCGAAACGCGCAACGCGCAACGCTCGCTTCTGACGCCACCGAAACCTCCCCACTTGGCCCGCGACGAACGAAACGCGCGATACGACAGGTGCTCCAGCACCACTTCCCCGGCCGGGCGTTGCGTCGCGACGTCGCCGACATCACCGAGCTCCCACCCGAGACGGAGCTCCTCGCCGCGGGGTTCCCGTGCCCGGTGCGTTCTCGGAACGCCGAGAAAAATGTTTCTGGGAAACGTCCTCAAACTCCAACGAAACGGCATTCGTCGCGCGCGTGTTTAGTCTATCGCTCGGGACGCTTTCTACCGCTCTGACAGATACCCACCTTAATTGCCCACACGTTCAGGATGTTTCCACGATCAACGTCTCGCGTCCTGGTTTGCGTTTCGGCACGCAAACCGGCCTGTGCGCGCACGTCTTCCGTCTGTTACAAAAAACGCGCGTGCCTTGGGTTTTGCTGGAGAACGTCCCCGGCCTGCTCAACTGGCACATGCGCGATGACCCGCCGCAGCCGCCCGCCATCGCCCACGTCGTGTCCGAGCTGGAGAAACTCGGGTACCGGTGGGCGCATCGGGTCGTGGGCTTGACCGGCTTCGGGATCCCGCAGAGGCGAAGACGCGTGTTCATCCTGGCCAGCGTTTACGGCGACCCGCGCGACGTGCTCCTCGCGCCGCAGGCGGTGTGTCTGGGGCAGTGCGTCGAGATGCACAGGCGAGGCGAGGATGAGAGGATGAGAGATGATGTCGTCGGAGGACTCGACCAAGACGACTCTCCTCCTTCTCGCGACGATGGAAACGCGAAAAAAAACGGCGAGATTGGAAGGCGCGACGTTGGAAGGCGAGACGAATGCGTTTGCGTCGAGTGCGCTTTGGACGCGGTGAAAAGCGCTTCCGCGACGGCGAAAGGCGACGAAAGAGGCTTCGACCGTTTCGTTTCGGCGTGCGCGCACGGCGCGCGCGAGTGCTACGAGTGTTTCCGCACGCCTCCTTTCGTGACACCGAAACGAACGGTCGCCTCGATCGATCTCGCCGAGAAGAGACACGGCCCGATGCTGGACGAGCTCTTCACGCTCACCACCGCGAACGGGCGGCGGATGTGCATCGCCGAGAGGCGGGAAAACGGCGAAGGCAGACGGGGCATGCTCCACGTGGAGGACGCCGAGCGGCTCATGGGCCTGCCCGCGGGCTGGACCGAGCCCGCGTACCCGCTCAACGTGCCCGGAAAGCCGAAGCGGAACATCGACTACGGCTACGCCGCGCTCTTGGCCAAGAACGGGGGTCCGAGAACGACGAGCGCGGAGGAAGATGACGGCGACGGCGACGCGCGAGCCGAAAACACGCGTCGCGCGTTCGCGGCGCAGATGAACGAGTTCGCCGCGGCCACCTTCAAGCGGTTCGAGAAGCTCGGGCTCGCGGTCGCCGTGCCGCAAGCGCGCTGGCTGGGAGAGAGGCTGATGCGTCCGTACGACCTGAAGTTCTCGCGCGCCGGCGACGGGGTCAAGTTCGCCGTCGCCGTGCCCGGCGGCCCCAACGCCGCCAACGGCGGCGTCCTCGACCGACGCGACCGGCGCGTCCGACGCTCCTCCTCCGACGACGACGGCGGAGGTACCTTCGAAGGTATCCTCAACGAAGGTATCCTCGACGACGCCGGAACTGACGACGTGACCGTCGCGTGGAGCGGCGCGAGACGGCGAACACTCGAACAAAAAAACGTTCCGAACCGATTGGTCGACGACGCGCGTTTAGAGGCGGCGGCGGCGGCGAGCGGTTGGCCGGACGCCGCGTACAACGTGCGGCCGACTTTATCGTGGCGAGGAAGATTTTCCCTGTCCGATTGCGGGGACGCGCCCGTGATCCGCGGGTTCGTGCCGCTGGGCGATTTCCTGCGCAAGAAGGTGGAGGACATGCAGGAGTGCCCGCTCGAGCAGGCACTCGGCTACGTCAAGAGGTTGCGCCTGGCGCACGTCGAAATCGAGCCCTTCGTCGCGCGCGCGCTCGGGGAGAAGCAAAAGGGATCGGCCAAGGCGCGCGTCCCCGCCGGGGACGGCGTCCCCGGGACCGCCGAAGGCGTCCCCGGGGATGTGAGGTGCGACGCCTCCCTGGAGACGCCTCTGGATGTCGCTGATGGTGGCGTCCCCGGGGACGGCGTCCCCGCCGGTCGCGTCGTGTGGGCGCCCTGGCTTCTCGGCCGCGGGCCGCCGGCGCGCCGCGCGCGCGTCTACTGGCCGGCGCTGGCGCTTCACGCGCACGACGACCGCGACCAGATCCCGCCGGACGCGTTCGACGAGCTCCTCGCGAAACAGCGGAAGAGTCTTTCACCAAACGGCCACACGCTTTCCTCCGAAACGCCTCAAACGACGATCAACTCGGACACGCACGTTTTAGTGGTGTACTTCGGGGACAAGACCTACGAGTGGTGCGAGTCGGACGCGCTGTTGAACTTTCTCGAGCACCGCGACGAATTGGCGGATCAGCCGCTCCTGCGGAACCGCGCGCGTTTCGCGCGAGGCGTCGATTCGGCGAACGAGTGGCACGCCGAGCAGAGGCGGCTCGGCGTGACACCTTCCATGCGACGCGCGCAGGAGGCGCGCGCGCGCGCGGAGGAGCGTCTCAGACGCGCCGTCGGCGCCGCGAGCGGCGACGGGAGCCACCCAGCGATGCCTCCGGCGTCGTGCGGCGCGTGCCTCGTCTGCGTACGTAAAGCCGAAGCCGAGACCTCGATTCCGTTTTCGTCCAGGCACCTCGCCCGCGCGTGCGTCGTGGCGAACACGAAAGCGACGAAAGATGCCAAAGCGAAGGGAAATTCCAACGGCGTCGTTTCTTTGTCGTTGTGCCCGCAGATTTCAGCCATCATCGAGGCAAGACGAGGGCACGTGGGCGCGTGTTTGACGCTCCTGCGCGACCGCGCCGTTGGCCGCCGCGTGCGCGTTTGTTGGCCGGACGAAACCGACAAAGGGCCGTTCGCGGGGACCGTCGCTTCCTTCGACGCCGAGTCGCTGACGCACGCCATCGCGTACGACGACGGAGACGTCGAGCCCGCGTGCCGCCTCTGGAAGGAAACCGTGCACCTGGGCGTCCCGGAGGACGCGCACGCGGAGGCGGAGCGAGCGGAGAGGCGCGATCAAAAGCGCGACGGGGAGGACGACGCGGCTTTTTTGCGGACGGAAAACACAACAGACGCCGCCGCCGCCGCGCGCGCTTCCTCGTCCTTCGGGAAGCGGAAGCGCGGCGGCGGGGACGATGAGGATCGCGACGGGCGCGGTTCGCGCGCCACGCGCGCTTCCGCGCGAGCGCGGATCGCGGAGCGCGAGACCGATCGCGCGCGCGAACGAGAGCGGCCGAGGCGCGGGCCGGGACGCCCGCCTAAAGGCGGTCGCGGCCGCGGAGGTCGCGGCGGCGGCGGCGCGCGCGGCCGGGGAGAGGCGTGCGTCGTGGGTTGATGAGAGAGAGACGAAACGAACAGACCACCTGAGGCTTTCGGAAGACCTCGAGACGCTTCTCGACGCAGAGACTAAAAACGTGTTCGTTGCACTCTCGTTCGCTCGCGTCGATTTTTTCTTGTCAACTCACGCTTCGTCCCCTCTCTCCCCCAAATCTTTTTCCTCTCGTTCCTTTTCCTCGCGCCTCCGCGCGCGCAGAACCTCCGCCACCTCCCCCGCGATGTGGTGCGCCCACGCCGCGTAGCCCCACTCGTTCGGGTGCACGCCGTCCTCCGCGGTGAGCCGCGCTCGGTCGCCGAAGACGGACCTCATGAACGCGGCGGAGGGCTTGGGCACGAACACCGTGGTGCGTTTTTTGTTTTTGCTTTTTTCAGCCACCCGTTCCGAAAAGCGGGGGCCCGCGTCTCCGGAAAACAGAGCGTCCTCGCCGCTGTCCTCCGCCGCGACCCGGCGCTTCTGCTCGTCCCACGCGTCCCCGGCGGCGACCGCCGCGAGCGATAAAGGCGGGGGGAAAGCCGTCACCAGCTGCATGGGCATGCCCGGGAGAACGATCACGAAATCGTCGCTCATTTCCACATTTTTTGTTTCGTCGTCCACCGCCGCGAACGCGGCGCGGACGTCGCGCACCGCAAAACGCAGTTCCCGTCGGAAAGCCTCGGGCGTCCGACCGCCGAACGCGTGCTTGAAGTCATTCACGCCGCACAGCAGAACCACCACGTCCGGAGGCTGAGTGAAAGATCGTTGTTTCGAAGCCGAGAGGGGTTTCGGTTTCGGGTCTCTTTCTTCATCAGACGCGATGATCTCCGCGATCTCCGCTCCGCGCGACGGGAAAGCGGCGGCGTTCTCCTTCTCGTCGCTCAAATCTCGATGCGCCGCGCGCGCCAAAGGCACAACCTCTTCGCGTATGGCTCTGACGTCCGCGGCTTTTTTCCCGAACGAGCGCCACTCTATTGTCAACCCAGTTATGTCCGCCAGTCTCTCGGCCAAAACGCGAGGCAAAACCGGCCCGAACCCGAACGCTTCGTCAGACGCGCCGACGCCCGTGACGAGCGAGTCGCCGATGACGTACATCTTCACATCCGCCGCTGTAGACTCCGCGTTCGCGCCACCGCGGTCGTCGCCTTCGCCGCGAATGGAACCGTCGACGGAAGAGTGACGCGCGTCGTGTCCTTCGACGCGAGCGGCTCGCTCTTTCGGTCCCGCGCGAGACTCCGTGTCCCACGCGCGTCGCTCGCGGGCGCTCGCGAACCCGCTCGCGTAGGACGACCAGCGATCGTTCTGTTCGTCTCCGCTTCGGGTGGATGACGATTGTAACGCGGAACCATCCTTCCGACGGACGACGAGCAAGTCCCGGCCCATGTCCCGCATCGCCGCCAGGCGCCGCGCGCCCTGCCCCACCGCGCCGCCCTCGCGCCACTCCGCGACGTCGTGGACGACGGTCCGGGGAATCGCCACGCCGCGCGTCGGGCCGGTCGCGTCCGGCAGAGCCTCGTACCACGCGTGGCACGCGAACGCCTGCGCGCCCGCGAGCGCCCCCACCCCGAGCGTGCTCGCGGCGGTCCACCGCACCGCGCGGCGAAACGCCATCGGGACCTCCGCGAGGCGGACCGGGGGACGCGCGCGTCCGCCCCCGGCGGTATCGAACCCCGCGGCGTCGCCTCCGCGTCTGGCGCGACGAGAGCGACGGGTGCTCGTTCGTCGTCATCATCACGCGAGAAGGAACATAAAGGCTTTCTTCTGTCGTAGCTTGCGCAGCCAGCCAAGTGGGCCAAAAGGCCTTTCCTTGGACGCCAACCCGACATGCTTTTCAGTCCGCAAAAACTTGACCTAGCGCGGCGCGGCGAAAACGGCCGCAGGGATGAGAGTGGGGCACGTGACGGTCTGTGACTCGCGAAAAAAATTCCGCAGACCTTTTTCGTGACTGGCGGACAGTGCGCGCCAAATTTTTCCGGTCGTTTCCGCCTCGCATTCCACTCGAGCGCCTCGCGAACGGCGCTCAATTCCGCGCGCGCGGCAGGAGGCAAGAGCTCGCGCCGCGGCGACCGGGTGGGCCGCGTCCGTTCGCTCTCGAGAGGGGTCGCGCTTTGGGCCCGCACCCTTTGGATCGCGCCGGGTCCGCAGCGCGCGGCGCGGACGGCGCGATGAAATCCAAGGCGAAGCCCAAGCCTGGGGGCAAGGCGCCTCAGATGGCCTTCCGAGGGTACTGGGACGCCACGGAGGAGCAGGCGCTGCGCGACGCCGTGCAGAAGCACGGCATCGGCGCCTGGGAGAAGATGCGACACGACGTGGACTTCAAAGTGCTCAAGTGCGTGCCCGGCCGAACGCGCGCGCGCGCGACCCGCGACGCCACGCGGAAGACGCCGCGCGTTTCCCTCCGTCCTTTCGCACGCCGCCGACGCGCAGGCTCGAACGCGCGCGAACGCGGATAACTCGAGATTCTCGAGTCGCGCGTCCGGGACGACGGACGCGCGAGTCGACGTTTTTTCGCGAGCGAATGCGCGCCCGGGGGGGCGCGCGGGCGCGCCGCGGAGACGCGACGAGGCGCATGATTTCGCGCGCCGCGAGACGACATCGCGCACACCCCGCTCACCTCTTTCCCACCCCCGACCCGCGCCGTCACAGGGGCCGCACGGGCGTCCAGCTGAAGGACAAATGGCGCAATCTGATAAAGTTCCAGCACCTGCGTCGCGGCGAGGCGGAGAGCGCACCGTATAAGGGCGGCGCGAGAGGCGCCGCGCCCGCGAGCGCGGGCAAACGCAAGAAGGGCGAGGACGACAGGTGAGCATCCCGCGAAGTGTGCGCGACCGAGCGTCACGCACGGGGAAGACGCTCGGACGTGGCTCGAGAACGCGCGCGCGCGCGGCGCGCGCGGGGGCCACGTCAATTCCCTCGTTGGCGGGACCGACACCGCCGCCGCGGCGAAACGCAAACGCGCGTTTTTCCGTTTTCGCGTTTTGGCATTCTTTTTTTTTCTTCGCGCTTCCCGCGACCACCTCAGCGCTGCGCGCGAACGGCTTCGCGCGACTCGAGAGACGCGTCCGAACACGTCGCTCTCGTGTTCGACACGACGCTCACCTCCACCACCTCTTTTCACGCCGCGTGTACTTCCACTGTCACAAAAAAATAAGCAGCGACGCGCCCTCGAGCGGAAAGAAGAAGCCCGGCTCGAGAACGAAAGAACCCGAGACCAAAAACGGCGACTCGAGTTCCGCGGCGGCGGCGGAGGCGGCGCGTCGCACGCACGACGAGTTGATGCGCCAGCTCGAGGGTGGGCGGTCGAGCCCGGCTTTGCCCCCCGGCCTGGACGCGCCGAAGAAGCGGTTCAAGACGGCGATGCACGCGGGTAAGCTTTCGTCCCCAAAGTTTGGCGATCCGGATGATCACGACCGATCGACGTTTGTCGCGCGCGGCGGTAAGCCCCTCGCGTCCGGCCCGCTCGACGCCGAGACCGAGGCGGCGCTGGATTTGGTGGCGCAGCGGGACGGCGAGCGCGTGGCGACGCTCCGCTCGCGCCGAGCCGCCGCGGCGAAGGAGGTGAGCGACGCCGAGCACGCGCTGCTGCGCGTGAAGACGGCGGTGGAGGACGCGGAGGCGATTTACAACAACGTGCGCGCGGACATCGCCGCCGGCCACCACCACGACGCGCACCACCACGACGACGACGAGGCGCACGCCGAGGACGACTGGGACAAGTACCTGCACTTCGGCGAGGGGCACCACGGGGGGGAGGAGGTGGGCGACGACGAGGATGGCGCCGACGGCGACAAGAAGCCGCCGTCGACGCCTCGCGACCCGGAAGCCGCCGCCGCCGCCGAGGCGGCGGCGGCGGCGGCCAAGGCGATGGCGGAGGACGCAAACGAGGGGGGTTCGCCCCCGGTGCAGTCCCCGGAGGCGGCGGCGGCGATGCAGGGCGCCGTCGCCGCCGCCGTGCGCGTCGCCGGCGGCGGACAAACGGCGGGTCCGAGCGCGGGCGCGGGGCCCACCGGCGCGGGCGCGGGCCCCGCCGGCGCCACCGAGGCGGACGCGGCGGCGGAGCGCGGCTTGCGCGGGGGCGTGGACAACCCGCACCACCACCGCTTCCAGCCCTCGCTGGCGGAGGCTGAGCAGTTTTTGCTGAGCGAGCTCAAGAAGCTCGAGGCGGCGAACGCGCGGCTCATGTCGGCGCGCCACGCGCTGGCCGAGCTGGACCGCCAGCTCGGCGAGGCGGTGGCTCGCGCCGAGGAGAACGCCGCGACGGCGGCGCGGCGGCGCGCGCTCGCCGCCGTCGCGGGGGGCGGCGGGGATAATTCCCGGGACGCGGACGGCGACGACGGCGACGACGAGGACGGGAGCGGTTCGCGCGGGAAGGGCGTTCGCGGGGACGGAGGCTCTGGCTCCGCGGGTCCCTCCGGGAACGGCACTGTCGGCGGCGTCTCGGGCGCCGCGCGACGCTCGAGCGCGGCGGGCGGCGGCGGCAAGGTGATCGAGGACCGCCGGTTCGGCATCTACGACTCGCGGCGGTACCGCATGGAGGGCGAGCCGGCGCCTCCCGATCCGAGCGACGACGAGGACGCCGCGGGGCGCAGCGCGTCTGTGCGCGGGCGCGGCGCCTCCGCCAACGCCGGGAAGAAGAAGGAGGAGAAAAATAACGCCAAGGAGGAGAAGAAGAAGATGAGCGGTAAGGCGTCCGTTAAAGAAGAGCGAGGAACGGGAGGGAAGAAAAAGAAAGACGGCGCGGGGGTTTCCGCGGATGCCGAGGCTCGCCCGTCGCGCGCGGGAGGACGAGGCTCTTCCTCCGGCGGCCGCGGCGGCGGAAGAACGGGTTCCACCGGGCGAAGAATCGAGCCCGCGAGCGCGAACGTCCTTCGCGCCGCGGGGCGCGACGGGAAACACGCCGGGTTCCAGTTCAAGAAGGATACGGGATCGAGAGGCGTTCCGGATCGGTTCGCGGCGCCGAGCGCGGCGGACGCCGCGACGTACGTCGCGCGCGGCGGCGGGAGCCTCCGGTGGCGCATGAAGCGCAAACGCACGCGGTCGGCGGTGGGCAGACCGGCGACGGGCCCGACTTCTTGGGCGGCGACGTGCGCGTTCGCGCTGTGGCGCGGGGGGGAACTCGCGGCGGCGAAGCGAGCCTCCGCGGCGCGAGCCGCGGAGGAGGACGACGACGAGGAGGACGACGCGAACTCGGACGCGACGGATGAGGAAGCGCGAGACGATGAGTCAGACGCGGATTCCGACTCGGATTCGGAGGCGCGGCGACGAATGTTCGAGACGGCTCGCGCGGACGCCGCGTCTCCCGGGTTCGGGTTAGGGGACGGGTGGGTGGAGGACGACATCGTGTTCGACCACTTCGACCACTTCGACGAGCTCGCCGCGGACGACGACGGCGTCGTCGACATCGGCGCCGTCATGGACCTCGGATTCGACGAGTAAGATGTGTCCGACGTTCATTGTCGACGGACGACGGTTGAGGCGTACGCGTACAAAGTACCAGATACCAAAGGAGTTAGGCACGCGGGTCACGCTTTGAAATACACACGCCGTCACCTCTTTCGCGTCGTTTCGCGTCCACTCACACACTTTTGTCCCGTTTTGCACATCACGCGAATAGTGCTAAATGTGTCACGCTTCGTCTTGGTCCATGTCCATGTCGTCGTCCATGTCGTCGAGCGCGTCGGCGACGTCATCCTCCAACACGCGTTCGCCGAGGACGTCGTCGTCTCGAGACTCGCGATTCCGATCGGCGCTTCCCTCGGCGTTCTTGTCCTGCGCGAACTCCCAGGCGCCGCGGCAGATCGGGCACCTCTGCTCCGTCTGCGAGTTGAGCCACTTCGTGATGCACTGCAGGTGGAACGCGTGGCCGCACTGGCCCCAGACCACCGGCGAGTCGTCCCCGGGGAACTTGGCATCTGGTGGGCACGCGTCGAACGCGACGCGACAGATCCCGCACACGTCGTCCTCGTCGCCGGCGTTCCACGTCCAGACCCCGACGGCCTGCCACTTGCGGATGTTCACCACCAGGCCCGTCTTGCTCGCGGCCGCGGCGGACATCGCGCCGTCCGCGGCCAGCGCGCCACGCCGCGACGCTCGAGGGTGTGCCTAGCCGGCGTCGGGAGACGTTGATGAAGTCGTGGTTTTCGACGTCGTTGAATCTCTTGAGTTTGTGTGAAACCGACCGGCCCGATTTAGAGCTCTTCATCACAGCGACGCGCGCGGACCTTGGTCCTCGCTTCGCCAGGACACCATGGCCTTCCAGGTGGGTCTCCGACGCACACGCCTCTCTCCGACCTCTCTCCGACCCGGGGCCGAACGCGGCGCGACGCCCACCGCGTCGGACGCGGCGCCGCGTTCGACGCGGGCGGATTTCGCGATTCTCCTCCTCTCGCCTCCTCCCACGAGCGTCTCTTCGCTCTTCGCTCGTCGCGGACGCTGACACGCCCCCCTCATTGCCGCGCGTTTCGTCTCGACGCCGCAGGTGGCCATCACGGACAACGACGCCTGGACCGAGGAGATCGAGAAAGTACGAGGCGCGACGCTCGTGGTGGACGTCCACCAGAACTGGACCGGCCCGTGCGTCGCCGCGCAGAGCACGTTGAAAAAAATCGTCTTCGACCACGGAGACAAGCCTCTGAAGATGTTCACCGCGGATGCGTCGAAGCTCACCGCGTTGCACGACTACGCGGGGCCGTGCGAACCTTTGTTCATGGTCATCAAAGACGACGACCGCGTGGAGATCAAAGGTCTGGACGCGCCGAAACTCCGAGCGGCCATCCTGGAAAAGCTCGGGGTGAAGGAGTGATGACGCGAGTAAACGCGTCGCGTGTAAAAAAAAGTACGCTCAAGAAAAGGAGACTAAAAACGCTCTCCGTCGTTCGAAACGAAGCTCCTACAACCGTCTCTCTTCGTCCGTCCGCGGTCGAGCAGCGCACCGCCGCGGCGACAACCGCGTCTGTGAAGAACCACGGCGTACGTATCATACACTCCGAGAAGGTTGCGCTTTTTTTTTCCGGCGTCGTCCGAACGACTCTCGTCGAAACCGTCTCTGCGTCTCTCCGAAAAAAAAAAAGATGGAAATTCTCTCATCACGCCGCCTTCGCGAGGCCGACGCGCGCGTTCCCGTGGTCGAACACCGAGTGGTACGGCCCGATGAAGACATCGCCCAGGATCCAGAGCGGTCCCATCGGCGGCGGGACGTCCAAACCCATGAACCCGCTGATGCACTGCTCGGCGGTTGGTCCGTCGGCGGCGGCGTTTCCCGTCGAGACGCGCAGGATGTACTGCTCGGGAGTCAGCGAAAAACGTTTCCCGCCGAGCACGAAGGCGACATCCGGCAGACGCCCCGGGCCTTTCGCGTCCACCGCCGCGCAATCGACCGCGCTCTCGCCGCCCTTGCTCGGGATAAAATCGCACAGGCTCTTGACCTGCTCGAGGATCGCGGCGCGCGTCGCGTTGGCAGACAAAAGGCTCTTCGCGTAGGAAACGCCGAGCTCGCACGCCGAGCACGAGATGCCGCGCATTTTTTTCTCCGACGGAGCGTTCGGCGAGAGACTCTCGTCGACGAGCTCATGGCGCTCCATGAGCAGACGCCTGGCGGTCTGCGCGGTCTTCGCGCTGTGCGTGATGCTCCGCAGAGAAAGCAGAGACTGACGCGACGTTTCTTTCGCCTCGGACGACGCGGAACCGTCGTCGCAGAGCCCGACGCCGGCGCACACCTCCTCGGCGGAGAAGTTCTCGAGGTCGTCGAGGAGCTCGTCGCCGTACGCGTCGATGGTCGAGCGGCACTCCTCGCCCAGCATAGAGCGCGCGCCGATCTTCGTGTTGATCGCCTCGATCACCTCGGTGGGGCCCGCGAGCAGAGACGTCCCGGTGTCCACGATGGCGGCGCACCCCTTGGCGCCGCAACGCCCGGCGGAAGCGCCGCCGACCAGCACGTCGTCCATCGCGATTTGCCAGTACCCCTCGCGCGTGACGTTGAGCCACGTGTGCGGGCCGACGTGGTGCGCCGGGTCGACGCCGCCCAGCACGAGCTCGCCGCCCGGTCCGCCTTCGCTGCTCTCGTCGCGGTTGAGCCAGAACGAAAACACGTTCTCACTCACCAAACCTTGCTCGAAGGCGTTGTGGAACGGCGGCGCGACGCGGTCGACGGCGATCTGAGGCCATCCCATGCCTAATATGCCGTCGAACTTGGCAAACATAAACGCGAGGCCGGGTTCTTTCGTCGCCTCCGCGAAAACTTGGTGCTTAATCTCCAGACCACCCCATGTCAGTAAGTCGGCGCTTAAGAAACCGCTCAGAGACCCGCTGCCGTACTGAATGGCGAACGCGTCGCCCATAGACTCCGCCGTCGCCGAGTCGGCGCTCTCGTACTTGGCATGCAAGTCGCACGGGATCTGGGTGAACGCGCACTTGGCGCTGGGCACCCACAGGTTGGAAGAGCCGGTGTCGAACACCACCTGGAACGACTGGGGGGGTGTGCCGAGCGAGATGGCGCCGAAATACTGCGCGTCCATGAAGTTGGTGATGGGCACCGACGCGTCGGCGCTCGCGAGATCCCCGTCGCGAGGATTACGATTCAGAAACCGGGCAGCCATCTCGAGCTCATCTTCCCTGGCGCGCGCGTTCGCCGCGCGGATGGACACCAGGGGGGACGGGAGTTTGCGTTTCGTGACGTGCACGCGCGGGAGCGCGGAGGCCGAGGATGGGGCGGTCGCGGTCTGGAGGCGGGAGGGAAAGGGTGAGCGACCGAGCGTGGAGAGATCTGGTTTTGGCGTGAAACGCGCGCGTCTCTTCGGGGTTCCCATCCGTCGGGAACGAGCGCAGCGCGTTCGGCGGGGGTCGGGAAACGCACCGCGACGCAGAGCAGGCACGCGAGGCCCGCGAGACGCGAGAGGATGCGGTGCATCGTGGAACTCCAGTTCGCGGGTCCCTCGCGGTGCGCGGAGTGACCACGGGTCCCGGGGCACACGCCCTGCTGACGTCGCCGATGATGATGACGAGGCGCCCGTCGTTTCCCGCGGTTCGCAGATTCCAAATCGTTCAATTGCAGCCGACTTGCTGCCTTGCGAGACTGAACCCTCGCGAGCGAAAAAAAACCGAGAGCGCGCGGTTGAGGGAGACGCGCGATATGATAGACTACGTTCGGGGTTCTCTACGAACGCCGACGTGAAACGTGTATGTACATAATAAACGTAAACGCTCCTTAACGGATCAACATCGAGTCATCACTCCTCGTCCGACGAGGACGAGGACGAGTCAGAGGAGGACGAAGACGAGGAGGAAGCGTCAGAGCCCCGCTGGCGGCGCTCGCGGCGCGCGGCGCGCCGCGCGCGTCTCGCCTTTTTCTCAGCCTTGCTCCGCTTGGGGCGGCCGGGCTGGCCGAACGAGCCCGGGTAGCCGCCCGGGGGCGGGGGCATGACGTACACGATCTCCGGCCCCTTCGGTTCGGGCTCGGGCGGCTTGTCGTCCGGCGCCGTCTCCTCGCCGGACGCGAGTCGAGACTGAATACCCGTAGGCGCGGTGTACGACGCGAGCGCGACGAGCGCGTCTTCGAATTCGCCGCTGCACTCGTCCTTGAGCACCTTCACCAGGCTCTTGTTTGTTTCCTTCTCGAACTGCTCTCTCAGCGTCTTCATCTCCGCGTCTCGGTGCGTGAGCAGAGCGATGAGCGCGCCCTTGTTCGTGGACGAGATCCAGCCGGACATAGCGGCTCGTATGCCGCGAGCGATGGTGCGCGCGCGCGGCGCGACGAGAGCAACGAGCGCCTTCTCGTAGTCGCCCGCGCAGTTCTTGCGCAGATCAGCGACGAGGCTCGCGCCGTGCACGATCGTGTATTGCTTCGAGATCTCCGACATCTCCGCCTCGGTGCGGTGCACGAGCATGGAGATCAAACCCCAGTCGTCGTTGTTGAACCACCCCTCGAACGCCTCCTTGAGGTAAAACGCGATCTGCTCCTCGCGCGGGGTCAATAAACCCATCAGCGTCGCGCGGAAGTTGGCCGACTCGAACAAACCCGTGGTCTCCGCCTTGACGCGCTCCTTGAGCATCTCGCCGTGCTCGACTTTGTACGCCTCCTTCAACGCTTGGATCTGCTCCGAGGTCTTACAAGACAGCACGTCGATGATCGCGGCTTCGTCCGTGCCGAGACCCTCCACGGCGTCGCGAAGCGTTTTCACGTCCGCCGCGTAATCGGGCTCGGGAACGACGTTGTCGGGGTGCTTCTTGGCGAGCGCGCAGAGCATTCTTTTGAAGTCGCCGCCCACCGCCCACTCGCCGGACATGGCGTCCACCAGGTCCGTGCCGTACAGCCGCGCGTAGGCTTCGCGCGTGCGGTTCATCACGTCGGGGGTGCACGTGACCATCAGACGAATCAGGGCTTTGCAGTCGGTGCCCATCCCAGAAATGGCGGAGTGGCACACCTGCGCGTACGCCTCGTCGATGGTGTCGCAGCCGGCGAGAAGCAACACGCGCTTGAACTTTCCGGAAGTTTCAGACTCCACCGCCTGCTGCAGGCTCCGCTCGTAGCGGTCCGCGTACGCCGTCTGTAAAGGCACGATCTCCTCCTCCTCCAGAGTGCACAGGATGGTGATCAGGCAATCCTCGTCCGTGCCGAAGCCCTTCATCGCCTTCTCGAGAACCTGCGCGTCGAAATCGAGCTTATCGCTGAGAAGCGCCATGAGGAGCTGCTTGAGCGCGCCGCTGGTCTTCTCCGAGACGTCGCTGCGCAGATCGCCGTAGCCGTACTCGCCATACTTAGCCTCGATCTCGTTGCGGATGTAGTCCTGGCGCAGAATGCCGCGGGGGTTGCACACGCGCGCCACCTTGGTGAGCAAGTTTTCGGTGATCTTCTTGACGTCACCCTCGTTCAACGCCTCGGAGAGGTTGTGCAGGATCTCCTCGATGGGGGTGCCCTCGAAAGGTTCCTCGGTGCCTCCGATGCCGCAGATACCTGGAACGTCGAGCGTCGCGCGAATCGAGATCGAGAGGCGTTGAGGTCAGTCCGCGGCTTGAGAGGGGGGCGCGACGCGAGCGCGTCGCGAGCGAAACATTCCATGCCGATCGACTCGGCAAACAACGCCGATCGTAGACGCGTCAACAATTCTCATCCGCGAACGGGCGGCGCGCGCGCGGACTGGTGCCCGCGCTCCGCGCGCGCCGCCAAAACCGCGCGAGGGACGTACCCATGGTGAAAAGGGGGGGGTTAGATGAGCGTCGGTGTCGGGTACGTCGCCGGAGAGCGACGCGCAACTGCCAATGCGCCGCGCCCGACGTCGGCGTCGATCGTGACGAAACAACCAACAAGCCGAAAAACTTCGGCGGCGAGATATTATTGGCCGACGCGCGAACCGCATTTTGACGGTCTGATCGACTCGACCGACAAATTTCGCTCTCGCCGCGTCGGATCGAGCGCTTCGGATCGAGAAATGCGTGCGTGTCGAGATGGTCGAGACAGAGATGCAAAAAGTGCATTTTCGCCCGTGGAAGAAAAGATCCGCGCGAACGGGGCGCGCGGCATTCGCGCGCGCGCAGACGTCGGGGACGATGCGCACGAAGCAGACGCGGCGCGCGGGCGCCGCCGGGACCCGCCCGAAGTCGGACGGGCTGCCCTACGTCAACCCGCTACACCTCATAGGTGCGTGTCGCGCCGCAATCGACGTCTCCCGCCGGGCGAACAACGACCGACCGGTGCACTTTTTTCGCGCCGAGGCGCGGAGAAGAGACGCGCGTCGCGCGGCCGTTCGGGGAAGAGCGACGCGCTCGCGCGCCGCGGACGCGCTCCGCGCGCGCGTCGCAGAGAGCTCGGCCACCTCGAGCGCCCCCGCGCGCGGCGACGCGCGCGAACACACCCCCATCGCTGCCTCTTCGTGCCGCGTGGCACGAGGCAAAATATCTTCTCTTCGCGAGAATCAGATATCAACGCGCGAAAATCTGATGCGGCGAGTCAGTCTGTCAGTCTTGAACAAACGCGCGAGTCCGTTTGTTTCGTCTTTTTCTCAATTCTTTTCCTTTCGCGCATCTTATATCGCTCTCGCTGACTCCCGTCCCTCCGCCGCCTCGCCTCGCCCACCACACCACGTAGGTTTGTTCGCGGCGTTCGTGTGCGTCAACCGCAAGCTGTGCGCGCTGCACGACGCCTTTTCGGTGCGCGAGGGAGGTTTAGGCTCGGAGCCTCCCATGCCGGAGGGAACGTCGCTCTTTTTCGACGACGCCGACACGGCGGCTCCGCGAGAACCGTCGCCGGCCGCGCCGTTCGGGTCCCAGCTTGACCTCCAGCGTTTGCACGGCGTGACATCCGAGAACGCGCACGGCGCGTTCTACGTCTTCCTCGTCGCCACCGTGTTCAACTTAAACGCAGCGCTGTGGTCGGTGCAGAAAGGCCGCTCGCGGTTGAACCTGCAGGTGGCGTACATCAGCGCCGTCGCCGCGTACACGCACTTCGAGATGTGGTTAGGAAGAGACTGGTACGTCACCGTGCGAAAGGTCGGAGGTTCAGTGGAGGTGGACGAAGTCTTTTCTGACGTGGAAAAAATCGGGGTTTCTTTCTCCGCTCTGCGCGTGTTAGAGTGGGTGTTCACGACGCCCGTGCTTTTGCTGCTCGTGCAGCACCTGCACGAGTACGCGTTCGCCGAGCTCCCGACGAAAGCTGATTTTCGTCAACGTCCGAGCCACGAAGACGCAAACGCGGAAAAGTCTTCCGACGAGTCTCGCGACGACGGCAAAGCGCCTGGAGACCCGCGCGTTTCGAAGCGCTCGATCAGCGCGTACGCGTACAAGCCGGTGAACAAGTTTTTGTTGATCGCCGCCGACGAGGCGATGATCGCGTGCGGCGTGTTGATGCCGGTGTTTCCGTACGGCGCCGAGCGCTTTGCTCTGCTCTGCACATCCATGCTGTGCTTTTTGTTCGTCATCAAGCACAGCGTCTTCGCCATCGTGGACATCATGTTACACGCCGAGATCGACTTCGCGGACGGGTGCCGTCTGTTCGCCATCGCGGCGCTGAAGGTGATCGCGTGGTCGGGGTACCCGCTCGTGTACTTCCTCACCGAGTACGGGTTTTTGACCGTCAAGCAGCAGCACGAGTTTTACCTGTACAACGACGTGCTCACCAAGTTTTCGTACTCGCTCATGATCTCCGCCGGGTCGTTGCGCTGCCTGGACCTCGTGGAGGAGCACAAGCAGAAGATCGCGACGCAGATGTCGCAGGCGCAGAGGGCGTTCTTCTTCAACGTCACGCACGAGTTAAGAACGCCGCTCAACTCCATCATCGGCTTCAACACTCTGGCGATGGAGTCGGGCGAGCTCACCGACTTCACCGGCGCGTTCATCAAAGCCTCGCTCACCTCCGCGGAGGCGCTGCTCGGCCTGATCAACCAGATCCTGGACTTTGCCAAGTTCGAGGGCGCGAAGGACGCGAACGGCCGGTATAACGGCGCCTCCGCGATCGAGCTGTCGGAGGACGTCTGGACGGTGCGGCAGCTCATGGAGCAGGTCACGGACATGACCCAGAAGGCGACGAGCGCTTTAGACGCCGAACCGGGCGATCGCGACGCGGAAAACGGCGCGAACGTGGACGCCGACTTTTCGGCGTCCTCCGCCTCGGCTCGACGCGCGGTTCAAACCGAGACGTCTGACACGTCTGAACGAACCGCCGCGAACGCGAAAAAGGCGCGGAGTGAGAAACGTCCCGATATCGTCGTGACTCTGGCGACGCCCGAGCACTTCAACACCGCGTTCGTCGGGGACTTTTTCCGCTTACGGCAGTGCTGCGTGAACTTGGTGGACAACGCCGTGAAGTACAGCACGGGCGTGGTCGGGCGCGACGCGCTCGTGGAACTCGTCGTGACGGTGACGGACGTCGCCCGCGACGCCGAAACATCTGAACTCTCGAGCTCTTCCTTTCGGGCGAATACGAATGCCTCCGGAGGCGACGCGTGGAGTGACGACGAAGACAGCGCTGATTTCGCCGATTTCGCACAAGCTTTGACGCCTAAAAGCTCGCGCGTCACCTTCGAGGTTCGCGACAACGGCGTCGGCATCCCGGCGGCGAAGCAGCACGCGTTGTTCGTTCCGTTCTGCCAGCCCGCCGAGCACCGCGCGGCGAAGGAGAAAGGCACGGGCTTGGGTTTAGTCATCACCAAGTCCATCGTGGAGTGCATGGGCGGCGAGATCGATTTCGTTAGCGTAGAGGACGTCGGCACGCGTTTCTTCTTCACCGTCGAGTTCCCCCGGGCCGGAGGTAACGGAGGCGCGGAGGCGTCGGCGATCGCGAAGGCGCGATCGCCGACGCCGCGAGAGAGCGGCGAAAAAAACGCCGAGACGGAAACCGCGCTTCGCCGCGGCTCGGTGGACGCCGTGCTGGACGCGGGATCTAGACGCGGTCTGGGAAGTTCAGACGGCTCGATCACGTCTTCTCGCTCGTCTCCGAGCGCGTCGGACGGCGAAGAGACGACGCATGTTTCGAACGCGCGCGCGCGGGAGAAGAAAGGTTCGGCTCCGTTAACGACAGAAAAGGACGACGTCCTCCCCCCGGCGGCGAAAATCGTCGTGCACCCGTCGATGCGCGCCGCGACGCGGAGGCACGCGGTGAACATCTTGAAGTGTTTCCGCGCCTCACCGGGCTCGAACTACGTGGTGTGCAAGTCCCTCGAGGACGTCGACCAGAAGTTTAAACAGGCGAAAAGGCTGGGCGCGCCCGTCGTGTTCGTGGAGGCGTCCGAGGACGCCGCAGCGTCGGTTAAGATGGTGGAGGCCACGTTGGCCGACGAGACCTCCGCGCGCGAAAGCGCGAAAGCGAAAGCGGTTTCGTTCGAGGACCGCGACTCACCGTCTCACGGTGGTTTCGAAAAACCACCCGAGAGGAAAGAAAGGCGTTCGCTCGAGCGCGGCGTGGTGGTGTTCGGGCGCCCGAGGCAGCTGATGGAGCTCCGCAAACGCCTGGGCGACCGCGAGGACGTGGCGTGCGTGTTCGAGCCGGCGAAGCCCTCCGAGGTGCTTCGCGCGACGCGGCGGCTGACGGAGACGCTCCTCGCGTCACGCTCTGCGGGGTTGGGCGGAAGCGATTCGGAAGCGCTGAAGGAAGCGTCTCGCGCCAGCGCGGTGGACCTCGCCGGGTACGGCTTCGACGTGGCCGGTGGTAAGATGAGAAACGTTTCGGACCAACCGGGAACTCGCGACGGCGTGGTGGAAGCCGGTTTCGTTCGCGGCGCGCGCGGCGCGGGGTCTCCTCGCGAATCGCGAGGCGAGTCCCCGACCTCCTCGACGTCCCTCGACGGCATGTGCGTGTTGCTGGTGGAGGACAACCTGATGAACCAGCAGATGGCGAAGCACTCGATCGTGAAGTGCGGCGTCGCGCTGGACATCGCCGGCGACGGCGCCGAGGCTGTGTCTTTGGTGGAGCGCAAGATTAAGGAGCAGAAAAAGTACGACGCGATCCTGATGGACATGATGATGCCGGTGAAGGATGGCGCGACGGCGACGCGCGAGATTCGTTTACTCGAGAGAGACGTGAAAATCCCGCTTCGGCACGTGATCATCGGGCTGAGCGCGAACGTGGGCCCGACGTTCGTCACGGAGGTGCGCGCCGCGGGGATGGACGGCGTGGTGTCCAAGCCCTTCTACCCCAAGACGCTCCGGCGCGCGCTGCTGGAGGTGAGGAAGGGCGAGTACCGGGGGTTCGCCGAGCACGAGCCCGGCGGAGGCGAGGTCCCGGGTTCGAGTCCCGCCGGGGACGAAGAACCGGGGGGGGGGTTCGTCGAGGACCGCGGCGAAGACGAGAAACGCGTCAGGAGGGTGAGCTCCAGCGACGCCGCGGCGTGAGATGGCGTGCGATTGGAATGGTTTGATGCGTTTGTGTCGATATCGTGGAAGTAGTCTATGTAAATTACTATGTATGCATACGTATGCATACCGTGACGCACTAAATAAGGAACCTTAGTCTACGTTCGCTTAGTCTACGCTTCGCGCGCGCGCGCGTTTACCGACGGCGCCGTCGTCGACGACGACGCTCAGGCAGTCAGGCGCGTTTGCAGTTTGCGCAGTCGCGTTTCCGCTTGCCATGCGGGCAACCGACGCAGTCCGCGCAGTCGTATTTCACCTTCCCGTGCGGGCACGGGTTGCAGGCTGCGCAGAAGTATTTCCGCTTGCCATGAGGGCAGGGATTGCACTCCGCGCAGATGCGTTTTAGCTTGCCATGCGGGCAGGGGTTGCACTCCGCGCAGGCGTATTTCAGCTTGCCATGCGGGCAGGGGTTGCACTCCGCGCAGTCGCCTTTCAGCTTGCCATGCGGACAGGGATTGCAGTTCACGCAGTCGCCTTTCAGCTTGCCATGCGGGCAGGGATTGCACTCCGCGCAGATGCTTTTCCGCTTGCCATGCGGGCAGGGATTGCAGTCCGCGCAGATGCGTTTCAGCTTGCCATGCGGGCAGGGGTTGCACTCCGCGCAGTCGCCTTTCAGCTTGCCATGCGGGCACGGGTTGCAGTCCGCGCACTTGCTTTTCACCTTGCCATGCGGGCATGGGTTGCACTCCGCGCAGATGCTCTTCCGCTTCCCATGCGG
>ENA-OUOG01000786-OUOG01000786.1-marine-metagenome-genome-assembly--contig:-NODE-786-length-39935-cov-5.915651_pt1 | contig 39935 bp, 24 predicted proteins | sample MGYA00248635_ERZ508505 | MGnify/ENA primary metagenome ERZ508505 (study PRJEB26176, sample SAMN06267871) | marine metagenome | isolation source: Saanich Inlet, British Columbia, Canada | place: Pacific... | reverse complement strand
GGGGGGGAGACGAAGCGCGCCGACGACGGCGCGCGCGTCGATTTGTTTGAGGTATTACGGGACGCCGTCGCGACCACCGCGCGGCGGGGGCTCGAACGCGCGCTGTTGTGACTGTCGAAAGGAAAGCGAACGAGAACGTACGATATTATGATGATACGAACGATGCGAACGTCCCGTGCGTTTTATCATCAGGCGTTTTATCTCGAAAGAAAGCGGTCTACTTCCGCCCGATGGCGGCGATGACGGCGGAGAAGTCCTCGTCGTCCTTGCCCATCCTGCGCGCCGTCTTGTACATCTCATTCGCCGCCGCGGCGACGGGCATCTCCTGCGCGAGCTCGTCTCCGAGCGCGAGCGCGAGGCGCATGTCCTTCTGCTGGTGCTTCAGGGGGAACGCGGGCGGATACACGCCCTTGATCATGTTCGGGCCCTTGAGCGCGTACATCGGCGTGTTGATGGCGCCGAGCGAGATGATCTGCAGCAGCGTGTCCTGGTCGAGCGCCGCCGCCTCCGTCAGCGACAGGCCCTCGGCGAAGGACGCCATCATGCTCCCCATCACCGAGTTCACGATCAGCTTCATCTTCGCGCCCGCGCCCACGTCGCCGAGGAAGAAGTGCGCCTTGCCCATCACCTCCAGCGGGCCCTTCACGCGCGCGTACAGAGGCTCGTCCCCGGCGGCCATGAAGATGAGCGCGCCCTGCTCGGCGGGCGCCTTCGACCCGGAAACCGGCGCCTCCAGAAACTCCGCGCCCGTGCCCTTGACGAGCTTCGAAACGGCGGCGGAGGTGCCCGCGTCCACGGTGGAGACGTCCACGTAGCCTTTCCCGGCGCCGAGCCCGGGCGCGGCCGCCTCCGCGCACGCCATCGCGGCCTCGGGGGTGGAGACCATCACGAAGGTCACGTCCGAAGCCGCGCACGCCTCGGCGGCGGAACCCGCCAGCGTCGCGCCGGCATCCACCAGCGGCTGGCACGCCGCCGCCGTGCGGTTCCACACCGTCAGCTCATGGCCAGCCTTCATCAGGTTCAAGGCCATGGGAACGCCTGCGTTCGTTTGTTTTTTCGGATCGCGGGTACGGAGGTGTAGATTCGAAGGGACGGCGTCCGACGAAGCGGTCAGCGAAGAAGCGGCGGACGACGACGACGCGGAGACGTTTCAAGCTCCCGCCCCTCGGCGGAGGCTTTCGAGCGCCTCCGAAAAAGCGCAGGGTTTCAGGTTTCGGTCGGATCCGCGACGCACCCATGATTCCGGCGCCGATGAAGCCGAGCTTGGTGGGGGTGGGAGAATCGGCCGCCATGGTGACGACGGAGCGCGTGGAGCGGACGGGGGGGCGGGAGGTGGCGGTGGATCGCCTGTTGGGGGTGGGGGATGTCAGCGGGGTGCCGTGATTTGGAACGCGGTGCCGAGCGCCTCTGATGGATAACGGAGAACGAGGACACGACGGGGGACTACGCCGCGCACGGGTCGACGAGCGACGCGGCGCACCTTTGGAGCGACTTCGAGGGCGCGCGTGTGGGAACGGCGGTGGGCAGACGGCACGTCTGCGCGAACATCGAGGAGTGACACTCCGAGCGAGCGGGATCCGCCTTTTCGTTAGAAGACTTGTTGTCTCTCTCACTCACTGGGAAAAGTGAGCAATGACAGAGACGAACCACGGGAGCCGTTTGGAAGAGACGTTTTTCGTTTCCATCGCGGGTCTCACTCCTCGTTGCGCGCGCCGGGTGACGCGATGGACGAGATTCTGAACCACGGGTACGTGTCGCCTTCGCGCGCGCGCAGCGCGACGGTGTCTCGGCGCGCTTTCGTCCCGGGCGGGGGCCTGGGCTCCCACGCTCCCTTCGCGCTGGACGCTCCCGAGCCTGTGGAGTCGCGAGAGGATGCGGAGCGAGACACGGGCGGGTGGGAGTGGGACGCGCCTGAGCGACACGAGGAGGACTTCGACCCCCGGTTCGACGACTTCCCCGACCTGCCCCGGCGCCGCACATTCCACGACCACCCCGCGACCAGGAGCGAGCTCGCGGGCGGACTTTGTCCCCCGCTGGACGACATCGGCGGCCACGAGATCGTGGGCCACCACATCGAGCGCCGCGCCGACGCCTCCGCCGCGCAGGGCGTGCCCAACTACCGACCTCCCGACGCGGGCGCCCCCGCGGCGTACGAGCCGGACGGCATGACCGCTACGGCCAGTGCGCGGGAAACGCCTGGTGGTCCCTGGCAGACCACCGCGCAGGCGATGCACGGAGGCGCGCGACAAACGAAGCGGCGCACCGGGAAGCGCATGGCGACGCCGGCGTGGGGATCTTCGTTTTCGTTGCACGACGCGGATGCGCACGCGCTGGGGCGGCTGAGGGGTTTCGGGCCCAAGCCCGCGCCCTTGGCGCCTCGCGCGGACAGCATGCACTGGAACGTGGACGTGCGGAGCGGGTGCGGCACGGAGAGGCTTCCGTTCGTGCCCGGGTACGGGGGCTACGTGCCCGAGACGCGAGGAAACTTCGCCGAGGCGGCGCGCCGCAACCTCGCCAAGAGACAACCCAAGGAGCTGCTCGTGGAGAACCACAACCCGCACGTCAGCGGGTGCACGAAAGCCACCATCAGACGACCGTTCTGATGGTATCCATTGAGAGCGTAGGTGCTTTATGATGTAGAGATGCGCATGATGCGCGTGATTCGTCACTGCGAAAGGTAGTTATCTTGTCCCTCGAAGACGCGAACACGCTTCCCGCCGCGCGAGTGCACACTGTTTCGGAGACATCTCGGCTGTCACGCGCCGTTCAAAAAAAACGCGCGTCGCTCTTCACAGCGGCGTCGCGTATGTTTTCCCGGACGTTGGCTCGCGTTCGGCGCCACACGCGAGGTCGCGTCAACCCCGGGCCGGGAACGCGCGCGCGTTCTCCATCGAACGACATGCGTCGCGCTCACCGCGACGCGAGGTGAGGCGGCGGTCGAGACCTACGGTCGAACCCCGCGCGCGCCCGTCGCTGATTCCTAGAGGGAAAGCGCTTTAGGAGCCTACCGATGTCACCCCCGGTGGCCCGGGTGCCCTCCCGCGGGGGCGGCGGCGTCGCCGCGTGGCTCGTCACCTCGCTGTTGGTGCTTTGTATGGCCCGACCCGCGAGCACCAGCACCGGCGAGGACCGGCTGACCGCCGCGGTGCTCCCCTCGGTGGTCCCCGCCGGCGTGGCGGGGATCGCCATCACCGTCGCGGGCACCAACTTCCACCCCGACGCCGGCGACGACGGCGCGGACGCGCCGGCCATCGTGTGCGTCTTCGCGGGCGTGGATGGGCCGAGCGCGATCGTGCCCGCGCGTATCGTCGCCGGCGGGGGCGCTTCGTGCGACGTCCCGTTCAACCCCTCGCCCTCGGGGTTTGTCAGCGTCGGCCTGAGCGGGAACGGAGGCGTGGATGCCAAGTTTTTCCGCGGCGGCGCCGGCGGCGAGGTTCTGGCGTTCGCCGCGCCCGGCGCGCTGCGTTCGGTGCTCGGCTCCCGGACATGGGCGAGGGGCGACGCAGCGCACTTCGCGGGCGCGGACATGGCCCCCCGCGACGCGCTCGGCCGCGCCGCGCCGGGCGACGCGTTCCCGTGCGGCTGGCGCGCGATGGACGGCGAGTTGGGAGAGAGCCCGGGCGCGTTTGTCTCCACGGCGGTGCGGGTGTGCGAGCTTAGTCCGCGTTTCTCGGAAACGCTCGCGGCGATAAGCTCGCGGCGCCCCTCCGGGTACGAGCCGCCCCCCGTACGGGTCGCCGCCACGCTGGACGCCACGCACGCGCGCACGCACGGGAGCGGCGCGCTTTTGTCTTCGAAAGACGAAACCGAGATGGGTCCGAGTGAGCTCGGCATGAGCTCCGCCGACGCCGACGCGGAGACGCGGTCGGCGGCGGCGCTCGGCGCCGCGTCTCTCGCGATTGAAATCGCCGAGCCGCCCTTAGTCACGCGCGTCGTACCCGACTCCGTCGCGGCCGAGGGCGGCGCGACCGTCGATATCTTCGTCTCCAATAGAGGCGCGTTCGGGGACGAGCCCTGGGCGAGCGGAGTTGCCTGGGCGAAAATCGGCGCGACGCGCGTCACGGCGCGAGCCGACGGGTCAGACGGCGACTCATCTCGCGCGAAAGGCGGGCTCTTGTGGCGATGCGTCGCGCCCGCGTTTAAGCCGTCCTCGCGCCACGCCGCGACCGTGGCGCTCGCGGCGAGTCCGTTCGGCGCCGAGCGTTTAGGCGCGGAGAAGCTCAGCCTGCGGAGCGTCTCGGCGCTCGCCGTCGCCGCGAAGGCGTCGCCGGCGTTTGCGTTCACGGCGGAGCATTTGCTGTCCGGAAAAAGACCGGCGTCGGCGTCGTTTGGGAGACGAGAAACCTTGGCCGCCGCGGGGCACCACGCGACGTGCATCCTCGGCGCGCTGGGCGTCGGGCTCATCGACCACTCGCCGGAAGCCACCGCGGCGTTCGCGTTCGGACAAGCGTCCCCTCGCGAGCGTGCCTGGCTGGACGGGGCCGGGCCCGGCGGCGCGGGCGCCGCGACGCGCGCCGCGTACCCCGCGGCGGGCCCGTCGGGCGGCGGCGGCTTGGTATGGGTTGTTGGTAACGAGCTGACCGTCGGCGCGTGCGACTTCGGGTTCGGGTTCGGGGACGACCGTTTAGGGTACTTCTTAACCGCGAGCGTGCTTGTGAGCTCGGCGCTGGTCGCCTGCGAGGCGCCCGCGCTGGCGGCGGCGGGCGGCGCGGCGGCGACGCGCGTCCGCGTCCTCGACGCGGCGGGCGCGGCGGCGTACCAGTACCTCCCCGACGTCTCGCCGGGTCCCGGGTACGTTTGGACCCACGTTGGTGTGGGTGTGGGACCCACACCCTCCGCGGCGTGGACGGTCGAGGCGGCGCCCTCGACCGGCCCGTCGCGGGGGGGCACGACGGTCACTCTGTCGCGTCTTTCCGGACGAAACCAGAGGCTTTCGTCTTCGCGACCGACGGAGGTGAGACCCGGAGCCGCGAAGGCGAGCGCGGGGTTCGAGGCGCTCGCCGGCGCGGCGGGCGCGGGGGGTTGTCGTTTCGGGCCCGTCGCCGTCGCCGCGCGCGACGCCGAGGCGGACGGCGACGGCGTCGCGGGAGGCGTCGTCGGGGGGGTGTCCTGCGTGGCGCCGGCGGGAAGGCCCGGCCGCGTCGCGGTGGCGGTGGTGGATTCCGCGCCGGGCGCGGCGTGCGACTCGGGCGGGTACGCCGCGGCGAGCGGCGCGTGGCGCAGGCACCGGCTGGACGACTGGGACTAGCGCGCGACGTGATACGGCGTATAGTACGGGAGCGGGAGAACCGATACGATCGTAGTCTACCGTACGCGCGATCATTTCCGTCGTGAATCAGAAGACCGATTTTAGCTTTCGTGGACCGTGTACATAGCGCGTCGCGCTTTTTCGCGAAAGACGTCTCGCGCTTCCTTCCATCTTCATCCTCCGCCGCAGTCGATTGACGGCATACCGTCCTCGCCCTCGCCGACGGAGCACTCGCCGGGCTCGAGTCCCATCTTCTTCTCCTCCTCCGCGAAGTCGAACTCCACCGCGCGGTACGATGGGCCCAGCTCGGGGTCCTCCTCGGGACCGGGAGGGCACCGAAACGCGAGCGAGTTGTCGTCGTCGCGCACCACGTCGCAGTGCGGGTCCGACAGAAAAGCCGCGCTCGCGCGTAAAGGAGGCGCCACCGGAAAGACGTCGCCGTTTCGCTCGCCTCGGCCATCCGAAGGCATCCCGCCGCGCGTCGGCCCGCCCTCCGCGCGCGTCATCGCCAGCGCGCGTCTCGACGTGCTCATGCGCCGCGAAGCGCGTCTCGACATCAAGGCTCCGGAGAGCCGCGGACACCGCGTGGAAGCCGCCGTCGAGGCGCTCGCCGTCGCTGCCATCGCCGAAAAGCGCTGCTGCGACGAAGATATTTATCTCCGATTTGCCTCCCAGATTCCCGAGCCCGCTCCGACGGCGAGGCGACGGCGACGAAGAGACCGAAGGTCTGGGGCGACGTTCGCAGACCCTCGACGACACGTGGTGGACGCCTCGCCGCCACCCGACAGTGCGCTTCGGGTTGTGCTGTGCTCGACGGAAGCGCCGAGGCTCGAACGACAAAAGTGCATTCGGCTTGGATTTTCATGAGCAGAATCTGATCTCGCCCTTTTTTGCGCCGGTGCCGAAAAGAAATGCCGAGATCGCGACTCTCCGCCCGCGGTCGGCTTCGCGCTGGTCAGTGTGGAGTAGCGCGACGATGGCGACGGCGCGGGCCGCGTGCGTGGCGCGGCTTTCCAGCGGCGCGTTCGCGTCCGGGTCGCGCGGAAGCCGTGGGGGCAAGCCCAGAGGCGGCGGGTCCGCGGACGACCTCGCGAACCCCCTCTCGAAAAAGACCATCAGGGCGAGGAGCAAACGCGGCGCGTCGAAGAGCTTCATCATCTTACCCGCGGATGGGGGCTTCGCCGGGACCGAGGACGGCGGGGGCGGCTGGACGCTGTGGCAGGAGTCCGAGGCTGGCTCCGTGCTCGTGGGCACGCGCCGCGCGCGGCGTCGGCGGCAGCAGATGAGCGACCACTGGCGCAAGATCATGAGCCTCGGCGGCGTGGAGGGCGCCGAGCCGGAGGATGTGTCTCGCCGCCTGGACGCCGCGCTGGCCGCGCTCGAGCGCGAGCGCGAGGACATCGCCAAGGTTCTGCACGAGCTCGAGCGCTCCAACAAGGGCGCGGACGTTATGGCGACGGAGGTGAAGCGCCTGAAGATCCACAAGCTGCGTCTCAAGGATGACGCCGCGCGCGTTCGCAAGGCGATGCGTTTCGCGGCGGAGGCGCGCGAACTCGGCGAGGGGTCCTTCGGGCGCGTGTTCCTGGGCCGCGACGCCGACGGCGGCGAGGACGTCGCCGTCAAGGTGGAGGACGTGCACCGCGCCGAAAACGCCATCGAAAACGCCATCGACGAGTGCCAGATGAAATCCATAGACTCGTTCGACGACGACGACTCTCTGGTTGACCAAGTCGTCACGCCGCTGCGACTGGAGCGCGAGATGCTCGCGCGCGTCGCAAAACACAGCGGTCCGGCGGGGTTCCCGCGCGTGCACCACTTCGGCAGGCAGCGCGTGTTCGGGCGTTTGAGCCGCGTGCTTGTGATGGACCTGCTCGGTCCGTCGCTGGAGGAGATGTCCTGGGCGGTGAGCGCGGGCGGGCCGCTCAGCGCCACGACCACGCTCATGATCGCCGACCAAGCGCTGGCGCGGCTGGCGGCGTGCCACCGCGCCGGCGTCGTGCACCGCGACGTGAAGCCCGACAATCTTTTGCTCGGGCACCCGAAACGGGGCGTGGGCGCGAACCGCGCGCTGCACCTCGTGGACTTCGGCCTCGCCGCGCTCGGCCCGGCTTTTGTCGACGAAACAAGCGTCAAGGCGGAGGAGGCCTTCGCGCGATCGGAGTCCGATTCGGAAATTATTGCGGACGCGCGGAGGAAGGAAAAAATCTCCGGGACGCCGGCGTTCTCCGCCGCCGCCGCCGACGCGGGTCGCCCGCCGACGTACGCGGACGACCTGGAGGCGCTCGTGTTCACGGTGTCGTACCTGCGCGCGGGGACGTTCCCTTGGTGCCCCCCGGCGCTTCGCAGGGACGTCGAGGCGGTCGCGGCGCGCAAAGCCGACGCGACCGCCACGGACCTGGCGGCGGACGAGGCGGACCAACGTTGGATGGGCGCGCTGCTCAAACACGCGCGCGCCGCGCCGTTCGGCGCGCCGTTCGACTTGGCTTTCTGCCGCGGGATCGTGCGCCGCGCGTTCGCGGAGGCCTCGGGAGGGGAGCGCATGAGGGACACGCCCTTCGACTGGGAGCAGGCAGGGGTCATGGCTGTCCCCGCGGAGAGGAAGTAGGTAGCGGCGAGTGACGAGTGGCATCATTACATTACGGTTTCGATCGCGATAAAGCGACAAAAAACCGTTTCGCGCGACGCACGCGGCCCCCGCGGGGCGAGGATGACCGGCCGGCGTTCGTTTTTCGTGGCGGAGCGCGCCAAAAAAGGAACACACCGAGCGCGCCTCAGGGAGGTGCGTCGTCCGTGCGCGTCCCGCGTCCATCTCGGTGTCGCCCTTGACGCTCTCGCCCGGGAGTGAGCCATGGGGAGGCGGTACCTCGCGGACCCGGCGCTGGCGACGCACGACCCTCTGACGCACGAGCCCGCGCGCGCGAGCGCGTTGGACCGAAATCGGTACGTGACATCCCCGGCGGTCCCCCCCGGGTACGCGGACTTCGCCCCGGGGGGCGCGAAGCACGTCCCTCCCCCCCCGCTGGGGCACCACGCGTTGACCCCCCGGTTCCAGGACGCCGAGCGCCTGGCCGGCGGGCGCCCCGCGGGCGCCTCGAGGGAGGAGATCGCGCCGAAGACCGCGCACTGGGCCAAGGAGACGTCGTACGAGATCTACGCCGACTCGGAGACACTGGATGGGTCGCTGAGCGCGGCGGCGGAGTCGCGGCGGCGGTCCCGCGAGACCACCGAGACCTCCCGTCGGTTCGCCGCGCCCCCGCGCGACCACGAGCCGCGCGTCGCGCTGCCGCGTCGACACCCCTCGGACGCCTCCGTGGTCATCAAGCACCGCGACGGGGCCTTTCCGGGCGCGTACAAACCCGCGTCGGACGACGTCGGAAAACACGTCCGCGACGGGACCCGCGCGCCTTCGCCGCGGCGCCCGTTCCCGCCACCGAAAAGCGTCGTGCGCATCGGCGCGGACGGCCCGCCCGTCGACTCGCTGGTCTCCACTACTCACACCGAGCACTACGCGCGATGTTCGGAATCCTCAACGACGGATTGCGCTTCCATCTCCGGCGCCGGCGGGGCGAGCACGCGCGTTTCCGGGTACGACGTCATCACCGGCGCGCCGCGGTTTGGCACCGCGCGCGGCGCGGCGGGGTACGAGCACCACGGCGCAAATGTCTCTTTTTTCCGTCCGACTGCGTCCGACTGCTTTCCATACGCGTTTTCCGGGACGCGCGCGGAGAACGGCGATCCGCTTCTAAACATGCGTCCGTCGAGACCTCCGGGCTCGGACCCGGCGGCGTACGATATAGTCACGGGAGCGGCGCGCGGCGCCGCGCCGTCGGCGTTTGAGCAACCGGGCGCGGCGCGGAAAAACCCGGGCCTAGCGGCGATGGGAACGGGGTCGAGGCGGGGGTTCGTCGAGCTCGGGAACGGCCATCCCGGAGGAGCCCGGGCCGGGTCGCTCGGCCGGAGAGTGGACACCACGCCCTGGTGATGTTCACGCGGGAAGCACAAAAAGGCAGCTCTCGTTTCCGTAGTCTGTAATAGAGCTAAACGTGGAACACGACGTCCGTCGATCGAAGAACGTCATCGGCTAAAAATCGTCCGCGTCTTCGATGTCCTCCTCCTCCTCCTCCTCGTCTTCGTCCCCGGCCCGCGCGCGGTCCACGCCCGACTCTAAACCGCCCGCGGCCTGCCCGGGCCTCGGCGCGCACCGCGCGCCGGGGGGCAGGCCCGCGACGCCCCCCGCCGTCGCCGGGTCCTCCCCCACGCGCACCCAGCGCGTGGGCAGGTAAGGCACGCGCGCGGCGCCCTCCGGCCCGGCGCCGGCGATGACGCGCAGCATGGGCAGCGTCTCGGCGGCTGCGGCTGTTCGGTCCGACCCCACGGAGAAGTCCCCCCCGGACGCGGCGGCGACCACCGCGCGCACTTCCTGCAGGTTGGCGACGGCGGCGCGGTGCGCTCTGGCGCTCTGCGGCCCTTTGAACGCGCGGAACCCTCTAAGCGACGGGCGCGACGGGTGCGGCGCGAAGAGTAACCCGCGCGTCGCCACCGACCCGGCGACGAGCTCGCCCACCGCGCCCGGGTCGGCGGGCGCGCCGTTGCCGTCCGTGAGAAAACTCGCGTCGCCGTTGCGCTCAGAAGAACTGAACCCGAACCCGGCGATCGCGAGCGAGCGGCCCGCGGAGGCGAACCACGCGGCATCCGACAGGTACGCCGCGCCCAAAGCGGCGTCCTCCACGGCGTCGTCCCGCAGACCCTCCGCGAAGTTCTCGAACAGAAACGTCGTCGCGCGCTCGGCGCCGAAACGCGCGCGATTCAGAATCGCCTCCGGTTCGCCGTACTTGGTGCGCCCGCGTCGCCAACGCGCGTGCAACGGAAACGGCGGAACCGCGGTGCCGAACCACAACGCGCTCCCGTTTTCGTCATCGTCGTTCGTGACACGCGCGGGTTTCCCGGAGGTGAACGGGTCACGCGAGACCGTTTTTTTGTCGGAACCACTCGGAAAAGAGTCACTCGAACGCGCGTCGTGGACGATTTCGTCGTGCGTTTTTTTCGGCGTCTCAGAAGCGCCCGCGGCGCCGCCTTTTTTTTCGTCGTCGCGCGCAGAGGCGTCCCCTCTCGCCGAAGAGCGCTCTGTTTGTAAACTCTGTCGCGACACTTTCGACGGAACAGACAAAGCGTGTTCGTCCTCGTCCCTCTTGTTGTGAAGGATCTTGCCGAGCGCGTGGAACACGGACAAACCGCGATCGCGACGCGCGCCGTCCGCGGCGGTCGCGTCGCGCCGCGCGCGTTTCGCGTCTTCGTCATCCGTCTCGCCGCCAAAAATGTCCAATTCCGTCTCGTCGCCGTCCCCCGCCGCGCTTTTTTTTCGCCGCGCGGGCGCGGGCGCGGCGCGCTTCCCGCTCCTGGGCTTGCCCTTGTTGCCCCTGTTCGTGTTCGCGCGCCCGCTGCGCCCGGCGGCGAACATCTGCAGGCTCGCGAGCGCGCAGCGCACGTCCCCCTCCGCGGCGGCGGCTATGGCGGCCAGACCGGCGTCGTCCACGTCCACGCGCTCCGCCGCCGCCACGGCGGCGAGCGCTTTGACGAGCTTCGGCGCCGTCGCCGGGTTGAAGGCGACCACTTTGGCGCCGGCGGCTTCCATCGCCGCGACGATACTCCGCGCGGCGAGGTGAGGCCCGAAGGCTGTTCTGTTTTTGGTCCGAACATCCCCAGCGCCCCCGCCCCCGCCCCCGCCCCCGCCCCCGGCGGGGTTCGAACCCAGGCCGCCGACGCCGCCGGCGTCCTCCTCGGAGACGGCCACCGCCGCCGGGACGCGCGCTTCGCGCGCCAGGCGCGCCAGCAGGTCGAGCGCGCGGCGCTGCTGGTCCTCGCCGCCGCCGATGGGCAGGTCCTCCACCAGCAGAACGGGCTGTTTGTGTTTGTGTGTGTGTGTGTCGTGTTGTTGACGAACGTGTGTCGTTTCATGTTCCTTTTTGTCGCCGGTTCTGGCGCCGGCGCCGGCGGCGGCGACGCACGCGAGCGGCGCGTATCGCGACGCTCTCTGCACGAATGCGGCGAAATCGTCGAGCTTGGACGCGTACGCCGGCGCGGAGCCTGGCGCGTTTTTCGTCCGTCCGTCCGCGCCTCCGTGCGCGTGCCTGTGCTCCTCCCACAGAGTAGGCACGGGCGCGCGCCACTCGTGCACGTCCCGGCCGAACTCGTTTGCCACGAACCGTATCGCCGCGCTCTTGCCGCTCCCCGGCGGGCCCACGACGAGCAGAACGCGCGGCGATTTCGGATCCCGCCGCGGCGCGTCCCAGCCCGCGAGCCACTCGCGAAGGACGTCCAGCTTCTTCTTCGCGACCACGAGCGTGGCCTCGGACGTGGGGACGTGCTTCGTCGCCCACAGCTCGAGGGACGGGTCGCGCGCCGAACCCAGGGACCCAGGCTCCGCGCGCGGTCTCGGCGCGGGGGGCGGCATCGATTCCACGTCGCCCAGATCCGAAACGTTCGCGGGTGCCGAGGGAGGGTCCACGCGGCGCAGCAGGTGCATGATGTTACCCGCGACAGGCGCCGCGGGCGCGGCCTTCTTGCGAGGACTGCGCCGCGTGGGGGGCGTGCCGCCCGACCCCCCCGACGGCGCCATGACGGGCACCCACGCCTCGCGTGCGGTCGACTGTGACGAATTCGCCGAAAGGCGCGCGAAAAGTACAGGCTCCCAACGAAAAAGTGAGTTTCCGCGTCAAATTTCCTTCTTCCGAGAAGGTCTCTTCACAACTCATCGCGCGCCGGGGGCGTCTCGCGCGGCGGCGGTCGAGAGGCGGGCCGAGATGGACGTGTTTTGCCGGTGCGCAGGGTGCCACGGGTGCTCGGGGGTCCGTAACCCTCTCGGGGGCCCGTGCGACAAAGAGCCTCAGCGGTACAAAATAAAAGGCAAATCGGGGAAGCCCGATCGCGAGGGCTTCCGCGCGTACTGCAAGCCGTGCCTGCGGAAGCAGGAGCAGGCGCGCGCGGCGCGTTCGAGCGCGACCGAGCTCGGCTACGTACCCGCGGGGTCGCTGCGTGCGCGCCCGGCCGGCCACGACCACGTGCCCGGCAACCGCCCGCGCATCGTGCTGTTCGGGGACTCCATCACCGAGCAGAGTTTCGGCGACGGAGGCTTCGGCGCGGCGTTGGCGGATAAATACCGCCGCCACGCGGATGTCCTTCTGCGCGGCTACTCCGGGTACAACTCCAGGGACGCCGTGGCGCTGTTGAAGCACGTCTTCCCGCTGGACGACCCGACCCCTCCGGTTCTAGTCACCGTGTGCTTCGGCGCCAACGACGCGGTGAAGGAGACGAGCGCGATGGCGGACGTGCAGGGGTGCCCTTTGGCGGAGTACGCCGAGAATTTGAGAGCCATCTTAAACCACCTGGCGCGGCTGGACCCTCCCCCGCGCGTGCTGGTCATGACACCTCCTCCCGTGAACGCGCAGAGGTGGAAGCGCACGTGCGACGAAAATCAATACCACGACGACCCTACGCCCGACCGCGACCTGAACCGCACGGGACGATACGCGCACGCCGCGCTCGGCGTCGCGCGCGCGTTTGCGTCAAAAGCAAAACCTCTCGCGGAAAACCGAGACCCGTTCGACGTCGCGGGTTTGAACCTGTTCGACAAACTTTTGGGGGTGGATGGCTGGGAAGAGACGTTGTTGTCCGATGGCCTACACCTCTCCAAAGACGGGTACGAGCTCGTGACGAGCCTGATAGTGGACGCGCTGGAGCGGACGCTGGACCTCGAGGCGGACGAGAACCCGTCGGATTTCCCGTCGTTTCTCGACGTCGATCACCAAACGCCGAGCGCCAGCGTCGACGCGTTCGTGGCCAAGAAGATGCGCGCCGCGCGGGGGGAGGAGTTCGAGATGTGACCGAGGACGGCGACCGATCCAGGAGGATCAGGAGGAGAGTCTACGGAGCTACACTACTGAAAGGAGTCGACTATTTATGCGTAGTAACTACTCGTACCTCCGGTACGAGTCTAGTTTTTGCTCACCACGGCGAAGAAGCGTTCCGTCCTCGCGCCCTGTTCCCAGAACCGGTCGAAGTACGACTGCTCGTGCACCAGGTGCCCCGTGCCCTCGCCGGGAACGCCGCGGTACAGACGCACGCCCTCGATGTTCTCGAAAGAGCCGTCGGCATCCGAAACGGCTCTCGCGTCGTCCCGCGCCTCGGCGCGCGGCTTCGCCGCCTCCGCGGCGAAGAGCGGCTCGCCCGCCTTCGCCGGATCGTCCCCGCGCTGCGGTTCGTACGTCAGCTCCGCCAGAGTCCTCGCGAGGTCGCGCATGTACCGGTGGTTGTCACTGAAGAGCGTGAGCCCCCCCCCCGCGGCGAGCGCGCGGTGCGTCCTCCGGAAGAAGCCGGGCGTCAACAGGTGGAACTCGTTCACGGCGGCGGCGTCCCCCGAGTGGTGCGGCGGCTCCGGGAAGTTGACGAAGACGTGGGACACCGAACCCGGACGCACGTGCTTGCGCAGGACGGACGCGGCGTCGCCGCCCATGGCGCACAGGTTCGGCGCGCCCTCGCACACGGCGCGGCTGAAGATGGAGTACACGCGGTCGTGCCTGAGCTCGAGCGCGACCCAGTCCGAGTCGGGGTCGGCGCGAGCCTGCGCCACCGCCCAGTCGCCGTTCCCGGCGCAAATCTCCAGCTTCACCGGCCGCGCGTTTTCAGGCGCGGCGTTCGGCGCCGACGGCTCGGAAGACCGACGCTCTTGGTCCCTCTTGTCCTTCTTGTCCTTCTTGTCCTTCTTGGACTTCTTGTCCTTCTTGTCAGGAGCGGTGATCGTCGCGGGAACGGACTCGGCTCGGCTCGGCTCGCCTGAATCGGAATGCCGCGAGAACAGCGTGGCGAAGTCCACGCGGCCGTCGTCGCCCAGCACGCTTCGCAGGCGTTTCTTCGCCGACTCCGCGGTGACTTTCGCACTCACCGCGCACGCGCGTTCCAGCCCGTACGCGTCGCACAGGCGCCCGTGCAGCGTGGACACCAGCGCGTCGACGTCGGGAGCCTCGTTCTTTTCCGCGCCCGGCGCGCCGGGAACGCCGTCGCCGCAAACCTCGACGCGGCTGTCAAACACCAGCGCGCGAGTCAAGTACTCCGCGACGTCGGGTTTTTCCTGCGCGCCCTTCCTGACGCGTTTCAGGAACCCGCCCACGCGCTTCAGCTCCAGGCGAAGCTCCGCGCGGGTCGTCCTCTTGTACGTCGCCGTCGCGGAGGAGTCCACCAGCGCGCCCGCGAGAGTCGCAGCCTTGATATCCACGTTCTGGCCTCGCGTCTGCGTCTCCTCCGCGTCCGGGTCTCCCGCGACGGCGCCGGGTTCGCCCAGCTTGGACGCGAGCGCCTCCGCCTCGTCCAGCGCGTTGTTGGCCGTTTCGATGGCCAGCCTGGCCGCCTCCGCGTCGTCCAGCAGCGCGGCGCAGTGCGCGAGGTTGACGTGCATGGACGCGACCGCGTCGGCGGTCTCGACGTCCGCGCGCTGCGTCTTCTCGGGGTCGTGGAAGAATACGCACGCCGCGCCGCGGTCGCACCGGCCGGCGTTCCAAAACTGACACGGCGCCGCCGACGCGTCGCCTCCGCTGGTGGCTCTTGCGCTCCGGTCACGCGCCGCGTGCGCCGCTGCGTCCGCGATGACGTCCTTCACGTCCCGGGCGCTCAGGCTCTGCGACAGCAGGCGCGCCACCAGCTTGTACGTCGCGTCGTCGGGGACAACTGAGGTCCAGCAGGGCGCGGACGCCGGTCCGCTCCCCTTCATTTTTCGGTACGCCTCCCAGGCGCGCGGCGCGTCTCCGGCGCGTTGGCACACGCGCAGGAAGGTGTTCACGGCTCGCGCGTCCAGCGCTACGGGCGGCTTCTGCTTGGGCATCTCGTTTATGAGCGCCTCAGCCTTGTCCACGTCCCCGGAGAGCATGTGTCCCTTGAGCATGGTGGTGTAGACGACCACGTTCGGGGACATCCCGGGCACGGCTTTCATGCGACGGAGAATCTCCTCCGCGCCGCGCATGTCGCCCGAGTTGACGTAGGCGTTGAGGAGGCTGGCGTACGTGTAGCTGGTGGGGATCAGACGCTCGTGTTTCACGAGTCGCCGATAGTGATTCACGGCTTTGCCAAGCTGCTTGTGCTGCGCCGCCGCCGCGATTTGCCGCGTGATGGCCTCGGCGCGGCTCCGCCGCTGTTCCTTCGCCGCCTCCGGCAGCCGCGCCTCCTTCGAGCGCATCCACTTCTCGACGTCGGGGACGGTGGAGACGTCCGTGCGCTCGTCGTCGCGCCAGGGCGGGGGAGGCGGGCGGTCGCGAGGGGGCTTGGCGTATCCTCCCGGGGGGGGAGGGTACGCTTCCGGGGCGACTGCGTTCGTACCGCCGCGCGAAGCGGCGTTTCCGGCGTTCCCATCGCGCGCGCTCCATCCGTCGGCGGTGGCATCCGCGCCACCGCCGCCGTCTCCTGCGTTCGTCTCACCACCGCCGAAGCCGCCTTCGTCGTCCTCGCCGTCCTTCACGAACCGCTCGGGGTTCTGCTCCTTAAACGCGCGCTCGCGAGCAGCTCTGTCCGCGGCCTTCTGTTTCTTCCGCCGCTCCGCCTCGGCCAGCACCGCCGCTTCCTTGCCGCCGCCGCCCTCCTGCGCCGCGGCGATTTTGGCCTGGATCCAAGGTCGCTTCTTGCCCTTGCCCATGGTCACCGAGCGCGGCCGACAGCCTCGACGCGATTCCGAGAAAAGGACACCAGTCGCGATGTGCCCTTCGGCCCCTCGGACGTCTGCGCGCGCCGCAGTGAGGCGCACCCCGGAGGTGAGCGACGACCAGACCTCGCCAGAAAGGCCTGCCGAGAAGCTTTTCGGCAGTCTGTCTGGTGCTCCAGGACGTCCGTCACTCACATCGGCTGCCGGCCACCTTGTCGACGGCCACCTTGTCGACCGCCAGCTCATCATCGGCTGTGTTTCGACAGCTCCGGACGTGCCACTCCCGCGTGCACGGTCGTTCCGCCGTCACCTTCAGTCGCAGTCGCGCGCTCATTCACGCGCGTCGAACACGCACACGCATCCCGCGCCGTCTTCCGCCGCGCCTGGTCCGCACCAGCTCCTCGCGGTCCCGTCCGACACGAGACACACGCCGATAAAATGAGCACCCTCGCAGCCATCGCCGCGCCGTTCGCGGGCGAAGCCGTCGCCGTGCGCCGCCGCGCGCCTTCGCGCCCGCGCGCCGCGCGCTCCACGCGCTGCGCCGCGTCCGAGGAGGTGCGTTCGCCACCTTCGGTCCCTTCGCGTCTTTCTCCTCCTCCCGGTCCGCCTCCGCGTGCGCCTCACCCGGGGACCACGTCATCCGACACTCGTTCACGCGCGCGCTGACGATCGCCATCTTCTCCGCAAACGCGCGAACGCGTGAACAGCGCGAACAGCGCTCCGCTGTTCCTTCCGCCACGCTTTCCCGGCGCGGGCTGGGCGCCGCTGCCGCCGCGCTGGCGCTGGGCGTTTGCTCCGCGCCCGCGCCCGCGCTGGCGGTGCAGGGCATGATTGCCGGTCGCGTCCCGGGGTTGGCGCCGGCGGATGCGAACGGCGTTCGGCGGTACACGCGGCCCGAGGGCAAGTCCGGCGGCCACGGCGTCGGGTGGACGGAGATCACCCCGTACACGTTCGACGTGTACGAGGGCTGGGAGGAGATCCCCGTGTCCATCGCGGACCCCGGCGGGACGGAGATCGACGTGCGGTTCAACAGCGACGAGGACGGCGGGCTGAAAGTCGTGCTCGCGCCCGTGCTCCGCTTCGCGGACGTCAAGGAGGGCACCAACCCGACCATCGAGGAGCTCATCCCGTTTGAGCGGTTCATGGCCGGGTTCGGGCCGGAGCTGACGCAGAACCCGGTGGACGACGACATGATCGTGGACAAGTTCGTGGACACGCGCGACGGCCTGACGTACTACAACTTCGAGCTCAAGGACCACACGCTCGTCGCGGCGACGGTGTGGAAGAAACGCGTGAACATCATCTGCCTCAAGGCCCCGTCGCGGCAGTGGCGCACGAGCGCGGATAAGTTGCGGAACACCATGAAGTCCTTCAAGGTGCTCACCGCGCAGGCGTGAAGACGACGGGGTTAAAGCCGAAGGGCGCGAAGCGAAACGCGCGGCGCACGCGGTCGGGTGAACTACGGGGCGGCTTTATTTGATTCAATCCAATCGACGCGACGTAACCAAATCACGCGTATCCGCGAAGACCGTCTCCGTCCTTCAGTTGTACGTCACCATCCCGCGCCCCTCGATGGACGGCAGGTACGCCTTGGCGTCTCGGATGCCCTTCTTCTTGGCCACTTTCCCGACGAGCTTGCGCACGCGCTGCTGGTCCGCGTTCTGCGTCCTCGCCTTGATCTCCGCGGGGTCGATGGTCAGCTTGGGGCGCACCTTGTAGTCGAGTGACTCCGGTTCGGGCACAACCGCGTGGTAGCGGTACCCCGCCTCGCCGTACTTCGGCCCGTCGTGCGTCTTGGCCGTCAGGTCCTGGTCCTCCGTCGCCGCGGCGGAGCCGCCGGCGTTTTTGCGCTTCTTCTTCTTCGGCCGGTCCTCCTCCAGCTCCACCTCCTGCCGCAGGTCGCGGTACTGGCTCGAGAGCTCGTACACCGGCCGGCTCCACTTCTCCACCAGGTCCTTGCATTTCTTCCGGTTCGCGGGGGTCTCCTCCGGGAGCCCGCTGAGGAACATGATCATGCGCCCCAGGCCCGAGCGCTTCAGCTCCTCTTTCCTGTCCGTCAGGTCCGTCTCGATGGGCAGCAAGCGCACGGCGTCGATCACCGCGGTGCGCACCGTGGTGTTGGGCAGGTTGTGGTCGGGAAGCAGCGCGAGCCACTGCGCGAGAACCTTGAGCAAGCCGTGCCGCAAAAACACCTCGTGCAGATCCACCTCCTTGAGCTTCGCGGTCATCTCCTTGAGCATGCGCAGCTTGTGCACCGCGGGGCGCCCGGCGGTGATGGACTCGCGGTCCTGCTCCGTCGCCACCTCCATGCGCGCCAGGAAGTTGAGCACCTCGGAGGTGATGGCGGCTTCGCTCTGGCGCGCGCGGCCGCCGCGGCCGCCCTTGCTGCCGAAGAGCTTCTCGAGCTCGTCGTCATCCTCCTCCGCCTCAGACGCCACCGGAGACGCCTCGTCGTCGCTGCCATACCGGTCCTCGGGCGCGACGTCCGTGTCGTCGATGAACGCGTCGTCCGTGGCGTCGCGCGCGGGCTCGGTGTCGTCCTCGTCGTCGCCCACCAGCTTGTCCCACACGCCCTTCTCCTGCGCGGAGATGTCCTTGGATTTGCCGCCCTTTTCCTTGCGGCCGCGCCTCGCCTTCGCCTTCGCCGCCTTCTTCTTGGCGTGCTTCGAGCGCACAGTCGCGATTTCGTCGTCCGTGTCCGTCTCGTCGTCGTCGCTCGGCGCCGCCTTCGCGGGGGGAGGCGCGGGCTGGTCGTCGTCGGAATCGTCGTCGTCCCCGAAAAGCTCGTTCATGATCGCCGCCTTCTCCTCCGCCGCGGGTTTCGTCTCCGTCGCCGCCACCTCGCGGGGGGGGGAGTCTTCGTCGTCGTCGTTCATCACAGGCGACATCGTACGGGAGAGAAGAGTGACCTGGTGACCTTCCCCGCGCGTGCGCGTGTGGCGAGAGGAACGCGGGGGCTCGCCCCGAGATCGGCGGTCGGAATCGGGCGCGCCTCGCTCGACGCGCTCGCAGCGGCTGGCTATTTTGCAGAACCTCGTGACTGTTTGCAGGGCTCGATTTGGGCTGCGAAACAAGCGCAATTTTTTCAACAAGAGAAGAGTCGATCTCATCCCGATGTTTCCGCACTCATCGCAGGCGCGCGCGAGGCACACGCGCACGATGTCGAGAGACGCGTCGTCTCCCATGTACGACGCCGAGCGGTACACGCGCGCGACCGTCGGGGAGTCCCCCAGCCTGCTGGCGAACAACCTCACCGCGGGCCCGTCAACGCTGGCGTATGTGCACGACACGCAGGCTCTGATGGTGCCCGTGGAGCGTCTGCTCGTGGGCGCGCGCACGGAGAAGCTGCCCATCCTGACGAAAGGCGGGAACCGCGTCGCGACCCAGGTCAAGGCGGTGACCCTGGGCGCGTCTTCGTTCTTCGTGCTCTGCACCGTCCAGGGCGTGCACTTCTTCGACGAGCACGGGTACGAGCGCGTGCACTACCACGACTTCGCGGAAAAAAACCATCACGCAAACAATCACGTGCGACCGGACGGCTCCGTCGTCGTCGACGGCGGCGGCGTCGCGCGCATGTGCGGACGAGGCGTGTGCAGCTCGTGTTCGCGCGACGGAAGGGCGCAGGTGCTCGTCGGCACCGCCATGGGTGACGTGTTGGTGTTCGAGTTCGACGGCGAGTCGTTCCGCAAAACCGACGACGACGTCTCGATGGCGTCGAGCGCCGTTCCGGTGGCGGATTGCGCCAGCGAGGTGGATTCTCGGCGCGGCGCGTTTCCCCCCGATTCGACCGCGCGCGTGGACGAACAGTGCGTCGCGGTGACCGCGAACGACGCGGGGTTGGTGGTGGCGTGGGACGTCGTGAGCTCGGATTCGTTCCAAAAGATCTTCTCCATCCAGAGGCCGGGACCGATCGTTTCGCTCGCCGCGCGTAACGGCGTAATAGTGATCGCCGAGAGCGGCGGCGTTTTGAGTTTCGCGTCGACAACGACGAAGCGAGTGTTTTGCGAGACGCAGGCGCACGCGCGGTTTCTGAGCGCGGCGGCGTTACATCCGCGACGCGACATCGTCGCCACCGTCGCCGAGGACGGCACGATCGCCGTGTGGGGCATGCCGAGTGAGATTCTGGATACGAACGACGACGATGACGAAAACGAAATCGCCGAAAAGTCTTTGCCGAAAAGTCTCTTCGCCGCGCGGTGGCCGGATGGAATGCTCACGGGTGTCGCGTTTTGCGGCGACGGCGACGACGCGCTCGCGGTGTGCGCGTACGACGAGACGGAGATCGTGGCGTGGCAGTAGGTTTTCCGCGTTTTTTCATAACTATCTATCTAATAGTCTTAAAAGTGCGCGTTCATAAGGTCTTGAGGTGTTCACCATCTACACGCCGCTCGTGGAATTGTCTCCCTTCTTCTCGAGCCTCCTCCCGACCATGCCCGCCATCTGCTGGTAAAAGCGCGTGACTTTCGGGTTGTTGGCGTACTTGGCCATGTTTTTGGGATCGCGCGCGACATCCTCCACCGCCGCCATAACCTCCGGGTCATCGAACCCGCTCATCAGCGCCTGGTTGCCCATCACCTCGTCCACGGTCTCCTTATCCGGCTTCAGAGTCTCCAGGAGCTCCTTCTTCATCTTCGCGGCGCTCTCGCTGCCCTCCACCTCGACGCGCATGAAGTCGGGGATAGCCGCGCCGCCCGCCACCGAGCTCTTCTTGCCCTTCAGGAAAACCATCTCCGGCTCGTCGGGCTTCGCGGCCGCGCGCTTCGGCCGAGGCGCGTCGAAGAAACCCTTCTTCATCCCCGCGGCCGGCGGGGACTTCCTCGTCGCGCTCGACGGCGGCGTCGCGGAGGTTCCCGAGCCAGAAGGGCCCGACGACTCGCGCGCCGCGCCGGTCGACGCGGACCCGCTCGGTGCGCTCGAATCGGCACGCGCGGCGTTGACACGCTCGGCGACTCGGCGTCGCAAGTTCAGCGCCTCAAGCTGCGCGGCGGCGCTCTCCAGGGGCGGGGGCTCGTCGTCGCTGTCGGAGTCACTCGCGCCCGCGGGAGCAGCCGCCGCACGGGCCTCCACCCGTGCGGGGGGCTCATCCTCGATCTCCTCGAGGACCGCCATCCTCGCGCGATCGCGAGTGGCGGACATTCGGCCGGCGTCGTTTCGGTCGTCTCGATGCGATTTCGTTTCTTTCGGCCGTCTCGACAAAAGCCGCAGTGCTGACTCGACTCGATGCGCTCGCCTGCACTCGCACGCGCGCCTCGCACACGCACACGACGCCTCGGGCGTGTCGTGGTCGCGTCTGTGGACGGGGCTCGTGCATGTCCTCGGCGCCGCGCGTGTGGAGCCTCCCCCGCGCGCACCTCCGACGCGCGCCGAGCCCGCGGTCGCCGCTTCGTCGGTCGCGATTGCGCGCAGAGCGGGGCCAGGAACCGTCGGCATCCCCGGGGACGCCCCGCACGGCGACACGACACGCCGCCATGCCCGCGCGTGACCCCCCGATCGCGTTCGAGGCGAAGGGCGAGTGGTACGACGGCGAGATCCGCCGGTTCGTCCGGCTGGACAACGAGAACCCGCCCGCTCGCGGGGGCGTGGTGTTCGTGGGCTCGTCCATCTTCCGCGAGTGGCGCGAGGTGCGCGACTTCGCGGCGGATCTCGCGCCGCTGCCGGTGGTGAACCGCGCGTTCGGGGGCTCGACCGCGCGGGACCAGCTGCGGGACGACATCATGGAAGCCATCGTGTTCCCGCACGAACCGCGCGTCCTGGTGTACTACTGCGGGAGCAACGACCTGAATGAGGGCGAGTCCCCGCGGCGCATCCGCGACGCGTTTGTTTCATGGAGCGAAAAGGCAAGAGCGCGACTCGATGGAAGACGAAACGAAAACGAAAACGTCGTCTCTTTGTCTCGTGTGACGATTGTCTTCGTGTCCATCAACCGCGCACCGCAGAAGAAACCGCTGTGGGACGCGCTGGACGAGACGAACAGGCTGATTAAAGAGTACTGCGAAACGCACGACGACCAGAGCGTCGTCTTCGCGGACGTGAACCCGCTCCTCTTCGAAGACGGCGACGCGATGACCGTCCCGAACGTTTCCTTGTTTCGCGACGACGGGCTGCACTTCGACCCGGACCCAAACGCGCGCGCGTACGAGGCGTGGGTGCCGACCGTGCGCGACGCCGTGTTCAGGGCGTGGGACCGGGCCATCGAGCGGGAGAAACGAGCGGAACCGGGCCGGAGAGACGCGGCGGGGGAGGGTGAGGGGGACGCGGGGGAAGATCCGTACCTGCCGCCGCGAGCGCGGCGGTGACCCGCCGACACGGCCGAAAGCCGAAAGTGACTTCACACGAGTCGATCGAAAAAAACATCTCGACGCCGTCGCCGGGGATGACACCACGACGTCCATCGCCGACGTCTCCCTCCCGCACTCCCACACGACCCCACAACACCCCGCGCGCCGGAACTCCTCTCTTGTCCTCGCGTCCGCAGCACGCCGACGATGGCCGCCGCCGCGCACGCCTCGCGTCGATCGGGCAGGTCTCTGCTCGACGCGCTCGCCGCCGCGTCGCGGTCGGCGATCGCGACCCGTCGTTTCGGGACCCGCGCGGGGGTGGATCGCGTCCCGCCGGGCGCGATCGCCCGCGCTCGCGGCGTGTCCTCCAGCGCTCCCTCCCAGCGGGCGGCCCGAGACAAGGCCGCGGAGCTTGCGATGATCAAGGACCTGCGCGAGAAGACCGGCGCGCCTCTGATGGACGTCAAGAAGGCCCTGAGCGCGGCGTCGTTCGACCCGGAGGCGGCGTACGCCGAGCTTCGCACGCGCGGGCTCGCCGCGGCTTCGAAGAAAGCCGGCCGCGTCGCCGCCGAGGGCCTGGTCGGCGTTTCTGTATCAGCCTGCGGCCAGCGCGCCGCGATCGTGGAGGTGAACGCGGAGACGGACTTCGTGAGCAGGAACGAGCAGTTCCTAAAGCTCGTCGCGGACGTCTCGAACGCCGCCGTCGCCGCGACGGGCGTCGCCGACGCCGACGGCTTGGTGGACACGCACGCGCTCGAGAACCTTTTAATGCAAGACGGCTCTGTCAGCCCCGGCGCGACGGTCGCGGAGGCGGCCGCCGCGACCGCCGCGAGCGTGCGCGAGAACATCAAGGTGCGCCGCGCGTACATCATGACCGCCAGCGGCGCAGGCGAGGTGCTGGGGCACTACGTGCACGGCGCCGTCGCATCCGGCGCCGCCGCCGGAAGGCAAGCCGGATTGGTGCGCGTGTCGTCTCGCGACGGCGGGGACGTTTCTGTTGAAAAAGCGCGCGGCGTCGCGAACAAGGTTGCCATGCACGCGGTCGCGGTGGCACCCCGGTTCCTGGACCCGGAGGGCATCCCCGAGGACGTCGTCGCGGGCGAGATGGCGATCCTGCACGCGCAGATCGAGGGCTCGGGCAAGCCGGCGAACGTGGTGGAGAAGATTGTCGTTGGGAAGATGCGCAAGTTCCACGAGGAGACGTGCTTGACGAAGCAGAAGTTCGTGATGGATGACTCTATGACGGTGGAGAAGTTCGTGGACGGCGAGGTGAACGGGCTGGTGGTGTCGCGGTTCGCGCGGCTCAAGGTGGGAGAGGGCATCGAGGTGCAGGCGAAGGATTTCGCCGCCGAGGTGGCGGCGACGGTGGCGGACACCGCCGCCTAGACGAGAAAACGCGCGCGTCTGTAGTGAGACGGCGGTGAGCGCGGTGAGTTTAAACACACCACCGGGAGAAGGTACCATGGTAGTCGGTCGTAATCGCTCCTTTTAGTATTACCATCACAGGCGTCTTTCGCGTCTCCCGAACTCCGCGCTTCATCTTCGTCGGTTCGACGCCACGCGCGAGTGTCTCGCTCCCGCGCCTCCCGCGGCGCATCGCCGTACGTATCACCCCGTGGGCACGAACACGCGGAACGACTTTGCGATGTTCCCGAAATCCGCCTCGCGCGTTTGCCAACGCGTCTCCGGCACCTGCGCGACCAGCGTGTACAGCCTTCCCCCGAACTCCGCGAACACCGCGACGTTGTGCCTGTACCAGGCCTCCGTGCGGATGGTGTACTCGAACGTGTAGTACTTGACGCCCTTACCGCCCCCGGAGGGACCCAAACGCGTATACGCGTCGTACAGCTCTGCGGTTTTGCCGGTGCCCGGCCGCGCCAGCACGTTGGCCAGGAGCCACTCGGCTTGGTTCCTCGCGTCGCCGAATCGGTCGAGCCGGAACCCTCCGGGCGGCGACCTCGAGACGATCACGGAGACGTTCTCCTCGCCGGTGCCGCCCATCGGCCCGAACGCGCTCTGCGGCTCGCGCACCTCCTGCCCGAAAATCATCGGGGGCTTAGCGGACGGCGCGCCCGGGTCGAGGGACGTCGCGGCGGCTTGACGGTTCGCGTTCCGAGCCGCCATCGTCGCGTCGCCGAGGTAGTCCTCGGGATACAAAAACTCGTACCCCTTCTCCGGGTTGTAGCACCGCTTCAGCCCGTTCACGGGATAGATGATGTCCAGGCGCAGAGACGCCGCGGCGTCGGGGAAGTCGGAAAGCAAAGCGCCCGTGATCCCCAAAAAGTTGCCGCCCAGAGCCAGGCCCGCGGTGGCGAGCGTCCCGAGGAACACGCGCCGGGGGGAGGGAGGCGCGATGGCCTGCGAGTCCGCGTACATGTTCGGGCCGCCGTACGCCGAGCCGGGGGGAGACGAGGTCGACGTCGACGTCTCGGGGGGCTCGTCCTCGCCGGAGGCGAGGACCACCACCGAGGACCGGACGGACGACGCGCGTCCCGCGCGATCGGTGGGAGCGCGGAGAGGCGTGCTCCGAGCGCGCGCGTTCGCGCGCGTCGCGCCGCGCGCTTCGCGTCGCGAGACGCGCGCCGCGCCGACGCCGACGCCGATGCGCATCGAAGTCGCGTGCGCGGACATCACCACGACTCTCGGAAGAACGTCGGGCTCGGGCGCCGGTGCTTGTGCGGGAGGGCGAGGAGAACTCGGCACTCGGTGCGTTTGACAAATGGCGTGTCCGTGACGTGGCGTTCTCTGATATCCATCGTTGCTCCGAGACGCCTCCGAGCCACACCCGTGCGCGCAAGGCACCATGCCCCTCATGAACGCCATCGCCCGACCCGGGCTGACCCCGACGCGGGTTCCCTCGAGCGGGCGCATCAACATCAACTCGAAGCGCTCCATCGGTCCCGTCGCCGCGCACGCCTCGTCGAATGACAACTGCACGTCCTCCGTCACCTTCAAGTCCATCGCCGCGGCGACCGCGGTGGGCGCGCTGCTGACTCTGGCCACCGCCGGGGGCGCGAGGGCCGCGCCCTCCGCGTTCGTGGGTGAGTACGCCGACCCCAAGCACCCCGGGTGCTTGCGCTCGATCTCCGGCGAGGGGTCCGTGCTCGACGTGACGGGCACCGACGGCACCCCCGGGTGCGCGAACGGGGAGAAGCAGAAGCCCTGGAGCCTGAAGGGCGAAGTCGTCAAGATCCCCAGCAAAGAAGCCGAGATCCTCATCGACTTCTCCCCCAAGGGAGGGCCCAAGAACCTGCTCGGCAAGCTCACCCCCGAGGGCGGCATTCTGTTCCCCGACGGCAACACGTGGTCCAAGAAGCAGTGACGCGTGCGCGTCGACGAGCGCGCGCGAGACGGGAGACGAGCGCGTCGTCGGAATATCGATACAACACTTTTGTTTATTAACGCGTCGTCGGTCACATCCTGGACGCGATCTTCGCGGGCGACCGGACGTCCACCACCACTTTCCCCATGGACGTCCCCCCCTGGAGATGCGCCACCGCGCGAGACACATCCTCCAGCCCTTTGAACGGGCTCGGGTCGATCTCTACGCGCATCTTCCCGGACCGCACCAGCTCGAACAGACCGGCGAGGTGTCTTCGGAAGTGCCGCGCGTACTGCGGCAGAAAGAACCCGCGCACGCTCGCGCTTTTCCACAGAAGCTTCTCGGGAAGCCCCTTGTACACGGAGGGCGTCCACGCCTCGGACGCGTCGGTCCCCCCCGACGTGTACTGGGACATCATGCCGATCACGATCAGCACGCCGTGCGGCGCCAGCGCGTCCACCGCGGTCTCGAACATCTCGCCCCCCACCGACTCGTACGCCAAGTCCACGCCGCGTTTATACTCCGAACGCAACACGCGCTTCAGGCTTTCTTTTTTGTAATTCACGACGCGGTCGACGCCCAGGCCGGCGAGCATGCGCGCCTTCTCCTCGCCGCCGCAGGTGGCGACGACGTGGTGCCCCGCCAGCTTCGCGAGCTGCACGGCGATCTGCCCCGTCCCGCCGGCGGCGGCGGTGACCAGCACGGTCCGGCGCTTCTCCGGCGTCGACGGAGCGGCTCCTCCGCGCGCGTTCGCAAACGCGCAGACGCCGCCCAGCTGCTCCATGGCGATGGACGCGGTGAGCCCGGAGGTGAGCAGCGCCACCGCGGCGGGCGACGCCTCCGGCACGGGCACGACCAGCTTCGCGGGCGCAACGGCGTACTCGCTGAACCCCCCGTAGGTGGTGGTGGCCACGGGCTGGCCCGGGGTCAGCTCGGGGTGCGCATCCGCCACCCCGGGCCCGAGCGCGGCGACCACCCCGACGCTCTCGAAGCCGGCGTCAAACGGCAGGAGCGCCGCGGCTTTCTTAGCGCCGCCGAAGTATCGCCCGGCGGTGAAGTTGACGTCGGACGCGTTCACGCCGGTCCACCGGCGCTCGATGAGCACCTCGCCGCGTTTCGGCGCGGGCGTCGGCGCGGAGACGATCCGCGTCGCGGCCGCGAAGTCGGAGGTCAGACGGTGCACCACGACTCTTCTTGACGCGTCGGGGACGGGCGAGGGCGGCGGGTGTCGTCGCTCCGCCTTTTTCGTCGGTTTCGTCGCGTCGCGCCCGCTCTTTAGCCCGTCGACGCGCAGCGGTTTCCAGAACTTGGGGTTGGGCGTCGGGACGTACGCCGCGACGCCTCCCCCCGCGTTCATCACCGCGAGCGCCTGGCCCGCCGGGCGGTCGTCCCCGTCGCCGCGCACGAGCTCCATCGCCGCCGCCACGACCTGCTCGACGCTCAGCAGGCTCCCCCCGGTTTGCGCCAGGAGCGCGCCGGCTTTTTCCTCGCCGAGCGCCTCGAACTGCGCGCCGACCAGCGCGGTGTCCGTGAACTGCGGACACAGCGCGTTGACGCGCACGCCCTTGGAGGCGTGCAAGTGCTCGAGGCTCCGCGAAAACAGCACGACCGCGGCTTTGGTGGCGGAGTACACGGGCGCCTGCGGCATGGGGAAGACGCCGCCCGCCGACGCGACGTTGACCACGGAGGTTGTCTTCGTCGCGTCGCCGGGCGCCGCCGACTCGGTGTCCACCATGGCGTCAACCGCGAGCCTCGTGCCCTGCACGACCGCGTTCACGTTCACGTTCACGACCTGCCTCCAGTCGGCGCGCTCGCCGATGCCGGCGTTGTTGAAACAGGCGTGCATGCTGCCGAAGCGGCGCACGTGCGCGGCGAACGCCGAAGCCAACGCGCCGGCGTCGCCCACGTCCGCGACGCGCACGAGCGCGACGCAGCTCGGGTTCGCGCGGGACACCAGCGCGCGCGTCTCCGCGACGCCGTCCGGGGAGACGTCCACCAGGGTCAAGCCGGAGGCGCCCTCGCGCGCCAGGCGCACGCACAGCCCGCGGCCGATGCCCTGAGAGGGGGAGGAGGTGTCAGGTGTCTGACGTCGCGCCTTGTTATATCGACACGATGGACGATCGACGAGATGGCGCCGACCAGCCGAGAACGCGGGAGGAGAGCGAGGACCGAAGGGCGGGCGGAGACGCGCTTCGCGTGCATTCGGGGCGTTCGTAGAGGGCGTACCGATCCCGCGCCGGTGACGAGCGCTGTTTTCCCCTGGAACAGCATCGTGGCCTCGCGCGCCTCGCGTGCAGAAAGTTCTGGGAGTAGTCCACTGCTCGGGAAAACTGTCGAGAGTCGCGAAACAAACAAGGACACTCGATGGCGGGACCCATAGGCTATCGTATGGGCATTTAGTCAGGTCCGTTCCGCGATCTCGTTCTTGCGGTGGCGAAGGGTCTGTGGATAGGACAAACTCTCCGCGGTGCGGCGGTGCCGCGACACTCCCCGAGACGCGGCTCGACGCCCGCTCGCTGTTCCGCCGTCGCCGACGCTCACCCGTCGCGACCTCCGCCGCTCACCCGGTCGAGCGACACCACTCGTTCGGACCGACCGCCTCACGGCCGCAGTCCCAGAGGCGCATCGCTCGCCGCCACCGCATTTCAGTCGCGCACACGAAAGCTCACGATGCCGCACGGCAACGCGCAAGGCGCGGCGCAGGCTGCCAACTTAGCCGAGCAGCAGGAGCGCTCTAGGGTCGGGATGCGCTCCGGGAGCAAGACCCCCTCGAGCAAGAGCAAGGGTCAGTTCAACGGGTACGGCGGCGACGCGCCTCTGCAGACGTCCGAGGCGAAGCAGTCCACCACCGTGCGCGCCGGGGCGAACGGCAAGCGCCCCACCCCTCCCCTGCACCCGTGGCTGGACTACCCCCCCAACTTCAAGCGCGACTTGAAACAGAAGACCGCGTTCCTGGGGAAGGTGTTCTCGCCGCTGGTCATGTTCGACCCCCTGCCCCCGGAGCTCAAGTACACCTTGACCAGAAACTTTGGATTCTTCACCAAGATCTTCACCTTGCCGTTCGACAAGGACGGCGTGAAGACCGTGCAAGAGAGCGTCGGGCTCAAGTAGAGGATAAACCAAGAGGGGCTCGTCGTTCGGCGGGGTCGTCGAACGCCATCACAGCGCGCGTCGCGGTGGTGACCTATTAATAACAGACTTTCATCGCATACCACGCGCGCGGCCGATCGCGGCGGCGCCTACCACGCCTACCACCGCCCCGCCATCATCCCCGCCACTCCGACCAGACTGGCGACGAGCGTCCCGAACGACGCGGCGATGCGCTTATCCTCGTAGTACTCCACGCCGTTCTTCCCGACGCGCGTCAGCAGTTCCCTGGTCGTGGCGTTGGGCTCGACGCCCGCCTTGACCATGTCCTGGTAGATGTCCACGGCGGTTTCGTACGCCGCGCACGCGTCGGCGGCGCGCACGCACTCGTTCCACACGTGCACGGTGGGCTCGACGCCGTGCTTATTCTTCATGAACCGCTTAATCTCCATGCACGTCCCGAGGTCGCCCCGGGTGGCGGGCGCGAGCATCAGACCCACGAACGTGTAGTCGTCGGGTTTCAAACCGGCGTCGAGCATCTCCTTGAACGAGATGTTCGCCTTGTCCTCCCGGTCGCCGCGGCCGTACGCGGCGATGAGCACGCTAAACGTCACAGACGACGGCGTCGCGCCGTCCTCGCGCATGAGCGCCAGGAGCGTCTCCGCCTCGCGCCACTCGCCCGCCTTGCCGCACGCACTCATGGCGACGTTGTAGTGCGTCTCGGGGGGGGAGCCAGCCTCGCGCAGCTGCTGCAGCAGGGACACCGCGCGGCGCCACTCGCCGCACTTCTCGTACGCCGAGAGCATGGCGGTGTGCGTGATGGTGGTTGGCGCGAGGCTCTTCCCCGACCGCGTCATGAGCACGTACAGCTCCTCCGCCTTCTGCCACATGTCGCACTCGCCGTACGCCTTGATCGCGGCCGTGCACGTGTACGTGGTGCGCGGGAAGTGCTCGCTCTCGAACACGCGCGCCGCGGCGTCCGGGCGGCCGCAGCGGCAAGACGCGATGAGGAACTCCGTGTACAGACGCGCGTCCGGCCTTTCTTTCTGGGGCTTTTTCGATCCCCCGGCACCTTCCTTTTCGCGCGCCTTCGTTTGCCTGGCGCGTACCGCCGCCTCCGCGGCGTGCAGCATTCTTTCCGCGTTCGTAAACTGGCCGAGCACGCCGTACGCGCAGATGAGCGCGGAGGCCACCGGCACGTCGGGGACCAGCCGGTCGCCGCGCATGTCCTCTACGAGCGCCGCCGCCGCCGAAGCGCCAACCTTCCCCCCCTTCGCGCCGGCGCGAATCAGCGCCGAGTACGTGTGCGACGTGGGCGTGATCCCCGCGGCTCTTAAGTCTCTGTACGCCGCGAACGCGTCGCGCCAGTCACCGAAAGCGCCCACGGCCTGTATGTACGCCGTGTACGTGTACGCCGTCGGCGCGCTTCGCCCCGGGCCCTGTTTCTTCATCCAATCCATCACGTCGCGCACGCGCCTGAGCTCACCGCGGCGCCCCGCGACGGAGAGCACCGTGGTGGCGACGTGCGCGTTGGGGGTTTCGTCTTCCGCGTCCCGTAGCTGATCGAACACGTCGAACACCAGCCGCCAGTTGGGGCCCTTGCCCAGGTACTGGAGCGCCTCGTTCAGCTCTCTGCTTCGCAACGAGGCCAACTTCCCGGACGCGACGTCCGCCGCGGCCGCCGCGGCGACCGCCTCGGCGGTGGTCGTCTCCACGCCGGCGGACGCGCGCGCGACGTGCGTCGGGGTGGGACGCGCCGATCGCGGGCCCGCGAGGGACGCGGACGACGCGCGCCAAACGCTCGAGCGTCGCGACGTCCCGTAATCGTGATCCTCAGATAACCCTGCGGTCCCCGCGGCGCACGCGCCGTCGAGCGTTCGCCCCGGCAAAGCACGCCAGGCCACGGTCGCCGTTCGATCCGCGCGTCGGTATCCGCGCGGGATCCGCCCGAGCGCGCACGAGACGCCCGCCGAGCCGAGCCCCGAACCGCGCGTGACCCGCGACCGTCCAGCCATCCCGGCGCACCGCGCGGTGCCGCCACGGTGGCACCCCCTCGCCACGGCCGACGTCGACGTCGACGGCGTGGCCGCCGACGCGGCTCGCGCGAGCGACATCACACACGACCCACGCTCACGCCAAGAGCATCCGCGATCTCTCACGCGGGGGTGTGACGACGCCTCGCCTTCGCGTCGCGGCCGACCGCGCCGCTGTATGCCTATCCGTCTCGGGGGTCTGGCCATAGACACGTCCACGCGATGCGGCGTCCTTCCGTTGGCGCCCGGCACGTGGCGGTTTCATCAAACAGGCGCGGCGTAACTCGGATTGGCTTATAAATGTGGGTCGGACACCACGCAGCGGCAGAGCCGCGTGCGCGGCCACGAGGGGTTGGGGTCACACGGTCACTGTGATCGATACCGGGATCCACCGCGAACTTTTCGGGGGGTCGGTGCGCACATAGGGCCGTGAGGCGCAGCGGCGCACGCGCATTCCGAGGTCTGCCGCCCTCGCCCTTCGATTCGCGTTGTTTACAGGGCGCGCGCCATGTCTCTCTTCCCGGTGGTGTCTTCGCTGGACGCGGTCGATGCGAACTACCTGACGATGAAAACCGCGGAGGGCTTCCTCGTGCACTACCACGACCTCCAGCGACTGGAGGAGCCGGGTGCGTCCCCGACACCAGTCATCCCCGCGCCCGCGACCGACTCGAACCACGTCCGCATTATTGTCTGCAGCGTGAAGTCCCCTCCATCCGAATCACGCGCGCGCGGCGCGTTGGCGAAAACGCTTTCGTGTTTTCGAGTGCGTGTCTTCGCGCGAACGCGCGCGACGAAAGCTTCGTTCCCGCGCCTCGCGTCTGACCCAAAACACCCGCACACCTCTGTTTCCGCTTTCCACGCGCACGTCACAGCCCCTTACGACCTGGACGGCGGGAACCACGCCAAAACGTCCTCGTGGAACCTGATCGTGCGTTCGCCGCACCGTGTGGCGGCGTTTCGGTCCACCACCGCGCGTCTGTTGCCCGACCCCGAGGGCCGGATCAAGTCCAACTTCAGCCGCCACTCGGAGGCGCGGCGGGGTTTGAGCTTCGGCTCCTCGAGCTCCTCGGGGATCATCACGGACCACTGGAGGCGCACCAGGGGCGGCTCCACGACGGACGCCGTGGGGCCGGGTAAGTACGAGATCCCGCAGCGCGACCGTTTCGGCAACAAAGTCGCGGGCCTCGTCGGACAAACGGCTCCCGCGCGTCGCGGGAGCCGCCGCTCGACGGATGGCCGATTCGACGCGTTCCACGCGCCGCCGCGGAACCGGGGGACGGCGGCGTTCAAAGAGCGCACGCACCGCAAGCAGCCCGCGGGGAAGATGGCGGCCGCGAGCGGGAACGGGGGCGACCGCGGGACACGGAAGAAGATGAACTGGACGATGTGAGAACACGCGACGACGTCACTTTTTGATGTTCCAACATCGCGAGTCGTGACGTCTCCGAGACGACTACGTCGTAGACTGTACATGTATTAATAGTTGGGGTAATAACACGGTACTATCAGAGCTCCGTGCGGTGCCCCCTGAGCCCCGCGACGCCCCCCGGCCCGGGCTCCTCCACGCCGTTCACCAGCGCGAACCTGCCTTTGTCCTTGGGGAACGTCATCGCGTCCTTCGGCCAAGGCCAGCCCCCGAACCGCGTCTTTTGGTAATCCTCAAACGCGCGTTGGATCTCCGATCGCGTGTTCATCACGAACGGGCCGTGCTGCGCGACGGGCTCACCGATGGGCTTGCCTTGCAGGACGAGCAGTAACGTGTCCGTGGACGCGGAAGAAGGCACGGCGATCTCGCACGCCTGGCTCGCGTCCAGCTCGATGGCGGACTTCGAGCTCACAACGCGCCCCCCGACGACGACGCCGTCGCCCTCGAAAAAGTACATCGTGCGATTGGTCGCCGCGCCGCCGTCGGCGGGGGGCAGAGACGCGGACGAGCCCGGCTTCGCGGTGAGGAAGTAGATGCCGACGTCGTTCGCCGGGTCGGCGGCCCACGAGTCGGGGGGAGGCGGCTGGCCCTTCGCGCCGAACAGCGAGCCCGCCCACACGACCACCTCCACGTCGCCGTCGCCGGCTCGCGCCGTCTGCACGTCCGGCGCCCAGTGCATGACGAACGCGGGATCCGTCATTTTTTTGCGCGACGGGAGGTTGAGCCAGATCTGGAACAGACGCAGGTGGTTGGGCGTGTCCGCGTGCACGAGCGGGAACATCTCGCCGTGCACGATGCCCGACCCGGCGGTCATCCACTGCACGTCCCCGTGGCCGTACCGGCCGGCGTTCCCGAGGCTATCGGTGTGGTCGACGATGCCTCGCATCGTCGCGGTGACAGTCTCGAAGCCGCGATGGGGATGTTGCGGGAACCCGGGGACGCGGTCGCCGTGGTACATGCGGTACGGCGCGTTGGGGTCGAAGTCCGCGCCGTTGCCGCGGCGCGGCGCGCGCATCTGCTCGTCCCCGGCGGGGTACTCGTCGTTGTGGTACACCGCGAACAGGAACGGGTCGGGGGTCTGGAACGGGAACTGCAGCCCGCTCACCTTGCGGACGACGGTCGAGCCGCTCATCGCGCGCGTGGCCGACTGGGTTCGGGACCGCGCGGGGCGGAAGTTCGCGAGGCGCGCGGGGGCGCGGGGCGAGGGACGCGCGAGGGGGGACGTGCGGAGACCGGGGTCGGTCAGGAGACGCGCGAAACGCAGCGCGCGCATGTGACAGTGGCGCACCGCCGACAGATTCGTGTCGAGGTCACGCTCGGAAACTGAGTCGCGCGACGGGCGCGCGCGGTCGCGTTATTTATTTCGAGTGCCGTTTTCGAGTCTCGCGAGTCGAGATCTGCCCCCGGGCACACGAGTCCGCACGCGTGCGACGTCTGGACGAGGCGAAACAGGCTTCTCCTCCTCTCCGTCTTCGCGCCGTTTCGCGCGCCCGAAGCCCGGCTGGCGAAGGCGGGGTCGTCGACCTCGAGGCGTCGGGTCGATTGTTACCGAAGGATCCACACGTAGGCACCGTGACGACGGATCTGAAACGCAAGCGCGGGGAGTCGGAACTCTCCGGGTCCGCGATGGCGCCGGCGACGGAGGCTGAGGAGCTCGCCGCGCTGGACAAGGCGCTCACCGCGCTTGGATTCACGGACGATGCTAAGCTCGAGCGCGTGCTGCACGTTCTGACCCCCCGCGTGGTGGAGCAGATGGCGTCTGCGCACGCCTCCACGAAGAAGAAGGCGATGGAGATCTTGACCCACGTCAACAAGCGCCTCGCCGCGCAACCTTCGATGAAGCTCCCGCTGGAGGACCTGGTGAGTCTGTACGTGGACGAGAAGAAACACAAAGACAGCGCTATCGTCAAGAACTTCGCGCTCGTGTACGTCGAGCGCGCGTTCGAGCGAGCCGACGTCAAGACGAGAGCCGCGCAGATTTTGCGCGCGCTCGAAGGCGTCTCGGCGCGCTCGGCGCCGCACCGCGAGATCATCGCGCGCGCCGCCGTCGACGCGCTCGCGGTTCCGGAGAAGGAGCTCACGAATCCGGGAAACGGCGACGACAACACGTTCGATGTCAACGCCATGAAGTTCCTGCACGACGAGCAGGACAGACGCGCGTTCCTGCAGCACTGCCTAGACTACCTCCTGTACCAACCAAACTCCGCGGGGCACGCGCCGGCGCCGGCGCCGGCGCCGTCGCCCGTCGCCGCCGCGATGCGCGGCATCGCGAACGTCGCGGGCGTGGTCACGGAGCCGCCCAGCGCGGAGACCGCGCCGCGAGAAGCGAGAAGCGCGCCTCCTCCTCCGGGCATGTCCCCCGCCTCGGTGGCGCGCGTGCTCGGCCCTTCCGCGAAGCCGCCGGCGACGCGCGAGCTGGCGGCGAAAAAGCTCGCGTTGCTTCACTTTTTCCGTCGCGCGAGCGACGCGACCGTGCCTCCGCCGGAGCTCCTGATGCACTACCTGGTGGCTTCGTGCGACGCGGACCACGAGGTTTCTAAGCTGGGGGACGACTTGCTTCGGCGACGGTGCGTCTGGGACACGAACCGTCCGTCGGTGAACCTCGAGGACCCGAAAATCGCCGGCGCGCTGTACCGCGCGTTCCTGGGCGGCGACCCGTCGGTTCCGGAAACGAGCCGCGCGGCGCCGGCGTCGCCGGCGATGAAACTCAAGCTCGTGAACCTGCTGTGCCGCTCCGTGACCGCGGCGAACTGCTTCCCGCTCACCGTGCAGACCATCTTCACGTGCCTGTACGGCGAGGGCACCACCACGCGGCTCAAAGCCGCCGGCATGGAGCTCGCCGTGTGGGTGCTCAGGCACGCGACGGACGCGCAGCTCAAGCAGGCCTCGCCGCTGCTGCTGTCGGGGATGCTCAAGCTGCTGGACAACGGCGCCGCGGGGGGCGCCGCGGGCGCGAGCGGCGGCGGCGCCGCGGCGACCGCCGGCGGCGAGGGCGCCGCGCCGGACGGAGGCACCGAGGCGAGCGCGAGCGCGGCGGCGTCCACGGGCGCGTCCAACGTCACCGCGGGCGTCGCCAGCCTCCGCGGGTTTTGCTACCAGGCGCTCGGGCAGCTCTCTGCTCGGACGCCCGCGCTTGTTACCGGCACGGCGGATATCGCCGCGCGCGTCTTCGGCGCGCTCGCCTCCGAGCCAGAGGGCGTGCGCGCCTCCGTGCAGGGCGCCGCGCGCGCGCTCGCGCGCGCGTACAAAGGCTGCGGCGGGGGCGTGGCGATGGCCATCGAGGGCTTGCTGCTTTCGTCCATCGACGCCTCGGCGAGTTCCGCGGGCGGCGGCGCCGAAAACTCGAGGCGGCTGGTCGCCGCGCAGTGGGCGCGCGAGCTGTTCCCCTTCGACCACGTGCCTGCGCGGTACCTGTGCGTCGTCGCGGCGGGCGACGCCAAGGCGGACGTAAGAGAGGAGGGCCGCGCGGGGCTCAGGCCGCCGGGCGAGGAGGAGCTCTTGGCGAAGAGACGCGCGGGGCGGTTCGCGAGCGAAAAGACCGAAAAGACGGAACCCGAGGACGAAAAAAGTTCCCGCGCGCTTCCCTCGGCGACTTCGGTGTTGGCGTACCTGCGCGCGCGGCACCCGGAGCTCGGGAAGCCCGCGGCTCTGACCGCGCGCCTGCCTCTGCCGCCGCTCGCCATGGCGGCGGCGCTGGCGTTTGCCAAGCGGTGCGTCGCCGAGGAGACCGCGGCGAACCCGGGAACCGCCGCGCCGGAGGGGTACCGCCTGTTCCTCGAGCACTGCCTGGTGAAGGCGGCGCCGCCGGAGCTCACCGGCGCGGCGACGGAGGCGCTGCTGGAGCTCGTGGAGCAGTTCCCGGAGACGTTCGCCGAGCCCGCAGACGCGGCGGCGGCCGTCGCGCGCGTCCGCCACTTCGCCGCGCACGTCGATGCGCCGACGCGCCGCGTCGCCGCGAAGCTGTGCGGCGTGCTGGCGAGGTGGCTGCGCCCGGCGCCCGCCGCGGCGTCGGCGCTTCTCGACGAGCTGCTCGCTCTCGCGGGCGAGGGCGGCGCGGGCGCGGGTTCCCACGCGTCCTCGGACGAGCGCGGCGGCGTGTTCGACGCCGTGCACGGCCGGTTCGAGCACCAGGACGGCGCGCTCCGCGCCGCCGGCTTCGTCGCCGCGTCCGGCGCGATCGGCGACGCGGGCGACGGGAAGACGTTCCCTCCCGAGACGATCGCGCGCGCGCTCCGCGCGTTCGTCGCCGTCGCCGGGTGTAAGAACCCTACGCTCGCGGGCACCGCCGCGGAGGCCATCGGGCACGTCGGGCTCGCGGGCCTCCCCCCGCTCCCCCGGGCTCCCCCGCCCGCGGAGAAGCCCGAGAAGGATCTGTCTCCCCCCCCCGCGCCCGAGGGCACGGTGGACCAGGTGGTCGAGCGTCTCCTGAAGGTGATGCGCCTGAGCGACGAAGGCGCGGCGCAGCGCGCGGCGCGCGCGGCGGGGTACGTCATCGCCGGCGGGTGCGAGTGGTGCGACGCCGAGAAGCTCCTGGACGGCCTGTTCCGCATGAGCCGGCGCAAGAGCGAAGAGACGCAGCTCGCGGTGGGCGAGGCGCTGTGCTTCGCGTTCGGCGGGGTCGCGCCGAGCGCGACGGACGTTTTGCTCGGCTCGTTCACCACCCTCGAGGGCGCCAACAAGCTTCGCCTCGGGGAGGACGCGGCGGACGCCGAGGCGTTTGGACGCTCCGCCGGCGAAACCGGCGTGACCGCGAAATCCGCCGCGGCGGCTCCGATCCCCGCCGCCGCGGCTCCGGCGGCGATGGCGGTTCCGACCCCCAACGACACGAAATGCGAGTGCATCTTGAGCGCCATCTTCGACACGTACCTGTACTCGTCGCGCCCCGAGGAGCGGTGCGCGGCGTGCACGTGGCTGCTCGCGCTCGTCACGCACGCGCGGCGCCACGAGAAGCTCATTTCGATGCTCCCCGAGATCCAGGAGGCGTTCGGGAGCCTGCTGGGCGACGCGAACGAGCTGACGCAGGAGATGGCGAGCCGTGGCGTGAGCGTGGTGTACGAGCTGGGCACGGAGGCGCAGCGCAAGGAGCTGCTCGGGAGCCTGATGGGCACGTTGTCCGGAGAGAAGCCCAAGCGCCGTCGCGTGAAGCTCGCCGACGACACCGCGGTGTTCTCGGAGGGCGCCGTGCGCGTGGACGACGAGGCGCTCAAGAAGAAGGACGAGGGCGGCGGCGGTTCGTCCGGCGGGTCGCTGAGCACGTACAAGGAGCTGTGCTCGATCGTGACCGACATCGGCCAGCCCGATTTGATCTACAAGTTCATGGACCTCGCCAACTACCAGGCGATGCTGAACAGCAGCAAGGGCGCGGCGTTCGGGTTTGCGTCCATCGCCAAGCGCGCCGGCGACGCGCTAGCGCCGCATCTCGCCAAGCTCCTGCCGAAGCTCTACCGCATGCAGCACGACCCGAGCCCGAAGATGCAGGAGGCGGTCAAGGGCATCTGGGTTGCTGTGGTGGATGACCCCAAGGCTGCGGTGGACGCGCACTTCGCCGCGATCATGGAGGATCTGCTTTTAGAGTGCGGCTCGCGCACGTGGCGTTCGCGGCAGTCCGCCGCCTCGGCGTTAGCGGAGCTGCTCTCCGGCCGCCGCTTCGCCGAGGTCGAGCCGTTCCTCGAGCGCGTCTGGACGGCGAGCCTGCGCTCGGTGGACGACATCAAGGAGACGGTGCGCGAGGCTGGCAAAACGCTGTGCCGCACAACGCGCGGGCTCACCGTCCGGCTCTGCGACGCGCACCACAGCGACCCGGCGGAGGCCCGGCGAACCATCACAGTCGTCGCGCCGATTCTGTTGCAGCAGGGCCTTCTGTCCCCGGTGAAGGAGATCCAGTCCTTGGCGATGGACGTGCTGATGCGCGTCGCGAAGCACGCGGGCTCGGCGGAGATCCGCCCGTTCGTGCCCGAGATGGTCAAGTGCCTGCTGGAGGCGCTCTCGTCCATGGAGGACTCCAGACTGAACTACATCGAGCAGCACGCGCCCGCGATCGGCGTCTCCGCCGAGCGCCTCGAGCACGCGCGCCTGCAGAGCAGCAAGGCGTCGCCCATGGGCGAGACCCTGGACGTGCTCATGGGCCACGTCGACGAGGCGACCATGACCGAGCTGGTCCCGCAGCTCGGCTCCGTGCTCCGCTCCGGCGTCGGGCTGAACACCAGGGCGGGCACGTGCCGCTTCATCAGCCGCCTCTGCCTGCGAAGAGGCTCGCTCGTGCGCCCGCACGCGGGCAAGCTGTTCAAATCTCTGCTGGCGGCGGCGGCGGCGGACAAGAGCCAGTCGGTGACTTCCGCCGCCGTCTCCGCGACGGCGGCGGTTGCGCGGCACGCCACCGAGGCGCGCACGCACCAGCTCGTGCAGGACGTCGTCGCGATGTACGAGAGGGCGAGTGACGGTGACGACGACTCAGAAACGAACGAGAAACGCAGAGCTCTGGCGTCGCACCTGGCGTTGGAGCTCTCGCGCAACGCCTCGGACGCCGTGGCAAAGCACGCATCCGTCGTGTTACCCGTCGCGTTCGTCGGTCGTTTCGACGACGCCGAAAACGTCGCCAATCGGTGGCGCGAGGTGTGGGAAGAAAACGCCGCCGGCGCGTCCTCGACGCTGCGTCTGTACCTGGACGAGATCCTATCTCTGTGCGCCTCCAGGCTAACCGCCGCGCAGTACCGCGTCAAGAGGCAGGGCGCGGTCGCCGTCGCGGCGGCGGCCAAAGCCGCGCCCGACGTCGTCACTCCGCGCGCGCCGGAGATGCTTCGATGGCTCACCGCGGAGCTTCCCGGCCGCGTGTGGGAGGGCAAGGAGGCGGTTCCCGGCGCGGTCGCGGACGTCCTAGAGGCGTGCCCCGCGTGCGCGGTCGGCACGGACGCGCGGCTCGAGGTGGTCAAAGCGCTGGTCGCCGAGGCGGGGCGCAAGAAGGCTGACTACCGCAAGGCGGCGATCGAAGCGCTGCGCCGCGCGCTCGCCGCGCTCGCGCCGGTCGCGGAAACCGACAAAACCGACGACTTCTTCCCGACCGTCGCGCCGCTGCTCCGCGAGCTGCTCGGCGCGAACGCCGAACCTCCGACGACGTCGTCGGCGGAACCGACGGCGGGCGGGAACACCGTGGCGGAGATGGAGGCTGAAGCCGCGCGCGTCGCGGCGGAGACGAAGACCGCCGACGCCGTCGCCGACCTCGCGCTTCGGTGCCTGGCGACGCTGTGCGCCGGCGCGCCGCGCGACGCGATGCGCGCGGCGGCGCCGGAGTGCGCGTCGCTCGCGGCGGACGCGCTCGCGCCCGCGCACAGCTGGACGCGGCGCGCGGCGGCGTGCGCGGTGGTCGCCGCGGCGGCGTCGCGCGTCGCGGGGAACTCCCACACCGCCGCGGACGCGGACGCCGCCGAAACGTGGCTCGCGCCGCTCGCCGCGCCGCTCCGGCATTGCGCGACGGATCTGCGCGTCTCGCAGCTCCGCGTCGCCGCCGCGGAGGCGCTGGCGGCGGCGGCGGACGCGCTCCGGAAGCGCGAGGGCTCTGCCACCCGCGCGGCGTGCGTGAAGCAGCTGGAGGCCATGCGCGACGACGACCGCGCGCCGGACGTCCGCGGCGCCGCGGGGAGGGCGCTCGCGCCGCGCGGCGAGTGAGCGAGCGAACTTTTTGACTTTTTGACCGCGTAATAATAAGTCTCGCGTTCGCGGTTGGGCGCGTTTTTTTTTTGTGAGAGTCCTCTCCGAGGCGTCGTCGGTTCGCGTCTCCTCCGCGCCTTGCTCTCGTTCGTGGCCGAGCTCGGGTCGCCGCGTCGGTTCTCCAACGCCGAGCTGGACATCCTGGAGACGCAGTAC
>ENA-OUOG01000785-OUOG01000785.1-marine-metagenome-genome-assembly--contig:-NODE-785-length-39939-cov-16.637650_pt1 | contig 39939 bp, 37 predicted proteins | sample MGYA00248635_ERZ508505 | MGnify/ENA primary metagenome ERZ508505 (study PRJEB26176, sample SAMN06267871) | marine metagenome | isolation source: Saanich Inlet, British Columbia, Canada | place: Pacific... | reverse complement strand
GTGGAAGCCACAGGAAAGCAATCCTTCAAAATCATTTTGAAGCAAGGACTGAATCGCCAGATTCGACGCATGTGCGAAGAGCTGGGCTACCGAGTCCGACGCCTGAAGCGCGTGCGCATCATGAACGTCGAACTCGGCGATTTGCCCGTGGGCACCTACCGTTCTTTGGACGATTTGGAAATGCGCCAGCTGCGTGAGCAGACGCAAGGAGCCAAATCGTAGGCTTACCTGTGGATCACGAAGTCGAGGCCCAATTCTTGAGCTTTCTTTTGGAAGTCTTCAAGGATGTCCACGACGTCTGGATCCAACGTTTGTGATGCGCGCGCGTCCACCTCGACGTGGTAATCTTCAGGGAGTTCGGCCAAAGCCTGACGGATACCTGCTTTGTGCAAGAAGGTCACTTCTCGTCCAAGGGTGAGGGTGCACCGCTTGGCGTTGTCGTCCCGGTCCAACCCTTCCAGCGGGCGCTTGTAGTGGTCCCAGAGAATGGCCACCACGGCAGCTGCAAGGCCGATTCCGATGCCGGTCAACAGGTCCGTCATCACAATGGCCAACACCGTGATGACAAACGGAATGAACTGGCGACCACCGTGCTTGGCCATGCGCACAAACGTGGCGGGCTTGGCCAATTTGTAACCCACGACGAGGAGAATCGCAGCGAGGCTTGCCAGGGGAATCATGTTGAGCACTTCAGGAAGCACAAAGACTGCGAGGAGGAGCCAGAAGCCGTGCACGATGGCAGAGAGCTTGGTTTGGCCTCCACTCTGAATGTTTGCAGAGCTGCGCACGATCACTTGAGTGACAGGCAGCCCGCCGAGGAATCCCGACAGCAGGTTTCCTGCGCCTTGCGCGAACAATTCGCGGTTGGGGGGAGTCACGCGTTGATGCGGGTCCATTTTGTCAGTTGCCTCAACGCAGAGAAGCGTTTCAAGCGAAGCCACAATGGCGAGCGTGACGCCAAGAGTCCACACGTCTTTGCGCCCAAGTGCTGAGAAGTCGGGCATGCTCCAAAGAGACGTGATGCTTTCGCCGTCAGCAAGCATTGGCACTTGGACGAGGTGGTCTGCCGAGAGTTCCCAGCCCGTACCCTTCGTCAACACGTTGATCACCACGCCGATGCCAACCGCCCACAAGGAAGCTGGCAAGAATTGGCTCCACGACTGACGCTTCATGAATGCGGTTTCCCAAAAAAGGAGCAACCCCAAACCAATCAACGAGACCAAGATGGCGGTTGGCTGGAAAGACTCAAACATCATCGCGAGGTCGGAGGCCGTGTTGTGTGTGGCGTCAGACGCAAATTGAAGCGACCCTTCAGGTTCTTCGTCAAATCCGACAGCGTGGGGCAGTTGTTTGAGGAAGATGATGATCCCGATGGCCGCCAACATGCCTTGAATGACAGAAGAAGGGAAGTACAGGCCGATGATGCCCGCACGGAGTACGCCGAGCACCACCTGGACCAGTCCGCCAATCATCACGGCCACGGCAAAGATTTCGAGGGAAGGGAGGCTTTCAATGCCGTTCAATACGATGACGGCCAAACCTGCAGCAGGTCCACTTACGCCGAGCGGTGAACCGCTCAGCGCACCTACGACGATGCCACCAACAATGCCGGCGATCAGGCCAGACAAAGGGGGCGCTCCAGAAGCCAAAGCAATGCCAAGGCACAGTGGGAGAGCAACAAGAAAGACAACAATGGAAGAGGGCAAATCACGCCCGAGATGCTTAAACATGAATTCTTAAGTTGGAGGAGACGACAAGAACAAGTCCGTCACCCTTGGAAACAGGGTGATTGAACAGGACCAGTTAGGCGTCCGGCGGATCCAACAACCGGGAAGAGTCCAAGCGCTCGTGCAGGTCGACGTTGAGCGAGTGCGCGGTGTTCCAATGCACGCGATGCGTCATCGAATCGATCAGGCGGTTCAACACCGATTCTTCCCACTCGGCCTGCCACTCTTCGCTTTCGGATTCCTGCTCACTGTGTTCGATTTCGAGCAAGGCCACTCGGTCCTCACTCTGGATCAGCATCCATGGAGTGACGAGCGTGGTCAGCCAAAGCGCGAGGCTCAGGCTTGATGCCAAGAATCGAAAGGAACGAGAGGTCATGCAGTCCTTAGGGTTTCACCGTGAAGGTAACCTCTCCTGAGGCCACGTTGTACACGCCGCCCGCAATCAAGATGCTGCCGTCCGATTCCAAGCCGGCCAAAATCTCGCTCTGGTCGCGCAAGGCTTGGCACATCACGGAGACGTTTTCAACCACGCATGCATTCAGGTTTTCAGGAGTGGCTTCTGTACCCACGTTTCCTTGCACGGTTTCCACGGCAGGCTTGATCTTGGAGAGAAGCTCGGTGATGTTGCCGTCTTCCACTCCGCCCCAGGCCGCACCGACCGCGCCGCACGAGGTGTGGCCGAGAATGAGGATGACCTTGGTGCCAGCGTACTTGCAGGCGTACTCAAGTGAGCCGAGGACGTCAGGGTTCACGACATTGCCCGCCACGCGGGCGACGAAGAGGTCCCCGATTTGGGCGTCAAAGACTTGTTCGATGGGTGCCCGGCTGTCGATGCAGCCCAACACGGCGGCGTAAGGGAATTGTCCCTCAGCGGCTCCTTCCAACAGCGCGTTGCGGTCGCGTGATCGCGGCGATTGGCTCTTGAAGCGTTCATGCCCTTCAACCAACCAATTCAAGGCTTCGTGGGCGGAAAGGTGGGTTTGAATCGACTTCGTGACTGCGCCAGTCACATCAGAAAAGGAGGGTTGAGTCATGGGAGAAAGGTTTGCGTGCAAAAGTAATTTGAAGCCCTTCTTCTGGCCGTCAGAAGAATGTCAAGAAACCCCAACGCATGCCTCGAGCGTGAGGTACTTTTGAACAATGAAACACCTCGTCGCCCAAGCGCTCATCGATCATTTGCAAGCCGCCAAGTCAGAGGCCATGTCGCGTTTGAATTCGCTCAAGGAGGCGTTGGAGTCGGAAGCGAAGAGTTCGGCAGGGGACAAGCACGAAACGGGGCGCGCCATGATCCATCAGGAAATGGAGCAAGTGGACGCCACTCGTGAGAGGTGCGATCTTCACATCGGAGAAGTCAGCAAATGGATGAATTCCGAATCCCAACCTCAGCGGGTAGGCTACGGGGTCTTGGTCCAAACAAACGGACCGTGGGTGTTGGTGGGCATTCCGCTCGGAAAAATCCAAATCTCCGATGCTGTGGTGTTGGCCATCAGTGCAGAAGCTCCTGTTGCCCAGGCCTGGCAGGGGGCGAAGGTGGGGGACGCCGTGCAGCTTGGCCCTCAAACCCACATCATCGAAGGACTTTATTGAGTCAGGGGGTCAGTGGGAGGGGTTCAGCGCCCTCACTTGAAGGTCCAACACGTCCGTTGTTTCCGATTCTGGCGTGAATGCGACCTCAACGGGCTTGCCAGCCTCAAGAGCCATGCCGTTGTCGGAGAAATGACCCGGGGCTGAGCAGGTGAGGTAGGTCACTGGCGAATACGAGGACGCGGTCACAGTCCAGCCATGTTCATGTCGTTCATACTCCACATGGCACGGCTCCAAGTCAGAGTCTACGGCGGCCTTCCATAGGGCGGTGGACCGCTCGAGAACGGTTCCTGCGCCGTCCAACAGACTCCACGCCAAATAGGTCGCCTCGGGAGTTTCGACCCACTCCTCAAAAGCGGCTGCAGGCCAAGCAAATTCACTGTGGGCTGTGAGTTGAAGTGAGGTGGATTCACGGTTCAATACGGAGCCATTCATGGTGCATACCTCCACGACGAGTGAGCCCTGAAAGGGTGAAGGGCTGTCGTTGAACGCCACCAGGATCACGGAATCCTGACGTTCGCGCTGCCACTGCGCAGTGAGTGCCTTGTTCGCCCGCTTCGCGGCGTAATGCCCCAGTTTCCAGCGCCCTGCGTAATCCACAGTGGACCACGATACTGCAGGCCAAATGTCGTTCAACGACCAGTAAAGTGACCCTGCGTAGCGTCCTCGGCTGGTGCGGTGCCGTTCGAGGGCTTGCCGCAACCCTTCGGCTTGCGTGGCTTGGCTTCGAAAGATCCAATCGTCCAAGTTGCCCTCTTCCGGGGCGCCTGTAGTCTTGGCCATGAAGTGATGCATCATGTCCCAACCGTCGAAGCCCGGCTCCAGCCATTCCATCTTGCTCCGCTGTCGGTATTGCAAGGCTTCATCCTCAAAAGCTGTGATTCCGGCTTCGTGCAATGTGTGCCTGTCCGGAAGGCTTTGGAGGCCAAATTCGCTGACGAATCGCCCTGAATTGCGGCTGTAATAGTCAAAGTTCTCGAGCCCAAACCAGATGTGCCACGCGTGTTCATCCCCCGATTTGGAGTCGAGGGTTGGGGATGTCGGGTGATAGTAAACCTCACAGGTCTCTGAAACTGCCCGAGGAAGCACTTCGTGGAAGATGCGGTCGTAGGCATCCGCCAGTCGGGTGCTGTCCGCACCGTGCAGGTTGTAGAGATCCTGCCAGCCCCATTGATGCCAGGCGCGCAAGACTTCGTTGTTTCCGCACCACAAGGCAAGGGAAGGGTGGTGCCGAAGTCGGAAGACGTGTTCTCGCGCTTCTTTTTCCACGTTGGAGGCAAACTCATCGTCGTCGGGGACCATGGAACAAGCAAACATGAAATCTTGCCAAACCAACAAGCCGTTTCGATCACAAGCATCGAAAAAGCAATCGGGTGGATAAACGCCTCCGCCCCAAACGCGAACCATGTTCATGTTGGCTGCGAGGCTATTTTGGACCAAGCTGGACCAGCCGTCGCAACTGTTTACATCGTGAAAATCAGGTGGAATCACGTTGGCGCCTCGTGCAAAGATGCGTTTCCCATTGACAACCGGAGAAAACGACGTTCCCCACTGATCCTCGATTTGCTCCCAGTCTAAGGTTCGGATTCCCAGGGTGTGTTCAAAGGACTTTCCAGTTTCCTTGTGGGTCCATCGGAAGGAATAGAGCGGATGGTCGCCCATCTGGACGGGCCACCACAGCTCGGGTTCAGAGATGCGTATGGAAGAGCCATCCTGGCTCCAGTCCACGAACTCGCCGTCTTTGGATACCTCAAGGGACCACCCTTCGTACGAGCGCACTTCAACCTGGGCTTCCTGTTCCGTGGCCACGACGACGGTGCACGTTGGCTGCACAAGGTGCTTCTCTTTTTTCGAGCTCTCCAAATGCAAGGCCACAGCACCTGGAATTCCTGGCCCAGCGAGCCGAGGTCCCCAATCCCATCCAAATTGATAACCCGCTTTTCGCGTCAAGGGACTGGTTTGGGAACCCACAGGTTTGAGTTCGTTGCCCGCAGGGATGGCAAGCCCATGTCGGTCCAAGGCAACTTGACCTGCTTGAGCAACCGGGTCAAACAGAACTTCGAGAAGAAAGCCACCTGCAGGGATTCGAATTTGCGGGGAAACCCATCGCCTGAAGGCATTGTTGGTGGACATGACCTCCTCGCCGTTGACAAAAACGTGAGCGTAGGTGTCCAAACCGTCAAACGCGAGGCGTGCACGTTGGCCTTCCTCCCAACCCGGCGGCAATGGCACGTGGACGCGGTACGTCCAAGTTTGATGTTCTACCCATTGCACGTCGAGCTCGTGGGTTTTTAAGTTGGGGTTTGGAACCAAACCCGCTGTGACCAGCGCAGGCAACACGTGACCAGGAACGTGGGCCGGGACTTGTTGGAACTGGGATGAATCGCAAGAGAGGACCCATTCCAAGTGATCGAGGGAGACCTCCTGTTGTTGCGGCGGCTCTCCACAAGCGACCGCAAGCGCAATCCAAAGTCCGATGCCGAGTGCCCTTGTCACTTCTGCCTCAGAACGAGAAGGGGGTCTGGCGGATGATGCGCGTCTCGAACGGATTCAGCACCAACACGGGAATTTCCGCTTCGTTGGTGATGATTTGCTGTTCGTATGATTGACCCAAAATCCCCATCAAGCTCTTCTCGTGGAAGTTCATGATGCCGATGAGATCGGCCTCGATGGAGGCGGCGTAACGAATGACGTCCTTCACAAAGGCCCCAGAATCGTGTTCGCTGATCTTCGTCGTGTACTTGATGTTGCGCTCTTCGAAATAATCCGAGGCAAATTCGACGTTTCGACGCAATTGGTTTTGCAAAAATTCGTCCGATTCAGCAGGCGAGATGATGTGCACCCTGCCCTTGAAATAGGAAGCCATCTCGGCGACGATGGCCAGTTTTTGCTTGGTGTCTTGGTGCAGGTCGAGCGGGACCACGATGTCGTCGTACCCCGTCTCCCGGATCGGACGAGACTGGGTGATGATGAAGGGCACCGAGCACTCACGCACAATGCGCAAAGCTCGGCCACCGGTGATGAACTGCATGCCTTTGATGCCATGGGTTCCCATGATCACCAAATTGGCGTCCATTTCCACGGACATGTCGTCGATGTCGTCGAACAAGTTCCCGATGCGCACCGTGCTCTTCACGTTTCCTGAAAACCCATGGAGGTGCTCCGCAGCAAACGCGTGGAGCCTTTCCCGAGCTTCTGCAAATTCACCCTTCTTGCCCACGATGTGCACCAGGTGAATGTCGCTTTTCAGCGCTTTGCCCACGGCGGTGGCGTGGTTGACCGCCGTGATGGAGACGGGCGTGAAGTCTACAGGGACGAGGATGCGGTGTTCTGACATGGGACAAAAGTACGGGCAATGGCATCTGAATGAAGTGATGAAATGCAATCGCTGTTCCTACCTTGTGAACGAATCTGGGCGACGGGTGTTGCCTTGGAGAATTCCGTTGAATGCAAACCGATTTGAGATGATTCGATTTAACCTTCCTGCTCTTGTTTTTAGCGCCTTGGCTCTGAGTGTTGTCCTGACTGGCACAGCCCAAGAACAGGCCGATTGCGACGGCTACCGCTACCGGTACACGGGGGCGTTCGCCGACGTTGAGGTCGATTACGACGTGCCTTACGGCGAGAACATCAACGTGAATTTTGTCCCTGAGGACCTTGTCGTGGACATCTACACGCCCGTGGACGACACCAACGAAGCCCGGCCTCTTGTGGTCATGGCTCATGGAGGCTTCTTCGTGGCGGGGAGCAACGACGGAGTCGACGTGGTGCCTCTGTGTGAGGATTTGGCGCGCATGGGCTACGTGGTGGCTTCAATGAGCTACCGGTTGGGTGTGGATTTCTTCGGGGATTTGCCAACGGAGTTTGTCAAGGCCGTCTGGCGTGGTGTTCACGACAGCCGTGCCGCCGTTCGCTATTTCCGCCAGTCGGTGGATTACGGAAACCCCTACGCCATCGACACCAACCGCATTTTTCTTGGCGGCGTGAGCGCAGGCGGGTTCATCGCGCTTCACCACGCTTACGTCGATGAGCAGTCGGAGATTCCAGCCCAAATCGACGTGACCGACCCCGGCATGGGAGGCGGACTCGAAGGGCTTTCAGGCAACACCGGTTACAGCAGCAAAGTCAACGCCGTCTTCAACATTGCGGGAGCATTGCAGACCGCCGACTTCCTCGATGCAGGGGACAACGAGCCGTTGTTCAGCATTCACGGCACGGCCGACGGCACGGTGCCTTACGGCGAGGGCGACATCGTGTATTTGGGCATCCCCATCATTGACGTTGACGGAAGCTCTGTGGTGCATGCCAAGGCCGACGAGTTGGGAGTGGACAACTGCTTCATCACCGTCGACGGTGCGGACCACGTGCCACACGTCGTGGATCCATCGACATACGGTTTGACCTTAAGCTCCTTGGCAGGAAAGCTCGGGGAGTGGTCCTGCGACAATTACGTGCCCATTTGTGGGGAGTACGATTACACCGCAGCCACAGCAATCTCCGAGGCCGATTGGATGGCGCCGTCTGTGTTCCCCAATCCCGCAAGTTCGACAGGACGTGTGTTTGCCACGTTTGAACGCGATTCCGAATGGTCCTTGGTCAACGCCCTAGGCCAAACCCTCGACCGCGGCCGTGCTTCTGCAGGCTCGCAGGTGGTTTGGAATGGCCTGACGCCGGGGTGGTATGTGGTGAAAACCGAGACCGGCTCGACTCCGCTCATGGTGGCACACTGATCGCGTGCGCTTCACGTCCACGCGTCGAGGGCCACTCGAAACGTGTTGACGTGAGCTTGAACAACGGTGTTCACGTCAGGCGAATAACCACCTCCCATGGCGCACACGACAGGGGTGCCGAGGGCTGCACATCGCTCGAGGACCAGACGGTCTCGTTCCATGCATCCCTGCATGCTCACTCCGAGTCGTCCCAACTTGTCGGTTTCGAGAATGTCGACGCCGCATTGGTAGAACACGATGTCGGGCAAATTCCCCTTCATGGGCAGGAGCCGCTCAAGGTGCTCGGAGAGGAGTGAGAGGTAGGCATCGTCGGACGTGCCATCGGGCAAGGCGACATCCACGTCACTTGCTTCCTTGTGCAAGGGGTAGTTCGAGGCGCCGTGCATGGAGAATGTGGTGATGCGCGGCTCGTGGGCCAAGATGGATGCCGTTCCATTCCCCTGGTGCACATCGCAGTCCACAATCAGGGCGTTGGCGATTCGTTCCTTTTGGAGCAGGTGCGTCGCCGCGAGCGCAAAGTCATTGAGAATGCAAAAGCCTTCAGCTCGATTGGCGTAAGCGTGATGCGTTCCTCCAGCGATGTTCATGGCGACGGTCCCGGATTCTAAAGCTCTTTCGGCGCATTCCAGCGTGCCCTGCACGATCACTCGCTCCCGTTCGACCATGGCCGAGGACCAGGGAAATCCACTGCGTCGTTCTTCCTGCCGCGTCCATTCTCCGTGTTTGGTGCGATGCCAGTACGACTCATCGTGGGCGAGGAGAATGGTGTGTTCTGCCATGACATCGGGTTCGAAGAAGTCCTCGGATGTGGCGATCCCTTCGTGCAAAATTTGATCTTTCAGGAGCGCGTACTTCCGCATGGGGAAGCGGTGGCCTTGGGGCACATCCAAAACATAGCAAGGTGCATAGGCAATGACCATTCCTGACGTAATCTTGGCACGCGAACGAATGTTCGGTCGCATGCCAATTTCGAACGAAATGAATCCTTCTGAAGATTCCCAAACAAAGGGGCCAGAGGCGCCCGCGAGCCCTGGATTTTTGGAATGGTGGAAAGACACGGTGGCCATGCTCAGGCCTCATGTGCTGGATCGGTTACGCATTGTGGATTTGGCGGAGCCCGAGCAGACCATGCAAGGCATCGAGAGGGACACCGAATTTCGAGGGTTCAACGTGTGGATTCTTGTCTTCAGCATCGTCATCGCGTCCATCGGCCTCAACGTGAATTCCACGGCGGTCATCATCGGCGCCATGTTGATCTCGCCGCTGATGGGGCCCATCATGGGCGTCGGATTGGGAGTGGGGGTGAACAACCTGGATTTGATCCGCAAGTCGGTCGGAAACTTGGGAGTGGCCACGGGCATTGCCATCCTGTCGTCCGCCTTGTATTTTCTGATCAGCCCCATCGATGAGGCAGGGAGTGAACTCCTTTCGCGCACCAACCCGACCTTTCTCGACGTGATGGTCGCCTTCTTCGGCGGTCTGACGGGCATCTTGGCAGGTTCGAGAAAAGAAAAGAACAACGTCATCCCTGGGGTGGCCATTGCGACCGCGTTGATGCCACCTCTGTGCACGGCCGGCTACGGCTTGGCCCACCTCGATGGAGGGTATTTCTTCGGAGCGCTGTACTTGTTCTTGATCAACGCCATCTTGATTGCCACCTCCACAACCCTTGTGGTGAGGTACTTGCGCTTTCCCATTGCCCAACCCGTAGACGCAGCCAAGGAGCAGAAGTACAAGCGCTACTTCATGATGGGGTTGGCGGCCTTGGTGTTGCCGTCGGCGTTCATTTTGTACAACACGGTGACGCAATCGGTGAAGACATCCAAATTGCAGGAATTCATCTCGGAGACGGTCGTGTTTCCCGGCACCGAAGTGGTGAAGCGGGAGGTGGATTTTCCCGAAGGCAAGCCCGTCGCGCACGTGGTGCTGTTGGGGTCCACGGTTCCCGCAGATTTGGTCTTGCAATGGCAGGATGACCTAGCTAAGGCCATGCCTGAGGCCGAGCTTCAATTGGTTCAGAACGAGGGGCCATCGGGCCTCGAGGATCTGCAGCGCATGGTCAACCTCTATGCGGAAGGCCAAACTGCGCTGTCCCTGCGCGACGCCGAACTGGTCCAACTCCGAACAGAGCTGTCGAACTTGAAAGACAGGGATTTGCCATCGTCCTTGGCGTCGGAAATTCTAGCACAGGCTCCCGACGTGTCCGGAGTGGAGGTGGCCAACCGTCGCTTTGTGGGCCGGGATGGCCTTGAGCGAGTCGTGCCGTGGGTCGACGTTCAAGTGGCCGTGCAGGACAGCCTGGACTCGTTGCGAATGGTCGCGCTGGAGCAGCAGATCGGAGCGTGGCTTCTACTCCGGTTGGACGCAGATTCCGTCGCGTTGCAGATTCGGGAGAAGTAAACCTCGGTTCAGACGCCCAGCCGTTCTTTCACCGCCAGCGAGAGGGTTTCTGCAGCCTCGGGACAGAACCGAAACCACAATTCAGGCTCCACCATTTCCAGCTCGGACACGGCCCACGCACCCGCGGGGTCGCGAACCATGTCGACGCGCGCATACAAGGGCAGAGGCCATCCTTGGTTCTGGCAATGAGATTCACAGGCCTTCATGGCCGCACGTGCAAATTCAAGTTCGTCGGGAGACGCGCGGTGCGACGTCACGGTCCCACCGTGGTCGTCCTGAACCCTGAAATCCCCCTCCTTGGCCTGCTTCCGAACCGCGTGAGTGACCTCACCACCAATCCAAACGAGGGACAATTCTCCTGCCTCAACGACATCCGGCAAGAAGGGCTGGATGAGCATGTCTTGCTCGCGAATCAAGCGTGCCCAAAGTTCTTCGAACCCGTGATCGGAGCGCGGTGCACACCGCCTTTCTTCGAGGTGGATGCGGTACGTGTTGATCGCGGCGCCTGCGACGGCGGGTTTGATGACGACCTCAGCCCACCCATGTTCCTCGGCCATGCATTGCAGCCTTCCTAGTGTGCCTTTCCTCACAAATCGCGTGGGCACGACGTTGCATCCGACTTCGTCCAAATCACGCAAGTAGTGTTTGTCGAGGTTCCACTTGAGGATGTGCGGTGGATTGAGGAGGGAGGTGACCCTGGATGTGTGCTCAAGCCAAGTGGAAAACTCGGGCCAGCGTTCGAAGTAATCCCAGGTCGTGCGAAAAAGGCAAGCTCGTGCAGAGGCCCAATCCACCTCAGCGTCGCACCAAGCCACGCGTTCAGCGTCAAACCCGGCCCTGCACAAGGCGTCGACCACCAACCGGTCTTCGAGAAGGACATTGGCCACGTACTTCGCAGGCATGGTCGAGCCTTCGCCCTTCCCCGCGTAACGTCGGTCGGTCAACACGTAGATCTTGTCCACACTTAGAAGGTCATGCCCAAGCGAAGTCGAACTTGCTTGAGCGCTTCGATGGACTCGGCACCTGCCGCCACCCAAGCATTTCGGTCGGAAGCACTGACAAAGACACTTGAATAGGTCACTCCCGCAATCAGGGCGCCGACGCGGCAGGTGGCTCCAATGGATCCGGATGCCGGGGTGCCTGCAATGCTGACCGGGGTAAGGGTAGGCCCCAGTTCGCTGGGGTCAAGCAACCCTTGACTGCCAAAGAGGGAGGCGCTTCGGCGCTCCAGTTCCGACTGCAGCCCCAACGTTGTGCCAATGCTGGCAGTCCACCCTAGGCCGTAGGCCAATTCTTGATGCGCCACAAACTCGATTCGCCATGCTTGCAGGCCATCTTCAAACTGGCCGCTGTTGCCGTATTGCCACGTGTTGCCGTTGTGCAGGTAGTCGTAGTAGGAATATTGGTCGAGAAAGTCGGCGAATCGAATTTGGGTCCAACTGGCGACCACCGCTTCTCCGTCCGCCCTCACACAATTCACGTAGGCCGGTGACCAACCTCGTCCCAATTGAAATCCTGCGGCAATGCTTTTCCAAATCTGCCGTGAGGCACCCACACGCAGCTGACGCGGCACATACCACCCTTGCCACTCGACGGCCGAATTGAACCCCGAATACCCCATGCGGTCTGCGGCATTCGTCAATTGGTTGTTGCTCCATTCGGGGTGTCCGAGTGCCCCGACTGCCAGGACGTGGTTTTTGGTGTTGCCGTCAAATTGCTCGAGAGTTCCCGCATCGTAGTCCAACCAGAGGCACCACAATCCTGGCGACTCATTCGTCCAAGCCCATTCTCTTGAGGGGCCGTCGACGGTCTGGTCGAGCAAGCTCTCGTCGAGTTTTTGGGCAAGTCCCAAAAGGGGGGAGGCCACGAGGGCCAGCGCCGTGAGCATACGTGAGATTTCCAACGCAGCGCCCCTCATTCCTCGTGAGATTCAAACACCAAATGCCCGCCAAATCCGGCCACCTGCACAGTGACGGTGCGCGAAAACAAGCGGTTCTTTTCCTGAACGATGTACTTGGGGTTGACCATGACGTCGTAGTCTGTTCCGGTCAAGGCTTTGTGGATGGCCGCCTTGCGCTCCTTGGCTCCCGGGCCACGCTGAAAAATCATGCCAGGGTATTCAGCAAACTCACGGTCGCCAAACCGAAACACACCCAGGATCACCTTGGTTTTGGACACGGCCTGCAAGGTGCGGGTCGTGTCCACTTCGACATGTGCTTTCACCGGTTCAATCGCAATCAAGGCGGCACCTTGAGCGAGTTGAGTGCTCCTCACCGTTGTGGTGGTGCATCCCACGGCAAGGAGGCAAATCAAGCCGAGGGCAACAGGAATCCATTTCATGGCCTCAAGGTAATTCGTTGCGCTGCATCTTGCGTCCATGGACGCGATGCTTGTTCTCTTCTTTTTGTTCCCGACGCTCTTCATGGTGGGGCTTTCCTTGGGGTTGCATCGGTGGCCACCGGGATCGATTCAACGCACTTACGGATACCGCACGCGCCGAAGCATGGCGACGCAAGCGGCCTGGGACCATGCCCAGCGGCGCTCAGCGACCCTGATGAAGCATTGGACGTGGTGGATGGTGACCTGGACGCCACTCGTCGGATGGCGTTGGGGATTGGAGCCAGGCATCTTGATTATGAGCGGCCTGATGACGGTGGGCGTGTTGTTGCCCTTGCACTACATCGAGCGAGAACTCAAACAAGGAGGGCCTTTCGTATCCCAAGGGGGCGTGCACAACTGGGGCATCGCATTCACTTTGCTCGTTGTTCTCTCCGTGATGAAGCCCATCACCCACGACGGTTCAGAACCGGAGCGGAACGCGATGGGAACGCTGGAGTCCTTGACGTGGAGCACGCGAAGCGAGGACGTGTTTTTCCGATTGCGAGGCGACGAATGCCACTACTACTTGAACCGCGGACTGGGCATGGGGCTCGACACCACCGTCTGGCAACGGGAACTTGTAGGGCGCGAGGTCACCCTTCATGTGGTTGATCGGCCAGCAGGATTGAACTGGTTCGGTGCGGTAGGGCCTGTGCGTGGAGTGGTCGTGGACGGAGATACACTCTACAGGACGGGCAACCTTAGAAACCCTTAGGCCGCCAGCTGAGGCGAATTGCCCAGGGCGCGAAGCATTCGGGTGTGCCGGCCGATGGCCTGCCAGTACGTGGTGGACGAACGGTAGGGGATGCCAAACTCTTCCGCAGTCTTCTTCACAATCGGCGCGATGTTGCGCAGGTGAATGTGGCTAACCTGGGGGAAGAGGTGGTGTTCGATTTGGTGATTCAATCCACCACAAAGCCAGGTGAAGAGGCGACTCCCTGTTCCGAAATTGGAGGTGGTCCGCAATTGGTGGGTGAGGACGTCCACATCCAAGACGGCACCTTTTTCAGCAGGCTGGTAGTCGTGGTCTTCCATCACGTGGGCAGGTTGGAAGATGATGGCGAGGATGAATCCGGCGACCAACTGCATGAGCACCCATCCCAGCATCACTTGAAACCAATGCACGCCGCTTAGCCACATGGGCAAAGCGATGACGTAGCTGAAATACGCTGTTTTCGTGAACAGGAGAGAGGTGGACAATTTGGCCACAGAAGTTCCTGCAGGGCGAATCAGCCCTTTCTGGTGATAACGGCGCACCTGAAGCCAGTCTTTGGCAATCATCCAAAAGATGGTCATCAGCGAGTAAAAGACCCACGAGTAAATGTGTTGGAAACGGTGCCACCAGTAGCGAGGCTTCAGCGGGCTGAAGCGCATGAACGGGTGCATGTCAATGTCTTCGTCGAGCCCATCCACGTTGGTGAAGGTGTGGTGCAAGACGTTGTGTTGGATTTTCCAAATCGCGGCATTGCCGCCAACCAAATCGAGCACGCGTCCGACCCAAAGGTTGACCCACTCCTTGTTGCTGTAGGCGTCGTGGTTGGCGTCGTGCATGACGTTCAGGCCAATCCCAGCGAGCCCCAGTCCCATGGCAAATTCCGCCACCCAGAACTCCCATCCACTGCCGGTCACCCCCCAGGTCACCAGAGCCCAAGGAACAAAGTACAACGCCAACATGAGGCTGGTTTTCAAGTGAAGCCTCCAGTCGCCTTTGCGGCTGAGGTTTTTTTCCTTGAAGTACGCATCCACGCGAGCGCGGAGGGTTTTGGTGAAGTCGGTGGTGTCCCGGCTGTAGCGAATTGCAGGTATTTGCATTCTCGAAAAATACGGGCAAGTGAAGGGGGCGGGGTGCTCTGAAGTCACAGGATGCCCACAGAGTTACTCACATTACCCAAACGGAGACTTGGGCTTGGGGATTTTGCGAATTCGCAAGTTTTTCGGCGTCACCTCCAGATACTCGTCGTCGTTGATGAACTCCATCAATTCTTCGAGCGACATCTTTTTTGCAGGAGCGATTCTCAGTCCCTTGTCTGACCCTGACGCGCGCATGTTCGTGAGTTTCTTTCCCTTGATGAGGTTGAGCTCCATGTCGGTGTCTCGGGCGGATTCGCCGACAACTTGACCTGTGTAAATGTCTTCTCCTGGGTCGATGAAAAACGTGCCGCGATCCTGCAGTCGGTCAATTTCGTAGGCGCGAGCCTGGCCTGTTTCTTGGCTGACAAGCGAGCCTGTGCTGCGCGTGGCGAGGTCGCCTGCAAACGGTTCGTATGCATCGAATCGGTGTGTCATCACGGCTTCACCAGCAGTTGCGGTGAGGACTTGGTTTCGCAAACCAATGAGGCCGCGAGAGGGGATGCGGAATTCGAGGTGCTGCAGGTCGCCTTTCGCCTCCATCACTTGCAACATTCCTTTGCGCATCATGACGAGTTCGGTTGCTTTGCCGGCCGTGCTTTCAGGCACGTCGATGACCAGATGCTCAAAAGGCTCGTGCGTTGCACCGTCCACTTCTTTGAAGAGCACTTGGGGCTTGCCGATCTGAAGCTCGTAGCCTTCGCGACGCATGGTTTCAATCAAGACGCTCAAATGAAGGATGCCTCGTCCAAAAACGTTCCACTTGTCCTCACTGTCTGTGGCCTCGACGCGCAACGCGAGGTTCTTTTGGAGCTCAGCGTCTAGACGCTCGCGGATGTGTCGGCTCGTCAGGAAATCGCCATCCTTGCCAAGGAACGGGGAGGTGTTGATCGTGAACAACAGGCTCATGGTAGGCTCGTCCACGGCAATGCGCTCCATGGCTTCAGGGGTTTCCAAGTCGGCCACCGTGTCGCCAATCTCAAACCCGTCCATGCCCGTGATGGCGCACAAGTCGCCGCTGCGGACGTGATCCACCTTTTCCTTGCCAAGTCCGGAAAACACATACAGTTCTTTCGCGCGGACTTTTTTGTTGCCTTCCGCCGTGCACAGCATGTAGTCCTGGTTGGCCCGGAGATCACCGCGGTACAGCCGGCCAATGGCAATTCGGCCCGTGTACTTGCTGTAGTCGAGGGAGGTGATTTGGAGTTGCGGGGTGCCCTCCACGTACGGGGCTTCGGGGACCTGATCCAAAATGACGTCCAGCAAGTACGTGACGTCGCTCGCGGGCTGCTTCCAATCTTCGGCCATCCAGCCGTTCTTGGCAGAACCATACACGGTCGGGAAATCGAGCTGCTCTTCCGTGGCGTCGAGGTTGAACATCAAGTCGAATACTTGCTCCTGAACCAAGTCTGGAGTGCAGTTTTCCTTGTCGACTTTGTTGACCACCACGATGGGCTTCAGCCCAAGTTCGATCGCTTTGCTCAAGACAAAACGCGTCTGGGGCATAGGTCCTTCGAAGGCATCCACCAGCAACAAGACTGCGTCGGCCATCTTGAGAACCCGCTCGACTTCGCCGCCAAAATCGGCGTGGCCTGGGGTGTCAATCAAGTTGATTTTGACGCCTTTCCACGTGGCACTCACGTTTTTGGCAAGAATGGTGATGCCACGCTCGCGCTCGAGGTCGTTGTTGTCGAGAATGAGTTCCCCGGTGTCCTTGCGGTCGTCGACCACGTTGCACTGGTGAATGATCTTGTCGACGAGGGTGGTTTTGCCATGGTCGACGTGGGCGATGATGGCCACGTTGCGGATTCCGCTCATGAGGGGTGGTTTTGCGGGCGCAAAGGTCGTTCATCGTTTCGCACTGCGGGACACGGATGTGGTATTAATTTTGAATCCACGATTCTCATGATTCTCACATCCCCCTCCAACCGTGCTGCCGCATGGGCGCTTGCCTTGTTGATTCTGCTGCCGTCTTGTGCCAGCAGCGTGCGCATTTCATCTTCCCCGAGTCAAGCCAACGTCTACGCTGACGGCCTTTACATCGGCCAAACCCCGGTCCGCCACCGCGACGCCAAAGTCAGTGGAAGCAACTTGGACGTTCGGTTGGAGAAGGACGGGTACGAAGTTTTGGAAACCCAGATCTCCAAGGACGCTCGATTGAACGTCAGGGCATTGCTGGGCAGCATGTTTGTCATCCCTTTGGCTTGGATCTTGGCCTACCCGCGAAGCCGAGATTTTGTCATGAAGCCTTTGGGAGAGCCTGAGCCGTTGCAGCTTCGTGACAACGATGTCTTGGTCGAAGTCCAAACCAACGAAGCCCTCGGCTCCGACATCTTCGTCGTGGCTTTGGAGAACAAGCCGTGCCAAGGACCCGCGGAAAATTCTGTTTTGGAGGCGTCGGTTGGCATTCGACTCATGAAGGAATTCAGGGTTCTCGAGCGACGCGCGCTCGACGTGGTCAGCCTCGAGCAACGTCGAAACATGACGGGGCTTCACGACGAATCCAGCATCGTGGAAGCGGGTAAGTTGTCTGGAGCGCGCGGTGTGGTGCTCGTCAGCCGGTCCTGCGACCAGCGCTCGACGTTGACGTCCATGCGCTTTGTGGATTGTGAAAGTGGAGCGCTCCACTGGGCCGTGCTCGCCAAAGACCAGCCGCTCGACGAGGTGGTCGGTGAGTTGTTGAGCCGCCTCGATCCATGAACATGTCCTTGCGAGGGGTCGGGGTCGGGTTGGCTTTGGTTTGGGCCACCTGTTCCTGAAGCGAAGACGCGCGGGGCGAGCAAGCATGCCGGGGCCATTTCCCCGGCATGCCGCTCTCACCAAAACGCGCCACGCGCTAGCCTGTTCAAGCGTCCCTATTCAGGCCGGCACGGGCGTATCGAGTTGCGCAAGCGAAGCGGCGATCTCCGCGTCACTGAGTTCGTGGTGCTCGAGCTCTCCGCGCAAAAACGTTTCGTAAGCGCCTAAGTCGAAGTGGCCGTGGCCGCACAAGTGAATCAGGATCACGTCGTCCTTGCCTTCCTTTTTGCAGCGCTCCGCCTCGGCGAAGGCTGTCGCCAAGGCGTGGCACGTCTCTGGCGCAGGCAAAATGCCCTCGCACTTGGCAAACGTCACGCCAGCCTCGAAGCATTCAAGTTGGCTGTGCGCCCGAGCTTCAATCAACTCGTCCTTAAGCAATTGGCTCACCACGACGCCCGCGCCATGGTAGCGCAACCCGCCCGCATGGATCGGAGCCGGGACGAAGTTGTGTCCAAGCGTGTACATGGGCAGCAGTGGGGTCATGCCCACGGTGTCGCCAAAGTCGTAGCGGAACTGCCCGCGCGTGAGCTTGGGGCAGGAGGTCGGCTCGCTGGCGATGCATCGAATGTTCGAGCCCTCAGTCAGGTTCTTGCCCAAGAAGGGAAAGGAGATCCCCGCGAAGTTCGATCCGCCGCCAAACGGCGCGATCACCACGTCCGGCATTTCGCCCGCTTTTTCCATCTGTTTTACGGCCTCCTGGCCGACCACCGTTTGGTGCAGCAGCACGTGGTTCAACACCGATCCGAGCGCGTATTTCGCGTCCGGGTCCTTCGCAGCCACCTCCACGGCCTCGCTGATGGCTATGCCCAGGCTTCCCGGAGAGTTGGGATTCGCAGCCAAGATGCCTTGGCCAGCCTGGGTCAGCCGCGTAGGTGAGGCGTGAACGGTGGCGCCGTAGGTGTTCATGAGGGTCTTGCGGTACGGCTTTTGGTTGTAGGAAAGTTTGACCATGAAGACCTCGCATTCGAGCCCAAATTGCGCGCACGCAAACGACAACGCCGAGCCCCATTGGCCAGCCCCAGTCTCCGTGACCATTTTTTTCGTGCCCTCGATTTTGTTGTAATAGGCCTGGGCCAGTGCAGTGTTGGGCTTGTGCGATCCGCTCGGGCTCACGCCTTCGTACTTGTAGTAAATGCGCGCCGGCGTGTCGAGGTGCTTTTCGAGGTCGTAGGCTCGGAACAGCGGCGTGGGCCTGTATTTGAGGTATTTGTCGCGGACCTCTTCAGGAATTTCGACGAAGCGCTCGGCCGTCATTTCCTGGGCGATGAGCGCTTGGGGAAAGAGCGGTCCGAGCATTTCGGGCCCGATGGGCTCTCGCGTGCCGGGGTGAAGGGGGGGCAACGGTTTGTTGGGCATGTCGGCCACCACGTTGTAATAATGGGTGGGGAGTTCGTGCTCCTCCAGGGTGAATTTGTGCTGTCGCATGGCGATCAGGATTTGGAAAGAAATGGGAAACAAAAAAGCCTCCCGACATGGGAGGCTTTGCGAATTCGAGGGGGAAGCCAGCTCTTAAGCCGGCGAAAAGGTCACCACCATCGTGTGCACGCGTGCCACATGTCGGATGCGATCATCGACATGCGCCACCAACAACGCTGCGCTGGGGTCATCGAGCGCAACACGTCTTCGCCGGTGAGGGTGCGTGTTTTGACGTAGGTCATACTCAAACATAAATTTTCCTTTTGACAATTCCTACAACCCGGCCATGTTTTCCATCACGGAGGGCAGGAGGGACTCAAATTCGTCCAGCATCTGCACGAGGTCCTTTTCCTCGGTCAACGGATTCATGAGGGTGCATCGCAACCAAACCGCGCCGTCGAACTCGGTTTGGACCACGTAACCTGAGCCCTCGGAGAGGTGGCGTTTGCGAAGCGCCTTCACAGTGCGGTTCCACGCGTCGTGGTTCAGGTCGCCTCGGGGTGCTGGGCGAAAGCACACGATGTTGGCCTGCGGAACCATGGCCAGTTCCCAGTGCTCCCGCTCTTCCACAATCGCTGCGAGAACCTTCCCCAGCTCCCACATTCGGTCCACCAGCTCGCCCCAGATTCCCCAGCCGTATTCCGATTGGATGGCGGCAAGTCGCGTGCTCAGCATGCGTTTGGTGCATTCGAGGGTGCGCTTGCCAGTGTCCCACCAATCGAGGTCGGTGGCGTTGTCCCACAGGTATTCGGCGTGTTGTGAAAAGGGGAGGAAGCTGTCTGCGTGCCTTTGGTAAAACACTCCAGTGCACAGGGCTGGCAACCCGCAGACCTTGTGGAAGTCCATCACCACGGAATCTGCACGCCCCATCCCGGCGACGAGATGCCGATGAGCTGGGCTGAAGGCCACCGCTGCGCCATGTGCCCCATCCACGTGGAGCCAAACCCCACGAGTCACGCATTCGTCTGCGATGGCGTCCAGCGGATCGAATGCACCTGCGCTCGTTGTGCACGAGCTGCCCACAACGGCGAGGACACGTTTTCCTTCGGCCGCGCAAGCATCCAGCTTCGCCCGCAAGTCGACCACATCCATGCGGTGACGTTTGTCCGTTTCCACCAACACCGTCCCGGCAGCGCCCCATCCGAGGATGCGCATGGCGCGATCGATGCAATAGTGAGCTCGTTCAGAAACCAGCACGACCAACGGTTGGGGAAAAGCGTGAATGCCATCTCGCCACGAATCCACTCCGAGGTCCAGTGCGACGCGGCGTTGCGCGGCCATCAGCGCCACGAGGTTGCCGAGCGTGCCACCGTGGCACAGGATGCCTCCGCAGCCTTGAGGAAGGCCGAGTGCTGCGCCGAGCTCCGCCATCAGCAGCTCTTCGTGGACGGCATTGGATGGCCCCATTTCGTAGATGGCCTGGCCGTTGTTGAGCACGTCCGTAACCATCCCGGTCAAGGCTGAGACCGGGAGGACGGGGGCCACCTGATGCCCCATGTAACGGGGGTCGTGAAGGTGATTGGAGCGCGCGATCACGCGACCGTGCAACGCGTGCATGTCGCTTGGGTGGTGGTCGGGATTTTCCCAAAAGGCGCGTTCCTCTTCTGGCGCCGGGGCAGGGTAGGACGACGCCCTGGAGCGCGCTTGGGCTTGCTTCAAGTGTTCGGCCACGTTCGTCAAGACCTGCTGCCCTTCAGATTCAAAACGCGACGGGGAATACGCTTCACGAAGCACGTTCGAAAGCGGGGAGAGGGTGGGGCGAGGCATGGGAGAAAAGTACAGCGCCGCACCCTCCCGAAGAAGAATGCGGCGCATGAATCGCAGCGGAGTTGCCCTTGAAGATCAATCGGCAAGCACCATCAATTCGCGAGGGGATTGGATGACGTAACGCAATTTGCGCTCCTCCGTCTCGCCCGCTTTGACCTCCAAATCCCAAACCACTTGGCCCGAGGCTTCGTGCACGGTCGCCCCGTCCAGTTTCAACCGGTCGATGACGATTTCATCTGTCCGCACCAAGGGCAATTGGTCTTCGAGTTGAAGGTGGATGTCATTCTTCTTGCGGTTGATCACCGTGAAGGTGTATTCTCGGTTGAATTCCTTTTTGCCGGTGAAGGCGCCGATTTTGTCCTCGCGCAACGTGCGCTTGCGGCGGACGACGATGTTGGGGTCGGGACCGAGGGAAATGGCCAGCGTGTCTTCCACGAAGTCGAGACGCAATTGGCTTTCGCCCACGTAATCGTCCCCAAAGTACACGTGCATGCGTCCGTTCATCAGGTCGAGGTCCTCCCAATCGGTGAACATCGCCGTGAGGTACACTTGGGGATCGAGTTTGGGGGCGCACTGGTGCAAGTACTCGGCTTCGAGGTTGTGATCTTGGATCCGCACGGCATGCGGGTGGCCGTCCGAAGGAATGTCGTAAGTAGCGGCGACGTTGAAGCGGGTTTGTGTCGGAGAGTGCGCGATGTCCACCGCCACGAAGCTCAGGTCTTCTTCCATGTCGCGACGGCGTGACGATGCCCGTCCAAACAGGCTCTCTGACTCGTCTTCCGCCACTTCCGCAATGGTCAACATGTCGAGCGTCATGGTCGCTGGCGCGAGCGACACGTTCATGACTGGGCTCGAAATGTTCATCGTCTCCACGGCGTACCCCACGCTCTGGTACGACAAAGCCGTGGTTCCTTGGGCGACTTGGAGGTTGTAAAACCCGTTGATGTCTGTGACCGCGCGGTTTCGGCCGTCGGAGGACATCACTGTCGCTCCCACGAGGGGCAATCCGTTGGCGTCGTACAACTGCCCTCGCACCTCGCGCACGGTGGGGTTGTACGGCTGGGCCTTGAGCCACGCGTTCGCGGACGAAACAGAGGTGGCGCCTCCGGCTCGACCTTGCGAACCGTCGATGTACCACGGCTGGAGGTTGGGCTTGGACCGGTTTTGAGATGGGGTTCCAGTGGCCACGGTGAGCGTGACGTCTTCCCAGCGCTCGCCCGTGGTTTGGTGCACCATCGCTTGGCATTCCAAACGCATGGGATCGTCGATGTCCTTCACCCGTACGTTGTAACTCGGCGTCCAACCGGCTTGTTGCATCCAGTAGCTGAAGACCAGTTCGCCTTGAGTGCTTTTGGCCGACTCCACGCGGACCATCACTTCCAAGGACGTGGCGGTGCGCAGTGTGGGGAGCTGCTGCATCGCGAGATCCAGGGCGACAATTTCCGCTTGCAACGAAGCCACTTCGCGGTCAATTTCCGCGCGACCTTCCTGAATCAACTGAAAGCGTTCCTGGAAAAAGGCGGTGGCTAGCATCAAGCGGTCGAGGTCCACACCCGTGTCTTTGACTTTGAAGTCCTGGTTCTGGAGCAAGAGCTGCTCTTCGCGGTCGAACAAGACGCGGCGTGCCTGGGCGTATTGAATGTTGCGCGTGAGCTTGTTGCGGAGCTCTGTCATGCGCATGCGTTCGTCGTGCGAGTCGGCTCCTCCGAGCGTGTCCGTGTGGTACCGATGCGAGATGCCGAGCACGGTGAAGTCGCCGTGGCCAGAAAGGCGAACCTTGGATGGGTCGATGGCGGTATTCAAGTCCTTGAATACGAGCACATTGATGCCTGATTGGAGGGTGACCGGTGCAAGGCGCTCGATTTGGGCTCCCTGTTCGTAAACCACCACGTGGTCGATGGCGCTTTTGACGGGGGTCTCGTTGCTGCCAGAGGGGGCAGCGGCTGAGGCGGCCAAACTGAATCCGAGGAGGAGGGCGAGGATGGCGGCCGTGAGCAGCATGCGCTCTAGGATGGAGTGGGGACGGATCATGGCAAACGGGTTTGAAGGGTGAATGATGTTTCCTCACCCGAGACAAGGAGTGTGCCAAAAACTGTTGAAAGCCTTTTCTCAAGGCAACAACATCTCATTGACTTGGGCTGTTCCCCTTGGACATGCCTGTATCTTCGCCCTCATGATTGACCTCCGCGGCATCACCAAATCCTACTCCACGGGCTCGCAAACGCTGCAAGTCCTGAAGGGGGTCGATTTGGCTGTGGGGTCAGGCGAGCTCGTGGCCATCATGGGCTCTTCAGGCTCAGGCAAATCGACCCTTCTGAACATCCTCGGTTTGCTTGACGCCTACGATGGAGGTGAATACAAGCTGGACGGCAAGTTGGTGGCCAACCTCTCGGAACGCCGCGCGGCAGAAATGCGTCGTGAGCTTCTCGGTTTTGTGTTCCAGAGTTTCAACCTGATCAACTTCAAGACGGCTTCGGAAAACGTGGCTTTGCCACTCTACTACAAGAAAGTCCCACGTCGGGAGCGAACTGCACGGGCTCACGAACTACTCGAGCGCGTTGGGCTTTTGGATTGGGCGGATCATTTGCCCTCGCAGATGAGCGGAGGCCAAAAACAACGCGTCGCCATCGCCCGCGCCCTCGCCGCCAACCCGCGTGTCATCCTTGCGGATGAACCCACGGGTGCCCTGGACAGCAAGACCTCGGAGGACGTCATGGCGCTTCTGAAAGAGCTCAACCGGGACGGCATGACGATGGTGGTCGTCACGCACGAAGCCGACATCGCCGCGGCATGTCAAAGGACCATCCGTCTTCGCGACGGCGTGGTGGAATCGGGAGGCTATGTTTGATCGTGACGCGTGGTTGGAAGTGGCCAACAACGTCCTGGCGCATCCGCTCCGGACGACCCTCACGGGGCTGAGCGTGGCCTTGGGCATCTTCATTCTGGTCGTCATGCAGGGTTTGGGATACGGCCTTCAACACGGCGTCGAGGGCCAGTTTGCGGATGACGCGGTGAACAGCATTTGGGTGGAAGGGGGCCGAACCCAAGTCGCGTACCGCGGCAACCAAAGCAACCGCCCCATCAAACTGACCAACGGCGATGTGCCAGGTCTGGCGACTCAAGCAGACACCATTCCGGCTTATTCCCGACGCATCCGGATGTGGGGGGCGGAGGTGGTGTGGGAAAATCCCGACGGGGAAAATCAAAGTGGAAATTTTGGGCTGCGAGGAGTGGATCCTGCGCACATTGAATTGGAGCGTTCCAACTTGCTTTCCGGCCGCTTCATCAACGAACGCGACGTGTTGGAATCCCGAAAAGTGGCAGTTGTGGGTCCCAACATCGTGGAGGAGCTGTTCCGCGCCGCGGAACCGGTGGGTGCCTTTGTCCGGATCAATGGGGTGTTGTTTCAGGTCGTGGGAACGTTTGAAGATCCGGGGTCGCGGTGGGAAAACCGAGTGACCTACGTGCCGTTCTCGACGGCGCAGGCTCTCTTCCGTTCGGACGACAGCTTCGACCAAATCATCTACAGCACCGGTGACATGACGACGGACGCCACCGTGGCCCAAAGCGGCCGCATGCTGGGCTGGCTCAAAGACGTCAAGGCGGTGCACCCCGACGATTCCCGTGGCGTGCGCGTGGACAACAACAATGAGGAGTACGCCATGTACGCTTCCATCTTTGAGGGGATTCGGCTCTTCATTTGGGGCATTGGACTCATGACCTTGCTCGCGGGAGCGGTAGGGGTCGCCAACATTTTGGCCATCGGCGTGAAGGAACGCACCAAGGAAATTGGCGTCCGAAAGGCGCTTGGCGCGACCAACGGCAGCATCGTGAGCTTGGTGGTGATGGAGTCGACCGTGCTCATGCTTGTCAGCGGAAGCCTCGGACTGATGCTTGCGGTTGGTTTGCTGACCACGGTGGCGCCCATGGCCAACCACGAATATTTCCAAAACCCACAGGTGGATCACCGCATCGCGCTTTTCGCGTTGGTGGTCTTGGTGCTCGTCGGCTTGGCGAGTGGCTTGGGCCCGGCGCTGCGTGCCGTGGCGATCCGACCTGTTGAAGCCCTTCGCGACGAATGAGGTGGTGGGAACGCGATCCGTGGTTGGAGCTTGCGCAAGTGTACTTGCGCAACCCGTTCCGCACGTTCCTGAGTTCGCTCGGAGTGGGCTGGGGTTTGTTCATGATCCTCATCACGGTCGGGGCGTCCAACGGTTTGGAAGAAGGGGTGAAGTCCGACATGGGAAACCGCGTCAAGAACAGCGCGTTTTTGTGGACGCACCGCACCACCATGCCCTACAAGGGCTACCCCAAAGGGAGGTACTTCAGCCTCAACACCGCCGATGTGGCGTTCCTTGAGGAGAATGCCACGTCGCTTGAGGCCGTTGCACCTCGAAATCAACTTGGCGGGTGGCGCGGAGGAAACAACGTCACGCACGGGCTCAAGACGGCGGCATGTGGCGTGTACGGTGACGTCCCCGTGTACAAGGACATTGACCCCATTGTCATGATGGAGGGACGTTACATCAACCAGCGAGACCTCGTCGATCGACGCAAGGTGGCGGTCATTGGGAAGCGCGCCAAGCAGCTGTTGTTTGACCGCGACGAGCAAGCGGTGGGAAGCCACATCCAAATTCAAGGTGTCACCTTCACGGTGGTGGGTGTCTACCGGAGCCAACAAACTGGAGAAGACGCCGAAGAAAGCGAGAACAACATTTTCACGCCTTACACCACGTTCAATCATGCCTTTCACATGGGAGACGAGGTGGGGTGGCTGAGCTTGCTCATCCGCGAGGATGTGCATGGCGACACGGCGATGGCCGAAGTCTTTCGCTTGCTCAAGGCCCAAAAAAGCATTCACCCCAACGACGACCGCGCCTTCGGGAATTGGAGCATGGCCGAGATGCACGAGGAGATGTCGACGGTGTTTGGGGCGTTTCGTTGGGTGTCGTTTGTGTTTGGCGGATTGGCTCTGTTTGCGGGGGTGATCGGCATCATGAACATCATGCTCATCACCATCAAAGAGCGCACCCAAGAGTTGGGCGTTCGACGCGCCTTGGGAGCGACACCGGTGGTCATCGTCGTCCAAATCATGGTGGAAACCCTCACGTTGACGGTGTTTGCTGGGCTGATTGGTGGCGTGCTTGGTGTCTTTGCACTCGAAGCGCTCGACACGTACCTGGCCGCCTCCGAAAGCAACGGCATTTTTCGCCATCCCCACGTCACGCTAGACGTGTTGGTGACGGCGCTCACGACCATGACCATCCTCGGAGCTTTTGCGGGTATTTTGCCTGCGTTGCGTGCCCTTCGCGTCCAACCTGTGGAAGCCCTGAGATCTTGAACCTGAACGAATCCTCATGAAAAACGGAAAACTCATCGCTTTGCTCGTCGGCGTCGTCCTCGTGCTTGCGGGAACGGTCTACACAGTGAAGCACCTGCGTGACCAGGAGCAACAGGCCGAAGCCTTGTACGACACAGAATCGCCGCGTGTCGCAGACATCGTGTTGAAGACATTGGCTTCGGGAAGCGTGCAACCTCGCCAAGAAATCCTGATCAAGCCTCAGGTTTCTGGAATCGTTCGTCGTGTCTTGGTCGAAGCCGGAGATGTGGTGGATGCGGGGGACGTGCTAGCCGAAGTGATGATTGTTCCGGATGTGGCCGCGTTGAGCAACGCCGAGTCACGTGTGGCCCGAGCCCAAATCACGCTAGACGACGCCCAAACCAACCACAGCCGAAACGCCGATTTGTTGGCACGTGGGGTTTTGGCTCCCGCGGAAGCGCAGCGCACGGAGCTGGCCTTGAAGCAAGCTCGAGAAGAGCTGTATTCGGCGGAAGACAACCTCCGAATCGTGCAGGAAGGCGTCACAGCAAGGGGAGGGGGCAACGCTTCCAACACGTTGGTGAAGGCGACTGTGTCAGGCATGGTGCTGGAGGTGCCGGTGAAAAAAGGAAACAGCGTCATCGAAGCCAACAACTTCAACGAAGGCACCACCATCGCTTCCGTGGCGGACATGGGTGATTTGCAATTCGTTGGGAAGATTGACGAGAGCGAGGTGGAGAAGCTGCATGAAGGAATGTCCATCAGGCTGACCATCGGAGCAATCGAGGGAAGCCAAATCCCAGCCTCCCTCGAGCACATTGCTCCAAAAGGCGTGGCTGAGGGCGGTGCCATCCAATTTGAAATCAAAGCTGCAGTCATCCTCGAAGAGGGTCAATTCCTGCGCGCAGGGTATTCCGCCACAGCCGACGTTGTCCTTGACGAACGAAAGCAAGTGTTGGCCGTCAGTGAACGTCTCGTGCAATACGACGGAGACCAGCCTTACGTCGACATTTTGGTGGGTGAAAACACCTATGAACGTCGCGATTTGAGCGTGGGCCTCAGCGATGGACTGATGACTGAGGTTCGAGAGGGGCTCACGGCCGAGGACAAGGTCAAAATCTGGAACCAGCCGCGTTACGAATGAGCTTTCCAGAGGCGCAGCTTTGCACCGGGCTTCCCGCCGATGAGGCCAGGCGGCTCGCTCGGGAAACCGTCGAACATTCCGGTTGGGTTCAAGACCTGATCCGAATCGCTTCCGACCCTGAGGGAGGAACCGCGCCCAGAAAGGCGGCCTGGGTGTTGAGGCACGCGGCTCTCTGTGACGCGTCGGCTTTGGCGGGGCAGGGTTTGGCCTTGCTTCGAGCGGTCGATGAGTCGCAGGATGCGAGTGTGCATCGCGAACTCCTCAAAACCCTGCTCGAGTTGCCCCAAGCGGAGCTCAACGCCTTGGGAGAGGAGCTCCATGAACTTGGCTTGGGGTTGTGCGCAGACACGTCGTTGCCCGTGGCCATGGTGCACGTGGGCGTCCAATTGATTCACGCCTCGGGTCTCCCTTGGAATGAAGAGGTGGCCGATGTGTGGCGTGAGCGGGGTGCCCGCGCAGAAACCGTGCCGCTGGCCCGTTTCCTGTCCAAGCAATTGCAGGCCATCGAGAAGCGGCGTCCCTGAAGGGCGCGTCCGCGTGCGGGGCGCCAAACGGCGACTCAATCCCGATTCCCTTGAGGTTTGGGGCCTCGGAAGTTGGGTTTCTTTTTCCAGCGGCGGTTGCCGCCTGAATTACCGCCCGATTGGGACGGGCGGTTGCCCTCGTTTGACGTGACGTTGGCGGCGTCGCCCTGAGGCGTTCTTCCCTGGTGGCCACGTCGGTCGTTGCGGCCTTCGTCGTGGCGCTTGGGGCCATGGGACTTGGATCTTTGTTGGCCCCGACCGCCACTTCCTCTGTTCGAGCCTGCGTGGTTGTTTTGGGGCTGACCTTTGTTGCCGTCTTCTTTGGGCGCTTTGAGGGTCTTGGTGTCCGCCGTGATTGCAGGAAGGTCCAAGTGCCACTGGTGGTCTTTGTCAAGAGGGACATCCCGCTTGATCAACTTGAGGATGTCCCGCATGTGGTTGCGTTCATCGCCTTCGTTCACCATGGAAATGGCCACGCCTTCACGTCCTGCTCGTCCGGTGCGTCCAATCCGATGCACGTAGGTTTCGCTGATGTTGGGAATCTCAAAATTGATCACATGGCTAACACCTTCGACGTCAATGCCGCGAGCAGCGATGTCGGTGGCCACCAACACTTTGATTTTGCCGTTGCGGAAGGCATTCATGGCTTTGTCCCGTTGAGGTTGACTCTTGTTCCCGTGGATGGCTTCGCCGCGAATGTTGTTTTTCTTCAAGTAACGCACCACTTTGTCAGCTCCATATTTGGTCCGAGTGAAGACAAGGGAAGACTCCACTTCCGGTTGGTTTAGAAGCTGAACAAGCAAATCTCGTTTGGCCCCTTGGCTCACAAAAAGCATCCGCTGCTCTACGGTCTCTGCTGCGCTGCTCACACGAGCCACTTCCACGCGAATCGGGTCGGTGAGGATGGTCTTGGAGAGTTTGACAATGCTTTCAGGCATCGTGGCGCTGAAGAACAGGCTTTGCCGCTTTTCAGGAAGCATCGCAATGACGCGCTTGATGTCGTGGATGAAGCCCATGTCAAGCATGGTGTCGGCCTCGTCCAAGACCAAAAACTCGATCCACTCCAGCGACAACAGTCCTTGGTTGCACAAGTCCAGCAAGCGTCCAGGTGTGGCGACAAGCACGTCCGATCCTTTCCGAATCTGGGCCACTTGCTTGTGTTGGCTCACACCGCCAAAAATCAACGCCGTCCGCACTTTGACGTTCTTGGCGTAGGCCTTGACGTTGTCGTCGATTTGAGCGGCCAGCTCACGCGTGGGGGTGAGGACCAACACCCGAGGCACGGCGCGGCCGTGCATGAGATTGTTGGCGAGGTAGTGAACAATGGGCAGGGAGAACGCAGCCGTTTTTCCGGTCCCTGTTTGAGCGATGCCCATCACATCGCGTCCCTGGAGGACGTGAGGAATCGCTTGTTCTTGAATGGGGGTGGGTTGCTCGTAACCGAGCGGAATGAGGGCTTCGAGCACCCTAGGGTGCAGGCCCATGTCAGAAAACTTCATGAGAGAATGTGGGTGCCACAAATCATACGCTGTGGCTTACGCACCGTGTCTGTCAAGCCTTCGTTCTGCCTCGTGCAAACTTCAAAGGGGGCGTGCCGACGCGGTGAGACACGCACGCGGTTCATTGTCGTCCGCGTGCCGCAAAGGTAAGCACTTTATCCCTTGACTGTAAAGACACGGCTCAAATTGAACCCAAAATACACGCTCCCGTCCCCCCAACTCCCGGCAGGTTCCGCAAGGAACGAACGCTCAAACATGCCCCGTGCATTGGTGACGTGAAGCTGAAAGACGTGGCCGCCTGTTTCGATATCCACCCCCAAGGAAAGGCTCGGAGAAAAGCCCTCCTCGAATTGTTGGGTCAGGTAGTGGTGGTACTCCCCGTTGATGCTGAAGCGCGACGTGAGTTTGTACCGGCCGCCCACCCCCACCAACCACAAGTCGTGGGCTTCTTCCGACGTTTGGACGTAGTTGCGGTGCACAAAGGACGGCACGAGCGCCAAGCTCAAGTTCTCGTTCATCTTCCGCGCGATCACCGCCTGGTTCACGTAACTCAATCGGTGCGTGAAATAGTACGGGGTGACGTCCGTCGGGGCCTTGAGGCCGTTGGCCATCGCCACGGAGTACCACGTCACGCTGACGGGAAAGGCATTTGGTCCCGTGCTTTGACGAAGCAGCCGAGCCTTGACATTCGCTTCATACGTTTTTTGGTACGTGTTTCGAGCCACGCCCACGGCCCAACGGTCGGTGATTCCGTAGTCAAACGCCATGCGCATCTGCGCATTGTCGAGTCCCCAAAGCTCGTACGCCCCGGAATTCAGGGTGCCAAAGCGGTGCGCAATCACAAAGTGCAGCACCCCTTCGGCCGGGGTTTCGTTGCTCTGCACGTTGACGATGCGCGTGTCTTTGAACGTCGCGGTCACCGGCAACGTGGGATCTTCGACGGCCTCGTTGAGTGCATCCAAGAGCCCCTGTGCCGGCATGGTTCCGGCCGCGGCCAGGACCAGGCCAAGCGCCACGGTTCGCGTGATCAACGAGCCCATCTTCATCGGGGGTCCAGGGTGGCTTTCACGTCCACGTCAATGACAGGAGCAATGTTGTCCTTGACGACCGCAGGAACTTCAATCTCGTGGTCCTCCAACGCCACAGGGAACCGCGTTTCAATCTCCCATGCCTTCCCGTTCCACGTCAGCGTGCCTGCAATGTCGCGGTCTTGCTTCACACCGTGAAAATCGAAGGACCCTGTCGCGACCACATCGTGCGGATCGCCGTCGTTCCACGTGTTGTCCCAGTCTTTGATGGCCCCCTGAAACGTGGCTTTGGGGTGTTTCTCAGATTCCACGTAATTCTCATTGAAGTGCTCTTCCATCAAGGCCTTTTCGAAGTGGAATGCGCGCATTTGAACTTGGAAGGCAAACCCGCCGTTGGAGGCATCGAGCAAGCCGCTCATTTGGGCATTTTCCGCTTCGATGTTTTCCATCGGCGTTTCGGAAAAGAAGTGCACCTGCCCAGACCGGGTCATGAACTGCTGGGCATTCGCGAGAGTGAAGGAGGCAAAGAGGAGAAGGGAAAGGAAGATGTTCATGGTGTTGTTGGTTGTGGGGGTCAATTGTTGGGGGCTCCTTCGGCAACCCAACGTTCAAACAAACGCAAGTCACATTCAGGAAGGGGAGTGCCGTTCTTAGGCATCATTCGCGGGTCGCTGGGCAGTTTTCGAATGCGTTCCAGCAAACTGCCTTCGGTGGAGCTTTGTGAGACTCCTGCGTGGGTCGTGAGGTCCGGGCTCGCACCGCCGCCGTGACACGCTCCGCTGTTGCAATTCAATTCGAGCAGCGGCACGAGATCTGCCGAATAGGACACCGCCACGGTGGTGTCGCAATCGACGGCGGGGCCGTACAACTCGTCGCGCACGTCGTAGTAACACCCGCCAAGTCCCCAAGTGCCGGCGAGAAGAGACAACCCCAGCACCCATGCAGTGGCCAAACTCCGATCAATCGTTGGGCATGCCGGCATCGATCCAGTTTTGGAATTGTTGAATTTGACAATCCGTGAGCGGGTTGCCAGAAGGGGGCATGGCTTCGGCATAAGCGTCGTGCCGTATGCACCCCATGAGGTTGCGGTTTGTGACGGCATCCACCACGCCAGTGTGTGACGTCAAGTCGAGCTGACCGTCGGGATTGGCGCCGCTGTGGCACGACGTGCAGGAGGCGGCAAGCGTGAGCTCAATGGCGCCGCTGTATGAGGCCAGCGTGCTGTCGCAATCGGCGCACGAGTTGTTCACGGCGCCCTGTTCCAACCACGTCCAAATCAAATCAATCTGCTCCTGGCTCAACGGTCCACCATCCCCAGGAGGGGGCATCAACTTGTCCGGGTTGTCCTCCACAAGCACTTCGTAGAGCTCGCTGTTTTGGGGTTGCCCCGCAACGACCAAATTGGATTCCTCGCTGTTCATCATGCTCGCGTAGGAAATGAGCACGATGCCTTCTTCGGCCGTCGCAGCGTCGTGGCATCCGGAATAACCGCACGAGCTCTGAAGAATCGGCAACACATCTTGCTCAAAGTACACCACTTCAGGGTCGCACGGAGGCGCCTCCTCAATCGGCGGGTCGTTGGGGTCTGGGGTGGGGTCAACTGGCGTCGCAGGCGAATGCTTGCAACCGACCCCAAGGGTCGTGGTCGTCGCCAACAGCAACAAGGACAAGGACAAGGAACGATTCATTGAGCTCAGAATGACTGGTGAAAAGTAGACAGAAAGAGAAGCAAAAGGAAATGACACAAGCAGTTTCGTTGGTGTTGCTTTAGCGCTTTGCGTTGTATCTTTTGGGAACATGTCCGATTCCAAAACCAAATACGCCTCGTTCCTTGCACGACTGCAAGAAGAATTGATGACTGCAGCGACACAGCATTCTGTGGCGTGGCGGTTTGGCAATTGGACGGCGCGGCAGCGATTGCTGTTGGTCCATGAGAGGCTCTTGCGGGACGTGCGCAGAAACCTGCAGCGCTTGAATCATCACGTGCTGAAGGAAGAGCCGGATTTTCGGAGAGCATTCGGGGCGGAATTCCAACGTTGGACTCGCCAATTGCCGGAGCCTGCCAAAGAACAACTCGAATTGTTGAAGGATTACACCGAGGTCTTTGCTGACCCCAAAACCAAGTAACCTCGCGATTCATCCGGTTGCAAGAGCCCTGCCGATGGGTGGTGCGGACGATTTTGCGTCTCATTTGGAAAGGGGGTCTCGCGGGTTCAGGCTTGTGAGGCCTGGGCTTGATGCAGTACCACACTCGGTTGGCCCGACGGATTTGACCGGCGACGACTTTGTGGCCGTGGACGACATTTTGATTCGGCGGTCGGCGTTTGGGGTGACTTGTCAGTAACTTGACCGCCGCTCATGGCAAAACCCCAAACCCGAGAATGGCGAAGCACCTTGACGGTGTGGAGCCCCGCCGACTTGGACGCGGCTGACCGCGGACTTCTGCGCGAGGCGCACGAAGCCGCGTCCAAAGCATACGCGCCGTACAGCCTGTTTCAGGTCGGAGGGGCCGTGCGTTTGGAGGACGGCACGGTGGTGCGCGGGAGCAACCAGGAGAACATGGCCTACCCGTCCGGCATGTGCGGAGAACGCGTGGCCGTGTTCGCCGCTGGAGCTCAACATCCCGGCGCGGTGATGCGTGCCGTGGCCATTGTTTCTCCGTCCCCCAAGGCCATCGCCGACGCCTTCATGCCGTGCGGAGGGTGCCGTCAGGTTCTCGTTGAGGCAGAGCGCCGTCAAGGTCAACCCATGCGTGTCATTCTTCAGGTCCGTGACGAGGCCGTGATGATTTCCGAAAGTGCCGTCAACCTTATGCCATTCGCCTTCGAGGCGCTCGGATTGGGCGGTCAGGAATCCTGAGGGGCGTCGTACCCATCCTCGTGAACGCCGGTGACGGCGCGCCCTGACGGGTCCACCACGTTTTGGAGTCGGGCGTCCCATTCGAGGGCCTTCTCTGTGCTGCAGGCCACGGACTTCCCGCCGGGAACCGTGGAGGCCGCCGAGGCCGAAGGGAAGTGGACCTCAAACATCTCCCGGTACCAGTACCCCTCCTTCGTGGTGGGGGGATTGATGGGGAAGCGCGAGGCGGCGCGAGCGAGGTCGGTGTCGGACACCCGTGCCTCTGCTTGGGCTTTCAGCGAGTCGATCCAGTTGTAGCCGACGCCGTCGGAAAATTGTTCTTTTTGACGGCGCAAAATGCGTTCGGGAAGGAGGCCTTCGAAGGCTTTTCGAATGGGCTCCTTTTCGAGCTTGCCGGGCCCGGCCATCTTCACTTGGGGGTCGAGGCGCATGGCGTAATCGATGAAGTTGCGATCGAGGAAAGGCACGCGAGCTTCAATGCCCCAAGCCATCATGCTCTTGTTGGCGCGTGCGCAGTCGTACTTGTGAAGGTCGAGGACCTTGCGCACGGTTTCTTCGTGGAACTCGCGGGCGTTGGGGGCGAGGTGGAAGTACAAGTAACCGCCAAACAATTCGTCCGCGCCCTCGCCGCTGAGCACCATCTTGATGCCCATGGTGCGAATGCGGCGAGCGAGGAGGTACATGGGAGTGGAAGCCCGAATCGTGGTGACGTCGTACGTCTCAATGTGCTTGATCACGTCGCTCAATGCGTCGAGGCCTTCCTGCACGGTGTAGATCAACCCGTGATGCACCGTTCCGATGAATTCGGCAACTTCAGCCGCCGCTTTCAAATCCGGGCTCCCTTCAAGTCCGATGGCGAAGCTGTGCACCTTGGGCCACCACGCTTCGGAAGCGTTGTCGTCGTCAACGCGGTGTTGGGCATGCCGCATGGCGAGCGCAGCGACCACGGAAGAGTCCAAGCCGCCTGAAATCAACAGGCCATAGGGCACGTCGCCCATCAAATGGGATTGCACTGCGGCGTCGAGTGCGTGGTGCAAGTCTTCAGGTCGGTAAGCTTTTTTAGGGAGGCTGTCCCATGCCATCCAGTCGCGCGAGAAGCGCTTGACGGGCACGTCATCTAAGTCTGACATCGTGTGGCCAGGAGGGAAGGGCTGCACTTCGGTGCACACGTCTTCGATCGCCTTCATTTCCGAGGCGACCCACGTTTGGCCTTCTGCGTCACGGCCGTAATAAAGAGGAATGATGCCGATGGGGTCGCGTCCAATCAGCCACCTGCCGGTGTTCGGTTCGTGCAAGACGAAGGCGTACATGCCTTCGAGGTGATCCACCAAGTCGTCTCCATGTGCCCGGTACAACGGGAGGATCACTTCGCAGTCCGATCCGGTGGTGAACGTGGCGGTTTTCAGCGAGCCGCGTTTCAATTCCCGGTGGTTGTAAATCTCTCCATTGACGGCCAAGAGCGTGCCTGTATCGGGGTCTGTCAAGGGTTGGGACCCGCTGCTGACGTCCACAATGGCCAAGCGTTCGTGCGCAAGGACGGCGGTCGGGGTTTGGACCACCCCCGACCAATCGGGGCCGCGGTGATGCTGACGAGAGGAGGCGCGGAGAACGGCATCACGATGCGTTCCGGTGCTTTGTTCAATGCCGAGAAGTGCTGTGATCGAACACATGAGGTGAGAGTTCGAGTTAGAAGGAGGAATGGGTCATTTCCATTGGTCCCTTCCTGAAGATACGAATTCCGAGTTAGCTTGCCAACATGTTGATGAGCCTTGTAGGCATGGGGGTGCTTTTAGGCATCGCTTATGCGTTTTCAAAGAACCGCCATGCCATTCGGTGGAGGACGGTGTTGGGGGCATTTGCCATCCAGTTTGGGTTGGGGGCCTTTGTGCTGAAGGTGCCGTGGGGACAGTCGCTCCTCGCCTCCATGACAGAGGGCGTGAACCAACTCTTGTCCTACGGCGACGCAGGGATAGGCTTCTTGTTCGGAGGCCTTGTGGGCGACAGCATTGGATTCACCTTCGCGCTCAAAGTCTTGCCCATCATCATCTTTTTCGCGTCGTTGATCGCGGTGTTGTATCACGTCGGCATCATGAAGTGGGTCATCCGGATCATCGGAGGAGCGCTTCAGCGTGTGCTGGGCACGTCCAAGGCGGAGTCGATGAGTGCCACGGCCAACATCTTTGTAGGCCAAACCGAAGCGCCACTTGTCGTCAAGCCCTACATCGTGGGGATGACTCAGTCCGAGTTGTTTGCCGTGATGGTAGGCGGACTCGCATCAGTCGCAGGTTCGGCGTTGGCCGGGTATGCCATGATTGGTGTGCCGGTGGAATACCTCATTGCGGCGTGCTTCATGTCGGCTCCAGGGGGATTGCTTTTCGCCAAAATGCTCATGCCAGAAACGGAGGAGCCCAAGTCTGAACTCGACGACGTTCAGGACGACGACGCTCCCGTGAACGTCATTGACGCCGCAGCCAACGGCGCCTCGTCAGGTCTTTACCTCGCTTTGAACGTGGGAGCCATGCTGCTCGCGTTTGTCGCCCTCATTGCCGTTGTCAATGGCATTCTTGGAGGCGTTGGCGGATGGTTTGGCATGCCTGAATTGACGCTGGAGCTCGTTCTGGGTTGGGTCTTCAGCCCCCTGGCTTTTTTGTTGGGGGTTCCTTGGTCAGAAGCCGTGACCGCAGGCTCGTTCATAGGCCAAAAACTCGTGGTCAACGAATTCGTGGCGTACCTCAATTTCGCACCGTACCTCGCGGACGGAGCGGCCGTGGTGTTGTCGCCAAAAACCACGGCAATCATTTCGTTCGCATTGTGCGGATTTGCCAACCTGAGCTCCATTGCCATTTTGCTTGGAGGCTTGGGTGGAATGGCGCCTTCACGCCGAAAGGACATTGCGCGAATGGGGTTGCTGGCGGTGATGGCTGGCACCATGTCCAATTTAATGTCAGGCACGATTGCCGGTTTGTTCGTGGCATTTTGATGGGGGATTCAGCCTCACATGTGGGCTTGCCCCAAGAGTGGATTCGGAAAAAGCGTGATGGCCTGACCCTTTCGCATGAGGAACTTTCCGCCTTCGTGCAAGGCGTGACGTCCGGGGCCGTGACGGAAGCCCAAATCGCAGCCTTCTCCATGGCCGTCTACTTCCAGGACCTGAACGTGGACGAGCGTGTGGCGTTGACTTTGGCGGTGCGCGATTCCGGGCGCGTGCTGCGGTGGGACGACAGCAAGCTGCACGGGCCCATCCTCGACAAGCACAGCACGGGTGGGGTGGGCGACACCGTGTCGTTGATGCTGGCGCCCATGCTCGCGGCCTGTGGCGTGCACGTCCCCATGATTGCCGGCCGGGGCCTTGCGCACACGGGCGGCACCATCGACAAGCTTGAAGCCATCCCGGGATATCAAACTGGCGTGACGGTTGACCATTTCCAGCGCGTAGTGGAGCAGCACGGGTTTGCCATTGTGCGCCAAACCGACGATCTCGCGCCCGCCGACCGACGGATGTATGCCACCCGTGACGTCACCGCCACGGTGGAGCACCTTGGCCTGATCACGGCTTCGATTGTGTCTAAAAAACTCGCTGCCGGCCTCAAACATCTTGTGCTCGATGTCAAATGCGGCAACGGCGCTGTGATGCAGGACTACGACGCGGCCAGAAGCCTTGCCCAGAGCATGGTGGACGTGGGCAACGGGGCTGGCATGCGCACTTCGGCCTTGATCACAGACATGTCTGTGCCGTTGGCATGGTCGGCAGGAAACGCAGTCGAAGTGAAAGAAGCGGTGGACTATTTCCAAAACCCAGCCAAACGTCACCCCCGACTCAACGAAGTTACCCTCGCCTTGGGAGCGACACTGCTCGTTCAGGCCGGCATGCATTCGGACGCCAGCACCGCCCGCGCGCAATTGGAGCGTGTACGCGACGACGGCACTGCGCTGGAATTTTGGGGAAGGAGCATCGAAGCCATGGGTGGCAATCCCCGTGTGATCGAGAGTCCGGAGGAGGTCATGGCCAAGGCCGCCGTCGTTCGAGAGGTCAAGGCGCAGCGCACAGGAACCCTTTCAGGATACGACGTGCGCCAAGTCGGCATGACCGTGGTGGAGCTCGGCGGTGGTCGCACCCAGCCTGACGCGGCCATCGACCCCTCCGTGGGGCTAAGTCACATCGCCCTCGCTGGAACGAAATGCCACCCCGGAGACACCCTCGCCGTTCTTCATGCGCGCACCGAAGAGGAGTGGAGCCGCGCGCAGACGCGTTTCCTTTCCGCGTTGGAATGGGACAGTGAAACGGAGACCCCCGAGGTCATCCGAGGACAGGTGGGGCAATCGTCGTAACTTCTACGTCTCGAATACAGAGACCATGAAGCCCATTTTTTGTCCCCTGAATCGCGGCATTCCCCTCGCTTTGGTGTTTGGCTTGAGCGCGGCGTTTGCCTTCGCGCAATCCTCGTACAACGCTGAGCTAGAAGTCGTGCGCCACGTGGAACACGAAAGCCTGTTCAAGCGCCTTCCGACGGAAAAGGAGCCCGCACCGGAGTGGGCGGTACGCATGTACTCGGGCGACACGGACTTCCGTGCCATTGTCGAAGCACGCGAGGCCTACCTCGAACATCGGGACTACGAGAAGACCATTCATGAACGGAACTTCAAGCATTGGTTGATGCAGGTGGAGCATCTTGTGGATGCAGGCGGGCACATTCAGGACGCGGACGAGTGGGCCCTCGAACAATGGGCCAAGCAAGCTTCGGTTGCCAAGATGGACACCGAAACGGTGTGGCAGCCCATTGGCCCCATGGACACGTACAACAAGGCCAGCGAGGGGGGATTCCCCGTTTCCTGGCAGTGCAACGTCTATTGCTTTGACCAAAGCGCGGTGAACCCCGACATCTGCGTCGCCGGCATCGAAGCTGGCGATTTGTTCAAGACCACGAACCGCGGCGTAACGTGGCAAGCGGTGACCGAAGGGGTGGCGGGCATTCGCACGGTGCGCGCGGTCAAAATCGCCCCGTCAGATCCGGATCGCATCTATTTCGAGGCCAACAAGACCCTTTACGGCACCACGAACGGAGGGACCACGTGGTCGTTGCTTCACAGCCTTGGCGAGCATGCGTCCCAAATCGCGGTGCACCCCACCAACCCGGACGTGGTGTTCGTTTCCGCATGGAACGGTCTGCATCGTTCCTTGGACGGGGGGGCAACTTGGACACAATTGTTCACCGGGACGACTTGGGATGTGGCGTTTCATCCCACCATGCCCTCCGTGGTCTACACGTTGCGCTATGCGTCGGGCTTGAACCGGTGTGAAATGCACCGCTCGGACGACAGCGGAGCCACGTGGACGCTCAAGGACAGCGGGTATTTCGTGCCTTCCGACCCAAGCAATGCGAGTGCCGACGGCGGCAGGTTGGGGGTGACGCCCGCCGATCCAGACCGCCTGTACGTGGCTTTGATTGGTCGAGGAAAGGCCGAAGACACGGGGTGGATTGGCATGTACCAAAGCCTCGATCGCGGGGAAAGCTGGGCCAACCTCAACGGGCAGGACGGCGCGCCCTACGACGCGACCCTTCACCCGAGCGTGGCCAACGGCAATTTGAACGGGACCGGGATCTACCAAGGTTTTTACGACTTTGACTTGGCGGTGTCTCACAACGACCCCAACACGGCGTGGGTCGGGGTCACCGCCCTCAGTGCCACGTACGATGGCGGGGCGACTTGGCAGAGGATTGGTGCCTACAGCGCGAGCACGTACGACATCGGGTGGATTCATCCGGACATCCAAGACTTGAGCGTCTCGGGGGATCACATTTGGGTGGCCACAGACGGCGGATTGAATTACAGTTCGGACGAATTGGCGACCCACGAGTCCCGGAAAACCGGCATCTACAATTCGACGTTTTGGGGTTTTGGGCACGGGTGGAACAACGACCTTCAAGTGGGCGGCCGTTACCACAACGGCAACACCGGGTATTTGTCCACCTACGGATCGGGCCACCACATGAGACTTGGTGGAGCCGAGTCGCCCACAGGATACGTGCACCCGTTGAACGGGGAGGGCCGTCAGGCGCGGTTCAGCGACATCACCGATGTGGTGGTCCCCGTGGGCTTGGCGGGTGCGACGGCGGCGCAGGCCAATTTGGGCATGTACCCCAACGAGAGTTACGTGGATTTTCGCAACAGCGAGGTTGTGGTGGACCCGAGGTACGGGAACCGGATGGTGCTCGGCAACGGGTCTGCGTTGTTCAAGACGGAAGACGGCGGCAACGTTTGGGAACCCTGGTTTGACTGGGGCTCAGGTTGGACGGTTTACGAAATTGAGCAAGGCCTCAACGATCCGGGCCGGTGGTACGTGGTGACGCGGTCGAGCAACACGTGCAAGTTGTTCCGAACCACGAACGACGGCGCGTCGTGGGGGCAACTCACTTCTGGGTTACCCACCCATTGGGGCAGCATGGAAATCGCGGTGAACCCCATGGACGCCAACGACATCTACGCCATGCAGGCGGGAAGCACGGCGGTGTATCGCTCGACCACCGGCGGGACCAGTTGGACCAACCTGACCGACGCGATGTGGGCGGGCGAATCCAATCGAGAGTTGTTGGCGTTGGGTGGTCGCGGAGTCGCCTTGCTCACGAGCGAGGGCGTGTACTGGTTTGACAACCAGTCGGGCGCATGGACGGATGCCAGCGCAGGCATTCCGGCCTACTGGGCACCCCTCGAAGGTGCGACACACTACGCGAGCGGCACCGTTCGAATCGCCGACAAGGGCAAAGGCATTTGGCAAGCGGCCATCCCTTGGGCGCTGGAGCCCTTGGCCCAGCCCATGACGACGTCGCCCGAGGTGTTTTGCGCTTTCGACACGGTGGTCTTTGATTGCCACAGCGTGCTCAACCATGCAGGTGCAATGTGGGAATGGTCGTTTGA